>Ga0255045_10000081_pt1 | contig 17657 bp, 17 predicted proteins | sample BC1_12_23_MG_FD_183652 | JGI IMG/M metagenome (GOLD analysis project Ga0255045, IMG submission 183652) | Seawater microbial communities from Strait of Georgia, British Columbia, Canada - BC1_12_23 | ecosystem: Environmental > Aquatic > Marine > Strait | place: Canada: British Columbia...
GCCAAAGTCGTCTTCGCTAGCGTCGCCCTCTCGGTCTTCCTCGTGGTCTGAAGCTTCGTCGTCGCCGGAGTCGTCACCAAGGTCATCGCCATCACCCTCGGGGCCACGCATCTCTAAAATGGCGTCGTCGATGCCCGCTACGTCATCCAGGACTTCCATGGTTACGTCAAGATCATCGAGACCATCGGCAAAGACGGGCGCTGGGAAGTAAGCAAAACAAGTGAGTACGAGCGTCGCGATAAATACCTTGATACCCCAGGGGCACTTAGTCTGTTTCATGACTCTACTCCATCCAATATGGCCGGAATTCCCTTCCGGCAGCTTTCTAAGTTACATCCACTCGCAACCGAAAGGTCCGGCCGCGAGCAGTATTTCCCGTAATCGAGACCTGGCGCGGTGTAGCCGCGACTTGACAGTACCCACCGGCACTCCCATAAGCTCTTGAATTTCAGTTAGTTTATAGCCCTCTGCATCATGCAGCAAGACGACAATACGGTGTTCGTCACTCAATTGCCTGAGGGCCGCAGCGAAATGAGGTCGAGTGTATATTCACAAGGTGGCAGGGCAAGGATGCAATTGGCAGTTTCCGCACAGTGGTCATGCCACCGGCGGGCATGGATTTCCGGGCAGCGCCGAAGGCGTCCGAGTAGTTAGAAGCTGAGCTGGAACAGGAAGTAGTGATCAATGAGCAGCGCTGCGAACAATATACCGAGATAGGTGATTGAGAACTTGAAGGTCCGCATCGGTAGCGCCATGTCGTTGGGAACTCGTCGCATCTGAATCGCGTAGTAAAGGAAAATTACGTCGAGCACGATAGCCGTGGACAGATAGATGAGTCCGCTCATGCCGGTCAGGTACGGGATGATCGTGATCAGCACCAGCAAGATCGTATATAGAAGGATGCTGAGGCGCGTGTACTCCTCACCGTGTGTCACAGGCAGCATTGGTATTCCGACTTTCTCGTATTCTTCCTTTCTCGCGATCGCGAGTGCCCAGAAGTGTGGCGGGGTCCAGACGAAGATGATCAGGAACAGCAGCAGTGCGCTGCTGGCAATTTCGCCGGTCACCGCCGTCCAGCCAAGCACAGGTGGAGCCGCACCAGCCGCACCGCCAATAACGATGTTCTGTGGTGTTGCGCGCTTCAAGAAGACGGTGTAGACGACCGCATAACCAATGAGTGATGCGAACGTCAGAGCAGCCGTCAGCGGATTGACCAGAAACCAGAGAATGATCATTGCGATTACGCACAGGACTGATGCGAAAGTCAAAGCAGCCTTTTCGGTTAGCTTCCCTTGCGGGAGCGGCCTGCCGCGCGTGCGCATCATCAGAATATCGGTGCGATGGTCAAGCACGTGGTTGAAAACAGCGGCCGATGATGCCGCCAGGCCAATACCAAGCGTGCCAAATACCAGGCCGGTCACGGTGGGCCAGCCGTGCACAGACAAAAACATGCCGACGATCGCCGTGAACACGATTAGCATGACAACGCGTGGCTTCGTCAGCTCGTAGTAATCACGCCAGTCCGTATATGTCTCTGCATTTGTATTCAAGGCTATTCTCATTACCCGATTAGCGACAACTTCAACAGGCGCTTGATGTCATCGGCCATGACTGTATCGGGCGGATTATCGCCGTGCAAGAATACCCGCTTTGCCCGGCCCATCTCTCGGCTTGCAGTCGTGTTTTCTGCCGGTTCAGTGCACTTACGACTCCAGGCCGTGTTTTCGATAGTTCCAGATCAACAGACCCGCGAGCACAATACCCATCGCAAACCACTGCAACGCGTAGGCGAAATGTCTGCCGGGCCCCATCTCCTCCGGAACCCAGTGCCGAAAGAAGCCGTAGTTTTCCTCGGGATCCAGCAATAGCACGAAAGGCTGAACCTCCCGTTCCAGCAGCTGTGCCAGTTCGTCAAGAATCGGATAGACAGCCAGCTGCGGCCAGCTCGAACCTGCTGGAATGGCCGCGCCCACACGGTAACCGGCTCTGGGCAGTGAGCCCGCCCGACCGCGAACCGTGACGCGAGTATCGTCGAGCTCGAGTATGGAAGGATCGATTTCAGATCCGCTTCGCTCGAACCAGCCACGATTGACCAGGAGTACCGGTTCGGTATCTGATGTCACGAGCGGAGTCAGCACGTAGTAGCCGTAGCGACTGTTAATAATGATGTTCTCAAGCAGAACCTGGTGTTGGGCGTCGAACTGGCCGGTAGCTTTGATTTTCTGGAATGAGCGGACGTCCATACCGCTGGACCACGACACGAATCCAGTTTGCGAAATGAACGCCTGTTTCTCGGCACGCTTTTCGAGGCCGCGGTCAATCTGCCAAACGCCGAGCGCCGCAAACTGGGCAACAAGTATTGCTCCGATTACGTATGGTATCCAGGCGATGAATTTCTTTTTGGCGGCTTCGTTCAAGATATAATTATTCGTTAATGAATTGCGGATCAGGTCCTGCGACGACCGATTTGCTCTGCGTCAAAACGATGCTCGCCGTCGGCTGATCGCGACCCGGAGCCCCAGCAATGACCGTAGACGAGTTCGAGCTCCAGCGTCAGGAGGTCGCCCTTTCGTTGATCATCGAGGGCCACCAGCATCGCCCTGAAACGGGTAGCGCCGCCAAGCGACCGTTCGCGATCTTGCAGGCAGTTGCGGGCACCCATTTCGGTCAGGTCCCGAAACAGTGTTCTGGCATCGTTGTATGTGACCGACAGCCGGTCCACGTCCAGGACGGGGTCACGCAGGCCTGCTCGTACGGCGGCATCTCCGAGATTATGCATGTCGAGAAAGCGATTTACGTGTTCCCGGGCGTCGACGCGGGCCCATGCTTCACGTATTTCACTCAGGCTGTCGGGCCCGAGCGTAGAGAACAGGAATAAGCCGCCCTTGCGCAGCACCCGCGAGACCTCAGCAAAAAGCAGCGCCGGATCGCTGACCCACGGCAGCAACAGATTGGCGAAGATCACATCGATGCTGTGATTGGCAAATGGAAGCGCTTGGGCATCCGCTTGAACGGATGAACGTCGCGTAAACCTACGCTGCTTCCTGCGTGATGCTTCAAGCATGTTGCGAGACAGATCGACAGCGACGATGCGGGCCCGGCGAAACCGCCGTTCAAGGAGACGAGACCCGGTTCCGGTCGCCGACCCGAGGTCGACTACGGCGCTGGCATCGATGGTCATGGGTTCGAGCCGTAATAGCAGTCCATCTCGCGTTGCCGCATGCACGAAGTCCACGGCGTCGAAGCCATGGGCGGCACGATCGAAGCGTCGCCGAACATCATTGACATTCAGTACTGAGTTATCGTTTGTGGAGTTCATTTCTCGATCGCCGAACCGTCGTCTTACGTTACCACGCTTTCTTCGTAAAACCGGCTAATAGAGTCGTGGCCAAACAGGCAGGGAGAGCCGACACTCTGTTCGTGCTTTGGCGCCCAATCACAACCACAACTGCCAGTTTGCTCGCGTTTTTTGCCCTGGTCGGACGCAACATTGGAGAATCCGTTGCGCCAAGGACCTGTGTATTTTGTGGTGTTTGCTGCGGGCAAGAGCAGGGCGCGATCTGCACCGCTTGTCATGCTGACCTGCCATGGATTGAAAATGCTTGCCGCCAATGCGCAAGTCCGGTTCTGTCGAAGCTGCCAGACGGTGTCCGCTGTGCGGCATGCCAACTGGATGCGCCACCATTCGAATCCGCGATTGCGCCGCTGCTGTATGCATTTCCTATTGACGCAGCCATCAAGGCGATGAAGTTTCGGCGCAAGCTCTTCTATGTGCCAGCGTTCGTTCACCTGCTTGCTGAGTCGTTGCGGTACATTCCGGACGACGTCGATGCATTGCTGCCCGTGCCGCTGCATTGGCGACGGCAAGCCGTGCGCGGCTTCAATCAGGCGGCTGAGATTTGCAGGCCAATCAGGAAGAAAACAGGGATACCGCTCATTGCCAATGTGACAAGAAGCCGCGCAACGCCTTATCAGTCAGGTCTTGCGGCAGCGGACCGGCGGCGAAACCTGAGAGCAGCATTCGCGGTGCATGGCGACGTAAATGCCCGGCATGTGTTGATTGTCGATGATGTGATCACGACAGGACAGACGTGTCGTTCTCTGGCCAAGGTACTGCTGGACGCCGGCGCGGAAAAAATCAGCGTTTTCGCTATCGCCAGGGCGTCGTGAAAGGCTGCCCGGCTAGGGTATTGCCGGGCTAAGGACGTAGTGCAACACAATGCCGATGAATATGACGAGCCCAATATGGCGATTATGCAGAAAGGCTGAAAAGCATCCGGCCGGTTGTCGGTCACGTGCCAGCCATTGGTGGTAAGCCATCAGTGCGGCGGTAGCGATGACCGAAAGGAAATACCAGAATCCGAGCCCGGCACGCATGCCGACAAAAGCCAACGCCGCGAGCATAAGAATTTGCAAACCGGCGATGACAAACAGATCGACCTCGCCAAACAACAAGGCAGTCGATTTGACGCCGAGCTTGCGATCGTCGTCGCGATCGACCATTGCGTAAAACGTGTCGTAGATAACTGCCCAGATTACGGCGACGCCAAAAACGAGCCAGGCAAGCTGCGACGTTGCACCGGTTTGTGCGGCAAATGCCATGGGCACAGCCCAGCCGAATGCGGCACCCAGCACAAATTGCGGAATCGAAACGTAGCGCTTGATAAACGGATATGCGACCGTCAGGACCGCCGCAACGATAGCGAGCATGCGTGCCGGACGGTTGAGCATCGTCGCCAGACCGATTGCGATCAACGCCAGTGCGACGAACAGGACCAGTGCCTCGCCTGGCGCTACGACGCCCGATGCGATCGGACGCATTCGGGTTCGCTCGACATAGGGGTCAATCTTGCGATCGACATAGTCATTGAGCACACAGCCGGCAGAACGCATCACAAACACACCGAGCACGAACACGACAAACAGGCCCTGGTCAGGATGCCCCTCTCCTGCAAGCCATAACGCCCACAGCGTCGGCCACAGGAGCAACCAGGACCCGATCGGCTTATCGATCCGCATGAGTTTGCCGTAATTACGCAATTGCATTATTACGTCTTGCTTTAGCTTGGGAGAGAGGGCGCTCTTCATGTTCGCGGACAGTGTACTTTCTTCAGTCACCTCAGTCGCGTTCCAAAGGGTGCTTTAAGCGATGTTTATACTTTTCCGTAGCGGCCGGCATCGCCAAGCCAACGTCGCACAATCGCCGCTCCTTTGCCCTCAGCCGAGCGACTGATCTTTTCTGCCGCGAGCTGCACTTTCGGCATCAATTCAGCGTCCCGAACCAGGTTTGCGATGCGGTACTCAGGCAAACCGGTCTGACGCGTGCCGAGCAATTCCCCCGGACCACGCAGCTCCAGATCACGTTGGGCGATCAGGAAGCCGTCGTTAGTGTCACGAAGTACAGCAAGACGGCTGCGAGCGAGCTGACCCAAAGGCGGTTTGTAGAGCAATACGCAGAGGCTTTGCGTTGACCCCCGGCCAACGCGACCGCGCAACTGATGCAGTTGCGACAGGCCCATGCGTTCGGCGTTTTCCACAATCATCAGGCTGGCGTTGGGAACATCGACGCCAACCTCAATGACCGTTGTTGCGACGAGCAGCTGAATCAATCGGTCCTTGAAAGCTTGCATACCGCGTTCTTTCTCCGCGGGCCGCATGCGACCGTGTATGAGTCCGACATGCAGCTCGGGCAGCGCCGTCGAGAGCATTTCATAGCTTGCTTCGGCGGCCTCGAAGTCCAGAACATCGGATTCTTCGATGAGCGGACAGACCCAGTAGGCCTGCTGCCCGGACAGACAAGCCGTGCGTACACGGGCGACTATCTCGTCCCGGCGAGTTTCCGGTACTGCGATAGTTGCAACGGGCTCGCGACCGGGCGGCAGCTCATCAATAATCGACGTGTCGAGGTCGGCGTAGGCGGCCATCGCCAATGTGCGCGGAATCGGCGTCGCCGTCATAACGAGTTGGTGCGGGTGGCCATGCTCGGTAACGCCTTTTTCGCGCAATGCAACTCGTTGATGAACGCCGAAACGATGCTGTTCGTCAATAACGACAAGCGCGAGCTTATGAAATTCGACGCCCTCCTGAAACAATGCATGCGTGCCGACCACGAGTTGTGCACTGCCATTGGCGATAGACTCAAGCGCCTCGCGTCGTGCTACCGTGCGTTGACTGCCGCTTAGCCATGCGGGCTCGATGCCCAATGGCCGAAACCAGTCACTGAAGCTACGCCAATGTTGTTCGGCCAACAGCTCGGTCGGCGCCATGATCGCGGCTTGCACGCCGCAGGCGATCGCTCTCAGGCAGGCGATCGCAGCAACGACCGTCTTGCCCGAACCTACGTCACCCTGGATCAGGCGCATCATGGGGTGCGGTTCGCTCAGGTCAGAAAGTATCTCGCCAATAACTCTTTGCTGCGCGTGCGTCAGGTCAAAAGGCAGATCGCTGATAAATTTTGCGACCATGTTCTTGCCCTCGCGCAAGGCACAGGCGCTTTCGGTCCGTGCAAGCGCACGCAGGCTGCGCAAACTCATGTAATGAGCAAGCAACTCCTCGAACGCAAGTCGTTGCTGACACGGATGTCTGCCCTCGAGCATTCGCTCGACGTTCGCGTCGGCCGGCGGTCGGTGCAGATAGAGCACGGCTTCCGAGAGTTCGGGAAGATCCAGTTCACTGCGAATGCCTTGCGGCAGTAACTCCTCTGGTGGTGAGCCATGCATTATTCGCAGGACCTGGTCCGTGAGGTTGCGCAGTCGCCCCTGCTGTACGCCTTCAGTTGCCGGGTAGATCGGTGTCAGGGTCGTATTGATTGCGGCGTCCTGATCTTCCCGAAGCACCCGGTACTCGGGATGAATCATTTCGAGACCGGCGGAGCCCTTGCGGGCTTCGCCAAAACAGGTGAGCTTCACGCCGGACTGAAACTGGGCCTGTTGTTGTTTTGAGAAATGAAAAAAACGCAGAGTGACCTGGCCGCTGCCGTCACTGATGCGCACGAGTAAATTGCGCCGCCCCCGGTAGACGGTCTCGGCGAGCAAGACTTCACCGCTGATCAGACATTTCACGCCGACCTGCAAGGCTCCGATTCTGACGAGCTGGGTACGGTCTTCGTAACGCAGCGGCAGAAGAAACAGCAGATCCTCGACTCGGAAAAGATTGAGGCGCTCGAGTTTTTTCGCGAGCGCCGGACCGACACCGTTCAGGTCGGTCAGAGGTGAGGCGAGGTTAGAGAGCGAGGACTGCATCCGCCTCGACGTCGGCACCCTTTGGAAGGGAAGCAACACCGACCGCGGCGCGCGCCGGAAACGGTTGCTCGAAGTAATCTTCCATGACCTTGTTTACTGTCGCGAAATTCTCGAGGTCAGTCAGAAAAATAGTCAGCTTCACAACCTTGCCGAGATCACCGCCAGTGGCCTCTGCCACTGCTCTAAGGTTGTCGAAAACCTGCCTTGCCCGCGCTTCGAAGTCGCCGGCAACAAACTCCATTGTCGCAGGCACAAGAGGGATCTGACCGGACAGGAACACGAGATCTCCGGTCCTGATCGCCTGGGAATACGTGCCAATCGCCGCTGGCGCATTATTACTATGAATTGCCTGTTTGCTCATTCGAGCCCCCTCGTCATACGTATTTGTTCACATCATGCACAGTCGCGAACCACACGAATTACACTTGGCATGTTTCGCACACGGCGCATGATTTGTGCGAGATGTGTTCGATCCCTGACCTGCAACATGAATGACAGTACCGAACAGTCTTCATGGCGACCAAGCACGGACACCTGTTCGATGTTCGAGCCGGCATCGCCAATCGTGGCCGCAACCTCGGCAAGGACGCCCGGTTTGTTTAGCGTATCAACATGAATCTGGCTCGCAAACTCGCGATCAATATTGTCTTCCCAATTAACCGATATCCACTTTTCGGGCTGTTTGCGAAAGTTACTCAGGTTGCCGCAATTGTTGCGGTGAATCACGATACCGCGACCCGAACTCAGATAACCCATCACCTGGTCGCCGGGTATGGGGTAACAGCAGCGCGCATAACTGACGACCAAGCCTTCCGTGCCGGCGATGACCAGACTTGCAGTGCTTGGCTCCGATTCGCCTTCCTCGTTAACACCCACAAGAAAGCGTGCGGTGAGCGGGGCGAGGCGTTCGCCGAGCCCGATCTGTTCAAACAATTCCTCGTTGTTGTTCAGAGCAAGTTCGTCAAGTGCAGATTTCATTCGTACCTTGCCGACCTTTCGAAGTGACGAGGCGAGGTCCTTAAGTGAACGATCAAGCAGTCGCTTGCCAAGATCGACCGATTCGCTTGAGCGCATAGACTTCATATGGCTTCGTATTGCAGTTCGTGCCTTGGCTGTGCGCACAAACGTCAGCCAGTTAGGATTTGGCTTGGCGCCTCGGTTGGTAACGATCTCAACGGTCTGACCGTTCTGCAGCGGCGTACGCAGTGGTACGAGGCCGCGATCGATCTTGGCGGCGACACAGCGATCGCCAATGTCGGTGTGTACTGCGTAGGCAAAATCAATAGTCGTTGACCCCTTTGGCAAGGGCATGATGTCGCCGGTGGGCGTGAATACGTAGATTTTGTCCGGAAACAGATCGACCTTGACGCTCTCGAGAAACTCTTCCGACGTTCCCGAGCTCTGTAATTCCACGAGCTTGCCGAGCCAGTCGCGCGCTCGTCGCTGTGGTGTCGCGTCGGATTTTTCGTCAGCTTTGTACTGCCAGTGCGATGCGACGCCCGATTCGGCAACACGATCCATGTCTTGCGTGCGTATCTGGACTTCGAGCGGTTGGCCTTTGGGACCGAACAAGGTCGTGTGCAATGACTGATATCCATTGATACGCGGTATCGCCACGTAGTCCTTGAACCGGCCCGGCATGGGCTTGTACAGACCGTGCACCAGTCCGAGCACCTTGTAACAGTCATTAACGTCTTCGACGATGATTCGAAAACCATAGACATCCACGACGTCGCCCAACACGCGTTTTTTCTCCAACATCTTCTTATAAACGCTGTAAAGATGTTTTTCACGGCCGATGACTTTACCCTCGATACCCTCATCGGCGAGCGTTTTGTCGAGCTCCTCGGAAATGCGTTTTACAATTTGCCGCTGGCTGCCTTTGCTGCGGCGTAACGCCTTGTCGAGTACGCGGTAGCGCATGGGGTACAGGTGACGAAAACCGAGATCCTCGAGTTCGACCTTGAAGCGATTTATGCCGAGGCGATTCGCGATTGGCGCATAGATGTCGAGGGTCTCGCGGGCAATGCGTGCCTTTTTCTTTGCAGGCATTGCGTCGAGGGTCTGCATGTTGTGCAGTCGGTCGGCGAGTTTGACAAGGATGACGCGAATGTCCTCGATCATCGCGAGCATCATTTTGCGAAAGCTCTCCGCCTGCGCCTCGGCGCGACTATGGAACTGAATCTGATCGAGTTTGCTGACGCCGTCGACGAGTATCGCGACTTCCTCGCCAAACTTGTCCTCGATTTCGAGTATTGACGCTTCAGTGTCCTCGACAACGTCGTGCAGGATTGCCGCCGTAATGGCCTGCGCATCGAGATGCATGTCGGCGAGTTCCTGTGCCACGGCGACCGGGTGCGAAATGTAATCCTCGCCGGATTGGCGTTTCTGGCCGTCATGAGCCGCAGCGCCAAAAGCGTAGGCGAGTATGATCGCTTCGATCTGATTTTCAGGAAGATAGGACTCGAGCGTTCCTATCAGGTGCCGCAAACCATGGTCGCGTTTAGACGCGCCCGGCAGTTTTGCTAACAGAGTTGCGGCGTAATCCATCCCCCGATCATACCCGCGTTACACGGAATGTCAGGTTGTTCAATCGCCGATCGAGATGCCCCTCACAGGAAGGATCTCTTCGCCAACCTCAGATGACATGAAATCTTCGGCAGGTGGTGTCTCGATCTCTTCGAGAATGGCCGGCGTTACGTGGCCGTCGGCAATTTCGCGAAGAGCGATCACCGTAGGCTTGTCATTCTCGAGTTCAACCATGGGCTCCGCACCGTGCGCCAGTCGACGGGCACGTTTGGCGGCGACAAGCACCATCTCAAAGACGTTTTCAATATTATCCAGGCAGTCCTCGACCGTAATTCTGGCCATGCTTGTTTTATCCTCGGTGGTTAAGACCAGACATTGTCTGGAGGTGTGAAAGCGGTAAAGACGATACAGTGCGATCGAGGGCGCTTACCACCCCTTATTCCAAAAAGTTATAAGCCGACGATTTCAGCGACGGTGCTACGCAGTACCACATCGTCAGTCGCCAACTGCTCGCCGTGTCCCGCGAGCACCGACTCGAGGTCAGCAACGGCCTTGTCCAGGTCATCGTTGATCACGACGTAATCGAATTCGTCCCAGTGAGACATGTCGCTTACAGCATCGCGAAGCCGTCGATCTATGACGTCCTGATTATCTGTACCTCGATCGCGCAGGCGCCGCACGAGTTCGTCGCGCGAAGGCGGCAAAATGAAAATTGTTACGCACTCGGGCATCGACTCACGAACCTGGCGAGCCCCCTGCCAGTCGATCTCCAATACGACGTGATGGCCATTTTCGAGATGCTCTTCAACCTGGGTACGACTCGTACCGTAATGGTTGTCAAAAACCTCGGCGAATTCGAGCAAGGCGCCGTCATTTTGAAGCGTCGAGAACTCGCCTACATCGACGAACAGATAGTCGACGCCGTCAACTTCATTGTGCCGCCGGGGGCGCGTCGTATATGAAATTGAAAATCGCAATTCGGGGCGCTGCTTGACTACCTCAAGTACAAGTGTGGTCTTGCCAGCGCCAGAGGGTGCTGCAATAACAAATAATTTGGCCTGGCCGTTACTCACCGGAAGTCTTACTCGACGTTTTGTATCTGCTCGCGCATCTGCTCAATCAGAACTTTTAGTTCAACCGCGGCCTTCGTCGTTTCGGCGTCAGCTGATTTCGAACCGAGCGTATTCGCTTCGCGATTCAACTCCTGCATAAGAAAGTCGAGCCGCCGACCGACCGCCTCATTGCTCCTCAGTGTCTGGCCGATCTCGACAATATGACTATCGAGCCGGTCGAGCTCTTCAGCAACATCGAGCTTCTGTGCGATCAACGCTAGCTCAACTTCAAGTCTTGCAGGATCGGCTTCGACGTCCAGGCGTTCAATACGTTCGCACTGTTTCGCGTGTGCCTTAGACAAAACGTCAGGGAGACGCTTGCGCACCGTCTTGGCTAACGCGGCGATAGCATTGCAGCGTGACTCGAGCATTTCTGCAATGCGTTCGCCCTCGCTTGCGCGCATAGCTGTCATCGCCTCGAGGGCTTGATCAAGCAATGCGCTGGCATCTCGCTGCAATGGTTCAGCATCGATTTCGGTTTCCGTAATTACGCCCGGCCAGCGCAAGATCTCGACGGAGCTTGGCGGCGATGAATCCGGTAGAATTCCCGAAATTTCTGTGATCCGCGCACCGATCAACTGAATGAGATCGGCGTTAAGCCTCATCTCCGTTTGTTGATCAAAGCCGCGACGTACGTGCAGCGTACATTCAACCTTGCCGCGTTTAAGTACAGCGGACACTTGCTGTTTGAAAGCCTGCTCTTGGGGCCGAAGTTCCTCCGGCAGTCGGAACTGCACGTCGAGATAGCGGTGATTTACGGCCCGCAATTCCCACGTCAGAGCGCCGACGCTTGATTCGGCAGACTGCCGTGCAAAGCCTGTCATACTGTGTAACATCTATTCATTGTTATTGAAGTAACAGAAGCCCGCAACCGCCATGCAAGTCGAGTACGCCAAAGTGTCCGCGTTGGGCGATCGATCGGACAATCAGGATCGCGCTGCCATCATCGTCGGCGACGAAGCTGCGCTGATGCTCGTGTTCGACGGGATGGGCGGTCATGCAGATGGTGCGCGGGCGGCAGAGACCGGGATGAAGGTCGTGCAGGACCTGTTCATGGATGCAGGCCTGCCGATATTCGACCCGCAAGGCTTCCTGTACATGGCGTTGGCTCGCGCCCATGACGAAGTCGTCGGGCTGGGCGAGGATGTCGCCGTCGATTTTCGGCCGCGGGCAACTTGCGCTATCTGTCTCGTTCAGGAGGGTGGTTCGTTCTGGGCACACATCGGGGACAGCCGCATCTATCTGGTACGAAACAGGACCGTGGTATCGCGCTCGAGAGACCACAGCCACGTTGAGGTGTTGATCCAGGAAGGCGCCATTACCGAAGAGGAAGCGCTCGATCACCCGATGCGTAACTTTGTCGAATGTTGCATCGGTGGAGATGCGACGGTGCCGGACATGAGCATCACTGGGAAACAGGAATTGCTGCCGGGCGATGTGTTACTGGCATGCTCGGATGGGTTGTGGTCCGGCCTGACAGACGAGGACATGGCACAAATCGGTGCAAATGGTGAAGGCAATCTGGCTCAAGACCTGAAAGAGCTCAGCATTCAGGCCCTGAACGCAAACGCGCCTTATAGCGACAATACAACCGGGACGGCCCTGAGGTGGGTCGGCGCCTGATCGAAATCCGGGTCAGAGTCCGTTTGGTCAAAAGGGCCTGACCCCTCAACAATTGGAGAGAGACCATGCGCCCAAGCGGCCGCGACGCCGACCAGATGAGGGTCGTACGTTTTACGCCCGACTACACTCGCCATGCAGAAGGCAGTGTGCTCGTCGAATTCGGAGATACGCGCGTACTCTGTACGGCCAGCGTCGAAAATCGCGTGCCGCCGTGGCTGCGTGGCAGTGGTGGAGGTTGGGTAACGGGCGAATACGGCATGTTGCCGCGAGCGACCAACACGCGGTCATCACGCGAAGCGACGCGCGGTAAACAAGGCGGTCGCACGCTCGAGATTCAGCGCCTCATCGGCAGGTCGCTACGGGCGATCATGAACCTTGAGGCGTTGGGTGAGCGAACAATCACATTGGATTGCGACGTCATCCAGGCTGACGGCGGTACACGCACGGCGTCCATAAGCGGGGCGTATGTTGCCTTGTCTCTTGCGATCCAGCGAATGTCCGGACACAAGGCGTTGGCGGCGAACCCGGTCTACGGACAGGTCGCAGCGGTGTCGGTTGGCATTTATCGCGGCGTCCCCGTGCTGGACCTTGATTACGCGGAAGACTCCGAGGCCGAAACAGACATGAACGTCGTGATGAACGAGGCCGGCAATTTCATCGAGGTTCAGGGCACTGCCGAAGGGCATGCTTTTACCGTCGATGAGCTCGCAGCAATGCTCAACCTGGCCAGAAAAGGCGTCGCTGAAATTATTGTGGCGCAACAAGACGCATTGGCGGATTAGGATTGTATGGGACTTCCCGAGGGCAAGATCGTCATGGCCAGTGGCAATGCCGGTAAGTTGCGCGAAATCGCAAGAATTCTCGGTGAGTTCGACATTTCGGTCGTGCCGCAGTCGGAATTCGGCGTCAGCGACGCCGAAGAAACGGGTAGCACGTTTGTCGAGAACGCGCTGCTCAAAGCCCGACACGCGGCAAGGGCGACGGGCCTTCCCGCTATCGGCGACGATTCAGGTCTTGCCGTCAATGCGCTGGATGGCAGGCCAGGTGTCTATTCGGCGCGCTACTCTGGCCCGGAAGCCGATGCAGAAAATAACATCGACAAACTGTTGTCGGAGCTCGATGGTGTTCCGGATGCGCAGCGCGGCGCCGTATTTCACTGCGCCGCCTGTTTTGTGACGTCGGGAAATTCCGAAGCAATCATTGCAGAAGGCATGTGGCGTGGTGTGATTTTGCATGAGCGTCGGGGCGATGGTGGTTTCGGATATGACCCCATCTTTTTTGATCCCGAACTCGGCTGCAGTTCATCGCAGATGAGCGCCGAGGAAAAGAACTCACGCAGCCACCGTGGTCAGGCTTTGCTGGAATTGGCGCGAAAGCTCCGCGCGCTGGAATGACACGAGACGGCCAGCTCGGCATGCAACCGCCTCTGTCACTGTATGTCCATTTGCCGTGGTGTGTCCGGAAGTGCCCGTACTGTGACTTCAATTCGTATACAGCAGGTGATAGCGCGCAACGTGATCGGTATCTGGATGCGTTACTGGCCGATATCGAAGCTGAGGCCGACCGCGCTGACGGCAGGGAGTTGATCAGCATTTTTCTGGGTGGTGGTACACCGAGTCTGTTCACCCCGCAGCAAATAGCCAAACTGATCGACGCTGTCGACGACATCTTTGCGATGGCCGCCGACATCGAGGTAACGATGGAAGCCAACCCGGGAACCGTGGAGTGCGGTGATCCGGTGGGATACAGGCAGGCGGGGGTCAATCGCCTTTCAATCGGCGCTCAGAGTTTCGACCCGGAGGCGCTCACGGCTCTCGGCCGCATACACAAGGTTGGCGATATCGAGCGCTCTGTAACAGAGGCACATGAGGCGGGTTTCAACAACATCAATGTTGACCTCATGTATGGGCTGCCTGGACAGGCAGTTGCCGCCGCAATTCTCGACATAGATCGGGCGGTAGAACTGGAGCCGCAACACCTGTCCTGGTACGAGTTGACACTCGAGCCGGGCACGGTATTTCATGCACGGCCACCAGCCGGACTGCCGAGCGAGGAGCAGCGTTTCGAGATGCAGAGTCGTGGACAGGAGCGGCTCGCCCGTCTGGGCTATGAGCAATATGAGGTGTCCGCCCATACGCAGGACAGCTGGCGCTCGGCGCACAATATGAATTACTGGTCGTTCGGGGACTACCTGGCGGTCGGTGCCGGGGCGCACGGCAAGATTTCGGTTGCAGAAGGGATTTGGCGCTACGCGAAGCCCGCCAATCCGAAGCAATACATGCAGAGCATCGAAAGCGGCGAGTACTCGCCCGAACTAAGAGCTGTTTCAGAAGCAGACCGCGTATTCGAATTCATGCTGAATGTCCTGCGGCTGACGGGAGGGTTCGAAGAGGAGTTGTTTACGGCCCGAACCGGGTTGTCGGTCGACGTATTGCGAAAACGGATGGAACCATCGATTGGCCGGGGCCTGATAGAGGCGGCAGACGATCATTCTTGGCGGGCAACGCCCCTCGGCAGACGATTTTTGAACGAATTGCAGGCTGAATTCCTGCCGGAATAGGGCCCGATTCCTGCTGGAATAGCCAATGCATTTATTCACAACATCGCGCGGATGCCTATATTTTCAGTGCAAGAAGCCTCCGATTTCATTTTGAGTGTCGCAAAAGAGTTGTAAGTTATTGTTTTTGACTTGGTTATCAAAATGGCCACAAAATAAGCATATTGACAACGGTGCTTGAAAATCCGCATCTTAGGTCACTCGTGCAATTTTCTTCCACAGACTTATCCACAGGATCTGTGGATAAGCTATCGAGCAATGGCGGGGCCTTGCGGCGATCCGCGCTTCGCTATATATTACGCGCCCTTTTTGCACTCTCGAGTGCTGCGGAGAGCATGATAATGAAAGCCGATATCCATCCCAGCTACGGCGATATCAAAGTAACCTGTAGCTGCGGAAATGAGTTCACAACGCGCTCGACGCTTGGTGAAGACCTCCTTGTTGAGGTGTGCTCCTCCTGTCATCCGTTTTACACCGGCAAGCAGAAGATCGTCGATTCTGGCGGTCGCGTCGACAAGTTCCGCCGCAAATACGGCATGAAGTAAATACAGCGTGAACTAGGGGTTGACCCTGATTGCCGAAGTCTTCGGGTAGCTGTTAGCCTGTACCAGGCGGGCGCGCCGCTGAGGGGGGGTGGTGTGCCGTATATATTGTATGGTTAACCTGAAAGACTCCGAGGATGAACATGACTAAGGAAGCATTCCGCCTGACCAACCCCAGCGGCACCGAAATGGAATTGCCGGTTCGCTCCGGCACTGTTGGACCCGACGTAATCGACATTGGCAAGCTCTATAAAGAGCAACATGTCTTCACCTATGACCCTGGCTTTGTATCAACGGGCAGCTGCGAGTCCGACATCACCTACATTGATGGCGAGCTGGGCATCCTGATGTACCGGGGCTACCCGGTTGAACAGCTTGCAGCGCACTCGAACTTTATCGAGGTTTCCTACCTGTTGCTATACGGCGAATTGCCGACCGCCGATGAGTTGGAGGCCTTCGGCCACACGATTCGCACGCACACCATGCTCAACGAGGGCATGCTGAATTTCTTCAAGGGTTTTCGCTATGACGCTCACCCGATGGCAATGCTGTCGGCCGTCGTGGGTTCGATGTCCGCGTACTACCATGCAGAGATGGATGCCAGTAATCCCGAGCATCGCGATATTTTTGCACAGCGCATTGTAGCGAAGCTGCCGACGATCGCTGCGGCTGCGTACAAACTGAATAAGGGACAGCCGTTTATCTATCCGCAGAACGACCTCAATTATTGTGAGAACCTGTTGCAGATGTTGTTCGCTGTGCCGGCCGAGCCTTATGAGATCGATCCGGTGGCAGTCGAAGCGCTCGACTTGCTTTTCATATTGCACGCCGATCATGAGCAGAACTGCTCAACGTCGACGGTGCGCATGGCGGGCAGTTCCGGCGCAAATCCGTACTCGGCGATTGCAGCTGGAATCTCTGCTCTTTGGGGGCCGGCGCATGGCGGCGCTAACGAAGCGGTCCTCAAGATGCTTAAGGAAATTGGTGACAAAAGCCAGATCAAAAAGTATGTGGCCAAAGCCAAGGACAAGAACGACCCGTATCGTTTGATGGGCTTCGGCCACCGCGTCTATAAGAATTTCGATCCGCGAGCGACGATCATTCGCGATATGGCGCACAAGGTTCTTGAGAAACTCGGCCGGGAAGATACGCCGATGTTTGAACTTGCACGCGAGCTCGAGGAAATTGCGCTCAAGGATGATTACTTCGTCGAGAAGAAGCTCTATCCGAATGTCGACTTTTACTCAGGCATTATCTATCGGGCCCTGGGAATTCCGACCTCGATGTTTACGGTGATGTTTGCGATCGGGCGCTCAGTAGGCTGGGCTGCACACTGGCGTGAGATGATCTCGAATCCAGCCGGGCGCATCGCCCGACCTCGCCAGGTGTATACAGGTGCGGCGCAACGAGACTACGTGGGGATAAAAAAACGATAGGCAGGGCAACGGTCGAACATCGCTAGCTGTGTGCCGTTAATTATCGGCCAGTCGCGGGTTCCAACAAGGCTCTAAGGGTCTTGGTGTCAGCTCGCTTCATCGGTTTGCCGTCGATCGGCGAAATCGGCGCCTGTCGGATGCCGTCGATCGGGAACACGGTTGCCTCGACTGAAGCGCTTTGATGATTGAATTGAAACCCGGCAAATGTAGCGGGGGGCGCAGCTCGGTCGCTCTTTAGACGCCGTTCATAGGGCTTGTAGTTGTAGCCCAGGTCGGCAAGCCACATCGCAATAGACTCCGGGCTGTCCGAAAAAACATGCAGGTTCACCGATGAATTCTCATCGGCTGTTCCATTAAGCACCGGGCCGATCAACCGTGGCTCGAACGGGGACAATAAATCCATTGCTGACAATGCGATTTTGCGCATGGCGCGCAGAAAGTCAGCGTGAGACTCCCGACCGAACAATTGGAGGTGCTCGCTGACTGCGAGTTCGATCTCTGAGTTGCGTGGCAGTGAGCCGTGTGTGTTCAGGCCGAGCCGGTCAGCAGCCTTGATCTTCGCGGCGCGATAATCCCGAATACCCTGATCGACAATAATGCGCGCAGCCTCCTGTGCG
>Ga0255045_10000082_pt1 | contig 17524 bp, 20 predicted proteins | sample BC1_12_23_MG_FD_183652 | JGI IMG/M metagenome (GOLD analysis project Ga0255045, IMG submission 183652) | Seawater microbial communities from Strait of Georgia, British Columbia, Canada - BC1_12_23 | ecosystem: Environmental > Aquatic > Marine > Strait | place: Canada: British Columbia...
TGCCTGCGCCCTAGAGATGGAAGCTTTTGCACTCTGTTTCGCCAGTGAGGATGTTGGCGAAGGCTTTGGGGCCTTCCTTGAGAAGCGCAAACCTAACTTCACCGGCTCACTGAAGGGATAGTGCCCTAATGAAGCTCTCGCCCGAGCCCTGCGGGCTCTGTGTTCTCTGTGAGAGCTTAACCGAGATTAACCGAATGGGAGAGAAGGTGGACAGCCAGTCACAGGCGGTCATTGGTGTTGACATAGGTGGTACCAATATCAAGATAGCCCTGGTCGAACCACGTCGGCAGGAGCTCCTGGAGACTGTGCGATTCAAGACCTTGGTGGATAGAGGGCCTGATGCAGTCCTTGCTGACCTGAGCGCTCACCTAACCGAGTTGAGCCGCCAAGCTGAAAAGGACGGTTTTGTCCTGAGAGGCGTGGGGGTGGGATGTGCTGGACTTATGGATTTGGCCAATGGGATAGTGATCACCTCACCCAATCTTCCTGGCTGGGAGAATTTCCAGTTGGGCAAGAAGTTGAGCGAGGAGCTCAGAGTCCCGGTTTTCATTGAAAACGATGTGAACTGTATCTGCTATGGCGAGTACTGGTTAGGTGCAGCCCGCGACCTGGGGGATTTTCTTTGCATCGCCCCGGGAACCGGAGTTGGTGGATGCCTGCTCATCGATGGTAAGGTCTGGGAAAGGCATGGCTATTCTGCTGGCGAAGTTGGCCATATTACTATTCAACCTGATGGAGAAAAATGTCGCTGCGGTAACTACGGCTGCCTGGAAACCCTGGCATCGGCCTCCTGGCTCGTTTGGCGAGCCAAAGAGCGGTTGGATAAAGGAGTAAAGAGCAGCCTCAAGCATAAGTTGGACAGTTCAGGGGGACTGGATGCTGAATCCATATACAGTGCGGCTGTGGCCGGAGACAAATTGGCCCAGGAGCTCTTTCACTTGGTTGGTACCAGTTTAGCCATTGCCATCGCCAACGTGGCACATCTGCTCGGCATTCGGTCCTTTCTTATCGGCGGTGGCCTTTCGAACGGCTGGAAGGCGTTCATCGGTCCCTTGCGCGAGGAGTTAGGGCGGCGGCTGACATTTGTTCCACCGGCTGAGGTAAAGGTGGTAAGAGCTCAACTGGGCGGTGATGCCGGGCCTTTGGGTGGTGCCTACCTGGCAGGCAGTAGAACGGGTTTGATAGCATCATCACCTCCTCCTGAGTCAAAAGGATAAGCCAAAATATCGAATACCCGCCCGCCATCGTCCGCCTGAGGCGGACTCAGGCGAGGCGGGCGGGTCGAACCGCAGAACAAGAAACCGCAGAAGTGCATAGTGACTACTTCGATATTCAAAAACGCCTATTAACTTAGCTTCGCAAGAATCTCCTCTCCCCTTGGAAACTATGTCACAATTCGCCGAACCCGTCATTCCGGACGAGCGCCGCTTTGCGGGGCGAGATCCGGAATCCAGTGAAAGTTCAATATAGTCAAATTCTTTCTGGATCCCGGCTCGCGTCCGCCGCCGGCGGACTTGGCCGGGATGACGAATTGCGACACAGTCTATTGGGGGGAGAGGGTCTGCACATTCCAACACTGGCAAATCCCAAAAGAGCAAGAGAATGTGGTAACTCCTGAGGAGTGCGGGGTTGCAACTGTCTAGAAGATATGTTAGGTAAAAACTTTCTAGGGGGTCTCGGCGCCCCAATCCTGGCGATCTCGTAGGTCGCCATATTTTTTCAGTACGTAACGCGAGGCAAATTTGGGATTGCCGAGATATGCTACCATATTGTCTTTGATTCTCTGGCACAGTCTTGTGAGCACGTCTTTGCTTTCCCTTTCATCCACGAAAAATTTCACTTTTTCCTGGGTGAAAACCAGAGAGTTGCCATGGGCGGCGACCAGATTTTGGTAAGCTTGTTCGCCATCGTCCAGGGTAGAGAAGTATTCGGGCAAAACAGTGACTTCCACTTTGGCTAAGAGCGAGACAAGCCATCTGTCGCCAGCCATGAGACGAGATTTGTCCCAGATTTCCAGAAGCAAACCGTTTGGCAGTGTGATTTTCTCTATCAGTTTTTCGGACATATCCAACGTTCTCAACAAGCAGTAAAGATGTGGTGGTTCCTACATCTGGAAAATTTATCGCAGAAATAGGAAAGCGGCAAGGAAAAAGCGGGAACTAAGCGTTCAGTAATCAGCCGGTCAGCTTTCAGTAAATACCAAGCCTGGCCGGAGTCTTTACTTGGCTAATAGCTGCTGGCTGAGTGCTGACTGTCTTAGATTACTGGACAATCAAGTGGGTCCGAAGGTATATAGGTTACCATGGTTGGGGATCTCACAGAAGAGAAAGTCATCAATGTAACCTGGCACGGCCGCGGCGGTCAGGGTGCTGTAACCGCTGCAATGATACTTGCCGAGGCTGCTTATCTTGATGGTTACCAAGGAGTCACTGCAGCGCCATTTTTCGGTGTTGAGAGACGGGGAGCTCCCATTACCGCTACAACCAGGTTTTCAAGAAAGCCTATTCGCACCCTGACTCCAACGGCTCAAGCTGATGTGGTAGTTGTACTGGATGAGAGACTTTTACAGACGGTTGACGTGCTGGGCGGCCTGAAACCGGATGGGCTCCTTGTCCTAAATTCCAGCAGCGGGCCCGAAAAATTCTGCACTGACATGGACATTGCGGTGGCAACCTCCGATGCCAACTCTATTGCCAAGGAGGTCGGTCTGGTGGTTGCTGGAACGGTACTGATCAATACTTCTTTACTTGGTGCTTTTTCCAAGGCCAGTTGCTTGGTTCAGATGGAAAGTCTGGAAAAAGCCATCGGCGAGAATTTCAGCAAGCAGGCGGCAAAGGTTAACATTCAAGGAGCCCGGCTCACCTACGAAGCGACGAGGATCAACCGCGACTGGCAACTGTCTTAGCCCGGATATTTCATGAATTGCTGTCGCGAGACCACGAAGATGGGCGTGCCTGCCCGCCATCGCGAGCGCTCAGGCGAGGCGGGCGGGCCACCGGGCAATCGTCCCGCGGTACCGCGGGATTGGTCCGAGGCGTACCTGAACGGTACGTCGCAGGGGGAGCCTGTCCTGAGCCTGTCGAAGGAACACCCGAGGACGCCCGGAAGGATGGCCATATCCGTGGTCGCAGTCACGCCAGGGCGTGAATTCATGAAATATCCGGGCTAGTATAGCGGTGAGCAGTTTTAGTCATGGTGGTGGAATTTACCCCGACCCGATCCTTTTCGTGGACCGCTGGTGTTATAATACCAAGAATCCTTTCGAGGTTGCTGGTAGCTCGTACAGCTCTCGAAGTAACTAGGAAAAGTTAGGTAAGGTAGGGCAGTCCTCTATGGCCTCTAAAAAGGACCAGTTCATTTCTGCTTGCGCCACGCTGGCGAAAGGAGAGGCAGGCAACACAGGCGAGTGGAGGGCCAAGCGTCCGATAATTGACCTAAGCAAATGTACTCCTTGTAAAAAGCAGAAAGACACCTGTTATTTGTGCTGGCTCTATTGTCCGGATGGCACGGTGAAGAGAGGAATACCCCTTGAGATAGATCTTCAATATTGTAAAGGTTGCGGGGTTTGCGCCCAGGTGTGCCCGACCCAGGCAATCCGGATGGAGGTCGAGGAGCAATTTGTGCTCAGTGAATGTGTCATCCAGGAAGAAGTTGAGTAGGGGAGGACAACTGAAATATCCGGGCCAGCATGGCGGGGAACAGATATGAGCAAAGTGCAAATTATCAATGGTAATGAGACAGCTGCAATGGGGGCCAAGCTTTGCCGGGTACAGGTCATTGCTGCCTACCCCATAACCCCACAGTCAAAAATCCCAGAGACCCTGATCAAGTATGTGGAGTCAGGAGAATTGGAAGCAGAGTTTATTCGGGTTGAAAGCGAACATAGTGCTCTGACCGTGTGTATTTCCGCCTCAACTGTAGGAGCGCGAGTCTTCACTGCTACGGCGGCGAATGGCCTGGCCTATATGCATGAGCAACTGCATTGGGCCGCAGGAGCAAGGCTGCCAATTGTCATGGCTCTTGCTAACCGAGGACTTGGCGCGCCTTGGACAATTTTCAATGACATGCAGGACTCCATCTCCCAACGTGACACCGGCTGGATGCAGGTCTACTGCCGGGATAATCAAGAGATTATGGACAGCATTATCATGGCATACAAGATCTGCGAGCAGCTCCACGTCCCTATGATGGTCTGCTTCGACGGGTTCGTGCTGTCACACACGGTCATGCCGGTCGAGATACCGGACCAGAAGCAAGTGGATGCATTCCTGCCGCCATACGTGCCCCACTTGCAGGTGGACGGGCCGGATCCCATAAATATCAACCCCGTGATGCTGGCGGACCCGCGGGCTAATGCCCAGGGTGTGTCCTGTCCCAGTTACATGGGATTTCGCATGCGTCTGCAAGAAACCCTCGAGTCCGCAGGGGATGTTATCCTTAACGTGGGCCGCGAGTTTGGGGAGGTTTTCGGCCGCAGCTATGAATGTTTACTGTGGGAGTATCGGACTGAAGGGGCAGATACTATTCTGCTCACCATGGGTTCCCTCGCCAACGAGGCTTCCCTTGCTGTTGATGCGCTCAGGGAGAAGGGTTGGAAGGCTGGAGCGGTGGCCCTGCGAGTTTTCCGGCCTTTCCCGGCGGCGACACTTCGCCAAGCGCTGTCAGATGCGAAACACGTGGTGATTTTTGACAAGAATATTAGTTACGGCAACGAAGGCGCCACTTGCACCGAGACCAAGGCGGCTCTTTTCGAAGGCGGACTGCGACCCACGATCACGAATTACATTGTGGGTCTGGGCGGCAAGAGTGTCGTCGCCGCTGACCTGGAAGCTGCCACCATAAAAGCCGTGGAGCAGAAAGGTCAAGTTAGCACCCCTCAGTGGATAGGAGTTGCTGTCTAGTCGTATGGCGCATAGCGCATAGCATTAGTATACATTAATAGGCGTGAGATCATGACAACCAAGGTGATGCAACTTCCAGAGGAAGAATACATGCTGCCCGGAACCAGGGCATGTTCTGGATGCGGTTTGTCCCTGGCTTATCGTCACATTCTAAAGGCTTTGGGTGAAAAAACCATTCTGACCATACCGGCTTGCTGCCTGACCGTGCTCCATGGACTCTATCCGTCCACCTCAGTCCGGCTTACCAACATCAACACCGCCTTCGCCACTACTGCGGCTTCGGCTACAGGCATCGCCGCTGGTCTGAAAGCGTTGGGCAAGACCGATTACACTGTGGTGGGAATAGCCGGCGACGGCGGCACTTTCGACATCGGTATTCAGGCTCTCAGCGCTGCTGCGGAAAGAAATACCGACTTTCTCTACATCTGTTACGATAATGAAGGCTATATGAACACTGGCACTCAGCGGTCAAGCGCCACACCTATGGGTGCATTCACCACCACCACTCCGGGAACCAAGCTCGAGCACAAAAAGGACATCCTGGCCATCATGGAAGCCCACGGAATACCCTACATGGCTTCAGCCTCGCCAGCATATCCACTGGATTTGTATGACAAGGTTGTGAAAGCCAAGAACATCCAAGGCACCCGCTTCATGCATATAAACATTCCCTGCCCTCCTGGGTGGGGGTATCCCACCGATGATTTGGTCAAACTGGGGAAATTGGCGGTGGACACTGCCATGTGGGTCCTTCTCGAGATTGAAAACGGTGTTTTGCGCCTAACTGGACGCAGCCGCAGCATGGCCCGTAGTGGCAAGAAAAAGCCGGTCAGCCAATACCTGCAATTACAGGGACGTTTTAAGCACATCACCCCTGAGCAAATAGATTATCTGCAAGACTGGACTGACAAACGTTGGCAGCGGTTTCTGCAACGACATGAACTTTCCGGAACCGCCTAGCGCGGGGTGTTGAGCTTGAGAAGACACAAGTCAGAAGCGTGGCCATTCTGCCCGTCTCTCCTGATAAAGCCATTCGCGCCATGATCAAAGTTCGAGCAATATCCGCATCTTCTTTCCTCAGACGATTCATCGCTTTTTGTGACCTCAATCGGCGACAACGAGAACTGGAGCTCCTGGGGCAAGCTGATCCGAAGATCCTGAGTCCTTGGCATGAAGCGCTTGACTCGCTGACATCCTGTTATCAGCAAGCCCGAGAGCGTGAGTTGGTGAGAAAGGGGCTGTCTGATCCCTATTTTCCTTTAAGCAAGCTGCAAAAACTTAACGTTGAAGAGTTCAGCAGAGAGCCCGGCTTTGCTGATTTTTCCGAGGAGAGCTTGGCAAAGATCTCGGCGGAGCATCTGTTGAACTGGGCGAAAATATTCCTCTCCATTCGGCAAGACCTGAAAAATCTCAACAATCATGGTGAGATGTCCACCATGAGGCTGCTAGACCCTCCGCAGGAACCTCTACCTGAAATGATCTGGTGTGAATACTGTGGGGGGTGCTGTGAGATACGAGGGGGGTTTCCTGATTTCAGCGGAAGTTCTAAACTTCCCAGCCTCTGGTACGTATATTTTCGGGGTGACGGCTGCGAGTATCAGCGTTTCTGTCCTTTTCTCTTCGAATACTTTGCTACCGCCAAGTTTTTCTGCGCCATTTATAAGATCAAGCCGAAATGCTGCTGGGAGTTCGACCGCGAGGAGTGCGAATTCTTGCAAAAAGACGTGGCCCGGGAAAGAGTAGAGCGTTCCCGGGCTACCGGGGGGTGACGGCTGAGTTCGTCTTTGGCGATGCGGCCTGTCGTTTTCGTTTCTTTCTTGTTTTGCGTTTTCGTCGTCGCTCCTCCCAATCCCAATAGAGATGCGGGTGGGCGACCTTCCACGGTTTCAGAGTCCAAAACCACTGATCTGGATATTCCCTGACCATTTCTTCCACCGCATTCATCATAATTTGGGTGTTGGTCTGTAGATCGCTCCGCAAGTCGCCTGTCCTTATCGTTTCCAGTGGTGGTTTCACATGAATGGTCAGCTGGCCGTCAGGATCACGGACACAAAACATTGGTAAAACCGTACTTTTGCATCGCATAGCCAGCACGGCAGCGGCAGGGGTTGCAGTTGCCTCATGGCCGAAGAAGGTAACTTCAATCCCTTGTTTGCGTCTGCTTTGGTCTATCAGCAAGGCAACTGTTTCCCCTCTGCGAAGGGCTTGCATTATGTTCGGTAACCCGCCTTTCTTATCGATGACAGTATTGCCAAAACGGGACCGCAAATGATCCAATAACCGATTCGCCCAAGCCTGCTTCATCCTGGTGGCAACCACAGAGAAAGGCTTTTCGAAGTTATGCATATAATGCTGGGCAACTTCCCAGTTCCCTAAGTGGCCTGTAACGATCAGTATACCCTTGTTGGCCTTCAGAGCATTTATGAGAATTTCCTCACCAACCACTCTATATCTACTTGAGAGTGAATCCCAAGACATGAATGCGGATTGACACACTTCGATAAAGGTGATCCCAAAGTTCTTAAAAACACGTCTGGCGAGTTTCTTAATCTGATCGTCGCTCCACTCAGCATAACAGAAACGCAGATTGCGAATGACGAGCCGCCTTTGATTTACAGCCAGCACGTACAGCAGAATACCGAAGAGCTTGCCAATGTTGATGGTGAGTTTTCGCTTCATATCCGCAATATGGACCTTCAAAAATGTAAACTTCGTGTATGTGGCGCTGCTATCTCAGCAGAAACATAGGCTATTAAGGCAACGTAGGCTACTCAAACTTGGTGTATTTGTCAACCAGCTAAGCACGATCCCGGACTATGACTCCGTACCTTCTGTTGACACTAACGTTATCTTCTCCGCAGTATAATAACTACTTGAAATAATAAGAATTGTCTGAGCATTAGCTGTCTAAGTCTGTAATATTACCCACTAGCTATGTCAGTGTCAACTGACCAAAAGGGGCAAGGGGTAAGGAGTCAAAAACTGTATGAGACATGACCGGTGTCAAAAGTGTACTTATCTAATATCGACTTAAAAAAGGAGAAGGGCAACCAGTCTATCCAAGACGAGATGCCCATTATGAGTTTGTTGATAGCTTTTTTTGATCCGAATTAGAGTTTTTGAACGTTCTTGGCCACAGGCCCCCGGTCGCCCTCTTCCACCTCAAAGGTGACCGGCTCGCCCTCTGCGAGAGATTTGTAGCCAGACATGTTGATAGAAGAGTAGTGAACGAATATGTCCTCACCATTTTCCTGCTGGATAAATCCAAAGCCTTTCCTGTCATTGAACCACTTTACAGTACCGTTTGCCAAAACGTTGGCCTCCTTTTTCAAGATTAACCAATAACGTTCCAGCCCGGATATTTCATCACGCCCCGGCGTGACTGCGACCGCGGATATGACTGTCCTTCCGGGCGTCCTCGGGTGTCGGATCTTGCGGCGTACTGTTCAAGTACACCTCAGATCCAACCCCCTGCGGTTGCCCGGTGGCACATCCTTCTCCACGGCCTCGCGACAGCAATTCATGAAACATCCGGGCTAGACTTCCGGTCGCCGCTTTGGCCAAGGAAACAATCCTTCGAAGCGAGATCGACCCACTTTGAGAAACCGGCGATTATCAATCGCGAATTTAATACATGGCTTTGGGAAAAATCAAGTGAAAAAAGTCAAAGAATTCCATGCGCATGAGGTTGGAGAATTAACCCAGCCTGCCTCTCCAGATGCTGGGGGTTACCCATCAATCAGCCGACTGGGCAGCGGCCGATTCCCCTTGATACATCCAGTTGTCCATGCCCCCTGAGAGAGTCCGGACACGTTTGAAGCCACGCATGGCCAGGATTCGGTTGCCTAAGTAGGAGCGGAGTCCTTGGGCACAATACAAAATGGTTTCTTTCTCAGGATCCAGTTTCTGCAACTGCTTTCGCAGAAGATCTACGGGAATATGGAGGGCGCCTGGCAAGGGTCCTCTTTCTTGCAGTTCCAATCTGGTGCGGACATCCACCAGCACAAAGGATTCTCCCGCATCCATTTTCGCTTTCAGTTCGTGGGGGCTGATGGGATCCCAGTCATCCTGATAATAATTCTGGCCCAGCGCCCCGGCAACTATCACCGGATCCCGGGCCGCTGAGTAGGGAGGGGCATAGGCCAGATCAAGTTGGAGGAGATCCTCCAAGCGCATTTGATGGTAGATGGCGGTGGCGAAAACGTCTACGCGCTTGTCCACTCCCTCCTCCCCAATAATTTGGGCCCCAAGGAGTCTACCGCTCTCTCGTTCGGTCACCGTTTTAATATGGAGGGGCTTGGATCCTGGATAGTAGCCGGCGTGGTGACCGGGTTGCACATAAAGGACCAGAGGTGAGTAGCCTTCCGCTATCGCTTCCCTTTCAGATAGGCCGGTTTTTGCCACCGTCAGGTCGAAGACCTTGACGATGATGGTACCGGTAAAACCTTTGACTGCAATGCGGCGACCAAGGGCGTTGGCCCCGGCGGCGCGTCCTTCTTTGTTCGCCGCTGAGCCCATGGGCGTAAGTACCGGCTTACCGGTCACCACGTTCATGGTTTCGATACAATCACCTGCAGCAAAGATATCAGGGTCACTGGTCTGCATGAACTCGTTGACCTTGATCCCGCCGGTGACACCGAGTTCCAGGTCCGCATTCTGGGCAAGATCAACGTTGGGCCTGACACCAATCGCCACCAGAACCAGGTCAGCGGGGATTTCTCCACCTTTGTCGGTTCGCACTAACCCTTGGCCGTTCTGCTCCTCTACTGATTGTAAACCTTCTGAAAGACAGAGGTTTATGTCTTTTTGATGCATGTGCCAGCGGACCATCTCAGCCATTTCCCAATCCAAGAAGGTGAGTACCTGCGGGGCAAGTTCCACTACGGTGGTTTTCAGTCCTTTTAGAGCAAGATTCTCGACAGCCTCAATACCTATAAGGCCGCCGCCGATTACCACAGCCCTGCGAGGATTTTTGTTTTGGAGGTAGCTGAATATGCGGTCGGTATCTTCAAGGGTTTTCAAGGAAAAGACGAAGGGAAGGTCCATACCGGTTACCGGTGGTACTATGGGATGAGAGCCGGGGGCCAAGATCAAACGATCATAGGATTCTTCTTCCATCTGCCCCGTATTGAGATTTTTCACAATTACTTTTTTGCTATCGCGGTCAATCTGAATGACTTCGCTACTGGTGCGGGCATCTACCTGGAAGCGGCGGCGAAAGAACTCGGCAGAGGTGATGAGCAAATCTTCCCGCTTCTCGATAACGCCGGAGAGATAGTAGGGGAGGCCACAATTGGCGTAAGAGATATCAGGCCCCTTTTCGTACATAATGATTTCCACCTCCTCGCTACAGCGCCTCGCCTTGGCTGCGGCAGAAGCACCTCCGGCCACACCACCAACAATGACCAACTTCCGAACCTTCATACGTTACCTCCGAGATTAAATCAGTGGGCAAAAGACCGCGCCATTTTAGCATAAACAATCGTCAAGACACAGACTTACCTTATCCAGGAGTTCCCCTATTTACTTAGTCCTTGAAAACCTGCTTCTCAAGGCCAGTCCTAGATCCTGCCTTGCGGAGGGCAGAGTTGAATGGCTTTGCTGGTAGAGGAGGTTTCAGGTTTCAGTTGTTTTGTTTTTCTTCCCTGACACCTGACACCCGACACCTGAAACCCTAAGATTTAGTTTGGGATTTGATATTTTGCAATGCTTCACCACTCCATTACTCCAGCAGACTACCGCATGGCTGATGACCACGGGGGAGTGACTAATTTCACTATGCAATTCCTTGCTTTTGTGATATAGGATTGACAAATAGAACACTCTGGAGCAGCTCCCTATGAAAGAAGAAAGACGGTTTCCGCGCGCAAGCATCAATACACAATACTGTCTGATAGGCGATCGTGGTGGTGCCAAAGGAAAGGCCAAAAATATAAGCCCTGTTGGAGTTTTTGTTCACACCGGTGAAAGTATGCACGTGGGTGATCTGGTGCAGATCAACGTTCATCTACCCCAATATCATGGCTCGGTTGTTTCCCGGGCTGAAGTCGTCTGGATATGCCCCAAACACGAACCTTGTGGCGATCAAGGCGTGGGGTTGAAGTGGATCGAACTCAGCCGGTCGGATGTTTTCAGGCTAGATAATTTTGTCCGTCACTGCCAGGAAGCGTAGTCTAACTCCGCCTGAAAGCACTCCCAGCAGTTATTGCTCATATCCCTTCCCTATAATCTAGCGTGTCTTTTCCTCCTTTCAGAGAATCAGCCTACGTCACGCCAGATTAACCCCAGTGAATACATGATTACAGCTGACCTTTACCTGAATAAAATCGATTTTCTCCAATATCTCCCGAGGACTGACTGTAAAGAGTGCGGAGAGGCTTCTTGTGCTGCTTTCATAAAGCAAATGAAAAATGGAACCCGGAGGCCGGAGAACTGCCCCTCTCTAAACGGCAACCAAATACGGGCTTTCTATCTGGCCATGACTGCCGACCAATTTCTTCCCCAAGTCCCTGCCCTGGAGCTACCACGCCCAGCCCCTACAGGGCTGACGGAGATTAACCAGGCTAACGAACGTAGCCTGCTGATCGTTTCAGGCAACAGCGAGTTTACCCAAGAAGTACTTACCTCAATTATGGCCTACACCCTTAGTCCCCTTTGGCTACTCTTCGTTGATTGCCGCGGAGATACCGTTGACATGGCCATGATTTACCAGTCATTGAAAGTAGACAAGATAGCTGCCCTCCTGGAAAAATCACCGTTGAACCAAGATAAGGCGAAGCGAGAGATGGTCCTGCCCGGATTCGCCTCCTCGTTACAGGAGCCACTGGCGAGGCAGACGGGGTGGAAGGTAAGGGTGGGTCCGATCTGCATCGCTGAGCTCCCGCTGTTTCTCGGCGACGACTGGGAGGTACCCTCAGACCTCAATCTGGGATAGATTTAGGAATTAATGAATCTCAGATTTCGGATTGCGGATTGAAGTACGAAAATTACAAATCACAAAACCCAAATAACAAACAAATAACAATGACCGAAATTCAAAATTCCAAACCTTCATATTATTTTAGAAAAGGAGAACCCCAAATATGTTTGGGTCATTGATTATTGGAATTTGAGATTTATTTGTAATTTGGTGCTTGGGATTTGGGATTTTAGATTTTAGGCATTTTAGCTCATTTTAGTTCACTTTAGGCATTTAGCCTGCCTGGGATATCACAATAGTGACCGAGCGACCCGAAAATGAGATAGGTAGAATAGCTCAAGAGTACTTCGCCTTACTCGCCAGAGCCTTTCCGGTAATGTGCGCCAGTGATGAATTCCACTTTCTGCCCCGTGTCCAAGAAGCGCTACAGTTTTTGGACCGCATGGACGAATTGAGCCAGGAAGCAATTGGAGCGGTGGTGGCGTCCGTGCGTGACCTGCAGAACCAACTGCAAAAACAACGAGCGGCCCAGGATTTCGAAGAGGAAATTGATCGGCAGTTTCTGCTGCACAACATGGCCGGCGTGCTCATTGAGTTGGAAGAGGTCCAATCCTGGCGTCATAATCCTCTCATTTATCTCAAGGTCGGTTGTATTGGGGTGGATCATGCCGTGAACAAGCCTGCCGCCGACGGACAAGAGCGTTTCGATCGCACTGCTGAACGGCTTGCTGGTCTGAACGGTTTGCTGAGGCAAGCGGGCAAGAATTTGAGCACCATCCCCGGGCCCTACTATCGGGCTACAGTGGCAATGGTTGAGGATGCGCAAGAATACCTTGAGGAACTTCTTCCAGAGGATAAAAGAGATGGCCCCCGGAGACAACTAGTACGAGCGTGCAGTGAGGCCCAGCATGCGCTTGCTGCCTTTGCCCAAAGACTGCGAGAAATTGGACCGACACCTGCAGCGACGGTTCAGTCGATTTCGGTTGAGGAGCTTGTTCAGCGCCATTTCGGCTGCAACAGGACCTTGGAGGAAATTTTTGCCGTTGCTGAGATGGAATGGCAGGATAGCCAAAAAGAAATGGACCGACTGCGTCGAAGCATCGATCCCAGCCAGGATTGGCAACAGCTTTATGAGAACTACCTACCTGACACAGGGGAAGAATTGGATCTCTTTCGACTCTACGGTGATGAAATAGAAAGCCTTCGTAATCTTTGCCGAAACCTCAAGCTACTAGATGGCCATCTGGACCAGGAGGTAGTGCTCAGCGAAACACCAACCTATTTGCGTTCGGTGAGAAGTGGTGCCTCATACAGCGCGCCGTTGACCATTGACCCTGGTGAGCAGGCCTGCTTCTATATTACTGCTGGTAATCCAGCCGGCAATTCAAAAATGGACGTACTCCGCAGGCAGAGGTTGCACCGTGAGTTCAGGTTTCTTTCTGCACACGAAACCTACCCTGGACATCATTTATTGGACAGCATCCGGCGACATCTGGAAAACCCTGTGCGGCGTCAGATAGAATCGCCCCTTTTCTATGAAGGGTGGGCCTACTATGCCGAATCTATTCTTGCCGAATCCGGGCATGTAAAGGACGAGTTGGAACTCCTGGTGGATTGCAAGAGACGACTTTGGCGGGCAGCTCGCTGTTTGATAGACTCCGGTTTGGCCATGCAGCGTTTTACCACGGAGAAGGCCGCAGAGCTCCTTGTTTCAGTGGGTTTCGCGGCGGACGAAGCAATAGCTCAAGTGGAACGATTTAGGTTGAATCCTGGCTACCAGCTGTGCTACAGCCTGGGTAAGTACGAGATTGTGGAGCTGCGGCAACGTTTTCTCCCCACGTTTGGCTGGCAACGTTTTCACCGGCTCCTATTGGAGGGGGGCGAGATACCGTTTAATCTTGCTGCTTGGAGGTTTGAAAACCTAGTAGAGGATGGTAGCTCAGGTGTAGGTAGCTTCAATTAACCTCTTAAATCAACGCTTATTGCACTAACTAGGGAGGTATCTGTGGAAGATTTTTTGGGTTATCACTCGGAGTGGAATCTCGGCAGTCCTGGTGGTTGGGAATATCAACGAATCACCCAGGAGTTGGGTAAGTTAGCTTGGCATCTGCTACGGCCTCATTTGGGCTTGGATATTAGTCTTGATTTTGACCATGAGTATTTGAATCCGGTACCTGCTTTTGCCGCCACCTTGCTTCGAGCCCATAAGCAACGCCACGGAAACAAAGCAGCTCACATCGTTCTGGTAGCTGAACCAGATACCCTGGATACAGTTGTTGAAAACCGGAATTTTGTCCAATATCTAGATAGCATCGATGACGTAACGGCGGCACTGGCCGCCCCGCAGGAGCTAGATTATCATCAGGGATCTTTGTACCACCGGGGCGTCCAGGTAACCTTGATCTTTATGGATTTTAACAATGACGTGCTTTTAAAGATGGAAAAAGACGAACCACTCACGGCCCTGCGTCAAGCCATCAAGGATGATCTGGTTGTGAACCCCCGCGGGATGGAACCGGCAGGAGCCAAAGGGATATTTGAAGCAGTTACCGGTTCCCTTAGTAAGCAGTTACGTGAGACCACAGTTCAAAGAACCCCCTGGACTAGGCAATTGTATGAGAGAGATGCCACCGGACCCGAGGGTGAAGTCATAAAGGATTTGGTGACATGGACCAGGGAGAATTGGGATCGGCTCGTGCTCAAGCCCGTACAGGGCTATTCGGGCGAAGGGATCTTTATCGGCTTCAAGAGTGAAGACCCGGATGCAGATCTGGAGGAGGCTCTCACGGCTGGCAATTATATTGTGCAGGAACTGGTACCGCTCCATCTGTGGGCGGAAGACTCCCCCTGGCTTTTCAGCGAGGAGCAAAGGGTAGGATTACAGAGGTGGCAGACGGATTTTCGCTGCCTCATCACAGATGCGGGGCTGATCGGTTTTCTTGGACGTTTTGGCGGTATTCCTACTAATGTAGGGGCTGGAGGGGGAACCCAGGCGCTTGCTCTGCTGTCAGGAACCACACCCGGGGGCGAAGTGGCTGCGCAAATCAATACAGCCATTTGTCGAGTGCAGTACAGTATACTCGAGGAAATTCGCCAGGAAGTGAATGAGCAGGCCGTGGCCATGGGGCACACCTATCTGCTGGGCCCCATCAAGACCGCTTGGCGGCCGCGGCTCATAAATGAGGCTCAGATGCAACAACTTCAAGTCTACTGCGAGAACCTGTGGGCTGACGCTGTGCAGCTGACGGAGTGGTGGCGCGCGGGAAGGTTGGACGATTTTGTCCATATCACCGCTGAAGAGGAAGCCATTGCCAGGACAGCCCCCTGGACCGGTCAACCGGCTTTGATGGCCAGCGATGGGCTTTTCTCCTTCGGCTGCCATCCAAAGGAGTAAGGTGCCGTAGGCGTCTATTTAAGGGACGCTAATCTAGAGTCCCAAATTTGTGTCTCTCGCACTCAGAATCCCCGGCCACGACCAAATGTATTGCAGCTTTTCGGTAGTCGAGAGGTAGTTATGGATGGCTACGATCCTACCTGGTGGCAACATATTTTTGACGAAACCTACCTTGTCACCGACGCCCGCACTGTGTGCTGCCCAGAGACTACTGCTACTGAGATTAATATGGTTGAGGCCACCCTGGATCTCAGTCTCGACGATCGAATTCTTGATCTCTGCGGTGGGCAAGGGCGCCATGCGATAGAATTGCACAGACGTGGATACAAGAAAATTACGGTGCTGGACTATTCGCAGGTTCTGTTGCGAGTGGGTGTCCGCCAGGCGACAAAAATCAAATGTGGAGTCCATTTTTGTCGAGGCGATGCCAGTGAGGTTGGCTTGGCAGATGGCAGCTTCGATGTGGTAATGGTCATGGGCAATTCATTCGGATACTTCAAGGAGGACAGCCAGAATTTGAAAGTCCTTCGGGAGATTTGCCGTTTGCTGAGATCCGGCGGCAAGTTACTCCTTGACTTAATCCACAGTGACTATGCTCGCAAACAGTTCAAACCTAGCAGTTGGCACGAGGCCAATGAGGATGTGGTGGTCTGCCGAGAACGAGAACTACTGAAAGAAGGGGTCTTGGTCCGAGAAATTGTAATGAGCAAGCGGCGTGGTCTCGTCCGAGACGTCACCTACTTCGCTCGCCTGTTCCAGCCTAAAGAACTGGAAGCACTGCTAACTGAAAGCGGCTTCCAGCAAATCGACTGTGGTGGTCTTCTGGTTTCTCACCCAAAGGCCGATGATTACGGTCTTCTCAACAAACGGATGGTCGTGACCGCGCACAAACCTTAGCCCGGATATTTCATCACGCCCCGGCGTGACTGCGACCGCGGATAAGAGCGTCCTCCCGGTCTAACCGTTTGCCGCCTCATCTGTGGATTGCTCTTCCCCGTCTTCCTCTTTGGTATGCCGTTTGAGGTAATTAGCTGCGCAACTCATCAATACTAGCATGCCCAGAACCAGGGGCATGAACTCGCCCTGCGTGTAAGCACGGTAAATACCTACACAGGTCACCAGAATTCCCACCAGAATGCTGGCAATCAGTAGGGGCATACTCATGCGCTCTTCACCTTATCAGAGAATATCGCTGCCGGATGGGCTTAGCTCAAGGGTTAACTCTTCCTGGAAGTCTGGACCATAAACTCAGTAATCTGCTGCTTGACCCGTCCCTTGCCACATTTAGGGCATTTTACCGTGCCCTTTTCGTATTCGCTTATGGACATTATGAGTGTGAAGACCTTTTTGCAGTTGAGGCACTGATACTCATATGTAGGCATAGCCACCTCCCCGCCCGCGCTCACCACGGGCAAAGTATCCTCCTCCCCACTCTCAAGCTGTTTTATTAAGATTATAGCGAGCTACGAATTGTAATGTCAACAAACATAGGCATGCTGCAATTCATGAAACATCCGGGCTATCCAGGTAAGAATTTTTCCAGATTTGCCGGCGGTTCATTGTCGCGGAACAGGATCTTACCGGTCTCATCCACAAGGATAATCACTGGGATGGCAGAAATGGAGTAAGCTTTGACTGCCTCATCGTTGTGGTCAATCAACATAGTGTAGGTGATCCGGTTACGGGAAAGATACTTTTTTATATCCTTCGGCGAATCCAATCCTCCCACATTAATTCCCACCACCTTAACCTTGTCCTTATATTTTTTGGCAAAAGCGGAAACCTTGGGTTCTGTTTTTCGACAGGGTTTACACCAGGTAGCCCAAAAATAAAGCAATAGCGGTTGGTCCCCAGCCAAATGATCGAGACGCACCTTCTTCCCCTCTACATCCACCAACGTGACCTCCATAAGGTTGCCGCCTCTAGTGTTTGCGGCATAGAGGAAGGAGGAAGTAATGGATATTGTCAAGATCACAGTAAACAAAGATATTTTTTCCCGCAAAGTTCCTCGCCTCGCCATACCTACTCCCGTCTATGTGATGACCGTCAGATAGTAGCGGCAAGTCAAAAAAAAATCAAATCATTGTGCACCGGTTTTTTCATCTGTTTGATTTTTGTGGGGGTATAGTGTCCTTCCTCATGCGGAAAACGTGATTGAAAGTGAGGGGATAAAATCCTATCCAAGGAGAACATTGGCGATGGAAAGAGGGAGGAAAAAACGATAGAATGAAAGACTAGAATAAAGCCTGGTCGTTCTCATCAAATGTTACGTGGACAGGAGATCTTGACAATGGCCACAAAGGTGACGTC
>Ga0255045_10000083_pt1 | contig 17452 bp, 14 predicted proteins | sample BC1_12_23_MG_FD_183652 | JGI IMG/M metagenome (GOLD analysis project Ga0255045, IMG submission 183652) | Seawater microbial communities from Strait of Georgia, British Columbia, Canada - BC1_12_23 | ecosystem: Environmental > Aquatic > Marine > Strait | place: Canada: British Columbia...
TTGCAGACCTGGGTTGCTCCTCACTCCAACTCGACAGTGCCGAGCGTGGATTCAGCTTCACCGGAGACGGTCCCCTCGACATGCGTATGGGGGAGAGCGGTCCTACCGCTGCTGATCTGCTCGAGCGGGCGGAGTGGGAGGAGCTGGTGAGGATCCTGCGCGACTATGGCGAGGAACGTCGGGCCCGTGCAATCTCCCGAGCCATCGTCGGGAGGCGTGAGCAAGCCCCTCTTCGCACCACCGCCGAGCTCAGCCGCCTGGTCCAGGATGTGATTGGCGGTGGCGAACGACGCATCCACCCGGCCACCCGCACCTTCCAGGCATTACGTATCGCGGTCAACGACGAGCTCGGACAGCTCGAGCGCTTTCTCGAGCCGGCGATCCGCAGCCTCAGGCCCGATGGCCGGATCGCAGTCATTTCGTTCCATTCGCTGGAAGACCGGATCGTCAAACACACCCTGCGACGGCTGACCGGCCGCTGTACCTGCCCCCCTGACTTTCCGGTTTGCCGCTGCAACCCCAAACGGGTTGTCGAGGTACTGACGCCTTCTCCGATCCGCCCAGACGACGACGAAATCGCCGCCAATCCGCGTGCGCGTTCGGCGCGCCTTCGCGCGGCCGCGAGACGACGGGAGACCTGAGCATGGACCTCCCCGTCATCGGCCCATCCAATCGCTTTCTGATCCCACAAAGGGACCGCCACTGGCCACAGGTGCTGGTGGCCCTGATCGGGGTGTCGGCGATGGTGGTGCTGGCACTGGCATTGGTTGGATGGCCGAGGCTCAAGAGCACCTCCGTCCACTACGAGCTGATCCGGCTGCGGGCGCAGGTCTCGGAGCTCGAACAGCGTGAACGGGTTCTCCTCCTCGAGCTCGAGCGCGAACGAAACCTGGAACGGCTGGCCGTGAGGGCTCGTGCCCTGGGAATGGTCCCGGCTGCGCCAGCCGGCCTTGCCGCCCAAACGATGGATGAGGTGACCCCGTGAGCCGCCGGCGCCTGCTGGTGGTGGTCGCGGGCCTGCTGCTTGGTGCAACCGTCGTGGTTGCGAGGACTATCCAGATCTCGGTGATCGAGCATGGCGTCTGGGAACGCCGAGCTCAGCGGCAGCAGCAGCAGATCATCGAGGTTCCGGGTCCGCGAGGGACCATACGGACGGCTGATGGGTACGTACTGGCGACCTCGATCGACCGAGTCGCCATCAAGATCAGCACCGGGCGCCTTGAGTACCCAGAGATTTTTTCCCGCGCGGTGGCGCCGCTGCTCGATCTTTCGGAGAAAGACCTCGAGCGCCGTATTGACGGCGAACCAAGGTCGGTATGGCTCGCCAAGCGGGTAGAGCACGAGCTGGCGAAGCAGGTAGAGGCCCTGGCGCCGCAAGCGGTGGTGCTGGTGCCCGATTTTGCGCGCATCTACCCGCAGGGGAGGTTGGCGGCGCCGGTGATAGGTTTTGTCGGTCGCGAGGAGCTCCACACAGTCGGACGGGCCGGGTTCGAACACGATTTCGACGCCTACCTTGCGGGTGAGCCGGAGCGGTATCTTGCGGTCAACGATGCCATTCAACGAAAGGTGCGGCTGCAGCGGATGCATCGAGGTCGTGCCGGTCTCGATCTCCAGCTGACCCTGTTGGCGAAACTACAGGCGCGGTGCGAGATGGTGCTCGCGAGGGCGCTCCGAGTGCATGACGCGCGTGCCGCGTCGGCGGTAGTCGTCGATGTGAGGAGCGGGCGCATCCTGGCACTCGCCTCACTGCCGTCGTTCGACCCGGCCAATCCGGGGGCCGCAAAACCAGAGGACTGGCGCCTCCGCCCTGTTCAGGACGCCGTCGAACCGGGTTCGACCGTCAAGCCCTTTGTGGCGGCGGCGGCGCTCTCGGCCAACGTTGTCCGCCCAGGCGAGCGGTTCGATTGTCTCAACAACGGAATCCAAGTGGCCGGCCATTGGGTCCGCGACCATGCCGAACCGGGCCGCTACACAATCGACGAGGTAGTGGTTCGCTCCGCCAACGCCGGCATCATCGAAATCGCCGAGCGCCTGTCGGAGGATCGTTTGCGGCGCGCGTTCGACGCATTTGGCTTTGGTCGCCGCACCGGGGTCGGCTTCCCGGCCGAGGCGCGTGGACTGTTGCCTGAGACTCGCACCTGGTCAAAGATGAGCCGGGCCGGCTTCGCCCTCGGCCAGGAACTCACCGTCAGCCCTCTCCAGATGGCGATGGCCTACGGGGCGATTGCCAACGGTGGCTGGCTCCTCAAACCGCTGCTGGTCGTGACGGATGGGATGGCCGTACGTGCACAGGACCCCGACGCGCGAACCCGTATTCTGGACGAGGCCCTGGCCGATCGTTTGCGCAGCATGCTTGAAGGGGTGGTCCGTGACGGCACCGGCGGGTTGGCCAGGGTCGCGGGCTTCAGGACCGCTGGCAAGACCGGGACCGCCCAGCGCGCGGTTGATGGTAGATTCGATGACGAACATCACATCGCCTGGTTTGCCGGATTTCTGCCGATGCCCGATCCAAGAGTTGTGGTTGTGGTGGCTGTCGAGGATCCGGTAAAAAACGATTATTGGGCGTCGACCGTGGCGGCGCCGATCTTTGCGGAGATCGCCGAGGCCTCGGCCTGCCTCATCGACCTCGCCCCGACCGAGCCGGTGCCGAGCTTAACCCGCACCTCCCACCACCTCGCTACTGCGGCCCGCGATATGCCGCAATCTGCGGCGTTTTCTCGCATCGGGCTGCTCGACGTACCGTCAAGTACGCCTCCGCGGCCCTCAGGTCGAGAACACCGCATCTCACAACATCTCGCGGGCCTCGCTACGCGATGTGGTGAGAAGTGCAGGTTGGAGGAACGCATGGCGCGGCGCGACGTGCAAGCCGAAGGGGGGAGCGTGTGAAGCTCGAGACACTCCTTCAGCGTCTCCACGAGGGCGAGCTGACCGGTGATGCTTCCGCCGAGGTGAGGGGTATCACCCACGACTCGCGCCGGGTGGGTCCCGGCCTCGTTTTCGCGGCTCTGCCCGGCGAGCACGTTCACGGCATCGATCACCTCAAGCAGGCCTTGGACGCGGGTGCGACGGCTGTGCTGACCGATCGTCGACCCCGGAAAAACCTGAACATACCCTGGATCAGGGCGCGCAGGCCGCGCTCGCTGATGGCGAAAGCGGCATGGATCCTGGCGGGAAACCCGCAGAAGAAGCTGCAGATGGTGGCGGTGACCGGAACCAACGGTAAGAGCACCACCGCCCACCTCATCAGTCTCGTCCTGAACTCGGCTCGCAAACCGACCGCTTTCATCGGCACGCTCGGCGCGCGGTTGCCTGGTGGCCGCGAAGTGGCCAGCGAACGGACGACCCCCGAGGCCACCGACCTGGCGCTGATGTTGAAAAGCGCGGTGGGCGAAGGTGCGACCGCGATTGCGATGGAGGTCTCATCGCACGCCCTCAGCCAGGAGAGAGTGGCCGGGCTCGAGTTCGACGTCGCGGTGTGGACCAACCTCACCCGCGATCACCTCGACTACCACCACGATATGGAGAACTACTTCGAGGCAAAGCGGCGGCTCTTTTCAGACCATCTGGCGGCGGAAGGACGCCGCGTCCTGCCGGTGGACGATCCTTGGGGTGCTCGCCTGCTCGACGAACTCCGGATCGGCGATGTCTCGTGGGGCCTCGACCGCGGTACCGTTTGCGCTAAAGACATCTCCAGCGATCTCGACGGCAGTCGCTTCGTTCTCCGGCTTGAAGATGAGGAGATCGCCGTCGCTCTCCCGTTGGTCGGGGTTCACAACCTGCGCAATGCTCTCGCTGCGGCCGCCGCGGCATACGCTTCCGGTCTCAGCGCCCGCGCCATACGGCGCGGCCTCGAGCGTGCGCAACCGTTGTGCGGACGCATGGAACGGATCGCGGTGGATGCGCCGTTCCCGGTCTTTGTCGACTACGCCCACACGCCCGACGGCCTGCGATCCGTCCTTCAGGCCCTACGCAAGATTACGGACCTTCGCCTGATCGTCGTTTTCGGCGCCGGCGGGGATCGCGATCAGGGCAAGCGGGGTCCGATGGGTTTCGCGGTCGGCGAGCTTGCCGATCTGGCGGTCGTCACCTCCGACAACCCCCGTTCGGAGGATCCTGCTGGCATCGCGCAGGCGGTGGCCGACGGGGTGCGTGCCGCCGGGGTAGAACCGCTTGTGGTTCTCGATCGCCGCGAGGCGATCGCCACCGCCCTGGCCACCGCCGACGAACGGGCGCTGGTACTGGTCGCGGGCAAGGGCCACGAGGACTTCCAGACTATCGGCGACACGAGGATTCCGTTCTCCGACCAGGAGGTGGTGCGGGCGGAGGCGCGGAGGGCACGGTGCGCATGACGGCAGGCGCTATTGCCCAGGTTGTCGGCGGCGACCTCGAGGGGTCCGCCGATGTGAGCGTCCTCGGTGCCGAGGTCGATTCGCGCCGACTCGAAGGAGGTGACCTCTTCGTGACCCTGCCGGGTGCGCGGCGCGACGGCCACGAGTTTGTCGGGGTCGCGCTCGAAACCGCGGCGGCGGCGCTGGTGTGCCGCGATGCCGATCTCGCGGAACCGCCTCCCGAGCGCGCGCTGGTGCGGGTCGACGATCCGCTCGCCGCCTACCACGAGCTCGCCCGTAAGGAGCGTCGCGATCGAGCCTGGCGGGTGGCGGCGGTGACCGGGTCGGTGGGGAAGACCACCACAAAGAATTTCCTGGCAGCCCTGCTCGAGCCTCATTTCCCAGTTGGCGCATCGGGGGAGAACCGAAACAACACGCTCGGTCTGCCGGCCGAGATCCTCTCGCAGAACCCGGAGGTCGAGGTCTTCGTCGCCGAGGCCGGAATGAGCAGCCCGGGCGAGCTCGCAACCCTGGGCGAAATCCTGCGTCCTCAGGTGCTGGTCTATACCCGCATCGCTCCGGTCCACACGGAGTTTTTCCCCGACCTCGCGGGCATCATCCGCGCCAAAGCCGAGCTCCTGCCTTGGCTCGACAATGACGGCACCCTGGTCGTCAATGCGGATGATCCGAACCAGGACGGTTTCCCCAACCAGACCGCGGCGCGGGTTCTGCGATACGGAACAGCCGCCAACGAGGCGCGGATCGAGGATGTGGAGGATCGTGGTCTGCTCGGCAGCCGCTTCCGGCTCGTGCTGCCGGACAGTGATGCGGCGGTGGAGCTGGCCGTGCCGGGAAGGCATCAGGCCGAAAACCTGCTCGCCGCGGCAGCCGCCGCTTCGACCTTTGGCGTGCGGGCTGAACAGGTGGCGGAGACCGCGCCAGAACTCAGAGCGCCCGAGCACCGGGGCCGCGTCCTCGATATCGGCGACGGTATTTCTCTGGTGGACGACAGCTACAACGCATCGCCGCTGGCGGTGAGGCGGCTGCTCGAGCTGTTGGCGCGGGCGCCGGGACGTCGGGTGGCGGTGCTTGGCGAGATGTACGAGCTTGGAGACCTGTCGGCGGATGCGCATCGCGGTGCGGGCAAGGAGGCTGCCGCCGCCTGCGATCTGCTGGTTGCGGTTGGCGGAGCGGATGCTGAGGAGATTGGTTCCGGGGCTCGAGAGGCCGGCCTTTCGGACGGTGCGATCCGTCTGGTGGAGGACGCCGAGGGCGCTGCCGAGCTGTTGCGCCGCGTTCTTCGCTCCGGAGACGTGGTCCTGATCAAGGGCTCGCGCGGGGTGGGCCTCGATCGCACGGTGGCGGCGCTGACTGGGGAGGAGGCGGCCTGATGCTGTACTGGCTTCTCTATCCCCTCGGAGACACCTTTATCGGCTTCAACGTCTTCCGCTACCTCACCTTCCGAGCCGGTCTGGCGATCGCAACGGCGTTCTTCATCAGCCTCGTCGCGGGCCCGTGGATGATCTCCAGGCTGCGTTCGCTGCAGGTGCGGCAGTCGATCCGCGAGGAGGGGCCGGAGCACCACCAGGTCAAGGCGGGGACGCCGACAATGGGTGGCATCCTGATCGTTTCGAGTTTCGTCCTCACGACCCTGTTGTGGGCGGACCTCAAAAACCCGTACATCTGGACCGTTCTGCTGGTGACCCTCGGGTTTGCCGGCATCGGTCTCCTCGACGACTGGCTGATCGTGCGCCGACAGCGCAATCTCGGTCTGACGGTCCGGCAGAAGCTCTTCCTGCAAATACTGGTGGGCGTCGCCGCTGGGCTGATGGCGCGGGCCGCCGCGACCCCGGCGCCCCACGCCGGCGCCCTCGCGGTTCCGTTCCTCAAAGACGTTCTGCTGCCGCTCGGCATCGTCTACGTGCCGTTCGTGATCGTGGTCCTCCTCGGCTCGTCGAATGCCGTCAATCTGACCGATGGCCTCGATGGGTTGGCGGTGGGTGCGGTTGCTATCGCAGCCGCCACCTACACCGTCTTCGTCTACGTCGCGGGTCACTTCCGGATCGCCGAGTACCTGCGCATCGTGCCGGTTTCAGGTGCCGGTGAGGTGGCGATATTCACCGGCGCCATGGTGGGTGCGGCGATCGGCTTTCTGTGGTTCAACTGCCACCCCGCGCAGATCTTCATGGGCGACGTCGGTTCCCTCGCCCTCGGCGGTGGGATCGGCATCGTTGCGGTGGTGGCGAAGCAGGAGCTGCTGCTGGTGCTGGTCGGTGGGCTCTTCGTGCTCGAGGAGTTGTCGGTCATTATCCAGGTTCTGTCCTACAAGCTGCGCGGAACTCGAGTCTTCCGGATGGCGCCTCTCCACCACCACTTCGAGCTCCTGGGCTGGACAGAGACCCAGGTGGTCGTGCGTTTCTGGATCATTGCGGTGGTCTTCGCCCTCGCCGGGTTGTCGACCTTGAAGCTGAGGTAAATTTGGCGTTTGAGATCTCTCCCAGGGTGCTGGTGGTCGGGCTGGGAAGCTCCGGCCTCGCCGCCGCGCGTCTCGCGGCCGCCGACGGCTCGGAGGTCTGGGCCACCGATCTGCGCCCTGAGACCGAGCTGGCAACGGAGGTGGAGGCACTCGGCGGTGATGTCCGCACCTTCCTCGGCGGCCATCCGGAGAGCTGCCTCGATAGCGTTGAGCTGGTCATCGCTTCACCCGGCGTTCCGGCGGATGCAACGCTCCTCGAGGTGGCGCGCGAACGAAAAATCCAGATCAACACCGAAATTGAGTTCGCTTGGCGCCACCGGCCGCAGGCAGACATGGTGGCGGTCACCGGGTCCAACGGCAAGAGCACCGTGACCGAGCTGATCGCGCGGATGCTGGTCGAGGTGGGCCGGTCGACGGTAGCCGGCGGCAATCTCGGCACCCCGGCCTCGCAGATGGTTCTCGATGCGGGCTGGGAGAGCTGGGTGCTCGAGATCTCGAGCTTCCAGGCCGAGCTATTGACCGAGATGACTCCTCGGGTGGCGGTCTTTCTGAATCTGAGTCAAGACCACCTCGAGCGTCATCCGGATCTCGAGTCGTACTTTGCCGCCAAACAGCGGCTCTTCGCAATGCAGGGTGAGGCTGATACGGCGGTGCTCAATGCCGACGACCCGGTGGTCGCCGCGACCCGAACCGCCGCGCGGAAACGCATCTTTTCTACCGCGGGGACGGCCGATGCGTACCTCGACGGCGACGTGTTGATGCTCGACGGCGAGCCGATCATCCACTCGACCGAGGTGCGCCTGAGCGGGATCCACAACCTCGCCAACGCCCTTGCCGCCGCTCTTGCCGCGGCTACCCTCGGCGCGACGTCGACCGCCATGGCCGCGACCTTGAGCACCTTCGATGGGCTCGCTCACCGCCACCGCACCGTCCACACCGCGGACGGCGTACGGTGGGTGGACGACTCCAAAGCCACAAACGTCGGCGCCACCCTGGCCGCGCTTCGCGGCTACCCCGACCGTTCATTGCACCTGATCCTCGGAGGCCAGGCCAAGGGCCAGGACTTTTCGGTCCTCGTGGGCGAGATGCGGCGGGCGGTGGCGCGCCTCTATCTGATTGGCGAGGACGGTCCGGCAATCGGCGAGGCCCTGGGCGACGCGGCGCCGATCGAGAACTGCGGTTCCCTGGCCGAGGCGGTTGGACGGGCCCGCGGCCACGCGGTTTCCGGCGAGTGGGTGTTGCTGGCGCCGGCCTGCGCCTCCTTCGATCAATTCTCCAACTACGGCGAGCGCGGTGACTGCTTCGCTGATCTCGCGCGACAGGAGGTGGCGTCATGCCCATAAGGCAACGCTTCGACCGCCTCCTGCTCGGCTCCGCGGTTCTCCTGACCGCCTTTGGTCTCGCCATCCTCGCTTCGGCCTCGTGGCTGCTGGCGACCGAACGCTACGGGCGGCCCGGGTCCTACTTTTTCACCTGGCAGGCGGCGACTGCGATGGTCGGTCTGGGTCTGCTGGTGGTGAGCATGCACCTGAGGACAACCCTCCTCACCGACCGCCGGCTGGTAATTGGCTCACTGACCGTGGGTTGGTTATTGCTTCTGGCGGCCTTCGCACAGGCGCCGGTCGCCGCGACTCACCGTTGGTTCAGCATCGGCGGGATCTCCGTGCAGCCGTCGGTGTTGGTCCGGTTGGGTCTGATCATGCTGATGGCGATCCTTCTCGACGAGGCCAGGCGCAGGGGTTGGCCGTGGCAGAGATTGGCCGTGGTTGGGGGGATTACTCTCGCGACCACTCTGGTAATCGTGGTCGAGCCCGACCTCGGAACGGCGGCCGTGCTGGTGGTGATCCTGGGCACGATGGCCTTTGTTGCGGGGATGCCGCTCCGGTTACTCGCGGCACCCGCGGTCATCGCTGCGGTGGTACTGGTGCTGGCGATCATCACCTCTCCCTACCGGTTGGCGCGGGTGCAGGCGTTCTTCGATCCCGAGGTGGGCGCTGCGGCCAACTGGCAGAGCTACCAGAGCCTGGTCGCGATTGGCAGCGGAGGCCTGGTCGGCCTCGGATACGGTTCCGGGCTGCAGAAGCTCTTCTTCCTGCCAGAACCCCACACCGACTTCATCTTTGCCATCACCGGTGAGGAGCTCGGACTGGTGGGCCTTTTGACCCTGATCGGCCTGGCAGGTGTCATCGTCTGGCGCGGCCTCGTGATTGCCGCCCATCTCGAGGATCCTCAGCGCGCCTTGCTTGCCTTTGGCATCACCGTCGCGTTCGCATTGCAAAGCCTGGTGCACATGGTGGTGTGCCTCGATCTTCTGCCGCCGAAGGGCATCCCTCTACCGTTGGTCAGCTACGGCAAGACCGAGATGCTTGTGACGTTGATCTCGATCGGGATTCTCCTCAATCTGTCGCGGGAGGTGAACGCGTGAGTCCGCGGGTGGTGATTGCGGGCGGCGGCACCGGCGGCCACATCTTCCCCGGGTTGGCGGTGGCGCGCGAGCTCAAAGCGCGCGAGATCGATGTTCACTGGCTGGGAGCGCGACGCGGCCTCGAGGCGGAGCTGGTGGCCGAACGCAATATCCCGATCACCCTGGTCGATCTCGAAGGCATCCACGACCGCACGCCGTCGGCGGCGGTGCGCGCTCTCGCCCGGCTCCCAACGGCGATAGCCACCTCGGTGCGAACGCTTCTCGGACTCAAGCCTCTGGTGGCAGTGGTCGGGGTGGGTGGCTATGCCTCAACAGCAGGCATGATGGCTGCTGGACTCATCGGGGTGCCGACGGTGCTTCAGGAGCAGAACTCCATCCCGGGCTGGGTTAACAAATTCCTTGCTCCCTTTTCAGACCTCATCTGTTGCGGCTTCGAGGACGCGTTGAAGGCCTTCCCTTCGCTCTCCGCCGAGTGGACCGGGAACCCGGTGCGCGCCGACTTTTTCGAAGTGCCCGACGTTGCCCCGCACGACCCGCCCCGCCTCCTGATCCTCGGCGGGAGCCAGGGATCGCTATTTCTCAACCGCACCCTGCCCCGTGCCCTGGCTACCCTCCGCGACGATGGTCTGAACATCGAGATCCGGCACCAGGCGGGGGTCCGCTGGGCGGAGGTTGTGAGGACGGCCTACCAGGACTTCAAGCTCGAAGCCAAGGTGACGGCATTTTTGGCACAACCCTGGCAGGCCTTCGCCGAGGCCGATCTGGTGGTGGCGCGATCGGGCGCCTTGACCATCTCCGAGCTCGCGGCCGCCGGCCGCGGGGCGTTGTTGGTGCCGTTCTCCGCCGCTGCCGGCAATCATCAGGAGTTCAACGCTCGCAGTCTTGAACGTGCCGGCGGGGCGCTGGTTTTGACCGAACACGAGGCGATGCCGTTGAGGGTGGCGATGCTTCTCGGCAAGCTGCTGCGCAACCACGAAGCCCTCTGCGATATGGGTCGCAATGCACGCGACGTCGCCCTTCCAGGTGCGGCCGCTCGCATCGCCGAACGATTGCTTGCGATTGGGGGTGGGGAATGAGCGGTCTCCACCTCCACCTGATGGGTGTTGGCGGGGTCGGCATGTGTGGCATTGCCGAGGTGCTTCTTGCCCAGGGCCTGACGGTGAGCGGCTGCGACCTCGCGGACAACGAGCGCACACGCAGACTGGCCGAGCTCGGTGCGGACATCCACGTCGGCCACGAGCGGGGCCACCTCGAGGGTGTGGATGCGCTGATCGTTACAGCCGCGGTGTCCAACGACCACCCCGAGCTGACGGCGGCGGTGGAAAGGGGCCTGCCGGTGGTCCGGCGGGCGGAAATGCTCGGCGAGCTGATGCGGCTCAAGCGGGGAGTGGCGGTCGCCGGCACCCACGGCAAGACCACGACGACGGCAATCATCGGCCACCTCCTGACCTCCGCCGGCGCCGACCCGACGGTGATTGTTGGCGGTCGGGCGCATTTCCTCGGCACACATGCCCGGGTCGGCGAGGCGCCTCTCCTGGTCTGCGAGGCCGATGAGTTCGATCGGTCCTTCCTCGAGCTGACACCGCACCTGGCGGTGATCACCAACCTCGAGCCCGAACATCTCGACTGTTATGGGAGCGAAGAGAAGCTGCACGAGGCCTTCGCCACCTTCGCCAACCGCGCTTCGGTCTACGGCTCGGCGATCGTCTGCGCTGACGACCCGGGCGCATGGGGCCTCCGTGATCGCCTGCGGCGAAAGGTCGTAGGTTACGGGAGGTCGGCAGAGGCCGAGATGCGGCTCGAGATCACGGCCAGCGAGGCCCGCGGCACCGATTTCGCAGTCCTCAGGAACGGTCACCGGCTTGGAGATGTCGTGCTGCCTCTCCCGGGGATCTTCAATGCCCTCAACGCCCTCGCCGCGATCACGGTGGGTCTCGAGCTGGGTTTTGAATTCGATGTCCTGGCTGCGGCGTGCGCGGAGTTTTCCGGAGTGGCGCGCAGATTCGAGGTGCGCGGAGAACGCGGCGGGGTGACCGTCGTCGATGATTACGCCCATCATCCGACCGAGCTCAAGGCTTTGCTCGAGGCGACCCGTCAGGCGATGCCGGGACGACGGGTGGTGGCGGTCTTCCAACCCCATCTCTTTAGTCGCACCCGCGACTTTGCGCGCGACTTCGCGTCGGCCCTCCTCGGAGCCGAGGTGGCGGTCGTGCTGCCCATCTACCCGGCGCGTGAAAAGCCGATCGAGGGTGTCAGCTCGCAGCTGGTAGTCGACGAGGCTGTTCGTCTCGGACATCCGCAGGTGCTGGCCGGGCCGCCGATCGGAGAGGCGTTGCAGCAGCTCGAAGGCCTCCTGGAGCCCGGTGACGTGCTGCTCACGGTTGGCGCCGGAGATGTCGACGATTTGGCGGCGGCCTGGCTGGAGGGTGCGGCATGAGCGCGGATCTTCCCCGCTTCCTGCCGGATCGGCTGCGGCCACCGGAGACCGGACGGAGGAGGAGACGCGGTTTCGCGCTGCTGACCGTCGTGCCGGTAATGCTGCTGGCCCTGCCCCAGTGGCAGGTTGGAGAGGTTTTGGTCGAGGGTTGTCCGAAGCTTCCTGCATCAGCGGTTCACTCGCTCAACGAGCTGGTCGGTCAACCCGCCCTGGGTCTCGACCTGGGGACCGTCCGCGATCGAATCGAGGTGTGGCCGGGAGTGGGCGAGGTCGAGGTCGAGCTCGAGTTGCCGGGCACCGTTCGTGTGCGCGCGGAGGATGCGGTGAGCCGTGGCAGTCTACGGGTGGGCCGCAGCTGGCACGGTGTTGCCGCCGACGGCTCGCTGACCGGCGTTGAAGAGGTTGCTCTGCCGCCGGTGCTCGATGGTTTTGTCGATGACGATGATCGCAGTGATGGCCTTGCGGTGGTGAACCGACTGGAAGCGGCGACCGGTGGAATGGTGTTGGAGATCCGCCGCATCACGCCGTTGGACTACAGGGTTCGAGTGCAGCCCCCGAGGGCGGGTGAGGAGATGGTCATCCACGTCCTGCCGCAAGGCACCACCGCCGAGCGCGCTTGGGGCGCTGCTGTCGCCGAGGGTTCGATCTCTCAGCCCTGGGCCGATCTGCGGTGGGAGGATCGGATCGTGATCGGGGGTGGATCGTGAATGAGCACCACTCCGTGATCGGGATCGACCTCGGGTCCTCGAAGGTGTCGGTTGTGGTGGGTGAGATGGAGGAAGAGCGACTGGTCGTACGCGGCTGCGGTCAGGCAACGCACGACGGTGCTCGCAAGGGCGTCATCGCCAACCTCGAAGAGGTCTCGCAGGCGGTGCAGGCCGCGGCGGAGGAGGCCGAGGCCATGGCCTCGATTCCCGTAGAGGTCGCCCTGGTCGGGATCGGGGGTCTGCCAATCCAGGGCGTGCCCTCGACCGCTTCGGTGCCGGTAACGGGTCGTGACCACACGGTGACCTCTGAAGACCTCCAGCGAGCGCTCGCCGCCTGTGCTCAGGTCGGCATCCCGGAGGACTACAGGGTCCTCGACATCATCCCGTGCGGATTTGCCCTCGACGGCCAATCGGGGATGGACTACCCGTTAGGCATGCCGGGAAACCGTCTCGATGCCTCCGCCTACGTGCTCTATACCAACCGGACCCATGCCGAGACCGTCGAGCAGGCGGTCAACCACGCGGCGGTGGCGCTCGGGCGCCTGGCCTTCGAACCGCTCGCTGCCGCCGAGGCAGTGCTGACTCACGACGAGAAAGAGCTCGGCTGTCTGCTCCTCGACATGGGTTATGCCACCACCGACTGGGTTCTCTTCGCCGAGGGTGTGGTAGCGCTGAGCGGCGCGGTGCCGGTGGGCGGCCGTCACTTTACGGCCGACCTGGCGGCCATGCTCAAGACCACGACGGCGGCCGCGGAACGCAGCAAACGGCGAATTGGCGCCGCTCTTGATCGTGAAGGTCTCAACACCGCGGCGGTCGAGGTGCCGGCGTTGGGCGGAGACGGCAACCAGGTGCACGCCGCGGCCTTTGCCGCCGAGATCCTCCACGAGCGCGCGCGCGATCTCTTTATCGGAGTTCACAAGGTATTGGTAGGTCAGGGGTTGGATCGAGTGCCAAGGGCCGGTGTGGTGCTCACGGGTGGTGCCTCAAAACTCGAGGGTCTCGAGGAGGTTGCCGAGACGATCTTCGGTCATCGGGTACGTCTCGGTGTTCCCCGCACCCTTGCCGGACTTGTCGAGCCGGTGTCGGGTCCCGAGTGGGCAGTTGCCTGCGGGCTGATCCGACTTCACCACAATCGTCGAAATCAGGTGTTGACGTCGAGGGCAAACAGGGGCAGCATCATGGCATGGCTCCGTAACGCCCTCGGAGAATTTTTTGAATTGGGAGGTGGACATGATCGAGTTTGATGACGGAGTTACGGGCGAACGGAGCGATAGTGAGGAATCGGAAAATCAGAGGTTGCATTTGGTGGGCCCGGAACCGGCGATCCTCCTTGACGAGACGACGACGCCGGCGCGCATCAAGGTGATCGGGGTCGGCGGCGGCGGCTGCAACTCGGTCAACCGCATGATCGAAGCCGGGCTCGGCGGCGTGGAGTTCGTCGCCGGCAACACCGATGCGCAGGCCCTTTCCAACTGCCGGGCGCCGGTCAAACTGCAGCTGGGGATGGAACTTACCCGGGGCCTGGGCGCGGGCGCCAACCCCGAAGTCGGACGCAATGCAGCTCTCGAGGCGGACAAGAAAATTTTCGATTTGATCGACGGCGCAGACATGGTCTTTATCACCTGTGGCATGGGCGGCGGCACAGGCACCGGAGCAACGCCGATCATCGCCCAGATGGCTCAAGATGTCGGCGCCTTGACGGTGGCTGTGGTGACCAAGCCTTTTTCCTTCGAAGGCTCGCGCCGCCGCAACGTGGCCGAGGAGGGAATCGGACAGCTTGGCGAACACGTCGACACGTTGATCACGATTCCAAACGATCGGCTGCTCAAGTTCGTCGAACGCAACACCAACTTCACCGATGCCATGAGCATCGCCGACGATGTTTTGCGGCAGGCAGTGCAGGGGATCGCCGACATCATCACCGTGCCGGGGCTCATCAACCGGGACTTCGCCGATGTGAGGACAGTGATGAAGGGCATGGGTCACGCCATCATGGGTGTGGGTACCTCCTCCGGCGAACACCGCGCGGTGGAAGCCGCACAACAGGCGATCGCATCGCCGCTGCTCGAGGAGACGTCGATCGAGGGCGCCCGCGGTATCCTCATCAACATCACCGGCGGCGAGGAGGTGACCCTCAACGAGGTCAACGAGGCCGCCGAGATCATTACCGAAGGCGCCGACCCGGATGCGCAGATCCTCTTCGGCGCGGTGGTCGATCCCGACCTCGGCGATTGCGTGAGCGTGACCGTGATCGCGACCGGCTTCCAGCGCGAGCCGGATGGCTCACAGCTTCCCGCGACCAAGGCCAGGGCGACCGCGTCCCAGGATTTGTTCGAGGAGAGCACTCCGGCGCGAGGAAGCCGCTTCCTGGTGCCGGGCGGGCCGAACTCCGAGTACGGCATCAACCAGACCGACGATTACGAGATTCCGGCAATCCTGCGCAAACAGATGGACTGACCGGAGAAACGACGAAATCGGTTTCCGAGCATCTGCTCGGCGACCCTCAGACCCCTTCCGCGACCCACCTCCCTGCGGAAGGGGTCCTTTTTCCACCCGCCCACCCACCCGGGCAATACGGCTATGCGGCTATACGGCCTTACGGCTGAATGATCGAGCCTGGTGTTGGCGTAGTCAAAGGTATCCGCCGTATAGCCGTGGGCGGGTGGACGGGGGAACCCGAATAGCCGCTAGCCCGCTCTTCTCACCAGGTTTCGTCACGAGGGCGATGAGGCGCCGTGGCCAGGCGGGTTTTCTCACTTTGGGGCGCGGAGGCGTACTTGCGGTACGTTGAGCACCCCAAAGTGAGAAAACACGTCTGGGTAGGATGCATCGTCGGCCGCAGTCGACAGCTGGTGAGAAGAGCGGGTTAGGTACACTCGCGACTCATGAGAGTTCTGGCGGGAGATATCGGCGGCACCAAGACGCGCCTCGGCCTCTTTGAAGTCGACGGAGGCTTTTGCCGGGCGGTGGAGGAGCACAGTTTCTCGAGCCGGGAATACCCCGGCCTCGGGGAGATCGTGGCCGATTTCGTTGGTTCTGACGGATCGGGTTGTCTGGCGGCCTGCTTCGGAATCGCCGGCCCGGTCACCGGGCGGCGAATGCATCCCACCAATTTGCCGTGGGTGGTCGATGCAGACGAGCTCGAAGGCCGTTCGGGCATCCCGACGGTTGTGCTCCTCAACGATCTCGAAGCGACGGGCTGGGGAGTCTCCACTCTGGAGGAGAGTCACGTGGTCACCCTCAACCCGGGCCGGCCAGACGCTGCCGGCAACGGTGCGGTGATCGCAGCGGGCACCGGTCTTGGCGAGGGCGGAATTTACTGGAATGGCAGCGACGCCAGACCATTTGCCTGCGAGGGCGGCCATGCCAGTTTTTCGCCGACCGACGAAGTCGGTGATCGGCTGTTGCTCTTTCTCCGCCGCGTGCACGGCCACGTGAGCTGGGAGCGGGTCTTGTCGGGGCCCGGCCTCGCCGACATCTATCGCTTCATGCTTGCGGAGGCTGGGAGGGTCGAGCCCGATTGGTTCACAGAGGCGGATAGGGTCGGCGATCCGGTGCCCGCCGTTTCCGAGGCGGCGCTCGAGGGCCGTTGCGACATCAGCATTCGCACGCTCGAGCTCTTCGCGCGGCTCTACGGCGAGGAAGCCGGCAATCTCGCTCTCAAGATCATGGCCACCGGTGGAGTGTGGGTGGGTGGCGGTATTGCGCCTAAGATACTTCGGTTCTTGGAAAACGGGGCATTCATGGAGGGGTTCCTGGCCAAGGGCCGGATGCGACCGTTGCTCGAGACCATGCCGGTGAGGATCATTCTCGACGATCGGGCCGCTCTTTTCGGCGCCGCACGCTACGCCGCGACCATCGCTTCAAGCTAACTGTAGAAATCTGCAACGCTTAGGCCTCGATCTGGGGTTGGTCGTGATGGACATCACCCGAGATTGCCCTGTTTTTCTACCTTTGTCTGCTTCATCCCGACACGCTGTGTCCCAAGATTGAACAGCGAAACCCCTATCAGGTAGGGGTCTGAGTTGGCATCTCCTTTGCAGTACCTGGTGCCGGAGGCGGACATGGAAGAACCCAAGACGAACAATAAAGACCGCAGACGCAGTCGGCGATTCGAAGTGGCCAGCGGCGTCACAGGGCGAATTAAACCAACCATGGAGGTGCGGATCGTCAACGTCTCGCAGCACGGGATGATGATCGAGATGCCGTGTGGCCTCCCTCCGGCAGGGATGTGTGAAGTGACTGTGGAAACACCGAGCGGACCCCGGGTGATTCGGGCCAGGGTTGCACGCTGCCGGGCTCAGATGGTGAAACAGGACGATGGAAATGTCGTGATCCGATTCCACGCGGGCCTCGAGTTCCCGGAGGAACTCGCGGAGGGCCTCGAGATCCAGGAGTTGATTTCCGAGATTTGCACGCTCGAGGGACCTGTTGAAAAGGTATCGACCACGAAATCAGCAACCGGAATAAAACAAGCGATGTGATGTTGGGTCCGCCAGAATCCGCCCTCCGGGCGGACTCGACGTCGGAAGCCGCGAGACCGTTGTGGTCTCGCGGTCTTTTTTGTATCGAAAAGTACGAGTTAAAATCTCCGATGTGAAGGCCTTCAATTTCGATCACGGCTCTCCTGACGACTTCATCAACCGTGTCCGAGGTGTGCTTACTGATCACGGGCTCGCGGATTTCGTAAAGCTGCGGCGCGATGGAGGCGAGCTGATTGTGGACTTTCGCTGGATGGGATTGAGCGAGCTTCGTTACAACATCACGGAAAACGAAGTCGGGTTCCGAGCCGAGCCTTCTGGAGAACGACTATCGCCCTTCCACGCGCCGTTCCGACAGCGCTTCGAGGACCGGTTCGAGAAGGTAGTTGGAGCCGTTGGCGGGCGGGTTGTTTGATTCGACGGATCCAATTGATTTGAATTCGGGGCCCCATACCGGTGAGTCATCGGAGCGAACGCGCTGTAGGGTGGGCTTAAGCCCACCACCAGCTGCTCACCCAAGGATTCGCTCGAATCGTAGCCACGATAATGGTGGGCCGAGGCCCGCCCTACGCCGGACACGGACTTGTAGCGGGATATA
>Ga0255045_10000086_pt1 | contig 17180 bp, 13 predicted proteins | sample BC1_12_23_MG_FD_183652 | JGI IMG/M metagenome (GOLD analysis project Ga0255045, IMG submission 183652) | Seawater microbial communities from Strait of Georgia, British Columbia, Canada - BC1_12_23 | ecosystem: Environmental > Aquatic > Marine > Strait | place: Canada: British Columbia...
CCCGTCCTCACGGGGCCTTGACGACTGCTCCACCCTTCATGACGAAAACCACCCGCTCGAGTTCCGAGATGTCCTCGAGGGGATCTCCGGCGACGGCGATGATGTCGGCGAGCTTGCCGGGCTCGATGGTCCCCACCCGGTCCTCCCATTCGAGGAGCTCGGCGCCCACCCGGGTCCCCGCCTGAATGGCCTGCATCGGCGTCATTCCAGCCTCAACCAGAGAAGCAAACTCGCGGGCGTTGATTGTCTGCAAGTCACCGCCGAAATCTGAGCCGACTGCCACCTTGACCCCAGCACGGATCGCGGCGCCGATGTTGGCCAGGAACTCGTCACGGTACAGCTTCGACAGCTCGACCATCTTCTCCTGGGCTTCGGCGTCCGGCCTTTCATTGATGTAGAAGTCACCGATGTAGACGGTCGGCACGAGATAGGTACCGTGCTCCACCATCAGCCGCACGCCTTCGGCGTCGATGAAGGTGCCGTGCTCGATCGAACGCACCCCGGCCCTGACGGCCTGCTTGACGCCCTCAGCCGAGTGGGCGTGTGCCATGACCGGCACTCCGAGGCGAGTCGCCTCGGCCACCACAACCTCGAGCTCCTCGGGGCTGAAGTGGACATCCCTGGGGTTATCGCCGGCCGACATGAAAGCACCGGTCACCAGCAGCTTGATCCAGTCGCCGCCGTACTTGATCTCCTCACGAACCGCGCGACGGACCTCGTCGACCCCGTCGACGATCAGGCCGTCGGCAATCAAATGTTGCTCAGGCGAATAGAAGTTGATGTCGCCGCCGCCACCGGTGATCGACAGATAATGGGGCGCGACCGCCAGCCGCGGTCCCTCGAAAAGGCCCTCGTCGATCGCCCGTCGAATCTCCACCGGCGCATAGAAGACGTCAGTGTCGCCGGCAATTCGAAGGGAGGTCCAGCCCGCTCGGAGGCTGTCCTGCACCGCCTTGAGACCTCGCAATGCCTTGGCTGCGGATGATTCCCGGAGGTGATCGGTCTGGTAGTTGTCCTGCCTGATCAACGGGTGGACATGGGAGTCGATGAGACCCGGGAGGATGGTGGCTGAGCCAAGATCGATGACCCTGGCGCTTGCCGGAACGATATCGAGACCGCCCACAGCCACGATCCGGTCTTCCTCGATCAGGACTGCCACATCGTGACGCACCTGATCGCTGCTGCCATCGATCAGATGTGCAGCCACAACCGCAATTGTCTCGGTTGCGAATGCCGGCGCCGTCCAGGACACCACTATCAGCAGAGCAATCATGGCAACCAGAAGCAGAGAGATACACTTACTTCGGCGTGTCAGGTCGGGCCTGCAGAAACCAGAATCGAACCCATTACCAAGTTTCGCGAAATTCATGCCCCCACCTTTCAGACTCGAGGCCACAGCAAGTGGCTGCAGCGTTGCTGTCGCGGAGTACTCACGAATCCTAGTTGAAATTCAAATCGGTGGCTACCGGTTCGAGGTTCAGCCGCTCAGATCGATTTGCGTGCCGACGCCCCGGTCTAGCGCTCGCTCGTAGACCAGCTGCGCCGAGGCGATGTCCTCGACCGCCAAACCGAGGGACCGGAAGAGTGTGATCTCGGTCTCCGAGGTGCGACCGGGGTGATCGCCGTTGAGGACCTCGCCGATTTCGGGTACGACCAAGCCGGCCTCCACAAACCCTTCTTCGAGCCCTTTGATGTACTCCCCAGCCTCGTTGGCCAGCGACTCGCGACGATCGGTGAAAAGGGTCACGTGCGGCAAAACATCGGTGTCGATCTCGCGCCACGACGGGATCGAGGCGCCCACCGCGTTGATGTGCATCCCTGGCTCGAGCATTTTGGCGGATAGGATTGGTTTGCTTGCGGAGGTGGTTGTGCAGACGATGTCAGCACCGGTAACCGCAGTTGTTGCATTGGGAGCTGGTTCAACGGTCACGCCGTGTCGCGCCGCTTGCTCTTCGGCGAACTCCCGCACCGTTTCCGGATTCCTGCTCCACACGCGAATGCCGGAGATCGCTCGCACTTCGAGCATGGCCTCGATGTGCGACCGCGCCTGTGTCCCCGCCCCGAGAATAGCGAGGATCTCGGCATCAGCGCGTGCCAGGCGATCAGTGGCAAGCGCCGACACTGCGGCAGTTCGCACAGCGGTGATGGCGCCTGCCTCGCAGAGGGCCATTGGTGAGCCGTTGGCCGGATCGAAGATCATCACGCCACCCTGGTGGGAGTCGACCCCGAGCTCACCGGGATTGTCGATCACGCTGAGAACCTTGATCCCGAATGGCTGGCCGGCGGCCAGCGAGCCCGGCATCCAGGCTAGAACGCCCTGGCGGTCTGGGAGCAGAAAGCCCGACCGCAGAGGTTGCACTCCTTCTCCACGAGCAAGCGAGGACAGGGCCTCCGCGACGACCTCCATGCAGTCCCGCATCGGCAACAGCTCGCGCACCTCTGAGTGGTTGATAATCAACATATAAGGCCCTCCCGGGTCAACACGCTCGAATATACAGACATCTGCCGCTGCGATAGAATCCTGAATCCGCGGGAAGGCTTTAACGGTAGGTCATCATGTGTGGTTTGGTCGGCATTCTGGGTTGTAAAGGTCCCGACGAGGAACGTCGGGAGCTGGTGCACGCTATGGCCGAGACGATGGTGCACCGCGGGCCCGACGGCGAGGGCTACGTCGCGCGCGACGACTGCGCGTTCGGCTTCCGTCGTCTGGCCATCATAGACGTCGCCGCCGAGTCGCCACCCTTCTCCAACGAGGATCGCTCGCTGTGGTCGATCTGCAACGGCCAGATTTACAACGCTCCCGATCTCTTCGAAGAGCTTCGCGCCAAGGGCCATAGCCTACGAACCGAAACCGACACCGAGGCCATACCGCACCTCTACGAAGAGTACGGCGCCGACCTGGTCGAGCACCTCAACGGAATGTTCGCGTTGGCGGTATGGGACGAGCCACGCCAGCGCCTGCTGCTGGCCCGTGACCGGGCCGGAGAAAAGCCCTTATTTTATTGGACCGATGGCGAAGAGCTCGTCTTTGCATCCGATCTTCGCGCCTTTCTGGTCCACCCGCGGATCCCGAAGGCGCTCGACCCGGTGGCCCTGCGCCGTTATCTGACCCATGACTTCTTCCCGGCGCCGTTGAGCCCCCTCCAGGGTGTGCGCAAGCTGCCGGCCGGCCATCTGTTGATCGCCGAGGACTGCAAGGTCACGGTCCGGCAATATTGGGACCTGGCCGACTACTTCGTGCAACCAGAGCTCGCCCGAAGAAGCACCGACGATCTCGCCGAAGAACTCGACCACCGCATGGGACAGGCGGTCCGTCGCCGGAGCCGCTCCGATGTGCCCTTCGGGCTCTTTCTGTCGGGCGGCATCGACTCCTCCGCCGTCCTCTCCTATCTTGCCGAGCAACAGGGCGAGGGCGTGCCGGTGTTCTCGATCGGTCACACCGAGACGAGCTTCGACGAGGCGAGCATGGCCGAGGTGACGGCTCGCCACTTCAAGGCGGACTTCAACCAGCTCATCCTCGATGAGAGCCACCTCGCCGATGGTCTGAGACGGGTCGGTCCCGGTCTCGGCGAACCCCTCGGTGACGCCTCGACCATTCCCAGCCACCTGCTGGCGCTCTTCGCACGCGAAAAGGTCAAGGTGATCCTGTCGGGCGAAGGCGCCGATGAGCTCTTCGCCGGCTACCCGACCTACATCGGCAACCGGGTGGCCGAGATCTATAACCGCATCCCGCGACCGATCACAAACGTCGCGGTCAAGGCTGCCCTCAAGCTGACGCCGGTGTCGATGGGCAACATCGCCTTCGACTACCTCTTGAGCCGTTTCGTATCCGCTGCCGAGCAGGACCTGGTGGAGCGCCACCACACCTGGTTCGGCAGCTACTCGCCCGAGATGCAGCAGGCGGTCCTCGCTCCGCGGGTCCTCGAGGCGCTGACCGGCGATGACCCATTCGGCTCGGCCCGCTCACGAATCGATGGCAAGAACCTCCCGGACAGCCTCTCCAAGCTGCTCTATATGGATTTCACCATGTATCTACAGGACGACCTCCTGACCAAGGTCGACCGCGCGACCATGCTCGCATCGCTCGAAGCGCGGGCGCCTTTCCTCGATCACGATCTGTCGGAGTTCGCGGCCGGCTTGCCCTCGAGCCTCAAGCTCAAGGGCACGAGCACCAAGGAAATCCTGAAGAAGACGGTCCGCCGGCGCCTGCCGGTCGATGTCATCAAACGTCGCAAACGCGGCTTCAACATCCCATTCTCGAAGTGGCTGCTGCACGGTCTGGGCAACGAGCTCAAAGAGCGGTTTTCCGCCGATCGAGTCGAAGCGCGCGGGCTCTTCAACCCGCAGGGCATCACCGCCCTCCTCGACGAGCATCTCTCGGAGCAGACCGACCACCGTAAGCCGTTATTCACCCTGCTCGCCTTCGACATGTGGTGCGATACCACATTTGGCGAAGGTGTCCGGATTCCGATCGGGAATGTGTCAGCGTCCGCGGACGTCGCCCCGTGAAGCCCGCCCGGGTAATCCTGCTCCTCGCAGCGCTCCTCTTCATCTGCAATATCTGGGGTTACGATCTGTGGGCTCCCGACGAGCCATTTTTCGGCGAAGGCGCGCGCGAGATGGTGGTGGACGGCCAGTGGGTGGTCACCCACGTCAACGGCATGGTCAACACCCACAAACCACCGTTCTTCTTTTGGCTCATCGCCCTGCTTTCCTTGCCCTTTGGCAGGGTCACATCGCTGACCGCTCGGCTACCCTCCGCGCTGGCCGCGATCGGGACGGTGGCTATGACCCTCCGGCTGGGCCGCCGATCCTCGTCGGAACGAACCGCCGTTCTCGCCGCCTTCATCCTCGCCACCTGTTATCTCTTCTGGGACAAGGCGCGGTCGGTACAGATCGACGCCGTCCTGTGCTGCCTCATCTGGGTGGCGTTGTCGGCCTTCGAATCCTGGCGGGCGGGCGATCTCGACGGCCGGCGCGCCGGTCTGGTCTTTTGGGCTGCGGCTGCCCTCGCGGTGCTGGCAAAAGGGCCGGTCGGGCTGTTGCTGCCGCTGGGAATCGCTCTCGCCACCCTCGTCGTAGATCGCGAGATCGGCCGATGGCGCCATTTCGCCCCCTTCACCGGCCCCCTTCTCTTTGCCGCGATTTGCGGCGCATGGGTGGTGGCAACGATGTTGTGGGGACCGGCCGAGTACTCGGTGTGGGCCGCGCTCAAGGAGCACTTTGTCGATCGCGGTCTGCACGGCATGCACCACGCCCAACCGTGGTGGTATTACGCCAAGGTCCTGCCGCCGCAGCTCTTGCCGTGGACCTTTCTGGTCCCCGGCGCGGTCGTGCTCGCCTGGCGGCGCCGAGACCGCACAGACAAATTCTTGCTGGTGACGGTGATCTTCATCGTGCTCTTCTTCTCCATCTCGACGGAGAAACGGACCCTCTATGTGCTGCCCGCATTTCCGGCCTTCGCGCTGATGACGGCGCGGTTCGTGGGCGCGTTTCTGGGATGGGACGAGGCGCCGGCCGTGTCGCGCCGCTGGATCACGGTCGGCCAGAGCTTCCTTGCCGGCCTCCTCATTCTTCTCGGTGTGGTAGCACCATTTGCCGCACAACGGGTGGACGAGGTCCCGACCTGGATCATCTACGCCCTGGCGGGTCTGCTCCTCGCCACTGGGCTTGCCACCCTGTGGGCCGTCATCAAGAGAAATGATTTCGCTGCGGTAGTTCTCCCGGGCGCCGGCTTGGCCGCCGTCTTCCTATTTGTCGCGGTTTTCGTTTACCCGATGGCCGACGCCTTCAAATCGAGCCGCGACTTCGCGGGCGTGATCGCCGAGGAGACGGCCGAATCCCGAGCGGCAGGCCACGAGGTCCTGGCCTTCGATCTCGGAAACCTGCCGATCCACTACGCCTTCTACACCAACGGGATTTACACCGTCGAGACAAAAGAGGTTGCCGAACTGGCGCAACATTTCGATCGGGAGGAGCTGGTCTTTGCCGTCGCCAACGCCAAACGCATCGACGAGCTGCCGCCGAAGATTCGGGACAGAATGGAGATCGTCGCCACCACCCACGCCAGCCGGCGGGATGTGGCGTTGATTGCAAACCGCCCACCCACCGCGGGTAAAGAGTAAAGGGTTAAGAGTAAAGCCCGCCCAACCCCCCAGAGAATTCTTAACTTTTGACCCTTAACCCAACCTGTCGAGCATTCGTCGCAGACGATCCTCGACCTGCTCGGCAATGGGCGCAACATCGGGGTTGTCGACGAGCGAAAATCCGGCGGTGGGTTTGAATGCGGACACGATCGAACCGCCACCCTCGCGCTCCATCACCACGACGTTGCACGGTAGCAGAACACCGATGAACGGTTCGCCGGTCAACGCCTGGTGGGCGAGCTCCGGGTTGCAGGCGCCAAGAATCACGTAGCGCTTGATGTCGACGTCGAGCTTCTTTTTGAGAGTCGCCGCGACGTCGATTTCGGTGAGCACCCCGAAGCCTTCGTCGGCGAGAAGCTCGGTGGCTCGTTCCACCGCTTCGTCGTACCCCATTTCGGGCAGCTCCTTGACCAGTGCATAACGGGTTTCCATCGACGACTCCTTTTCCAGCGCCCGCCACCGGTATTCGGGCCAGTAGTTTCATCGTTCGCGATGGAACGATATCAGACCGCGCGATTCTTGCACGCCTATCGCACCGGTCTTCGAAATCGGGGGCTATCCGTCATGGCATTGCTCGAAAAAGAACTTGACAAAGAATTTTTGAAACCTATCTTGTGTCATAGCGTATTACTTCGCTAATACGGTATAAATATGATGAATCCCAGGCCAACCGCCCAGCTGACACCATCGAGGCCAGCACGATGCTGATCGTGGTCGATCCGTCGAGCGGCGTGCCGGTCTTCCGGCAGGTCATGGACCAGGTCCGGTTCCACATCGCCAGCGGGCTCTTGAAAGCGGGCGACGAGCTACCCCCAACCAGATCACTGTCGGCCGAGCTCGGGGTCAACCCGATGACCATCTCCAAGGCCTACAACCTGCTCGAGAGGGATGGTGTGCTCGAGAGGCGGCCCGGCAAACCGCTGGTGGTTGCGGCGATTGCACCCGAGGAAATCGAGCTCGAGAAGCTCGTGCAGCTCCGCTCACATCTGTCCGGCGCCGTTCGAGTGGCCCGTCAACTGAGCCTCAAACCCGGCAAAGCCATCAAGGTTTTTCGCCAGATGCTTGAAAACGAAAAGGAGGACTGAGATGAGCGTCCTCGCCCTCAACGACATTCACCGTTCCTTCGAACCCGGCGTTCCAGTGCTCGACGGTGTCGATCTCACCGTCAATGCCGGCGAGGTGGTCGGGCTCCTCGGCCGAAATGGCGCCGGCAAGACCACCCTGATCCACATCGCGATGGGGATGCTGCAACAGCAGGAGGGAACGGTCGAAGTCTTCGGTCTCGACCCGCACCGGAAGCCGGTCGAAGTCAAGCGACGGGTCGGCTTTGTCTCCGAGAACCAAAATCTGCCGGCCTTTCTCAGGGTTCGAGAGGTGATCGAACTTCACCGGGGTCTCTTCGAATCCTGGAACGACGAAATGGCGCGCGATCTCGTCGAACGATTCGATCTCCGGCCGGGAGCACGCATCAAGACCCTTTCGAAGGGCCAGGCGCGACAGGTGGCGCTGCTCTGCGCGCTCTGCCACAAGCCCGAGCTCCTGCTCCTCGACGAGCCGGCTGGTGGTCTCGACGCCCTCGCGCGACGAGAGTTTCTTGAGGCATCCATCCAGACATTGAGCGACACGGGGACCACGATCGTCTATTCATCGCACTATCTCTCGGATGTGGAGCGGCTGGCGGGTCGGGTCGTGATGCTGCACGACACGAAGGTGCTGATCGACAACTCGATCGACGAGCTACACGAGTCCTTCTCCATCGCCCTTGTCCCCCACCGGCCTCAGGGCACCAGCGACGCCCTGCTCGCGCTCCCCGAATGTCTCGGCGTCCGCGGCCGCACCGACGCCGTGCACGCGGTCTTCCGGCTCGATCCCGACGACGCGTGCGCCCTGATCACCGAAAAGCTCGGGGTGTCTGACTCCGTCTGCCGGACGGCCGGTCTCGAGGAGATGTTCATCGAGATCGCGGGAGGCGAAAGATGAGCTCGACCCTGAGCCTGATCCGTCAGGATCCAGCACGCGGCGGGTTCGTGCGGGCATCCATCTCCTGCATCGCCGCCGGAGGCGTGTTGCGGATCGCGCCCGACCTCGGTGAACAGCTCACCACCCTGAGTCTCCACGATCTGCCGGGTGGGTTTGTGCCCTTTTACCTCCTGTTGACGGGGATGGTGGCGACCTTTGTCCTCGGCGCAAACGCGTGGACGAGATCGAGTCGTCTCGCGTTGGGCCTCCCCCTGTCGACCCGCAAGGTGTGGGCCATCCGCACCGGATCGTTAGCGGCAGTGGCGTTGTTGTCGGTGGTGCTCCTCGCCGTCACGATGGGGCTTTCCCTCGATTTCGAAGGCCGGAGCGCAACCATGAACGCGGCCATCGCTCTCGCCGCCGCTCGTTCCGCCGCCACCGCTCTCCTTCTCCTCTTCCTCTACCAGCTTCCACAGTCCGAGCGAGACCGCATACCGATGGACCCACCGTACGTGGTGTATGTCATCGGCACCTCGTTGCTCGTTCTCTTGCTCTCGTCTGTGCAAATCACCTCGATTGCCGGGACCCTTTTCCTGCTCGCCATCGCGATCGCCCTCGGCGTCTACCTCTACTTCAGGCTCCCGTTGACGTTTTCGGTGGGCCCGACCCTCGAGGAGAGCGAACCACGCGAATCTTCAATGCCCGATGAGAGCGACCTCGTCGTTGGCAAGCCTTACCGCGACCAGACCCTCCCCATCGGCCACCGAAATCCGTCCCTCGCACTCCACTGGATCCTTTTCAGAGAGCTCAAGACAAATATCCTCGCTTGGTTTTTGATCCTGATCGTCGGCGCCTCTGCGGCGGTCGTGACCCTCGAGTTCTTCAAGGGAACCAATGCCTTTCTCCCGCTCTTCTTCCTGGTGCTCTATCACCTTCCCCTGCTTCAGACCGCCCTCGAAAACATGTCGCCGTTCGATCCTTTGCCCATCTCGCGACGGCTTCTGTGGGCGCACAGCGCCGGACCGATCGTCGTTTCGGCGGCGGTCGGCGCAGCCATTGGTTTGTCGATATTCGCGCTCAATCCGCTCTCCTTCAACCAGGTCCAGTTTTCGGAATGCTGCGTCAAGTTCCCTTGGGATTACCTGGAGCTCAGTCGTGACGGCCACATACCAACCGTGGCCGCACCGTGGGGCGAAAGCTACACGCCCCGGGCCCAGCCGTTGTGGCGGGATAGTGCCGTCGCCCTCTACGACCCCTACGAAATCGGACCTGAGAGCTCACCACGATTTGCCGAGCTCCAGCTGTTCCGGGCGGTCGAAACCGTCTACGGGGTCAGGGCTTCCCACGACAATGTCGGCGTGGCCGATGGACACGGGTTCACCGCCGAATCCACCAAAGGCCGCGTACCGAACGACCGCATTCGAACGGCCGCAGTCGCTCTTCTGGTGTTGACCGGCCTGGCCACGTTGATGGTCGCGTTCGCCCTCCTGCAATACGGCTCTTCGATTCATCGAAAGATCTTCAAACGTACTTCAATTGGCGCCCTCGTATTCATCGTCGTGATGGTCGTCGCCGTCTCCGTCGCGCGTCTTCTCGGCCTCACCGAGGTCTGGTATGTCGGAGCGTTGCTCTCCATCGGCATCCGGGCGCTCGCCCACTGGTTGCCGCTGTCGACGACTTTTTTATGGATTTTCTGTGTAACTTCCTGGGCTGGTGCGTATCTATTATTAGAGAGGATCTTCTGCACAATCGAGTTTCCGCGTGAAAAGACCATGAACCGCTTCGCCGAGGAGTACTGAGTTGGACGACACGACCCTGCAGGTGACAACCAGATCTTCGACGGGTGAAGGCCTTGTCCTTGCCGTCGAGGGCTATCTCGATGAGGATGGAGGATCCACCCTCGCGCGCGAGACCCGATCCGTCCCCGAGGAAGAAGATCGGCGAATCTGTATCGACCTCGATGCCGTGGGTCTGTTTAACTGTTCTGGGGCCCGTTGCCTGATCGCGATCCTCCGCGAGCTCGAGCGGCAGGGCTATGAGGTCGAACTCATCGGCGTCCACCCACCCTTGAAGCGATTTCTCGACCTCACCGCCTGATCACCTGGCAACGAATCCGGGTGAGACACGCTAGCTACTCACCCAAGGGATAGCCCGCGACCCGCTCGGTGAACGGAAGGACAAGGAGCCAGGGGAGACTCTGGCGCAGCCGATCCTGGAACTGAATGAGCCCGATGGCCATTGCCTCGTGCCCATCCTCCGGTTGGTCCTTGTAGGTGCCGAGCAGCCGGTCCCACCACGGCAGGTTGAAACCGAAGTTGCTGTTGGTCTCGAGCTTTTTGACCGAGTGGTGGACGCGGTGCATGTCCGGTGTCACCACGATCCACCGCAGCACACGATCCACGCCTTCGGGCAGGCGGACATTCCCGTGGTTGAAGATCGCGGTTGCGTTCAGCACCACCTCGAAAATGATGACGGCGACCGCGGGTGGCCCCAACACCGCCACTGCGGCGAGCTTGATCAGCATCGACAGCACGATCTCCACCGGGTGAAAGCGGAGCCCGGTGGTGACATCGAAATCGCCGTCGGCGTGGTGCACCATATGCAACCGCCACAGGGCGGGGACAGCGTGGAACATCACGTGCTGAAGATAGATGAAGAAGTCCAGGATGAACACCGACGCGACGATCGCAACCACCGGCGTCAGATCGAGGTTGTTCAGCAATCCCCAACCACGTTCGCCGGAGACGAGCGCCATGCCCACCGCCGCGGTCGGAAATATGACGCGGACCACGAGTGTGCCTAGGACCATGATGCCGAGGTTGGCGAACCAACGTGCGCCCTTCGAGGCTCTCAGCCGGCGACGGGGCGAAACGAGTTCCCAAATGGCCATCACCAGGAACACACCGAAGAAAAATCCCAGGCGGACAGCCGGCTCGTGGCTCATGATCCAGATCATCTGCAAAAACCTTTCCGTGGGACGGCGTGATGATTGTATGCCATTTGGCGGTTACCAACGGATTGAGACATCGTCCCTCTAATTGTGACCCTCCTCGACATCACTACTGCCTTTCGGCATCCCCCACCGCGCGAACAGCGCCGGCACGACCACCAGGTTCAGAGCCGTCGAGCTGATCAGCCCACCGAGGATCACCTCGCCCATCGGGCTCAGGATCTCATTGCCCGGACGTCCTCCGGCAAAAATCAACGGGACGAGTGCGATTCCCGCAGTCAGGGCCGTCATCAGCACCGGCGCGATTCGCTCCTCAGAGCCAACAAAGACGGCCTCCCTGACCGACAACGCCCCGGATTCCAGCAGCTGTCGATAGCGGGTCACCATCAGGACACCGTTGCGGGTGGCGATGCCAAACAGGGTGATGAACCCCAGCAGCGAGGCGACGCTCAACACACCCTTTCCGATGGCCACCGCAACCACTCCACCGACCACCGCCAACGGCATATTCACGAGCACGATAAGCGCCTGGCGATGGCTCGAGAATGCGAAGAACAGCAGCCCATAGGTTGCCGCCAACACAGCCACCGAAAGGGCGGCGATGACCACCAGACTGCGGGAGGCGGTCTCGAACGGACCACCAAAGACGAGCTGGTAGCCGGCTGGAAGATCGAGTCCCTCATCGAGCGCCCTCCGCGCGGTCTCCACCGTGCCGGTCAGGTCTCGCCCAGCGATATTTGCGGCCAGCACCGCGACCCGACGCACACCTTCGCGACGAACGATGCTCGGGCCGAGATCCTGTCGGACCCGTGCCACGTTTCCGAGTCTGATGACCTGCCCCCCCCGCGCCAGGACCGGCATCATCTCGAGTTCCTCCCGATGACGATGCCTATCAACGCCCAGACGCACCACCACCGAGGTCGACAACCCTTCTTCCAGAATCTCTCCGACCCGGGTTCCCTGAAACAGCGTTTCTATTGACCTGGCAAGAGCGTGAGCATCCAGCCCGTACCGCGCCATCGCCTCGCGGTCGAATGAGATGGCCAACTGCGGTACCGTGGCCTGCTCCTGGTTGGAAAGATCGACGATCCCGGGGACACTCCCGAGGATCTCCTCTGCCGCGGAAGCGAGGCGACGAAGCACCGTTAGATCGGGGCCGAAGATCTTGACCGCCAGGTTGGCCTTGGCGCCTGAGATCATGTGTTCGATGCGGTGACTGATCGGCTGGCCGAAGGCCACAGACACACCCGGAATGGCGGCGACAACTCGACGCATTTCAGACAACAGCTCTTCCTTCGGTCTGCCTGGCCGCAACACCACCTCGATCTCCGACCCGTTGACGCCCTGGAGGTGCTCATCGCGCTCCGCTCGCCCTGTACGGCGGCTTGTGGAAACCACCTCGGGAAATGCCAGCAGCGACTCCTCGACCTGCCGACCGAGATTGTCACTCTCGGAGAGCGTAATTCCCGGAGGCGCGACCACCGCCACCGTCAGCGCCCCCTCGTTGAAAGCCGGCATGAACGTCCTGCCAAGAAATGGCAGCAACACGAGGGCTCCCAGGAGCGCCAGTGCCGAGCCGGCCATCACCGCACCCGTATGATCGACCGCCCAGCGGACGCTGGGCCTGTAGAGACGGAGCAACCACGCCATCAACCGTGGTTCAGAGCTCGTCAGCGCTCGCCCTCTCGTGAGGAGGATCGAAGCCAGGGCCGGTGTCACCGTCAAGGACACTACGAGCGATGCTGCCAACGCCGACACGTAGGCCATCCCGAGCGGCTTCATCAACCGCCCCTCCATACCCGGGAGGAAGAAGAGCGGCAGGAACACCAACCCGATGATTGCTGTGGCGAACAGGATCGGCCGGACGACCTCCTGGGTCGCGCCCTCGATCACCTCACCAATTGGCGGGTCACCCGTGGAGTCGGATCCCAGGCCCCGTTGCCGGAGCCGGCGGACGATGTTCTCGACGGCGATGATGGCGTCGTCGACCAACGCACCGATGGCGATGGTCAGGCCGCCGAGGGTCATGGTGTTAACGGTCGCACCGAATGCCGAAATCGCCAACACCCCGGCGACCAGGGACAGAGGGATCGCCAGCGCCGAGATGAAGGTTGCGCGAATGTTGCCGAGAAAGAAGAACAGGATAATGATCACGAGCACTGCGCCGTCGCGCATGGCGACGGAGACGTTGTGGATCGCGACCTCGATGAAATCCGCCTGCCGAAAACTCTCCCCCTCGATCGTCACTGATGGTGGGAGCGACGCACCGATCTCGGCCATCACCCGGTCGATGGTGGTGGTGAGCTCGAGGGTGTTGGCCCCGGGCTGTTTCTTCACGGAGAGGATCACGGCCGAATTCCCGTTGTAGGAGGCCTTGCCTCGGACGGGTTCGACGCCTACGACGACCCGACCGACCATCCCCACGGTAACCGGCACTCCTTTCACAAGCGTCACAACTGTCGCGGCGAGGTCTTCAGCGGTTCTCGCCCGGCCCAGACCACGCACGAGGTATTCCTGCGAATCGTCGATGTGGAAGCCGGCCGCCGCGCTGGCACTGGCAACCTCCAGCGCCCCGACCACATCGAGCATCCCGAGTTTGTGCCGGGCCAACGCAGCAGGGTCGAGGTGCACCTGATACTGGCGGAGGTCACCACCCATCGGTACGACCTGCGAGATGCCAGGTATTGCGAGCAAGGCTCGCCTTACGTCGGTCTCGGCGAGCCGTCGAAGCCTTTCATCCGGCAGTTCCTCCGAGGTCATGGCGAGAAACGCGATCTCACCCATAACCGAGCTCACTGGGCCGAGCTTTGGTCGGCTTGCCTCCGCGGGCAAGTCAGCCTGCTGGAGGCGTTCGGACACGATTTGCCGGGCCAGATAGAGGTCCTGTCCCCAGTCGAACTCGACCCACACCACCGACACCCCGGCCCCCGACACCGAGCGTAGACGTCGGACGCCCGGTGCGCCGTTGAGGACCGACTCGAGGGGAAAGGTCACCAACAGCTCCATCTCCTCGGGCGCGAAACCCGTCGCCTCGGTGAGCACCGTGACCGATGGGGCAGTGAGGTCCGGGAGGACGTCGACGGGCGTTCTGTTGGCCACCATGCCGCCCGCCAGGAGGAGCAGGCCCGCGACCACCAGCACGAATCCACGAAACTGGGCAGAGAATCGGATGAGCTTGGAAATCATAAAGCCTCCGTCTAATGGACGTGGCCCTGGGCCTCGCCCGAGGCCATCAGGGAAGCACGCCTGATCGCAGCGCCACCGAGGGTCACGACCCGCTCGCCAGGCAGCACACCTTCGACCAACAGATAATCGCCCTGTCGGTGACGAACCTCCACCTCGCGGCGGGAGAAGCTCTCACCGTCAAGCTGGACGTAGACGACTGACTCGCCGGCGTCGTCGATCACGGCCGAGTCTGGCAACACGATGCCCTCGATCTCATGGGGCAGGAGGATCTGCGCCGTGGCCACCAGCCCCGGTTTGAGCTCGTCGACGCTCCTCGAGATCTCTATGAGCGCTTCGACCGTCCCCGACCGCGAGTCCACCTCCGGGGCCACGGCAACCAGTCGGAGATCGTCTTCAGGCACCATCATCGGATCTGCGCTCGCACCGATGTCGAGAACCAACCCGGCAACCCGCCCGCTCAGCCGGCTGGCGTCTCCCGGTGTCAGGGCCACCCGGGCCCACACCGGCCGTTCCCGGACCAACCGCAACAGCGTCCTGCCGGCAGACACGTGCTCACCGGGCGACACCAGGACCTCGGCGACCCGACCGACGAAGGGTGAGTCGATCTCGAGACCCGTGACACCCTGCCTGCCCGTCCGGCCGGCTTCCGCCGCTTCGAGCTCCGCGCGTGCTGCCTCCAGACGTGCCCCGAACCCGGTGGCCTCGGCCCTCGCGTGTTCAACCTCACGTCGGCTCACCGCCTCGCGTTCGAGCAGGCCCTCGAGCCGTTGCACCCGAGCGACGGCTGCCTCATTCAGCGCTTCGATCTCGCGCACAGACGCCTGGAGCTCGGCGAGACTCCGTTGGGTGTTTGTGGTCGGTATGAGAGACAGCAAGGTTCCACCCGAAGCGACCCTCTGCCCCGTGTACGGCCACTTCACGGCCCGGATGACACCATTCACCGGTGCTGTGAGAACAACCTCACCACCCGAGGGGGGTTCGATGCGGGCGGTTCCAACTACAGAGGTATGCAGAGTGCCCGTTTTGACCCACTCCGAAGCTAAGCCGGTGCTCCACTGCTGCTCGAGAAGAAAACCCACCGCTTCACCTCTGCCGGTGGATGGCTGATCGAGGGGTGGTGAGATCAGACCCCCGGGTTCTTCGGGTGTTCCAACCCGGACCTTTCCTCCGGCTATTGTTTCGCTCACACCGTCGACCGTGATCTCGAAGCCCAGCTCGCGTTCGCCGGATTCTCCAGGTCGAATGTCAATCAGAAAAATCCCAGGGCGAACCACGGTGGTCGAGCTGAACCGCTCCTCCCTGCCGGACGACTCTCTGAGGACGACCGTGACCGATCCTTCTGTCGCCGGCGCAAACCCGTCGAGCACCGTCACGTGGAAGTGGCAGCCGGCCGTCTGGTCTGTGACCAGCGCGTCAAACTCCGGGAAAAGTCCAAAGTGCTCGCCCCAGGCGGTCACCGCCCAGGAATCTCCCTCGGTCTCGTCGTGGGCGTGGCTGTCAGGACCACTGTCGCGGCCACACGACGCCAGAGCGGCAGCAATAAAAAGCAGGACAATCATTCGGGTTTTCATGAGCTTCCTCCGGGAAGAATGGGTCGACCGATGGCCGCTTCGAGCTCGCGTTCGGCGGCGAGGGCCCGGTCGAGGCTGTCGAGCCGCGCCATCTGAACGCTGACCGACGCCCGTAGCGAGTCGAGGACGTCGGTCAGGCTCGCCTCACCGGCTTCAAACGCCGCAAAGGCCGCAGCCGCCACATCAAAATTATCGTCACCGGAGACGATAGGTTTCGCAGAATGAAAAAGGTCTGTGTACGAGGCCAGAGCCGCCTGAGCTCGCTGTTCAGCCAAGCGCGTTTCAAGTTCCAATTGTGATCGGGCAACCGCCGCCTCGGCGGCAGCGGCCTCCCGGTTCCCCTGGTTGCGATCGAAGATCGGCAACGGCCACGCGACCCCGTACACCGGTCCGTCGAAGCTCAAGCCACCTTCGCCAAGCGTCGTCCATCCGAGGCTGATCGCGGGTGGTTCGAGCGACCGCCGTTGCAGCCTCTCTACCGCTTCGGCTTCAACCACACGGTGGGCGATCGCCTGAATGTCTGGCCGGGTCCCTACATCAACCATCGTTGGAGGAAGAGGTAGGAAGGGCCTTCGAGGCCGTATCTCGCCCGTAACCAGATCGCACCAGACGGCGGCAGCAACCCATTCGGCCCGGGCAGCAGCGCGGGCCGTCACGAGCTCTCTTTCGATTACCTCCACCTCGAGATCGAGGCGGTGCGCCTCAACTCCGGCCGCCTCACCTGTCTCGGCCCGGGCGCGCAGCCATCGGGCGAGCATGCTCGTGCGATCGAGGTGGGCTTGAAGCACCACCTCGCGCTCTGCCGCGACGTACCACGCGGCGAAGAGCGAACGCATCTCGAGCCGGACGCCGAGCTTCGTGGCATCGAGATCCGAACTCGACGCAGCGAGAGCCGCATCGCCCGCGGCCTTTCGGTGCTTTCGGCCGTCGAAAGGCAGTTGCCAGTCCAATCGCCACGTGTCCTGTCGCAGCGCGACGTCGGGCTCTTCTCTTTCCCACGAAAGAACCGGGTTTGAAACGATCCCGGTCTGGCGGCGGACCCCCGTGGCAGCCGTCTCGGCGGCCACGGCGGCTGCAACACCTGGATGGCTGGCGAGGGCAGAATCGAGAAACTCCTGTTCGGTCAAAACCTGGGCGTGAATGGGCATGCTTCCGGCAACTACCAGCAGCAACGCAAACGTCCATGATGCGCGGTTCATGGCGCGCTCCTTTCGGCGAATTGTCAGGGAAAAGTCGTGAGAAAGAGGGATTCTAGATCAGGAGCACGCAGTTCATGAGGTAGGCAGGCGGGCCGAGATCCCACGGCTCCGACAGGCTATTGGCCATAGCATTCACCGAGCCGACTTCAGCATCAACGAATTCGTTTAG
>Ga0255045_10000087_pt1 | contig 17013 bp, 17 predicted proteins | sample BC1_12_23_MG_FD_183652 | JGI IMG/M metagenome (GOLD analysis project Ga0255045, IMG submission 183652) | Seawater microbial communities from Strait of Georgia, British Columbia, Canada - BC1_12_23 | ecosystem: Environmental > Aquatic > Marine > Strait | place: Canada: British Columbia...
GCGGTAGATTTCATCCACCAGAGGGTGTCCGACGTATCGTGCGCACACGCCGTGAGCTTCGTAGAAGGCCACCTCGAAAGGAAGAATGCACAGCACCTCACGCGCCAGCCGACGCACCGTCCGGACCCGGCCGCGCCGCCACGCCCACAGCTGTGGCGAGACATAGAGCACGACGGCAATACCGAGCTTGCGCAGGCGCGCCGCGAGGCGGAGGTTGAAATCGGGAGAGTCGACAAGGACCGCCACGGCCGGCCGGCGACGTCGGGCCTCTTCGACCAGGTGGCGCATCACCCGGCGGATCCTCGGCAACTCCCGCAGCACCTCGACCAGGCCCATGTGAGCGAGCTCCTCGGTGCGGGCCTCGATCTCCAGCCCGGCCGCGGCCAGCCGATCGCCACCGACGCCGTACGCACGCACGTCAGAATCAATTCGCACGAGTTCCTCGAGCATATTGCCGGCGTGGATGTCGCCTGATACTTCGCCAGCAACGATCATCACTTCTCGTCCGCTCACAAACCTGCCCTCGCCTCCCGCGGTCGTGTCAGGAAAAACGCTATTGACGCTGCCATCCCCGCACCAACGAGATTTGCCCCAAGGTCAATATACTCAAACGTACGCTCGGGTTGAAGGAGTTGAAGCGTCTCGACGAATCCGCCGTACAGAACGGCGACGGCGGCGGCGAGTAGTGCTGCCATCCCCCGCCCGGCAGAGGGCAGGAAGAGAGCGAAAAGGAGTCCGGCCTGAACTGCGTAGGCCAACGCGTGGGCGGCGTGATCGGAAACCCCTGTGGCGAAGGTCAGGAGGTTTGGCGAGAGCCCCAGAACCAACAGCACAGCAGCGTAGATCAGGTTTGCCACAAAAACGACACTTCGAACTGGATGTGACATCAGGGGAACGGGAACATCAACCATCCCAGCGTGGTGGCGCCGACCACCATGATGAGAAAGGTCCTCAAGAAGAGCTTGCGACGTTCGGCGGCGGAGCTGCGCCAAAGAAAGGCGAAGAACAGTGAAACCAGCAGGGCGTGCCAGATCATGAGGACGAGGTGGTCCATTTCAGTCCTTATCTCCGCGTACGATGTCCGAAACGTCGAGCACCGCCAGGAGGTTCATGAGCCCGGCCGTGTAAAGGAAAGTGTTGCCGTAGGCAAAGCCGGCCGCCGATGGACTCCCACCACCCTGAAGACCGAACGGGATGCTTCCGAGCAGGCCGCCGAGGCCGTTGAGCCACACCAGTCTGCCGATTGAAAGGAAACCGTTTCCCAGGCACGCAAAGGCGGCGAGCCAGGAGAAGGGGCTCTGCGGTTTTGGAGTGCCGATTTCGCCTCCAAGCAGTACGCCGGTAACAAAGGCGCACGAGATGACGACCGCAAAAACAACGGCCCGTTTCCTCTTGCCGAGGAGCCAATGCCCGAACCCTGGGATGATCCACGCTCCAACGAGCAACCGCACCGGCGGTCGGCGCGTTTTTTCAGCCGTCCGGTCAACCGCCTTTTTCTTGCGCAGTCCGGGATCGGCAGCCGTCATGGTCGGAAGTCCGCCCCATGTGCCACCGCAAGGCTCATTCGCTCGAAGGTGCGGTCGAGGTCCTCGGGTACGACGCGAGTTCCGCCAACGACGGTCATCATGTTGGCGTCACCGCGCCAACGGGCAACTACGTGGAGGTGGAGATGCTCCTCGATTCCGGCTCCGGCTGCTTCACCGACGTTGAAACCAACGTTGAATCCATGCGGGTGGTAGATTTTCCGCATCGCCGCCATGAGGTCCTGGGCGGACCGCATCATCTCGGCCAGCGTCTCCTCGTCAACATCGGAGAACTCGCTGCAGTGGTGGATTGGGGCGACCATCGAATGTCCTGTTGTATAGGGGTAGAGGTTGAGGAGTGCGAACGACCGCGAGTCGCGCCGCAGGGTCAGGGTCGCACGATCGTCCTGCGACGCGAACGCATCGCAGAAGATGCACTCACTACGGTCACGAGCGTCGGCTCTCGACACGTACTCGAGCCGCCAGGGCGCGAAGAGGATCTCGACCACCGGTCTTCACTGTTGGAGCAATTCTTCTCTGAGGTGTTTCCCAGGCTTGAAGTATGGGATCTTCTTGGGCGGCACATGGACCTGCTCACCCGTCTTGGGGTTGCGGCCGGTTCGTTCGCCGCGCTGGCGGATACGAAACGACCCGAACCCGCGAAGTTCCACTTTCTCATTGCGACGAAGGGCCGTGATGATGCTCTCCAGAATAACCTGCACAACCTCGTCCGCTTGTTTCCGAGGGACGTCGGCAGCGTCAGCCACAGTCTCCACAAGATCAGCTTTGGTCATCGTCATGTTGCGGTGCTCCTTGCTCCTCCGCAGCCCGTGTCGACTGCCTCAGTCCTTTTTCTCCTCGTCATCACCCTTGGATTCGGCCTTTTCTTCGGCCTTTTCCTCGGGAACCCCCTGTTCGGCGTCGCCGCCATCCACCTCGACCCCGGCCTCCGCCTTCATTTCCACTTCTTCGGCTACTTCCTCAGTGGTAACGGCCTCGACGGTATCCCCGGATTCTTGACCTTCATCACCGGCTGAAGCGGTCTCGGCCTTATCCTCAGCTTCGTCCTTGGAGGCCTTTTCCTCCTCTTCGGCCGTACCTGCCGGCTCGTCGGAGGCGGTCTCTTCCTCTGCGGCCTCGACAGTTTCCGCCTCATCGTCGGTCTCTGCCGCCGCTTTGACTTCTTGAGGCGCCTCGTCTGCTGCCTCTTCCTCAGATTCGTCCCTCGAGGCCGTCTCTTCCGATTCATCGGGGGCGACCTCTTCCTCTGCGGCCTCGGCAGTCACCGCCTCTTCCTCGGTCACCGCGGCTTCTTCGACGTCTTCAAGCACCTCGGCAGCTGTCTCGACTTCCGATTCGATGGACGCGATCTCTTCAATTGTCTCGTCAACAGCCGCTGTCTCATCGTCGGTCTCCGCCACGGCTTCGACCTCTGCAGGTGCCTCGGCGCCTGCCTCGTCCTCAGCGCCCTCCTCGACGATACCGCCAAGGCGCAGAGCGGCCGCCATCGTGGTTTCCGCCGCTGAGCTCTCGGCGGCCTCGGTTGTCGAGCCCTCCTCGACATCGTCTTGTTCGACCGCATGCATGGACAGACCAATACGGCTTTCATGCCAATCGACACGCAGGATCCGGCATTGAACCGCCTGGCCGGCCGAGAACATTTCGGCCAGAGCGAGGCCCTCGTCGCGATCGATCTCGGAAATATGACACAGCCCCTCGACGCCCGGCGCCAATTCGACAAAGATTCCGAAATCGGTGACGTTTGTGATTGTACCGGTCGCAATTTCGCCGACGCCGTGGGTGTTGGCGTATTCCTCCCACTCGTTGGGAAGAAGCTCTTTCATGGACAGAGAGATTCGCTGATTGTAAGAGTCGACGGAGGTAATGACAGCCTCCACCTCTTCACCCTTCTGAACCACCTCATTCGGGTGGTTGATCCGGCGCGTCCACGACATGTCCGAAATATGCACCAAGCCATCGACGCCGGGCACGATCTCCACAAAGGCGCCGAAATCGGTGAGGTTACGGACCTTCCCCTTGATCTTCGCGCCGACGCTGTACGTCTCCGCGACCTGCTCCCACGGGTTGGGCTCGGTCGCGCGCAGCGACAGCGAAAGGCGCCGTTTCTCGGAGTCGACCTCGGAGACCACGACCTCGACGTCCTGGCCGACCTCGAGGATCGACCTCGGGTTTTTGACCTTTTTGGTCCACGACATCTCGCTGACGTGGATCAATCCCTCGACGCCCTCTTCGAGGACGACGAATGCACCGTAATCGACGATGCTCACGACCTTGCCCTCGACACGCTTTCCGACCGGGTACTTCTCCGGCACGAGAATCCACGGATCTTCGAATCGTTGCTTGTATCCGAGGGAGACCCGCTCGCGCTCGCGATCAAAACGCAGCACAACGACGTCGACCTGGTCACCGACCTTGAAGTACTCGGTCGGATGACCGACCCGGCCCCATGAGATGTCGGTGATGTGGAGGAGGCCATCGAGGCCGCCGAGATCGACAAAGACTCCGTAATCGGTGAGATTTTTGATCACACCGTTGACCAGCCCACCCTCTTCGAGGGTTTCCATGGTCTTTTCCTTGACCTTACCCTGCGCCTCTTCGAGGATTGCTTTTCGCGACAGCACCACGTTCGACCGCCTACGGTCGAATGAAATGATCCGCGCCTCTATCTCCTGGCCGAGATAGTCCTCGAGACGACGGTTCGGCAGCAGGTCGACCAGGGAACCGGGCAGAAACGCCCGAACTCCGATGTCGACCGACAACCCGCCCTTGACACGGTCCAAGACCTGTCCCTTGACCGGCGACTCAGACTTGTACGCGTCTTCGATAGCGCGCCAGGTCTTGAGCTTTGTTGCCCGATCACGAGAAAGGCGGACTCGACCCTCTGCCTCGTCGAGGCGTTCGACAAACACCTCGACTTCATCGTTCACCTTGACCTGGACCTCGTTGGTTTCCGGGTCCGTGAACTCAGCCACCGGCACGCTGCCTTCGCACTTGTATCCGATGTCGACCAGCACCTCGTCACTGTCGACAGCGACGACCGTGCCATGAATGACCTCGCCCTCCTTGAGGGACTGCAGGGAGGACTCCATGAGCTGTTCCATCGACAGCTCGTCCATCCCATTCCCCTGTTCTTTTTCACCGTTGATGTCCGCGTCCATATTCAAGACCGTTCCTCCTCGCTAGATCCATCCCATATGAACCTAGCCTCCGTAATTTGATGACCTTACGGGTTCCCGCCCGTCGAGTCAAGCAGGTAAAATCGGCGCACTAAGCCAGAATCTTCGCGACCTCGTCGAACAGCCGCTCCACAACCTCTTCGAGGGTCGACCCTGTCGTGTCGACGACCACCGATCCTCGCGCCACCTGGAGAGGTGATTCAGAACGAGAGGTGTCCTGGCGGTCGCGCTGTTGTTGCTGTTCTTGGACCTCTTGCAAACTTGTGTCGAGGTCGAGTTCTCTGAGGTCGAGGAGGCGCCGCCGAGCCCGTTCCTCGACGCTCGCGGTGAGGAAAATCTTGAGATCGGCATCCGGGAAGACCACCGTGCCGATGTCCCGGCCCTCCATGACACCGCCGTATTCGATTCCGAGCTCGCGCTGGAGCGGCACCAACGCGCGCCGCACCTCGGGAAGGGTTGAAACCGCGGACGCCATCAACGAACATTCGGGTGTACGGATCTCTCCGCTCACGTCTCGACCATCGATAAGGATGATCGTGCCCCCTTTGCCGACCTCGACATCGAGACGATGGGCCCTCATCAGCTCGACCACCCGCGATGATGCGGTCTCATCGAGGGGCGCGTTGAGTCCCTCGCCCAGGGCTAAGAGCGCAACCGCGCGGTACATCGCGCCGGTATCGAGATAGGGAATTCCGAGGCGTGTCGCGAGCTGAGAGGCGACGGACGACTTGCCAGCGCCGGCGGGACCGTCGATCGCGATCACAATTTTCGGCGGTTGAGCATCCGGTGAAGTGTTGGCCAAATTTCGGGTCCTTTTTCGCAGATCGCGAGCCGACATTGTACAGCGTGCACTATGCTCTTGCAGTGGTGAACCAAAGTCGACAACTGCTGGAAGCCGAGCGACGAGTGCTCGACGTGACCGCCGCGGGCGGACTCCGGGTTGGTATCGGCTACCCCAACACATACCGGGTCGGAATGTCTTCACTGGCGTTCCAATGGGCGGTGGAGCTCGCCGCGTCGTGTGAGGATGTGGGGGTCGAACGGTTCTTCGCCGACCCCGACATCAATCCCGGACGGACTCTCGATTCCGGTGCCGCGATCGGAGATCTCGATGTGCTCGCTTGGAGCTGCTCCTTCGAGCTCGACGCCGCACATCTACTCGCCACCCTGGATGCGGCCGGCATACCGCGCCGCCGCATCGAACGAGATCATCGCCATCCGCTGCTGGTGATGGGCGGCGCCGTCGCCTCCATCAACCCTCTGCCAATGGCCCCGTCGATCGACGTCTTCGTGCTCGGTTCGGCGGAGCTTTTGTGGCCTCCCCTCCTTGGGCTTGCTCGTGAAATTGCCGATCGTGAGCGCCTGCTGCTCGAGCTCGCGAACCGCGACGGCTACTTCGTGCCCGCTCACCATCTCGGTTCGGACGGGCGACCGATCGGAAAACGGCGGCGAATCGAAAAGCGCGACGCGCACATGGCTGACCCAGCGATGGTCCCGGCCTCCCACGTCATCACGCCGCACACCGAGTACAGTGGACGCGGTTTGGTCGAGATGTCCCGTGGCTGTCCCGAGAAGTGCCGCTACTGTTGGGTCAGCTACAACTACGGTCGTCTGCGCTGCTACGCCGCAGAGGCGATTCTCGACCGCGTGGAACGCATTGGGGAAATGACCGATCGGGTGGGTTTTGTCGCAACCGCGGTCGGTGATCACCCGCAGCTCGCGGAGATTCTCGAAGAGTGTCGCCGTCGCGATCTCGACGTCGCCCTCTCCTCGCTGCGGATTCCGGCGATGCGGTCGGAGGTGCTTGGGCCACTCGCCGCCTCGGGGGCGCGCTCGGTAACGATCGCACCCGAAACAGGAACCGACGAACTGCGCCGCCGCCTCAAAAAACCGATCACCAACGCCGCGATCCTCGAGGCGGTCGACACCGCCCTCCGATGTGGGATCGACAGCCTCAAGATGTACTTCATCATCGGTTTGCCGGGCGAAACCGATGCCGATCTAGAGGGCATTGCCGATCTCCTCAGGCAGGTTCAGAAAATGATGGTCGCCCGCGGCCGCGAACGAGGTCGGGTCGGGACACTTCATGGCGGGTTCAATGTGCTCGTTCCCAAGCCATACACGCCCTACGCCCGCGAGGCCATGTTGAGCCGCAGTGAGGCGCGGCGAAGGATGCAACTCGTCGAAATGGGAGTCAAGGACGTGGCCAACCTCCGAATCGACCGGCCGGCCTACCGAGAGTCCCTGTGGCAGGCCTTTCTCAGCCGCAGTGGCTGCTCCGCCTTTACCGCCCTCGAGACCGCCGCGTCCGGCTGCTCTCTCGGCGAAATCGTTGCAGATCATCGGGCGGAGATCGAGGAGTCGGCACTGAAACCCGTCGAGGGCAATCCGGTGTGGCAGTTCATAACGTCCGCACCGGTGAGAAGCACGGAGCCAACGTCTTCATTAGGCCAACCCGCGGAGAAGTTTAGAGTGAAGAGTAAAGAGTGAAGGTGTCGTGGAGCGGCTGCCACGGAATAGAAGTGCCGAATTCTATCGCTTCAGAAACACGTTCGCTCGCTAATTCTAGAGGTCGATGCGGTCACAGCGCAACTCTTTACCCTTGACCCTTTACTCCCGACGCCTCGTCGGGAACCCCCGCCTGGTAGCCTCTCGTGACGACCCAACCAGTACCGGCACATCGAGAATCGGAAGATTGGAAACATCAGTTTTGATCTCGATCCATCCTTCGATCGTGCCGTTGATCGCGTCCGGGTGGACGTCCTCGGCCAACCCCACCCGCACCACCTGCCTTTGTCCGGGATCGGTCGAAATGGCGGTGGCCGTGAAGATCTCCGGATGCGAGGTCTCGATCCCGGTGATCGTAAAATCTCCCTTGCCATTGCGGTTCAAGGTGAGAAAACTCGAGTAACCGTCTCCGCTCATGCTTGGTGAAGTCCACAACCGTGCACCTGCCGGTCGTGACTCGATCAGCGGTCGTACGCGCATCGCGTAGGCGACTTCGAAGGATGAAGCCACCGGGTGGTTGGTTGCGAGCCGGAGCTTGCCGGTTCGCGAACCCACGGGCGCGTCCGCTGCAAGGACCAGCTCGAGCCACACCTCGCCCGGCGCCGCCTCGACTTCGTCGCGTTTTTCATTTTTCATCACAGGCTCGATAATCGCCTCGAGGGACGGATCGCCTGTGTCGGCGCCCCGAATGACGAGTGCCTCACCGTCGGCGCGTTGGAGGAGCACCCGCTTGCGCGTCTCCTCACCCTCCAATGTGGTGATCACGAGGCGATTGCTTGGTTTGAAGAGGATCGGCGTCTGAACATCGACGGAGAAACGGAGATTGAGGTTGAGCCCTCCCTCTGCGTCGGTGCGGACGACAACAGTTTTGGAGACCCGCCGATCAAGGAGAGGCGGGGTTGACATGATTGCGACCAGCTTTCCCGACCCACCTGCCGGGATGACCGAGTCGTACTCGGCCAATGTGCAGCCTCAAGAGGGCTTTGCGCGGATGATGTGGACATCCTCCGGCCCATCATTGCGAAAGACAAAGGTTGCCGTTGCGATGCTGCCGGCGATCACCGTCCCTAGATCGAGTTCGGTCTCCTCAACCCAAAAAGAGGGTTTCGTTTCTTCCTCCCCCGCGGATGGAGGTGCTGCTATGGAAGACGAGAAAAACGCCACCGCCAGAGCGGCGGCGCGAAAGTGGCGAGTCATGCTGGCCTCCTCGGGACCGGTTGGCCGCCCGGTTCCCCGAACGTCCATCGATGATCCGATTGTATCAGCCGGCGATCTGGTACTCGCCCAGAATATGGCCTTGAGTCCCGACCACGAGGCACTCAACCGGCAGGTCGCGTTTCGCCCGCCGCACTGCCTCTTCCGCCAACCTCACCAGTTCACCACAACATGGGACTTCCATGACCATCACTTTCAGGCTGCGGATCTCCGCCTCGTCAATCATCGCCACCAACTTTTGCAGGTAGATCTCCTGGTTGCTGTCCAGTTTTGGGCAGGCGATGGCGAGAGACGAACCACTGAGAAACTTCCGATGGAAATCCCCAATGGCGAACGCTACGCAGTCGGCCGCTAGCAGAACATCTTGGTTCTGAAAAAACGGCGCCGTCGGTGGTACGAGATGGAGCTGAACTGGCCAATGTCGGAGCTGTGACGGAGTTCTCCCACCGGTGTCGCCCGAGGGCGCGGTGGCAGGCTGATGCATCTGGGCCCTCGACCCCGGACAGCCACCGCCCGCCGTCATCGGCGGTTGGGACATCACGGTGAGTTGCGGAGCGGTTCTGGGCTCGCCGCTCGAATCTTTCAGCTGCTCCAGATGACGCTCCACAGCGGACTCGTCAAACGCATCTGCTTCACGGTGAGTTACTTTGAGGGCGCCTTGTGGGCAGTGGCCGAGGCAGGCTCCGAGGCCATCACAGTAGACGTCGCTGATCAATCGGGCTTTGCCATCGATGATGGCGATGGCCCCTTCGGCGCATGCCGTTACGCAATCACCACATCCGTCGCAGAGCTTTTCGTCGATTTCAATGACTTCACGTACGGTCATGTTTCACTCCTCATCCTTTGAGCCGCGAAGCATGGTCAGCAGCATGCGGCTGGGCTCGGGTGCGTGGAGAGCGTGCGGTACGTTTGCCGGCATGTTGACGATCTCGCCGGCTCCGACAGCTACCGTGTTGCCACCGATGGTCAGCGTCAACCTGCCATCCACTACCTGCACCAACGCGTCGAATGGGGCGGTGTGCTCGGACAGGCCCTGTCCCTGGTCGAACGCGAAGAGCGTTACGTTGCCGCCCTCCGAGCGCGCCAGGACACGGCTAACGATGGCCCCCTCGGCAATATCCACCAGTTCGATCAACCCGAATGCCTTCTCCGAACCCAGAGTTTCAGTTAAGGCTTTTGCTTGCTCGTCCATAATAAAAAATTCCTTTGCGGGCTGTTTCCCATTCGTGAATATTGTGACTGTCGAGACCGATTCTGTCCTTGATCGAAGTCAAGGGGTCGCGAGACGGGGAAAGACGACGCCGGCCGCCATGACCCCGACTCGGGCGCCGGAACTGTCCTTTCGCCACCGATTGACCACCGATTCCGGGTCGTCAATGGGTTCGAATCCCAGTCGGTTGGAGGTTTTGCCGTTGAAGCGCGAGTAGAGGTGGATTCGATGGCGCTCGGTCTTCTCCACTATCCGGAGCGTCGTGTGACCGTACTGTACCCAACGTTTGGAAAGTTTTTCCAGAATCGTTGTGGGGTTGGGATCGTCAACGAATGGGGCCATCTCCGGAGAGCCGAGACCCCCGTCCATGGAGGCAAACCAAAGGAGCTCACCGCCTGGTTCAAGAAACCGACAGGCTGCGTCGAGCGCCTTATGGGCCTGGATCAGGGTCGTGTCAGATGGAGCGCCTCCGCCACCGGCAACCATGAGATCAAAACGAGGCTCCGGCGCGACTTCGAACCAGGACCTGACCTGCGCAACGGCGGTGTTGAATGCGACCTCCCAGGGGCCTGCCGCAGCCCAGGCAACACCTGCCTCTCGCCCCTCTACGAGGCACAGGGAGAGGTCCGGCGGTCGCAACCCGGCAGTGCGACGAATCTCCTCTGCGATTGGGTTGTCGTCCAGCACGCCGGGTTCGCACCGAGGATGGCGTTCGGCTTGTCCCCCCGTAACATCGAGGACGAGAGCATGGTTGGCCTGGATCTCCTGATATCCGCCGACGCCCGGAAACACCATCTTGGGGCCGCCGCCAAAACCCGCAAAGTAGTGGTGACGGACGGTGCCGATGGTGATCAGGCATCCGCCTTCCACCGCGCTTGGGTGCAGACGAATTGGCAAACCGGGGCGCAGCTCACCCACCTTCACAAGATCGGGGGCACGGCTGTCGTGCTCGATGACCCGGACCGATGGTGGGAGCGGACCAACAAGAGAGGCTATGGCATCAGGTCCCGCTGCTGGATGGGTGCCGTTGGCCACGAGAATGGTGATGGCCGTATTGTCGATCCCCGCTGCCCTCAACCGCTCGAGTACGACGGGCAGGACATTCGGGAGACTCGCCTTTCTGGTTGCGTCCGGAACGACGACAGTTGCCGATTCTCGCCCACGAGCGATCTCGACCAGAGGGAGGCCCGTGAGCGGCTTGTCGAGGGCGGCGGCGGCAAGTCCTCCTGCGTCGCGGCCGGGTGGGGCGCTGGGTGACAGCGCGCGGACACGAAACCCACGGAGATCAAGAGCCAGGTGATCTTTGGCGAACGGGAGTTTGACAATCACGCGGTCACGATACCATCTTGGTAGGAATGAAATCGGCAGCCACCGAACACGCGATCGATGATCACACCAGTCGATTCCTGCTTGCCCTCGCGCGCGAGACGATTCAATGCCGCCTGAACGGGAATCCCCTCCCCTCTCGTAAACCGGACGGCGATGTACTGCTCGAGCACCGAGGCGCTTTCGTGACCCTCAAGATCGACGGCCGACTTCGTGGCTGCATTGGTCACGTGGTCGGCGTCGCGCCGCTGTGGATGGCGGTTCGCGACAATGCCATCGCCGCCGCCTTTCAGGACCCGCGTTTTGAACCACTGCAGGCCGATGAGTTGCCGAAGACACACATTGAGATCTCCGCTCTCACGCCGCTCCGGCGGGTCACACCTGAAGAGATCATGATCGGCAGGGATGGGATCATGCTAGAGCGCAATCTTGCCCGTGGCCTGCTTCTCCCGCAGGTGGCGGTGGAGCTCGGCTGGGACCGGGAGACCTTTTTGGATCACACCTGCCGCAAAGCGGGGCTCGAACCCGGCTGTTGGCGCCACCCCGACACGGTTATTTCTACCTTTTCAGCTGAAGTCTTCGGCGAGGATGACATCTGAGTTAGGAATGATGAGTTAGGAATTAGGAATTCCCTCCGCCCCCGCACTTTCCGGCAGTGCCTCCGGGCGGGTGAGCGGCATTCCTAATTCCTAACTCCTCATTCGTCACGAGGTGACGCCAAGGACCTCGCGTTGGTACGCATCGATCGATGGGAACGACCGGAAGGGTTTCCCGACTGCGGCATCTGGATCCGGCAGCGGGACGGCTTCCGAGATATCGAGGAGCCGTTTGAGGAGGTTCTGGAACGCCTCAAGCGCCTCTTCGCCGCCGATCAGGCGACGGGGGTCGAAGGTGTCACTGGTCATTCGCACAACGCGCAGGGTTGGCCGGTCACCCCATGGTGAGTCCAGGAGCAGGTCGACCAGCACCACTGGCTTCTGTCCGGCGCGAGAAATTCCGCACACACCCAGCGCCTGGATGGCCGAAAGAGCGAGGCTGCGAGGTTTCCCTCCGACCTCGAGCTCGAGGGAATCACCGGTAAACCGCCGTGGGATCGCCGACATTACTTCGACCGTGCGCTCGGTAGTTTCGCCTCCTACCTCCGGCTCCCCCTCCGCCGACTCCTGTCCGTTGCCCGGCGGACGATCGGCTGATGTTTCCTCGGTTCCCGTTGCCGCCGGTTCAAGCTCCTCCCTCGCATCCGGCGGCAGCTCCGGATGGGCGAGCGCGGCGGCAGCGATCCTGCCCGATCCTGGGGCGTCGAGGGAGATTCCGAGCCGCGCCAGCCGCAGGAGAATCGCCGCCGGTGTCGACTCATCCACCGAACGGTAGATCAGCTCGAGCGTGTTGCGCGCCGCATCGTGTCGTGCATCGTCAACGAGGATGTCGGTAATTCGAACACCAAGAGCGAGATCGACGGCGAGCTTCGATCCCGAGTAGAGGACCTCCTCCCAATTTGCGATGACAAAGCTTCGATCGCCGGTGCGCACTGCGCGCCCCAGAGCACGCACCATGTGCGGCATCGCCGTATCGACCTGCCCCCGTTCAAAGCACAAATTCCACAGCGACATCGCGGCGTCGATGTTGTCGGGGCGTGCCGCCAGCTCGCGTTCGAGAGCCGCAATTGCGGCGGCGTCCTCTCCGTTCTCGGCAAGCTGGGACGCCTCTTCGACCGCAGTGTTTTCGACCAGGGTGATTTTCGACTCGATGGAGCGATGGATGAACCTTTCTTCGATGTGGAAGTGCCCCATGGCGGCCGCCACCACGGCGCCGAAACCAAAGCCCCACACGTGAGCCCAGAATGCGACTCCTCCGCCGCCGGATTCTGGCAGAGCGGTGTCCATGATCTGGGCTGAGAATAGCTGGATCAGGAACCAGAACGGGAAGATCACCCACGCCGGCGCCTGGAAGGGACCGAGGGGCGCGCCGACCCACAGAATGAAGCGCATCTTCGCCTTCACGAATCGAACGAGGAACGCGCCCATGACTCCGGCGACCGCGCCCGAAGCCCCGATCAACGGTGCCTCGAGCTCCGGGTACCTGACTGCGAACATCATCGCCGATACAATTCCCGCCGCCAGGTAGAAACCCGCATAGAGAGGTCTTCCCCAGACATCCTCGATGAAGGGACCGATCACGAAGAGGAAAATCATGTTAAATATCAGGTGCATCCACCCGGCGTGCAAAAACTGATAGGTGACCAGAGCGTGGGGATGCAGCCGGGCCGGCACCAACCCGAGGAGGCGGGCCGGCGAGTTGTCGAGGGCTTCAAAGAACCCGAACGCGAGATTGTCCAGGTGATCCTGTTCCTCCTGTCTGGCGAGTTCGGCGGCCGGTGGTTGCGGACCCGTTTGGCGCATGAATTCGAGCTCTGAAGTGAGAAGCTCCTCTCCCACCTGCATCACAAGGAGTTCGCGAAAGCGGGGCTGGAGCTCGAGGTAAGGGTGCTCGACCAGATACTCCACCGCCTCCTCGAGATAGCCGATGGCAACCCGCTGGTGTTTCGACTCACCCGGCAGTGTCACCAGAAAGATGACCAGGCAGAGAATCATGACCGTAAACGTCACCCAGGGTAAACGCCTGACGGTCGTCCTCTCATGGCCTATCGGGATGAGCATGCGGATCCCCCGGTACGAGTATTATATCGGCCGATGACGGTGGGCGGTTTGATTCTGGTGGAAACGTCGCTGGCGGGAAACCTCGGCGCGGCAATTCGGGTGGCGGCCAACTTCGGCGTCAGTCGGATCGAGCTCGTCCGCCCGTCGGTTGGGGCGGACGATCCGGAGGTCCGCCGCTGGGCGTGCGGTGCAGAGGATCGGATTGAATGCCGACGCTGGAAGAGCTTTCATGAGGCGGCCGCTCACTACCACACACTGGCCGCTTCCGCGTCCGGCCGCGGCCGCCAGAACCTTCCGATCTTGGCGCCCACGGAAGCGACTTCGGTTCTCGTCAATCGAGGTCTCGGCGGCGTCGCCCTGGTCTTTGGCAACGAGACCCGGGGCCTGTGTGTTGAGGACCTCGATCGCTGCGACCTCGTCATCCGGATTCCAACCGAGGCTGGTTTTCCGGTACTCAACCTCGCGCAGGCGGTGGCGATCCTGGTGTCGACGGTCCGATCCGAGAGCTCCACCTCCGGAACGACCGTACCCGAGCCCGCATACCACGAAGAGGTTGAAGGACTCATGATCCATCTCAAAGAAAGTCTATTGACCGTCGGCTTTTTAGACCCGTTGAGCCCGCAGAGAATTCTCCGCCAGCTGCGCCGCCTCTTCGGACGCGCCGGCATCACCGCCAACGAGGTCAAGATTCTGCGTGGGATCTGTCGCCAGATGGAGTGGGCCGCCGGCGCCCGCCCCGGTCGGTTTGCTGGCGGTGAACCCGAAGACCAACCGAGCACGGGAGAAAGGGTGAAAGGGAGAAAGGGTGAAAGGGAGAAGGGGTGAAAGAGGGAATTGTGATAAGGGTCGCGTCTCCCCTGCTCCTCCTACCGGATCCCGACTTCTCGTGGAAGGCGATCGGCGAGGCTCAACAGCCCGGGGTCGGTGGGGTGGCTGTCCAGGGCACGCGACAACGACACCGCCGCATCGGTATAGCGTCCGGTGCGGAGCTGCAATTCCACCAGCAAGGTGGAGAGCCGAGGCGAACCCGGTTCGATATCTACCGCTCGTTCCAGCGCTAGAAGGGCGTCCGCCGGTTTGCCCGCCTGTTCCGCAACCCACGCTATTCTCGTCAGCAGTCCGGTGTCGGCAGGATGCATGCCCCACGCCCTTCTCAGGTGATCGAGCGCAACATCGAGTTCCCCGCGGCCCTGAGCAAGACCGGCGAGGGTAACGTACGGCGCCGGCGAGTCGGGGTCGAGATTGAGCGCCTTGCGGGCGGCCGATAACGCTCCCTCGGCATTCCCATTCAGGTCTCGCGCAATCGCGATCATCGACCACGCACGCGCGCGAACCGCTCTGGGATTGGCTGTTCGCGACGCAATTGGCAGCAGCATTTCAGCTGCGGCGTTGAAGTCGCCTCCTTCGACGGCCCAACGGGCCAGCTCGATTTCCACGTCAGGTCGCCCGCGGAGCTCGGCCAGCATCGACATCGCCGCTGCATGATCGCCTTCGATTCGAAGCTCCCGGGCAAGCGCCAGCGATGTCTCCGTCCGCCGACGGGGGTAGTGCTCCGCACGCAACCGGAGACCTTCGATCCGCACCTTCCGTTGGTCCTCGTCCGTTAGCTCCACCTGAGGATCTCGCAGACCCGGCGCAATCGCCTCAGCGATGGCAAGCTCCGCAAGCGCCGACCGGCGGTCGCCGACAGAAAAAAAGAACAGGGCCTGAAGGCGATGTGGAGAGGCGGACGTGGGGTCCCGGATCAAGGCCTTGGTGAGCGCATCGATGGACTCCTGCGGCCGCCCTCGCAGGAGTTCCTCCCTGGCAAGATTCAAAAAACCCACGGCGTCCGCCGGTAGCCACAGTCGTTGCAGCCTGCCGATGCGTGCCAGGGTGGTAACCAGAGAATCCGGTGTCGCGCCCCCGAGATTGCTCGCAAAAAGCCGACGAGTGCGGACCACCAGTGACGGCAACGACATTGATGGGGCCGTGGCCAGCTTGGCTGCTGCAGCCTCGGGGTTTACCGCCAAGGTGTGGACGACTGCCCGCCAACTTCGCCAGCCAATCGTGTCGACCATCGCCACCGACACGGCGACCGCTGCCGCGGTCACCAACCAGTGAGCGCGCCATCGATTCACAAATCAATCTCCCTGCCGTCCTCGTCCACGAAGCAGATAGCCGGTTGGAGATCGATTCCTGCGCGTAGCGACACCCGTTCCCTCGCCAATCGGGTCAACTCCAAAACATCGGAGGCGTGTGTCGTTTTCGAGGTGTAGAGGCGGTTCGGTTGTCGGCGTGATATCCGTGCGCCACCGACCTTGAGGTCGACGCAGTCGGCGTCTGTCAGCAGCGGCTCCGCTCGGGCGCCGACGGGATCGACGAAAAGGGGCTCGGCCGAACGGGGTTGTCGTTGTCCTCGATGCCGGTCGCGCAGAGGAATCTTGGCCGGTGTCGATGCACGCTTGTCACCCACCAGTTGGAGGCGGGCTCGAACCACCACCCGCCGGTTGAGGTTGAATCCGATTCCGTCTCCTCGAGCCCTACGGTCAGCGAGTCGGATCCTTTCCACTGGTCCGCCCGGTCTGCCCACATCGACCCAGTCGAGAACTCCGGCGAGCTGTAGGTGACCATGGGAGGCCGCCTGCACCGCTCCTCCGATCGAGCTTCCAGTTCCCATCAAATGATCGATCCCCGACATCCCGGTTCGTGCCGCAGCGCGACACACCTGTGCCACGTTGGCACCACCGCCGGCGACCGCTCCATCGAGATCGAGCTCCCAGAGTCCCAGGTTGCCACTGAGATTCAGGACCGGTACCCGAAGCCCCCGATCCGACGGCACGAGGCGACTCCCCGCGCCAAGGACCAACCATCCTTGGCCATGGGTTGCGAGAACATCGAGGGCCCTTTGAAGCCCGTCAGCACTGCGACAACGGATGAGCAGGTCGGCCAGGCCACCGACCCCGAGAGCCGTCCACGCTCGCAGATCTACGCGTTCGTGGATCTCCGGCTCACCGTTCTCCCGCACACTCCGGAGGTCCTTTTTGAGATTGGGAGACCCGTTTTGCACGAACTCAACCACCTGCCTGAAATTTGGCACACCGATTGCTTGTTATTCTGTTAGCCGGGCACACAACGACCTGGTACACGACATCATACCTCCTCCTTCCTCCTGCGGGCTTTCGAGCCCGCAACTTTTTTTGTCCTCCGCATCCGGAGGCCGTGGGGCAAAGAACGGACCACCTTCCCGTCAATCCTTTATGCCCAGATTACGGAGGTGGTACAGAAGGGCCTGGCGGGAGATGCCGAGCTCGCGGGCGGTGGCGCTGCGGTTCCGGTTGTTGCGTCCGAGAGCGGCTCGAAGGAATTTGCGCCTGAAGTTCCGCTGCGCTTCGTCC
>Ga0255045_10000088_pt1 | contig 16949 bp, 10 predicted proteins | sample BC1_12_23_MG_FD_183652 | JGI IMG/M metagenome (GOLD analysis project Ga0255045, IMG submission 183652) | Seawater microbial communities from Strait of Georgia, British Columbia, Canada - BC1_12_23 | ecosystem: Environmental > Aquatic > Marine > Strait | place: Canada: British Columbia...
GGTCTTCTCGATGTGCCGACAACGAATTACATGCACCTCTGGGGGGATGACAACAAGGCTGCTCATGACTCAATGCCGTCCGATGAGGTCACGCGCAGACTCTGTATGGCCGTGGCAGAGGCTGCCATGGCGGTCAGCCCGGAGATGACTGTGATCGACGCGAGAAAAGTGCTCTGCAAAAACCATGTCAGCTTCGCAAGCGGCGAGATGCGTGAGGCGAATCGTCTCATCATCAGCGGCGACCCCGTTGCGGCAGACGTCTTTGCGGCCGGAGTATTGAAGGAAGTATACGAGCCGTACGATCTCGGCTTTACAAGGAAAACTTTCGAACACGCCTCAAACCTCGGAATCGGGGTGGCGGATCTCAACCAGGCGGTGGTGAGAGTGGTTGAGGCCTAGCCCAGACTCTTTTTCTTAGGGTGGCGCCCATGGGGAGAATCGGTGTCGTCGGCCTTTCTCCGCATGACAGTCGCGATATGAGTGTCGAAGCCTTCGAGCGTCCCTGGGGCCCGAAAATGCTCCCGAACACCGTGTTAGCCTGGAATCGGGCAAAAGGAAATTCCTATCCACAGCAGAATCAAGATTTTTTCATTCCGGCTGATTGCGGTTTTAATAGCGCTCCTTCTTTCCGCTGGATTCATGGAAATATGTTTGAGGATATTTGGTCCACCCTATTATCGATTCAACAACTTGAGCGAGGAATACTACACCAATCCGCGTGGCTATCATGATGTCATCAGAAAAGAAGGAAAGCACACCGTATTTGGCCTGAGGTATCATGACTCTCACGATGGATATCGAAACTCTCCGAGCAACGATCAGTCCTCCATTGAGTTGCCTGAAAAGCATGTCTTGGGGCTGGGCGATTCTTTTACTTATGGGAGGGGCGTAAGATACGAAGATATCTATCTGATTCGCCTGGAAAATTTGCTAAATCAGGGACAAGATAGGGTGGCCGTCAAAACTGTGGTGTTGTGGGTGCGGATATCGGGGACATAGTCGACGTTTATGCGCGAGATTCTGCTTCACTACCCCGAGGATCATTAGTAATATATGGCCTGGTGCTGAATGATTTTTGGTCTAGAGGTGGCCACGCCCATCAAAGGATTAAATTTCATTGACATCAACAATGGGGGAAATACGTTCAGTCCACTTAGAAAACAATCCGCTTTGATCAACTTCATCTCTTATTGTATTGAAAAGAGGCGCCTGCATACGAATACGGTCAAGGCATATGTGGAAAGTTTTGAAGGTCAGAGCGCGGGAAATGGATTTGATCTGTTGGACAAACTTAATCAGTCCATTCTGGAAGATGAAGGGACTCTTCTGGTAGTGGTGTTTCCCTTGCTCTATGACTTTGAAAAATATCGATTTCGCTCAATACATAAGAAGATTGAATTATTTTGTGACCGCAATCGTATCCTTTTCCTGGATTAGTTACCTGCTTTTTCTCGTCACAAAGCAGAGGACCTGCGGGCCAATCCTACCGATCACCACCCCAATGAAATAGCTCATAGGATTGCGGCGGATGAAATTGCAGCCTTTATAGAGAGTCATCTGTCAACCGATAGAAGTCACTATTCCAGTCTTACGAGTGGACCGGGCATAGATACCGGTGTACTTCTTCGGCACCACGTTTCGCATGAACGCATTGTTTCGAGCAGCCGCTGAGGAAAGTGATGTCGTGAGTTCGACTTCAATTTCGTCCAACGGCGAGTCTCGCGACCGAGATGCTGGCGCGAATCATCTTGGGGAAAAGAAGAGGGGAGACAGGCAGGCTGATCGTGTGACCTCTCAAAGGCTCGAACTCAACCACGATGCAACCCTGCGGAACATGGCCCCCGGACTGATGTCATACAGTATGATGAGCGAGTGATGACAGAAGCCCTCGACCCCATCATCACTCACTTGAACCGCTTCAGCGGCTTCTGATCCTCCGCCTGCCCAGCATAAGGGACGTCCACCCTGGTGCCCGTCGAGGACTATTTCATTGAATCTTTGACCCGGTAGCCATTCGTACTTCGGAAGAAAAGACAAGGGAGCCTTTATGGCCAATCAGGATTTACCTCAAAGAGCCCGCGTCGTAATTGTGGGTGGTGGCGTGATCGGTTGTTCGGTGGCCTACCATTTAGGTCATCTAGGCTGGAAGGACGTGGTCTTGCTGGAGCGTGACCAGCTGACCAGCGGCACCACCTGGCACGCGGCGGGCCTGATGACCACCTTTGGCTCGACCTCGGAGACCTCGGTCGAGATGCGCATGTACACGCGCGATCTCTACGGGCGCCTCGAGGCGGAAACCGGGCTTGCCACCGGTTTTGAGCCCCTCGGCTTCATCGAGCTGGCCGCGGACTTAGACCGCGTAGAAGAGTATCGCCGGGTCGCGGCTTTCAACCGGTTGTGCGGAAACGACGTCGAGGAGATCGGCCCCGACGAGATCAAGAAGCTCTTCCCCCTGGCCCGGGTGGACGATATCGAGGCGGGCTTCTATTTAAAGCAAGACGGGCGCGTCAATCCCGTGGACGCGACTATGGCCCTGGCCAAAGGTGCGCGCCTGAAGGGCGTAGAGATCGTCGAGGACGTGACCGTCACGGGCGTCACTACCTCAAACGGCCGTGCCACGGGCGTGACCACCCTGCAGGGCACCATCGAAGCGGAGTTCGTGGTCAATTGTGCCGGCATGTGGGCCAGACAGCTCGGAGCCCTCAACGGAGTCAGCATCCCGAACCAGTCGACCGAGCACTACTATCTGATCACCGAGCCCGTCGAAGGCGCGACACGCGAGCTTCCCATCATCGAGGACCCCTCCTGCCACGCCTACTACCGGGAAGAAACAGGCGGTCTGATGATCGGTCTCTTCGAACCGATCTGCGCCCCGTGGATGGTGGACGGCGTCCCCGATGATTTCTCCTTTGGTGAGATAGAGCCCGACTGGGATCGGATGACGCCGTTCGTCGAAAAAGCCATGAGCCGCATCCCGATCTCCGAGGAGACCGGGATCAGGAAGTTTTTCTGCGGCCCGGAGAGCTTCACGCCCGATATGGGAGTGGCTTTCGGCGAGTCGGCAGAGATTCAGAACTACTTCGTTGCCGCGGGGCTCAACTCGATCGGCATCATCACCGCAGGCGGCCTCGGCAAAATCATGGCCCAGTGGATCACCACCGGCGACCCGGGGGCTGACATCACTCCCATCAACGTGGATCGCTTCCACCCCTACCAGTGCAACCCCGAATACCGCAAAACACGCGTTGTCGAGACCCTGGGGCTGGTCTACCGACGCCACTACCCCACCCGCGTGCCCCAGACCGCGCGCGACTGCAAGCGCTCGCCCTTCCACGATCGATTGCGCGATCAGCGCGCCTTCTTCACCGACGTGAGCGGTTGGGAGAGCCCGGCCTGGTATGCGCCGGAAGGTCAGGAACCCAAGGTCGATAAACTGTCCTGGGGACGTCAGAACTGGTTCCCCTATTGGGAGGCTGAGCACAAGGCCTGCCGCGAGGGCGTTATCGCCATGGACATGACCTTCATGGGCAAGTTCCTGGTCCAGGGACGCGATGCCGGGAAGGTGCTCGACCACATTGCGGCCAACAGCGTCAACGGCCCGGTCGAAACCATCACCTACACCCAGTTCCTCAACGAACGCGGCAAGCTGGAAGCCGACGTCACCGTGACCAAGCTGACGGAGGAGCGCTTCATCGTCGTGGTCACCGACACCATGCACCGTCATGTAGAAACCTGGCTTCGGCGGCACATCCCCGCAGATGCCCACTGCTTTCTCACTGACATCACGGGCGGCATCGGCCAGCTCAACGTACAGGGCCCGAGATCGCGCGAGCTCCTGCAGTCCATCACCTCGGCGGATCTCTCGAACGAGGCCTTCCCCTTCCGTACATCGCGCGAGATCGCAATCGGATACGCGCGTCTGCAGTGCAACCGCATCACCTATGTCGGCGAGCTAGGCTACGAGCTGAACATCCCCGCGGAACAGGCCGTGCACGTCTACGACCGCGTGGTCGAAGCGGGAAAAGACTTCGGCCTGCGCCACGCCGGCCTCAGGGCCCTGGGCAGCCTGCGCATGGAGAAGGGCTACCGTGATTACGGTCACGACATCGACAACACCGACGATGCCTACGAGACCGGTCTCGGGTTCGTCGTCGATCTTTCGAAGCCGGATTTCATTGGCAAGGCCTTTTGCGTCGAAAAGAAACCGCAAGGTCCCGCCTTCAACCGAAGGCTGCTGCAGGTGCTGGTCAAGGACCCCGAGCCGCTGCTCTTCCACGCCGAGGTCGTGTATCGAAATGACAAGGCGGTCGGCTATATCCGCGCGGCGAGCTACGGCTTCACCCTTGGTGGCGCCGTGGGTCTGGCCATGATCGAAGCCGGCGAGCCTATCAACAAGGCCTACCTTCATGAGGGTGAGTGGGAGGTCGACATCGCCGGCACGAGGTATCCGGCCGATGTTTCACTGAGACCCATGTATGACCCGAAGATGGAGCGCATCAAGGCGTAGTCTTATCGAGGCGATGGTGTGAAACACCAGTTACTGTCATTCAGGTGCCGCGTTTCGCAGTGTTGCATCGTTCTCTGATGCGGCAAGGCGGAACGTGGCACCCATGTTATTCATTTGATGGGTCCCATGCAGTCCCCTGACTACGGGTTTTCCTTCAGCACTTCCATCGCCAGCCGGTACGCGACGCTGACCGCCGGAAAGCAGACCTTCATGGGTATGTCAGAGCTCATGAACTGCTCGACTCCCTCCTCCGTGCTCAGATCCATCCCCGTCAATTCGCGGCAGTTGATGGTCTCCAACTCGGCTTCGAAGCGACGACGAAACTCCTGTACCACCGCCAAATTGCGCATCCCTTCTTCCATGGTCTCGGCCGCCCCCTTCTTGAGACCGATCGCCATCACGGCACCGGCGACGGCACCGCAGACGGACCCCGTGTTGCCGATCCCGCCGGCAAAACCGAAGGCGATCTTGGGATTGATGTCTTTTTCTATCTCGAATTCCTGGCACACGGCCAGGAGTACAGACTCCGCTCAAACGTAACCTTGCTCCATGAGTTTCGCTGCCCGGTCTGGCTCCATGGTCTTCCTCCTTTTCCTGTCTGCCTCCCCACATCACCACCAGGGGTGATGCGGGACCGATTGCGTATTGTCGCCGACTTTTCCCCATTCTGTACGGGTGCCGAAAGCCAAATATTCTCGGGACGGACGGGGTTCTGGAATCTAAAACCACCGTACCAGGCACCTTTACAATGCAAAAATTCTGAACGTGGCACCCTCGGAGTTGGCATAGTTGAGGCAGCTCCGAATCGCTGACCGGCATCGTCACTTCACGTGCCGTATTGGAGGTATATTGGACCATGGCTTCACGTGTTTCACGACGCAGATTCTGTGAACTGGCGAGTCTTTCTACCGCATCTCTGATTCTTGATGGCCGGGACGCCTTCGCCGAACCGGATTTAGACAAAAGCATCAGAGAGCTCCTGGGAGTCGGCTACCGGCCTGGCATGGCGGCGTGTCGGGTTGACGGCAAACGGGTCACGTGGTCGGCGGGATTTGGCTGGGCTGACCTGGAAAACAAAGTCGCCATGACGCCGGATTCGATCCTCAACATAGCTTCAGTCTCCAAAACGATCACAGCGACTGCAGTCATGCAACTGTGGGAAGCCGGGAAACTCGATCTGGACGGCAGCGTCGACCTGTACCTGCCGTTTTCGGTTCGCAATCCTACGTTTCCCGAAATCGCCATAACCTGTCGCCAACTCCTGACCCACCGCTCATCCATCAATGACGGACCGTCATACGCCCGAAGTTACACCTGTGGTGACCCGACCACCAGCCTGGAAGACTGGTGCAGGGAATTCCTCCAACCCGGCGGGCTCTTCTACAGTCGAGAACACAATTTTCACGATTGGAGGCCCGGCACCGAGGAACCACCGACATCCCCGGGGCCTTACAGCAACGTAGGGTACGGAGTGTTGGCTCTGGTCGTCGAACGCGTCGCCAAGGCCCCGTTCTCTCATTTCACCGCCGAGAGAATCTTCCGGCCGCTGGGTATGGGCAACACGGCCTGGTACATCAGCGAGATCGACACCAACCGCCACGCAGTTCCATACACTCGGATCGGCGAGGGGTTCGAGTTCCCCACCGAATACCCGAATCCACGGTCTTTTCTGCCACGGTTCGATGATCCCGGGACGGTTTCGCCGGGTGAACTCTTCCCTCACTGCCTCTACAGCTTCCCCAATTATTCGGACGGCCTCGTGAGGTCGAGCGTTTCCGATCTTTCTCGATTCCTGCTTGCGATGGCGAACGGAGGAAGTCTAAACGACAGCCGAATCCTCAAAGAGAGTACGATCAAAACCATGCTCTCGGACACGCATTTTGGCAGGGGTTTGTGTTGGAGTTCGACCACCCTCGAAGGCCAGAGTCAACCCATCTGGCACCACGGTGGAGCCGATCCCGGCGTCACGACCTTTCTCGGTTTTCGGCCTCAGGACAAGGTCGGTGTCATCGTGATAGCGAACTGTGGAGACCCGGGACCGGGATTCAGTGAGACCGTGCGCACTCTCTTCTTGGGCCACGTTTGACGTTCATCTTTGCCGGTAGCGCCGGGCTTTACGAGAAAACCGTTCATCGATGAATGGATGAACTCCTGGGGTGGCACCCATGAGAGAAAGAAGGGTAAGACCTAAAGTGAAAAGATCTAAACGACGAAAATGGATGTGGCAATTCACAAAAATCTGTGAAGCTTACGGTCACCTCAGTGGTCAAAAAGCGAATATGAAACGGATGGGCATTTTCCTGGCCGCATTCGGTCTTATAGGGACTCTGTCGTTGAGTGACGCCGGGGCGCAACAAGACACCAGAATTACACACGGCCCAATCCTTGGCCGGCTGGGCGCCCACGAGATCGGAATCTGGGCACGGACATATCGTCCCGGAACCTTCCGGGTGCGCTACGGATTTCGAGCCGACAGTCTGGAGAAGCTATCCAGTCCAGTCACGACCAGGATCGAAAATGACAATACCGGATGGGCCCACATCAAAGACCTGAAAGCCGATACGAAGTATTTCTACGAGCTATCCGTCGAGGGCAGCAACGCCACGATGCACAATCGCAGAGGGTCCTTCCGCACGCTGCCCGATCCAGAAGAGATGCGCGACGAGAAGCAGAATCCAAGAGGTTTGTTCAACTTCAGTTTCGAGTATGCCTGCGGAAACAGCCAGAGCAGTAACGGGTTCGGGCCGGCGCTTCCAACCTACCGGACGATGCTCGACCAGATCAAGGACACGATCAACTTCGCGATCCTCAACGGCGATTGGCTGTATGAGACACAGCGGGAATATCCACCAGAGAGTTGGCTCGAGCAGGTAGGACTCACAAAAGAGCAGACTCCCGAAGTCGTGAGATATGCGCCGTGGATCGTCGGCGTGTGGGAGAACTACAAAACCTATCTCGACAGAGGTCACAACCTGGCATTGTGGCACCGGGTGGTCCCCTCGTTTTTTACCATCGATGACCACGAAATTCTCGACAACACCTATGGTGCGGGAGAAGCGGGACGGCGCAATCGCAAGGCAGTGTTTCGTGATACTGCGGTCCAGGCATGGGGTGATTACCTGGCGTGGAGCAACCATTCCGATTTCACCCAGGGCATCATCTTTGGCCGCGCGCAACTCGAGGCGGGCAGTGATGTGCTGACTGATGAAGAGGCAAACTTCACCAAGCTCGATCTCGCGCAGGCCGCAAACCTGCACGTGCACTGGGGTGGGCCGTATGCCGGAGCGCGCAGGGTGCCTCGAGATGCCGTCGATGGGGACGCCAACGCCGGTGTGTATGACATTGTCGAAGTGATCGACGCCCATCGTTTACGCATTCATCCGGCGGCCAAGAAAAATGGCAATTCCACATATTCCATTGGCCGTCGTTCCTACGGCGGGATGCGTGTGAGCAATTCCGATTTGTTTTTACTGGATCTGCGTTCGCACCAGGACATGCATGACTGGCGCAATCCCAACAAACCGGGGATTTCGATCATGGGCAAGGAACAGAAGGCCTGGTTGAAGACCCAAATGACGGAGAGCGACGCGGATTTCTTCTTTATTTTGTCATCGGTCAACCTCACGATTCCCCATGTGGGCGGTACGGGTGGAAGCGCATCGAACCGAACGGCGAGTCAGACTCAACAGACCGGCAGGGACGATGCGTGGACCATCTTTGTTGAAGAGCGGGAAGAGATGATCGATTTCTGGGACTCGCTCGGAAAACCCGTCTTCGTTCTCACCGGAGACTTGCACAACAGTTTTGCCATCAAGGTCAGCGACCGCGTGTGGGAATTCGCTTCGGGACCGCACAACTCACGGAATCATTCGCTGAGTGCGGAGGCTGGACGGCCACCCAACGGTACCTATGATTCTCGTGGGCGGCCGGTTGAGATTCGCTGGTCCAGTTGCATCCTCGATGACGTGCCGGGGGGCTTGAGATACCGACCAGTTTATACCGTGGTGCAGGTGAATAATGTCTTCAACAACCCGGTAGAACCCGGCAAGGACCGATGGGTGGCTTTTCCCCGACCTCAGGTGATCTTCCAGTACTACGATGGTTTAACCGGGGATTTATTGTACGCTGAGTCTATTCTTGCAGAGACCGAATAAGCTACGGCACGAGGTTAAAGTACGACGTATCACATTGTCACATTGGGCCACGCAAAGTCATAACGTGATACGTGGTACCCGTGGATGGGGCGCAATCTCAAGATCGAAGCCATGAAGTGATAGACTCCGGCAGAAGCCGGGGGGTCTGGATATGAAGCGGAAAAACGAATCGAAGACATCGGTCTCTCGTCGCCGGTTCCTGATTGCGGGAGGAGCCGCAGCTGCGGCCAGCGGATTGCCCGGCATTGCCAGGGCGGAAGAGGAACAGGAGAAACCAAAGATCAAGAGCTACAGGACCCTGGGCCGCACCGGGTTCGAGGTGTCGGACATCTCGATCGGAGGTGGCGGCAAGGAGGCGAGTCTCTACCGCTACGCGTACGACCACGGCATCAACTACTTCGACACCGCCGAGGAATACGGCAACGGGGATAACGAGCGCAAGATCGGCGAGGCGTTGCAGCACATGGATCGCAAGAAGGTCTTCATCACCACCAAGCTGTTGCTGAAGGACGAAGACACCCAGCAGACCATCCTCGACCGGTTCGGCAAATGCCAGGAGAGACTGCGCACCGACTACGTGGATGGGTTGTACATCCACAGTGCTGTGAAGGAAAGTGCCCTCGAAAGTGCGGCGTTTCATGGGGCGGTAGCGCGGCTCAAAGCGGATGGTCGGCTCCGATTTGCCGGGGTGTCAAACCACGGGTCGCGTGCCCAGGACGAGGAGAGCATGGACAAGGTGCTGATCGCGGCGGCCGAGGACGGGCGCTTCGATCTGATGCTGATCGCCTACAACTTCATGAATCGAGAAAAGGGCGACAGGGTCCTGGCCGCGTGCAAGAAAAACAACGTCGGCACCACCGCCATGAAGACCGCACCGGGCAGGGTGAAGATGGAGCCCTTAGACGCCGAAAACCCCTCGGAGAGGTACGCCAGGTACATCGACAGTCAGGTCGAGGCCGGCGAAAAACGCGAGGACGCGATCAAGGAGATCCAGGACTACATCGCCGAAAACGAGAAGGCCTTTGCCGATGCCAAACCGTTCATGGAGAAGCACGGCATCACGGACCGGGAAGGCTTGCGCACGGCTGGCGCGCAATGGGTGCTGTCCAACCCGGACATGCACACAATCTGCATTGGATTCAGGGATTTCGACACCATCGACCGCTTCCTGCCGTTGTCGGGGGCCACGATGACCCGGGCTCAAGTGCTCGCCCTCGACCATTACCGTGTGGCTGCCTCGAGCCTCTACTGCCGGCACTCCTGCACCGAGTGTTCGGGGGCCTGCCCGCAGGCGGTGCCCGTGAGCACTGTGATGCGATACGCCTACTACTTCACCGAGCAAGCTCGGGAGAAGCACGCCATGAGCAAGTACCGCGGTCTCGGTTATGGCGATGCCCTGCCCTGCGATTCGTGCAGCGGGCCGTGCGCCGGTGCATGTCCTTTCGGAGTCAACATCAAGGCCAATGTGCTGGCCGCCCACGGCCTGCTGACTTTGGCGTAGTGGCGTCGCGTCGACCCGGTGGATTTCAAGACCGAAGGGGAGGGACCTTCCCACGAAGGATGGAGTGGAGATGATCAAACGAGTTTTTCAGGTGGCGGTTCTCGCCGTAGGGCTGAGCTGCCAGGTGGCGCCTCAAGGATTTCTGACAGTTGCGGGGTGGTCACCCCAGGGCGAGCCGTCTACATATGACGCCGCAGGCCTGTGGGAGCTGATCAATGGCGCGGCCGACGTTTTTCTGAGTTACGGCTTCGAGACTGTTACGGTCCAGAACTTCACCTCTGGAGATGTGACCGTATTAATTGCCGTCTACGACATGGGCCGGCCGCTCAACGCCTTTGGGATCTACCGCTCTGAGCTTCCGCCTGACGAATCAGCCCTGTCTGTGGGCACCGAGGCAGTGGTGTCACCGCCCTACCAATGCCTGTTGCTCAAGGACCGGTATTACGTGAAGGTGGAGGCCTACGAGGGGGATATCGACCAGGCCACCGGAGAGTCGCTGGTGGCGGCGATCGCCAACGCCCTGCCCGGTGAGGCCGAGCTGCCGTCGGAATTCGGGGCCCTGCCGGCCGACGGAATGGTGGCGGGCTCGAGCCAGTACACCCGGGAGGCGCTCTACGGGTTGGCCGAGCTCAACGAGTGCGTGCATGCCGCCTACACCGACGATGCCGGTTCCGAATATCAGTCGTTCGTTATGCTGCAGACCGACGAGGTCACGACGGACGACGTTTGGCAGAAGCTCGCTTCTCGCTGGCAGGAGATGGATCTTGGCGGAGAACCCGTCCTGTCTCGCGAGATTCCCTACAGCGGGCTCGTGGGTGTGATCCGCGCCAACGGCGGGATCATCGGTGTTGCCAACGCCGCCGATGAAGAGCAGCTGCTGGACCGCCTGGGACGAATCGCCGCCCGGTAGTCCACATGTCCAACGCATGATGGGCGCCATTTCGTGGTGAAGCAATGAGGAAATGCGGATCGTGGAACCCATCTGACGATTCCCTCCCCGCATGACCGGTCTAGCGGAGTTTCAGGCGAAAATTTGTCCTCGGCCCCCGATCACAGCGGTGACCCAACCAATTTCTGCCCATGAGCCAGAGCAATCCGCTCGAACATTTCCTGTGATGGAGGGGCATCGCCTGCTGCGTTGTAAAACGCCCGGAACATGGCTTCGATGTCAGCGGCCGGCGTGAAGGCGTAGCGAAGTCGGCTCTGGGTCTGGCCGACATTCTTGAAGGCGTGGATGGTACCGCGGGGGACAAAGGCCACATCACCCGGCTTTACATGATGGAGGGTGCCGCCGATCTCGATATCGAATTGCCCCTCCATGCCGGTCTCCTTATCTTGGGCCTCGAACCCGCAATAGAATTGGCGAGCATTGTGCTACGCCGTTTTAGGAGATCGGCCTACTCATAGAAGGCACCCACTCGTGATGTTGTGAACTGGCCGCAACAGATGCTTGGTAGGGGAGAGATGGCACCTATTCCGATTTCCGAACGCGGTCGACAAGATCATGAGTGAGTGCCCGGCACCTTTACCTTTACTGCGGAGACAGTTTGTCTCCGGAGAAGCTGCGAGTGCGAAGTTCGGTGGCGTGTTCGTCTACAGGGAGCTACTGTTCCGTCTCCCCCTCATCCATCGGGACGGCTGGGACCTCGGGCCCGCGGTCTCTCTTGCACTCCTCCAGGTAGACCGAGAGCTCGTAAACAAAGCTCTCCTCCATCTCCTGAATTCCCACGGACTCGCCCATGGTTCCGCCCCAGAACCAGGTCCGGTCGCCGGAGAAGGCGGCCAGCTCGTTGCCGGTTGCCGAGTCGATCAGGCGGACAATGAAATCGAAATAGGCGTTGCTGGTCCCGATGAGCAGCCCCCGCGCAGCTCGGCTGCCGGGCTTGTAGCGGGTGATCTCGCCCTGGAGGATCACGGCTCCCTCCGTGGGCTCCGGTTGGGTTTCGCGGCGGATCTCGGTGAAAAGACTCTCGTCGATTTCCCGCTCCACCATGTCGGTGATGCGGCCTGGCGCCGACTGCACCTGGAGAGCCTTCTTCCGCTCGAAGGCCTTGGGATCGGTGAGGGTGAACTCCTGGATAACGAGCACCGGGTACCCGGATAGATCGGCGTGCGGCCATCGGCCGACGGACTTCTCGTGCGATGCCCAATAGTGCTCTTCCGGCTCCTTGGCCGCGGCTTTCTCGGCCTTGCCTCGACGCTCGGCGATATGGGTCTCCGACTTGAGGATCTCCTTCTCCGACGGAGTGCAGTAGGATTTCACCTTGGCGATCAGCGCCTGGCCCCAATCGGAGCCGACATTCTCGAAGTCCGGCTGAGCTCCGGCGGGCCAGACGTTGTAGTAGTAAACCTCTCCCGGCTTGAGGTCGACATCCTCGGTGACCTTGGCGAAATTGAGCCACAGGAGATGCTCCCCCGGCTCCAGGTAGGAGTACGTGTAGCAGCTGTTGTCCAGGGTTCCAAGAAAAGTGCCTTCGGCATAGAGGAAGAAGGTGCGTGCCTTGCCCTGGAACTTCTTTGTTCGGATGAAGTACACCAGGGCTGCATCATCAGTCGCTTCGCCCATCGCCTTCTGTTTGTGCTTCTCCGCTCCTTCGGCTATTGGCACCGAAGGGAAGAACAGGCAGAGGATCAACCCAGCCACGAGTGGCACGAGGAGCCGTCGCATTGAGTACTACCTTTCTCCCAGTCAAAACGGCGCGGTACGAGCCCACGGGCGACACCGGCTGTCACCAGCGATGCCTTGATCAGGATGCTTTTCATTGCCCAAGTACCCACCGTCGATCGGGTGGTTGGCGGCGTTTCACCCGCCATTGCTTATCAGAACCTCAGGGTCACTATCTGAAGATAGTGCTGCGTTGGCTCGAGGATGTCAACAATGAGTCCGAAATAACCGTCTTCTTCTCAGTTAATTAGGAATAGTAACTGTCATCGTAAAGGGTGCCAGATGGCACTCATGCACATGTGGCACCCTCCTGGGTTACGACAGCCCCTCGAACATAACGCAACCGTGTCGCCATTTCGCCGACCTGACGCCCGGCCTCCATAAGTCGCTCGGGTGGTTGCAGATTTGGCCTGCCACGCGGTGCGCCTGATGCCGGAATGGGTGGTCGCTCGCGGTTGTTGGGCATGTGAGTTCCGCTCCCCAATTTGCCGACGTATGTGATTTAAAAGGAGAATATTGATGAGCGTGGGAAACGTAATCCTGAGGGTTTACACATCTGCGAAATCCCTCCCGCGTTTGACTACTCTGGCAAGTGTTGATTGCTGCCGAAGCGATGAACCGGAGTTTGTGGAATGAAATGTCCCAACTGCAATAACGAGAGCAAAGACAGTGCAAAATTCTGCGAGGAATGCGGAACGCGTTTCGCCGTCGTTTGCGGCTCGTGTGGAACAGAGCTGACGCCAACTGCGAAATTCTGCAGCGAGTGTGGAACGACCACCCGCGCAGGGCAATCGTCTGGAACGATGGAAGGTACCGCCGCTCCGTACCGTCTGCCGGATCCGGACAGGCTCGAGGAGCCAGGGGCTGAACGACGACAGCTCACGGTCATGTTCTGTGACATCGTGGGATCGACAGAATTGTCGGAAAAGCTGGACCCGGAAATTCTGCGAGACGTCGTGCGTTCCTACCACAAGACGACCGGGCGTGTGGTCGGACGCTACGAAGGAAACATTGCCCAATACCTCGGTGACGGTGTGCTCGTCTACTTCGGCTATCCGGTGGCACACGACGACGACGCCGAACGAGCGGTTCGTGCGGGGCGCGAGATAATCACCGCGCTTTCCGAAATGAACGCGGAGTTGGAGGAGGAACACGGCACGACGATCTCCATTCGCGTAGGTATCCACACCGGACCTGTGGTCGTTGGCTCCGTGGGTCACGGTGGACACCGGGAGACGCTGGCGCTGGGGAGCACGACCAACATCGCGGCGCGTCTCGAAGGCGTTGCGGAACCAAACACCGTCTTGATCAGCGAGACCACGCTGCGGCTCGTACCCGGCCTGTTCGTCACCGAAGAGGTGCCGATGCCACCGCTCAAAGGGGTGGCAACACCGATCAGGGGCTATGTCGTGCGACATCCCAGCGGGATGGGATCCCGACTGACGGACACTGTTCGCCTGACACCGCTGGTCGGCCGGGAGCTCGAGGCGGGTCTGTGCCTCGACCGGTGGGAGATCGTGCAGGACGGGGCCGGTCAGGCGGTCATGCTCTCCGGGGAGGGCGGTATCGGTAAGTCGAGGCTACTTCTCGTCTTGCGCGAGCGACTGGCTGACACGCCTCACACGTGGATCGAGTGCCGCGGCTCCTCGTACACGACGAATACCGCCTTTCAACCGGTGACGGAACTCCTGCAACAGGCAGTCGGTTTCAGGCCATCCGACACAGCCGAGGTCAAACTGGAACGCTTGCGGAAGGGACTCCAGATTACGGGGGTCGTTTCGGGCGACACACTTCCGTTGCTGGCGTCCCTACTCTCTGTACCACTGTCGGACAATATGGAGCCCCTCCCGACGATGAGCGCCGAAAGGCAGCGAAAGGAGACGATTTCGGCCCTGGTGGGCTGGATTCATGCCATTGCGATGAGCCAGCCGCTCGTGCTTGTCGTCGAAGACCTTCACCTGTGTGATCCGTCCACCATCGAGTTCCTCGGGATACTCATAGAGCAGATCGAGACCACCAGAGTAATGGTGCTCGTCGCCTATCGCCCGGAAGCGAAACTGCCCTGGCCGGGGCGGTCCAATCAGACCCCGGTGGTACTGGGCCCGCTGCGCCGGAGCCAGGTCGCGACCATGATCACCAGTGTTGCAGGCGGGCAGAGCCTGCCGAGTGAGCTGGTCGATTTCATCATCGACAAGGCAGGCGGCATCCCGCTGTATGTCGAGGAAATCACAAAGATGGTGATCGAATCGGAGCAGGTCAAGCTGACAGACGGGCGCTTTGAACTGATCGGCGAGATCGAGACGCTAACGGTTCCGATGACGCTTCAGGACTCATTGATGGCGCGTCTCGATCGCCGCTCCGAAGCCAAGGAACTGGCTCAGCTAGGGGCGGTCATCGGACGCTCGTTCATATACGAGCTGATTGCAGCGGTGGCCGACCTGGATGAGTCCGAGTTGAGGCGGCAGCTGGCCGAGCTCGTGAGTGCGGAGTTGTTTTACCAGCGCGGCGTCATCCCGTCCGCAACGTTCACCTTCAAGCATGCGCTGATTCAGGAAACCGCCTATAAATCATTGCTACGCAGTGCCCGGCGTGATTTCCACGCACGAATTGCGCGCACGCTCGAGACAGATTTTCCGGACCTCGTACTCGCCAGGCCCGAGATGATGGCCCACCACTGTGAGATCGGCGGACTCGCGGATCATGCGCTTTCCTACTACCGCCGGGCGGGAGAGGCGGCGGCGGCGAGGTCGGCGAACAGGGAAGGTATCCACCATTTCGATCGCGCAATCAAAGTCCTGAATACCCTGCCGGAGAGTGAGGAACGCAACAGGCAGAACCTGAACCTGCTGCTCATGATGTCGGGCTGCCAGACGAGCGCACTTGGCTGGGGTCACCCGGATGTCGCCCGCACTCACAAGAGGATCCAGAAGATTTACACGGACGTCGATGAGCCCAAACTGATCTCGGAGGCACTGCTAGCCCTCTTGAGCGCCCATAACGTCAGGGCGGAGTACGATCAAGCAATTCGGTTGGGGTCGGAGCTATCGCGTCTGGGCGAGTCGGTCGATCAACCGGCGATCAGCTATATGCCCGAGGGTCCACTGGGCTTGTTGTCGTATCTGCGGGGCGACTTTGCCGAGGCGGGAGAGCACTTCAACCGTGCGGCGGAGGGCTATGAACGTGACCAACATCTCCCGCTGACACGGCTCACTGGATATGACCTGCGCGTCTTCGCCTCTGCATTCTCGGCATTGTTTTTCTGGCTGATGGGTTTTCCCGACCGGGCGATCGTCACCGCACGAAGGGGTGTGGAGGAGGCGGACGATGCGCAGCACTTCGACAGCATCGTCATCGCTCGTTGTATGCACTCGTGGGTGCTCCTCATGCGAGGTGAGTTTGCTGACGCAGTGGAATCGGCCGAAGCGGCGGTCGCCATCAGCACGCGCCAGAAACTGAATTTCCTGGAGGGCTGGGCACGAACAATGCGGGGCCTCGGCAACTCTGCAGTCGATGAAGACGGCGGAGGGATCGGGGAATACCGCACGGGGTGCAAGATAATGGTTGACGCTGGCGCACGATTCTTTTCATCGGCAGTCCTGGCCAGTGGCGCGGAAGCCAGTCTGCGAGCCGGCCACCCAGACGCCGCGAATTCAGCTCTCGATATCGCTTTCATGGTCAAGGATGAAATCGGGGAACGGTGCTGGGAGGCTGAAATGCAACGACTCAGGGGCGAAGTCACCCTCGTGGGCCTTGTGAGCAACGAGGGTAACGAGTCCGAGGCCGAGCGTCAATTCCAGGGCGCACTGCAAACCGCGCGGTCACAAGGGGTGAAGTCATTCGAACTGCGTTCCGCGATGAGCCTCGCCCGGCTGTGGCAGAAGCAAGGCAATCTGCAGGATGCCCTTGAACTCCTCGCGCCAGTCTACGACTGGTTTACCGAGGGCCTGGACACGGGCGATCTGAAGGAGGCCGGTTCCTTGTTGAAGGAACTGGGAAATGCCGAAACATCAGCTGCCGCGTCGGGCTGATCCAGGATTACGCTCTAGGCGTAAATATAACCGTGCCACCGACTTCCGCAATGGAAAGAACTAAATACGGAGATCGGTGCCTGGCACGTTTAGT
>Ga0255045_10000090_pt1 | contig 16737 bp, 10 predicted proteins | sample BC1_12_23_MG_FD_183652 | JGI IMG/M metagenome (GOLD analysis project Ga0255045, IMG submission 183652) | Seawater microbial communities from Strait of Georgia, British Columbia, Canada - BC1_12_23 | ecosystem: Environmental > Aquatic > Marine > Strait | place: Canada: British Columbia...
AAAAGGTTCTGTATTATAATTTTCATCAATACACGATAAATGGTCATAAGTTGCACTTACTCCACTACTATCTTCACCAAACACATATAGTCTTACAAAAGTTATATTATTCCAATCTGGACTACCTGTTGTACCAAAAACATTTTTATTAAATACGACTCTTGTCCAAGTATCAGTGCTAGTTAAAACAAATGAATTTGTATATGCACCATTATCGCTAGATACTATTATTGGTGATTTATAATTATGTAATGCATCATTACCTAAATACAATCTTCCTAATGCATTTCCAGCAGGGTCTGGTAAACTTATATTACTATGTTTAAACCAAAACACAACACTATCACCATCACAACTTACGTTATCAATATTTCTTTGATGATAATCATTTACGCCACTTGTTAATGTTATTTTTTTTGCCAAATCACCTTCAACTTCTTGTGTATAATCAGATAAGCTTCCACCACCAGAAACCCAATCTGCTAAATCGCCTTCAAAATTCCAAACATTATAATAACTATATTTTTCAAAATCATCATAATACAATACATTTCTCCAATCAATAGTGATATTTTCTACTTCATCATTTGTTCCTTGTGCTATATATCCATACTTATTTAATCTAGTTGAATCAATACGAGTTTCGCCGGTTTCATAAATATCAACAGGATTAATATATTTAATTATAGCATAATCTATATAACATCGCGAATCTCTGCAATAAAATATTGCATCATCACTATGATAAAATGTTTCTCCTAAATTTTCTGGAACCTCTTCCCAATATATCATTTCTCGCCAAGTTTTTCCTTCATCGTGTGATATATACCACCAATCCTCATTTCCTTTATGAACTGCTTTATATAATCTTTCTATTTCTTCGTTTTGTCCCCAAGACATATCATATGCATCACCAAAATATGTAGTTGTCCCATCTATATCAGATGAATAATATCTTATCAAACCTGCACCGGCACCCAACCTATTTGTCATCATATTTCGTGTTGTCCCTGTTGTAGACCAACCCATATATTCCCCACCTAAATCAACATCCATCATAGTTTTACTAATAATTTCAAAATCATCACTAATAAATCCGTTTTGTCTTGGTATAAAAGCATACCAACTTGGAATTGGATTAAACATTGTCATCCATTGCCGTCCATTTATTTCTTGAATTTCCCATCTATCCTGATATTCAACAGGTGCTGACCATCTTTGATATTCTAATGTATTATATGGTTCATATCTTCCAACTTTATATGCTTTAAGTTCATCAAACCTAACTATTGCAGTTGGATATGCTATGTTGTTATCATTAGTAACATCAAATCTTAACATCTCAATATTATTTAAATCATCAACACTACCAGGTCCTCCTATTACATCAGGACTTCTTAAATCGTGTTCAATATAATTCCATCCATCCTCTAATTCACTTAAATTTGTATAATATATAAATTCATCAGCTGATAATCGGTCATAAAATAATGTTAATACTAAAGCTCTATAACTATCATTAGTTTGTGCTAAATGATTAGTATCATTAATATAAAACCAGAAACTTACTTTATCATAATTACTTAAATCAAAAGGTTTATCAACATTATAAGGATAATTTGTTATATATCCATAATTACTAAGATTATACGCACTTATATTACTAAATATTTCCATTGCTTGTGTTCCTTGTTTAGCATATTCTCTCCAATCAAAAATACTTGTTGGTGTAAATATATCTGACCTTGTTTCACCATCATCAAAATCTCTTTGTCCATAAGTGTACCAATGACTATCATCAAGTGGTGCTTCAAAATCATCAAGCATTAAACTATTCCAATCTCTTATAGCTGTTGGCCAATTCCAACTTTGCCAAGCGTGTAAATGGTCAATACCCATTGAAAAATAAGTAACTCCATCATTATGCGCATAAACACCTATTCTACCTATTTGGTCTCCTTTAAACCCACCATTTGTTATATCATCAGGATTACTTAAATCAACAATAACTCTAATCCATTCATCTACTTCAGTTCCATCTATTCCTAATTCTTCACAGCTATGCCAATATTGTGAATGTTCATTAGCAGTAACATTTTTATAAATTAAAGTATGTATTGGTCTTAATCCAGTACCAGTATCATATGAACAATTTATTCCACTTGTTTCATTAAAATAAAGCCAATAACTTATTCTATCATATTTTTTATCTAAATACATACCTTCAGGTAAATGACCAAAATTAGATAATCGAATAAAAGCATAATCTTTAACATCATTAGTTGGGTCATTATCATAACTAACATAACCTTCACCTTCTGGTCCGTTTTTTGTTACTACATCATTCTTATTAACTGAATCTGTAGATTCTGCATATATTGTACTATCACTAGCATCATCTATTAATTTATATCCATAACTTTCAAAATCATCATACCATATATCACTGCTATAACCTGAATATAATTCATCTAATGATGCTTCACATTCAGTTGTAACAATATTACAACTGCTTCCTGCTGCACAATCAGTATTTTGATTACAACCAAAAAATGCCTGTGATATATATAAATAACTTATTTCTGTTGTATTAAGAGCTCTACTCCAAATAGCTACTTCATCAATACTTCCATTCCAATCATAATTATATGTATTATATTCATCAAAAGCGCCTATAACTAAATTGTTTTGTGTATCTAACCCATTATTAATAGCATCTATAGCACCTGAATTAACAAGCACACCATCCCAATATAACCAACCTGTATCATTTTGTATAACACAAGCTGAATGATGCCAAGCACTATCTTGTGATGTTAAAAAAGTATAACTTAAAGTATTAACTGTATCACCACCTCTACAATTTACTCGTCCATAAATACCAGCACTATCAACATATATTTCCCATTGGTTATTAACATCTTTTTTAAGTAAAATATTCATTGTTTCAAAAAAATCATCACTATATACCCAAGCTGACATTGTTATATCACCTTCTGCTGGTATATTTAAAACTGGACCACTTATATAATCATGCTCACCATCAAATGAAAATGCACCACTACCAATTTTACTACTTGTAGTATAAAGAGGATTACTACCATTATCCGTTGGTGTTATTGTTGGGTCATTAAAATCATCAACATACCATCTACCATGATTTGCATTACCACTTGCATCTAATAATTTATTTCCATCAAATTTCCAATATAATTCTAAATCGTCCCATACTGCATCAGGATTACTAAAATATTCAATTTCAAGTGTTGGCATATTTGCTCCATTTTCCCTAGCATAAAATCTTAACTCATCTCCATTGACTGGAGCTCCTATCATATCATTTGTTGGCATAAAAATTTCAACATCGTTTGTATATTTATGTGCTTCTACAATAGTTGTAACATCCCAACTATACCAAGTATTAATAGCAGTTGCACTTGTAAAAGATAATTCATCAGCTAATATTGCATTATAATCAGTTCCTGATGTTGGTCCTGTATTCCAAGTTATAATACTCTCGTCCCAAAGAAAACTATCATACAAATCATGTACTGCAATATCCCATCCTTCTGTTACTGCATCTAAATCGTTTTGAAACATATATAACTTTAAAGTTGCATTATAAACGCCATCTATATCTAATCCACTTGTATCAAACCGTAATATTGGATATCTATCTGCACCAGCAACATCTTGTGAATTTAAATCGGCTCCAGTACCATAAATAGTATCCGGATTTATTTCATAAAGCCAAGAATCATCTAAAATATCAACACCTGTTAATGTAACTGATGGGTCTATATAAACTGGATAAACAGCATTCTCAAGCCACTTATAAGGAACACTTACATAAACAAATAAATTTATACCTGCTGACTTAAATGTATAATTTGCTTCGGTTACATTACCACCTGAATCATATACATATGGTTTTGGTAAATAAAATATACTATTATTATCATTATCTAAAATTTCAATACGATTATGTCCAATATTCCAATCCTCATCTTTATCCCATTTAACACTATCATTACTATATTCACCATTTGATTGTATTATAATTTCAAATTCAAAATTAGGATTATCGCCAACTTCGACCCAATCTGGTTCTGGCAATCTACTAAAACTATCAATTACTAATTCTTCTTTAATTCCGTATGCCCACGGTTTATAAACTAAATCTATTCCTGTACCGTATGCTCCCTCATAAATAAAAACATTATTTTCAACTTTACCTGGTACATCAACTATATCAAAAGCAGTATCTTTTCCACTTCCATCTGGGTCAACATATTGTAGTTTCCTTGGTTTAAAGGTAATGTTATATCCGTTTTTTTTAAACATAACAGTATCACTTGATGAATTAGAAAAATCTACATCATACACACTTCTTATACAAAACTCAAAAGTACAATTAAAAGTTTGATTTGCATCTATTGTATAATTAATTTCTTGAACAACTCCATCCTCAGTAAAAAATCTAGGTGTTGTTGTATATTTACAACGTTGAACACCATTTTCATACCAACAATTAGTATAACTATTTGGAATATGCTGTCCGTTATATATTCCACCTACAATAGTACGATAGGCATCAAATTCAGGTCCTTCTGTTGGTGCAGTTCCTATAATTGTATTATTATCTTCTTCATCATAACAACTAATACCAAAACAATCTTCATCATCTGGATAACAACAAATAGGTTCATTAAATATATAAGGAGAAATATCAATAGTTATGTTTTCTTGTGGTGCCTCCTCATTCTCATATTGACCTATTGATAAACCAACTAAGAGAAAGACCATCAAAAATGAAATTAAAAACATGAATTTAGTCTTCTTCATAATACAACCTCTCACTAACTCCTAATATTGTTGTTGTGGATACTGTGCAACTCTCTTTTTATAAGGTCCACGTGTATAACCAACTGTCCTACCACTATATGGACTATATACACCGCTTTGTTGTGGTACTTGTTGTGGAGACATTTGTTGTGGAGGCATTTGCTGTGGTACTTGTTGTGGTACTTGTTGTGGCATTTGTTGTGGCATTTGTTCTACAGGAACTTCACCACCTTGTATTAATGAAGCTACTTTACTATCAAAACTACCTCGGCCAATACCTTGTACACTTTCATAAACACCTTGTCCTCCGCCACTCATACCCATCATACCTTGAACACTTTGTCCCATTGAAAATGCTTGTGCCGCAAGTCTTTCTGATGTTTTTGGCTGTGCTGCTCTAGCACTAACACCTTTTCTAGGCTTTGTTCTTACATAAGCTTTAGCAACAGGGTCATAAACTAATTTATCTCTACTATATTCACCATGTATATCTTTTACTTTAGGATATAAACCTTCTAATTTTTTTCTCATTTCATCTCTATAAGTTTTCTCAGCATCTAACTGTCCTGCTGTTTTAGCAGCTTCCTTATATGCCTCTTGTCGTATGCCTTTTCTTTCTTCTCGTCTTTTCCACGCATCCTTTACTTCTCCAACTCCAAGTTTAGCAACTGCTCCAACTGCTTGAAATGGTGCCTTAGCAACTGCTAAACTAGCTGTTCCAGTTTTTTGTAATGCTTGTAAACCAAGTTCCTTACCTTTATCAACTGCTTGTGAAAATACATCCTCTTTCTTTTCAACAAATGTTGGAATAGCTTGTTGTCCTGGTGCTAAAGGCATACTACTATCAAGTACTTCAACTTCTGCTGGTTCAACTGTTTCATCTAAAGGTGTCATTGTATTATATGTTTGTAATTCACCTACAGGTGTATCAACTTCCTTTTTCTTAAAAAAACCTTTAACAGTATCCATAGCTCCTTGATGTCTTTTATCAAAAGGTCGACAATCAAGTATATTCATTAATTTATCATTATCAGCATCACCAAACATATTTAACTTACCTTGATTCATTACTCTATTAAATCCAATATTATCTGGACGCCTTACTATATGTCCTAATGCATTATTTTCAACTGTAAATAAATTAGTTTTTAATTTATCCATATTATAACCTTTAGGTAATTTTGTATCTCCAAATAACATTTTAGATTTAATATTCATATTAAGTCCTTTAGGTAATTTTGTATTTCCAAATAAAGTATTTGTTTTCATACTAAATTCCTTAAGTGGTTTTGTACCACCAAATAAACTTTTTGCTTTCATATTAAGTCCTTTAGGCATTTTCTTATTACTAAACATATCATTAGACTTCATTTTCATAGTAAATGATTTTTCTTTAAGTGTTTGAGTTTTCATTCCTTCAGGTTTAAGATTTATAAAATCAAAAATTTTATCTTTCTTATTAACCATTTCACTAATTTTAAGCTCATCAAATACTGTTGACTCACTTTTTAAACTACCTATATCCAAATCCAGTTGTGGTTTTTGAATATTAACCTCTTCTGGCATTTGAACTCTAGGTTTACCTCCTAAAATTCTATCCCCAAACATTTCAGATAAACTCATTTTTACACCTCATCAGACTATCTATTATAAAAATTCACTCTCCCGTTCTTTACGTATCGCAGCTACAATCATATATATAACTACAACTCCAAATAATACAAACGGTAAAGCATGAAAAAAATCCATATACTTATCAATGTTAGCATTAATTTCTAACACAGTTGCTGGTGGAATATCTAAATACGTTGCATTTACTTGTTCTTTAATAGTTGGAACAAGATAAGCAGTAAACACTTGATTAAATACTATATATAATAATCCTAATCCGAATAGTGTAACTAGTCCAAATACCCACGTGAACCCTGTTGAATATCCTTTCCTATTCATTTTTACCTCTTAAAAAATCCTGCTACCCTTCTAGTATCTGCTCGTTTTTTCTTAGTTGTAAGTTTTGTTTTACTTACACCACTTGTTATTTTTCTAACAGGTGCTTTCTTTTTTGTAACTGGTTTTAATTTTCTGCTAGTAACTAACATTGGTGATTTTCCTGTTACTGAAATTCCTGTACTAATCATTTTTCTAATAGTTCTACTTTGTGCAGGTCCGCCTGCTCCTCCTAAACCGCCACTAGGCATACCTCCAAACGTTGGAAGTTTTCTTGTACCTAATGCACCAAACATAACATCTTTTTGTTTTTGACCTTCTAACCATTCGCCTGCAATGTCTTTTATTTTATTTCCAACATTCCATCCACTAGCCATTCCGCCAAAACCATATCCAAGTGCATCTGCACCCCATCCTCCTTTTAAGTAAGGTACTCCTCCACCGGTTACAACAGTTGTTGGAACAGTTGTACTAACATAAGTTGGAACAAATGTTTCAACTGGAACGATTGTTTCAACATCAACGAAAGTTGTTGTTTCAACTGGAACCTCTACTGTTTCAGTTATAGTCTTTGTAATAGGGTCAACAGGGACAACAGGTTTAGGCGGAACTGGAACTTCACTTTTAACAGCTGATTTTGTTAATTCTGAAACCCATGTATATGGTTTTGTTGCTGTTCTTGCTCTACTTTGAACTTGTGTTTTAGGAGCAACTAATGATTTAATACTGGTACTAGTACCAAACATATTTGTTGGTGTTATTGTTGGAACAATAACAGTTCCTTTTGAAGCTGTTAATACACCAGTTTTAGTTTGTGCTGGCATAATACTTACAGTATAATCTGTTGGTGATGATACTGTATAACTAAATGCAGGTGTTTTTGCACCCTTTACTTGTGCAAGTGGTGATACTTGTGCACCTGGACTTCCTGCCATTGACATTGCTGATGAACTAGGAGTTATAGTAACAATTGGTCCTAACCTTCTACCTGGTCCTTTTGTTGCTATACCAAATATTTTACCAACCCCTCTTGAAAATGCTCCAGAAGCAGTTCTCTTGCCTGCTTGTTTTTGTACTGTCTTTTCAACTATGTCAGCTGCTATATCTCCTGGCTTCTCATATATATCTGCAACTGATGCACCAAACTCAACACTTTGTCCTATGCCTTTTCCTACAACACCGCCTTTACCTGAATAAGCACGTGAACCGCCTATTACTCCTCCTATTACTGCTGCAGATGCTGCACCATATAAACCTGACTTATACATTTTACCATAATCAGTTTTTTCATATCGTCCAGTTTGTTTTGCATATTCAACAGCAACACCTTCTACAAATCCTGCTTTACCAATCTCAAATGCAGACCTTGCACCTACTTTTGCTGCAACCTTTACACCACCTTTCTCAAATGCTTTAGGAGCCATATGTTTTAATGATTGACTAACCATTTGTCTACCAAGTAATTCTGATGAAAGATTTGCAAATAATACACCTGCACCTTCTCCTACACTTCCTGCTTTACGTTGTCTATATGCAACATCAACAGCCATTTCAAGTCTTTCACCTTCAAATCCTTTATTCTTATAGTACTTACGGACACCTTCTTTAAACGCATTTCTTTGTGATTCTGATAATGCCCCTTCAAAAACAGGAGCTGTTGGAATATCGTGTACAAAACCTCTAATTGCACCACCAACACCTTGTTGACTATCAATATAAGTTTGTTCCGCCCCCCAACCAGACCTCATTGCTTCTTTAAAATCTTTATTAGTAACAATATTACCAAGTACACCTTCACTTTTTAATACTATTTTTTGTTTTTCCTCTGGAAGTGTCCAAGCACTTACAAGTTGTACTCCACCTGTACCTACTTTTGCACCTACTACTGATACAGCTAACTGTCTACCCATTTTAGCTGCAGTTGCTCTGCCTGCTTGTGTACCCGCACCATATGCAAGTAATGCTGCTTCACCAACACCTGATGCTGCTCCCCAATGTACTTTTTCTGACCATTTTAAATCAACTGCTTGTTCAGGAGATATTTCAGCTGCTATCTTTTCAACATCACCTCTATCATATATTCCTTTACCAATATATTTTACATAACCACCACTTACAGCGGCTTTTCCTAAAGTTTTTAATGCTCCTTGTTCTCCAACATCTTGTTTAATTTGTTTAACTGGTTGCTCAACTAAACCCTCATACATTCTTCTTCCACTTTTAGTTATACCAATTCCTAATTGTCCAACTCTAGCCATGCCTTTTGCCCACCAAGGATTTGCATCCTCTTCTGCTATTTCTCTATACTCTTCTCCTTTAACATATAATTCATCACTAGCCTTTAATGTTTTCAAATTTTTATTTACTAAACTAGAAATTTCATTTTGTTGTGCACCTAACTCATTATATCTAACTATATCCTTATTTGCTTTAGCACTTAAATCTTGTAAATTAGTAGCTTCAGCATTAAACGCCTCAGCGTCCCTTTGTAATTCTAAAACACCTGCATTAATAAATTCGGCACTTTTATCAATACTTCCTTCTAATTTTAATAACTCATTATATCTTTCTTGTGTTGGTTCTGCTTCATATACAGCCTTTAAACTATTAAATGTATTTAGCTCTTCTTCGTGTATTACTTTTAATTTATCAATATTAGTATTTCTTGTTTCTAAAGAATCGTATGAATCAAATAATGATTTATCTCTGGTTTCAATTTCAGCTTTCTTTTCAGTAAAGTCACCTAAAATATCTTTCATCTTTTTAGCACGTTCATCTATTTCCTGTTGACCAACTATGCTTTGTCTTTTTGTTTCTATTTTTTCTTCAAAATAATCTCTACCAAATTTAGTTTCAGTTTCAGCTCTTAATTCTAATTCGTTTTTTGCTCTATCAAAATCTAATTTATCAAACATCATTGCTTCTGCGGCAAGTCCTGCTGCTGATAAAGGAACACCTTTCCAAACCGACTGTGGTTGTGCAGCAGCAAATTGTTTAGCACCAGGCCAAATATCTACAGAAGGAGTTGATGTAACAACAGGCGGAAGAGTTGGACTTTCTAACGACGGAGTCTTACTTGGTCCTAATATCTTAGTATTAACTTGCCAAGTAACACCTAATTGTCCTCCAATATCTTTTAACTTAACATCCATAGCTGATTTCTTTTGTTCTAATATTCTTTGTTGTGCTGGTGATTTTTTTAAATAAGGTAATTTATTATATGCTTCAATTTCTCTTTCCAACATACCAGCTTGAGTAGTAACACTTGTTATATCTTTTATTGGCACTGGAGGTGGAACATAAGTAGGTGGAACATATTTACCTTTTGTTGATGTAAGAGCAACTGCACCTGCTGTTATAGGTGACATACCTGTTGAACTTAAAGTGGTATATGTTTTTAATTTTTTACTCCAATCACTTACTGTTAATGGTTTAGCTTCAATTTGTTGTAATATAGTTTGTGGGTCTGTTTTTTTAACATCGCCTTTCTTACCAACCCTACCTAAAATATTCTCAGGATGTACAGTTGAAACAAGTGATAATTGACTTGCTAACTTACTTCTTTCTTTTTGTAATGATATTGTTTGTTCAAATGATGATGTAGGTTGTGATGCCTTAACATTAAATTCTGCAATATCTGCTGCAATATTTCTTTCAGTTCTATCAATAACCTTGCCGACAACTTTTGCTCCAACTTTATAAACTGGTGATGATTTAACTACAGATTTAGCTGCACCATAAATTTTATCTTTCCAAGACGGCGATTTAATAGTTTCTTTAATAACAACTGTTGGAGCCTCCGTTTCAGGAACACGACCTATCAAAGGAGATTGAGTAGTATATTTTATACCTGATTCAGAAACTGGCAAATTTAATCCTCTAAAAATCGGCTGCTCTGGCATTTGCGATACTTGGTCTTCTACTTTTGGAGATAATAATGTTTTTGTAACAGGTATTATTTTCTCTTCTACTCTTGATACTGGTGCTGCTGCTAAAGATATTTTTTCCTGTATGGATTGTATTTCCATTGCTTTTTTTTGTTCTGTGACCTCAGCTGCTGTTTTTGCTCTCTTCTCTTCAAATGTTCCCATTACAGTAGCTCTAGTTGTAAGTGCCTGAACAGCACTAAGACCGCCACTTTTAACACTCTTCTCAGCCTTCTTATATCCAGCTTTTTCTTTTGCTTCCCATTCACGTGTTAATTTCTTTTGTATAGAAGGAACAAGTTTATCCCAATTTTTAACAGTCTCACTTGGAGCTTTAGTCATAGGTGGTGGAGCAACTCCTGTTTTTTTAGCTGCTCTTACTGCTTTTTCTCTTTTAATATCAGTTGCAGATTTAGTTGTGCCTGATGCTTTAAGTTTTGCATACTCTTTACTAGAAACAACTTTAGTTTTTAATGCCTGTTCTCTACTACCTTCAAACCCACTTGCTTTTAATTGTGCTTGTACTTTACTTATTTGTTTCTCTTTTGCTGCATCTTCTTTCTGCCTACTTCTATATTTCTCCCATCTACTTTCATTACTCTTTACTTCTTTTTCATAATATGCTTTATCAACTACTCTATAATCATCATCTTTATAATATTTTCTAGCATATAATTCAGCAGAAACCTTTCTTATATTTCGTGTACCATCATCTCTCTTATCTCCTCTTAAATAAATTAATCCTGTTTTTTTATGAGCAAGATTTGTTTTTACCCAGTTTTTATCAGAATGTTGTTGTGCCTTAACTTGTGCTGCTTCTCGTTTTTTTTGTTGATATATTTTACTAGAAGTCTTATCCAATTCACTTACTGACATCCTTTTTACACTTTGGCCAGCTTCTCTTATTCTAAGTGCATCTGAATACATACTTCCTATTGTTTTTGAACTATAATTTCTTCTACTAGAAAATGAAACGCCCCAATCTCTTAATTGACTTTTATACTTCCTTGCAGTTCTACTACTTATACCCATTTTACTCACCCACCTCTTCTTTAATTGTATAATATGGTAACACATCTAGCGTTTTATTTTCAGTATTGTGTAAATTATAAAAATCAGAAAGTGTATTAATAAGGTCAACTAAATTATTTGCACTCTCGGTTTGAACACATCCCATATCATAATATATATCTTCAGTTGGATTAGTTAAATCAGGACAAGTCTCACATACTTCACACGTTGTACATACTTCACAAGTCTCACATTCTGGTGTATCACAAGGTGGACATTCTAGTGGTGTTGTACAAGAACTGAGAACGAGCAATGTAGATATCATTCCAATAAGAATTAAAATACTACTAAATTTAATGGCCATATTGTTATTGTAACACCAATCATTTATATATATATTTTTAATTTAGTGGTTATCTTCAAAAATCTGGTGTTATTTCCTCTTCCCTGTTATTAAAGTCATCCACCCATTCAACGTGTGTAAGTACACCCATTTCCAATAATTTATTTGAAATATTCTTATCACTAACTGAACCATATCCTTTTTTATATGCCTCATCCACTTTAGCTCCACTAAGTAATTTTGTCTTAAAATGTTTCTTCATTTTATTATCCGTTTGAGTATCTTTCTTAAATATCTTTCCAAGTGGGTCATATAATTTTAAACTATCCTCATACTCTTCCTTCTCCAATTCTCTTGGTCCACGAATAATAACTTTCATCCATTGAATGTCATAATTCATATCTTCACTTTCTCTATCTTGTTCAATTACAAATTTAACCTTACCACTAGCATTAGCTTTTTTCTTTGCCATTTGTAAACTTTGTTTTATTATTATCCAAATGTTTTCTTGAAAGCTAATTAATCCACCAACTCTACTTGCCTGTCTTCTAAACCAAGACTTCGGCACACGTCTACCAATTTGTACAATTACAGTCATTCTAACACCTCATCGGAAAAATACTAACATACTTCCCTTTTCTACTCCAAACTTCTCAAGTAATAAATTTACAATAATTGGAAACACTACCATAAATAATATTCCGAACCATAAAGGAATAGTTAGATTAAAATATGCAAAAGCATATAACAATCCTCTTAAACAAAGAATAAAGAGAAACAGTCTAAACAAAATACTTGTCAAAACTTTTTGACTCCATTTGAACCTACCTATTGTTTTAGGATAACGTAAATTCAAAAATTTTTTTTGTTCCTCTATATTCTTAACAGGTATTTTTCGTAACTTTGATATTTCGGTATTAACTCTTTGTATTCCTATTCTTCGATTCTTATTAAACAACAATGGAATAATATAAAATCCATAATACACAAAAATTAAAGCCACAAATATACTGCCAAGTTCTGCCAATTACTAACACCCCATAAATTATAAAAATTATTAAGTAGAACTCTTATATAAAGTTTTGGAAAAATCAATTCAAATAAATTTAAGTATATTTCCTTCAAAAAAAATCTTTTCTTTTTGTTTTACCCAAGCCCCGCCTTTAAGAAGCCATAAATCTTTTACCTTGATATAATACCTACTAACTTTTTCATGTTTATAAAAATAATATGCATTACTTCCTAAACGTCCAGCCTCAACAAGAATATAATAATCCTTTGGATGACAATAAAAAATTACCTTACCAAATCTAGTTCCTGGAATGTTTGTTTTAAAAATTTCACCGCTTTTACATAACTTACCTAACTTCCTTCTTAGTATAGCATTACAAGTACCATTATTACATAATTCTCCTAATATGGTATTATAGGTTTGTGGAAAAATTCCAATTTCTTTAATAACCAAACTAATATCATATATTTTTTCTCTAATCTCATCGGTCATCTGTAAACCTATTTTTTTTTAAATTTTCATGCGCCCAAAGTGGTTGTAAATTAGTATAATGAAATGCCTTTTTTTGTTCATTAACATTTTCTAAATTGAAAACAGCTAAAGGTTTAATATGGTCAATATGCCAACTATTAATTCCATGATTACTCCAAGACATTCCTTGTTTAAATTTATTTTCTAAATATTGTTTAAGTTCTTGAACTGTACAACCTATCAATTCTAATGATTTTGTTTTTTTATAATTTTTTCCTAGTGCACAATTTATTCTATCTCTTAATAATTTTCTAATTTTATATATTCTATCGGTTTTTAATCTATGTTGACGATATTTTTTTTCTCTTATTTTTATCATTTCTTTATTAACCTGTCTATATTTTTTTCTATATAAAGAAATTTTAACTTTATTTTTATGATAATATTCTAATTGTTTTTTTATAATATTAACTTTATCTTTTTCATAATATTTATTTTTTTTATGACATTTTTGATTTCTCCATAATGCTCTTTCTCTTTCACATTTATTACTGCCACATAACTGTCGAATATTATTTGTTGTTTTAAATTTTATATTACAAATAATACATTCTTTTTTATATTCTTTTTTATTTCTAGTTAATCGTTTTTTTTCCCGACATTTAAAACTACACATAATTTGATTAATATTTTTTGATTTAAATTTTTTTTTACAAATTAAACATATTTTCATTTTAAACTTTTGTCACCTGCTCTCTAACCTTTGCAACAAGTTGTTTGGCATCCTCCACTGCGGCTTGTATCATTCCTTTTGAAAGAGTTATGTCATACTGATTTTTAAGATGTAAAATTATACGTCCCATATTAATATTTACATCATTAACCATAATGTCTCGTAATGATAAAATTAGAAGAGCATTATGAATATCTTGTTTACTTACATTAGCCATTACATTCTCATCATCATAAATATTGCTTTCTCTTACTTTCAAATAACGACTATACAACCATTGTGGCGGTTTTGGGAACTTAATAATTTGCCAGAAGTTAGGATGTTTTTTAAGTTGTTTCTCTACTTTACTTAGGATTGTAAATTCAGTATAACTACCAATTTTTTGAAACTCCTTCATACGCCAACTATCTTGTACTGGATTTTTATCTTTAACATAAATAGCACCTTGGCCTCTACCAAATAAATCAATCCAATAATTTGTATAACTTTCAAGATATGTTTTCTCAAGTTTATAAATCTTAAGTGGGAAGCAAAGAATATACAGTAGGTGTTTAGTACGCACCTGTGCTAACTTCTTTTTTAACTCTTTGTTCTCTTTTTTATTCCAGTCCGCAGCACTTGCAAACCTTATTGCTTCATCACAGACAATTGGCTCAAATTTTTTAAGTTGGTCTATCTTTCTCATAACGTCTGCATTGTTATAAGCTATATGTCTTGCAGGATTAAATCTTATTCCTAACATTAAACACCATTCACGTGCCATCATAATAGCCGCAGAAGATTTTCCAGTTCCTTTCTCAGAAGTAATTAAAATCATACTATCGTAGTTGGCAATATTTCTATATAACAAATGTTTCACAAAATGTTTAAATATTTTATGTCCTGCTCTACTAACTCTTTTTTCAAAATACTTTTTTCCTTCTTCATCAAATAATTCTTGAATAACAAAAAGCAATTCATTATAAGTAAACTTTTTTTCATGAGGTTTTTTAACTTCCCAATTTTTTAAAATAATATCTTCTATTAATCTTCTCTTTCCAAATCCTAAACCGGTTCCCTCAGCTATTTTAATTCACCATCTAATGTATATTCATATTCACTAAAATTTGAACATAGGTCTTTAAATAACTCTGCTCTGTTATTTGCATATCCCTCTTCAATTGTATCTTTAACATAAATTTGATATAAGGTACTATGTTTTTTCTTTTTTCTTAATACACGTCCCATCCTTTGAATTGTTTGTTTACTAGTACTGTTCCCAGCCGCAATAATTGCAGTATCAATTTTAGGTAAGTTATATCCTTCATCTAAAACTTTACTTGCCAAAATACATTGATACTTATCATTTCTAAAATCGGTCATATGTTTTTCTCTAATATGTTTTGGAATACCACTATGTACAACACAAGCCTTAACACCAATATCAAGTAAATGCCAATAGCTAGTGCTTGTTGCTTTATTAAATTCATTAAAAATAATTATCTTATCGTTAGGATGTTTCCCACAAACTATTTTTATAACATCAAACTTCCTTTTATAATTATTAACTAAATCTTTTCTCTCTGTCATTTTACTTAACATTCTAAACTTGAGTGGACTACTACTTCTCATAATCATTTTATAACCTCCACCCATTTGCATAACAGCATTTATTTCATCAGTTAAAATACTATATCTTTCAAAACTATCACTATCCATTTCAACACCAATATTAGTAAATACAAAAGGATTAAGTACTCCATCTTGAAGAGCTTCCTTTGGAGTATATTTGAATACGTGATAATCAAATATTTCCAAAATATTATAATGTTTATTGTCCATCCTCTCTAATGTTGCACTTAATCCAATTTTGTATTTACAAGGGTTGGCTACTAGTGGCAGAAGCCGTTTTGTACCATAATTATGTATTTCATCAAAAATTTGTATATCAAAACTTTCAAGAGGTATTTTATCAATACTTTGCATATTTGTTATTGTTACTTTACTAAAATCTTTTATAGCTCCGTAGTACGCACCTATATCCGTAAGACTCACCCCATTGTTGTACAGTTCTCTGAACCAGGTATCCTCTAGTATTATATTTTTTGGAACAACTATGAGCACCTTTAAATTGGGCTCTATCTCCCAGATACGTTTAATCATCTCAATACTACAAAACGTTTTACCTGCTCCTGTTGTTACTTCAAATATGCCTTTATTAAATTTAAAGAAAAAATCAATGGCACGTCTTTGCCAATCATATAACGTAACAGCTTTAGTATTTTCCTCGATTGCGAATTGTGATAGAACTCTACTTCCGTCTTCAATTTGTATTCCAAACTCCATTATCTTAAGCCACTGATAATAATATTAAAACAAATATTGCATAAATAGCATGAAACCATTTACTTAAAAATTTAAGTACTTTTCGAGTATCCTCATTTTCTTTATCAGTTGTATTCTCAATTTT
>Ga0255045_10000093_pt1 | contig 16526 bp, 8 predicted proteins | sample BC1_12_23_MG_FD_183652 | JGI IMG/M metagenome (GOLD analysis project Ga0255045, IMG submission 183652) | Seawater microbial communities from Strait of Georgia, British Columbia, Canada - BC1_12_23 | ecosystem: Environmental > Aquatic > Marine > Strait | place: Canada: British Columbia...
AAAGAAAAAATTCTAGCTGCTAATAAAAAATATAGAGATAATAATAAGGAGAAACTAAAATTACGAGCACAAGAAAAACGTATGAATAAAAAATTAATTAAAACTGAGGAGGATGTTGAATTAGAAAATATTATGCAAATAAAAAGGAAGAAGGAGAACTTTAATAAATTTGTACAAAACAATGTTGAATATCAACTTGCTCATTCTTTAAGAAATAGGATTCGTATTGCAATTAGAAATAATGCAACGTCTAAATCTAAACAAACATTAGAGCTTCTTGGTTGTTCTATTTCTGAATTTAAGGAATATATTAATAAAAAATTCAAGCCTGGTATGTCATGGGATAACAGAGGTAAGTGGCACGTTGACCATATAATTCCGTGTTGTAAATTTGATTTAGCAGATATTAAAGAACAGAAAAAATGTTTTCATTATACTAACCTTCAACCACTTTGGGCAAGAGAAAATCTCCAAAAAAGCGGCTTCTAAAAAAATATATATATAAGTGTGGTTTCTTTTAAATAGTATAAATTGTCAAAAACATTTATATATTAGTAGTGTTTACTAATCGTTACTATGGTAAAAACTTTGAAAATTAAAGATAATACCCATAAGCGTTTAGCAGATGAAGGTAAAAAATTTGAAACGTTTGACGATATTATAAATCGTGCATTAGATAGAATGAAAGGTAATCGTAAATGAATATATCAAAAAGTTTAAATACCAGATATCATAGTATATATAAAATTAGCCGAGGTGTTTGTTAAAAATGTTAATTGGACTATTTGTATTCTTTGAAATTGTTGTTATTTGTTTATTTATAGCAGCATTCTTTACCAAACAGGAAATACTTTGGACTATTACTCTTGTGTTAAGTGGAGTTCTAATGTTTACAAGTTATTATATTGAACAGTATGTATATATATGGAACAGTAGTTTAAAGGCTTATTCACCTGTAATTGAAACACATAGTTATCCATATTTAATGGGTATTAATATGTTGTTCTTTGTACTAGCAATGGTATTAGGAATGTTTGATTTATTTGATAAATACGGTTGGAAGTTTTTAGGTAAAGGAAAGAAATAATAAAAATGAAGAGAGGTTGGTTGTTTATAGTTTTAATTAGTTTGATGGTTTTTAGTAGTTTGTCGGTTCAAGGAAGACTTAATTTATTTGGACCTGAGACACCTCCTCCACACGGTTTAGACGAAAATCAAACAAGATGGATACCTAATCCTCCTTGGCTATATGGTGCAAATAATACTTTATATTTTAATGAAAGTGCTCTAAATCTTGTCATTAATGATACTGATACTTGGTGGCCTATTTATGGTCCGTACTTGTTTAATAACAGCGGTGTCCTTGATTTTAACGAAAGTTATTTGAATGGTACGATAAATAATTTAGATACTGATACGTGGTGGACTATAATAGGTCCATATTTAATTAATGATAGTGGTACTCTTAAAATTAATGAAACAAAACTAATTGAAACAATTCAACTATATGATAATGATACACTTGCCTCATTAAATTGTAATGATGGACAAGTGGCTAAATGGAACAATAGTGGTAGTAATTGGTTTTGTGCGGACGACGATTATGAGGCTGATACTAATACACATATAGGCAGTAATGGTATTTATTTATATGATGATGGTAATACAATGTATTTTAATGAGACATTACTTAATGAAACAATTTTAGCTTTGAATACAGATACACAAAAAACAACAGATGGTCCTTATTTGTCAAATGATAGCACAACAATATATTTTAATGAGACAGTACTTAATCAAACAATAACTGCATTGGATACTGATACAGATACTTGGTGGTCAATATTAGGACCTTTTTTAATTAATAATTCTAACCAGTTAGATTTTAATGAGACGTTACTTAATGAAACTATACAAACCTTAGATACAAACACTCAGTGGTTGTTAGATAATAATTATATATACAACAATAGTGGTATATTAACTTTAAATGAAACAAAGTTGAATGAAACAATACAAGCATTAGATACTGATACCTTTGCAGAATTAAATTGTTCTGATATGCAAGTAATAAGATATAATGCTACAAGTGGTAGTTGGATGTGTATAAATCCTTTATTTTTTGCAGATACACAAAAAACAACACAAGGACCATATCTTTCAAATGATAGCACAACAATATATTTTAATGAGACATTACTTAATCAAACAATAACTGCATTGGATACTGATACAGATACTTGGTGGAGTATATTAGGTCCATATTTATTTAACAATAGTAACCAATTGGATTTTAATGAGACGTTACTTAATGAGACTATTCAAGCTTTAGATACAGATACACACGTTGAAGGAAGTGGTTATTTGTATAATGATTCAAATTATATGTATCTTAATGAGACACAATTAAATGCCACAATAGAGGCATTGGATACTGATACAGATACTTGGTGGAGTATATTAGGTCCATATTTATTTAATAATTCTAACCAATTAGATTTTAATGAGACATTACTTAATGAGACTATTCAAGCTTTAGATACTGATACCTTTGCTGATTTAAATTGTTCAGATATGGAAGTGTTAAGATTTAATGCTACAAGCGATAGTTGGATGTGTATTCCAGCTTTGAATTTTGTTGATACAAATACTCAAAAAAATGCTAGTGGTCCATATCTTTCAAATGATTCAACTACAATATATTTTAATGAGACTTTATTAAATGCTACAATAGAAAATTTAGATACTTATTATCTTAATACCTGGTGGCCAATACTTGGACCATTCTTATTTAATAATAGTAACCAATTAGATTTTAATTATACGTTGCTTAATGAGACTATACAAACTTTAGATACTGATACACAATGGTTATTAGATAATTATTATATATACAACAATAGTGGTACACTTACATTAAATGAAACCAAATTAAATCAAACAATACAGGCATTAGATACTGATACCTTTGCAGAATTAAATTGTTCGGATTTACAAGTAATAAGATATAATGCTACAAGTAGTAGTTGGATGTGTATCAATGCTTTAAGTTTTGTTGATACAGATACTCAAAAAGATGCTAGTGGTCCATATTTGTATAATGACAGTACAACAATATATTTTAATGAGACAGTACTTAATGATACAATAGATGCTAGAGAAATTGATACACAATGGTTATTGGACAATAATTATTTATATAATAATAGTGGTACACTTACTTTGAATGAGACTAAGCTTAATGAGACAATAGAGGCATTAGATACTTATTATCCAGATACACATTGGCCGATTGTTGAGTACTGGTTAATAAATAATAGTGGTAATTTAGATTTTAATGAGACATTACTTAATGCAACAATACAGGCATTAGACCAATATGAGCCAGATACACAAAAAGGTACAGTAGGTCCATATTTATATAATGATACTACTTTGATATATTTTAATGAGACAGTACTTAATGCTACAATACAAGCATTAGATACTGATACCTTTGCAGATTTAAATTGTTCTGATATGCAAGTAATAAGGTTTAATGTTACAAGTGATACTTGGATGTGTATTAATGCTTTAAGTTTTGTTGATACAAATACTCAAAAGAATGCCTCTGGTCCATATTTATATAATGATTCAACTACAATATATTTGAATGAGTCGCAACTTAACGATACAATAGATGCAAGAGATAATTATGAACCTGATACCGATACTTGGTGGGCAATACTAGGTCCTTATCTTTTTAACAATTCAAATCAATTGGATTTTAATGAGACATTACTTAATGATACAATAGATGCAAGAGATAATTATGAACCAGATACTGATACACAAAAAAATGCTAGTGGTCCATATTTGTATAATGATAGTACAACAATATATTTGAATGAGTCGCAACTTAATGATACAATAGATGCAAGAGATAATTATGAACCTGATACCGATACCTGGTGGAGTATATTAGGACCATATCTTTTTAATAATTCAAATCAATTAGATTTTAATGATACGTTGCTTAATGAGACTATACAAGCTTTAGACCAGTATGAACCAGATACACAAAAGAATGCTAGTGGTCCATATCTCTATAATGATAGTACAACAATATATCTTAATGAGACATTACTTAATGCTACAATAGAAAATTTAGATACTTATTATCTTAATACTTGGTGGCCAATACTTGGACCATTCTTATTTAATAATAGCAATCAATTAGATTTTAATTATACTTTGCTTAATGAGACTATACAAACTTTAGATACTGATACTCAGTGGTTGTTAGATAATAATTATATATACAACAATAGTGGTACATTAACTTTAAATGAGACAAAATTAAATGAAACTATTGTAGCCCTTGATACAGATACTTTTGCGGATTTAAATTGTTCTGATATGCAAGTAATAAGATATAATGATACAAGTAGTAGTTGGATGTGTATTGATGCACTAAGTTTTGTTGATACAAATACTCAAAAAAATGCTAGTGGTCCATATTTATATAATGATAGTACGACAATATATTTTAATGAGACAAAATTAAATATTACTATTGAAGCATTAGATACATTTTATCCAGATACACAAAAAGGAACAGTAGGACCATTCTTGTATAACGATAGTGTCAATGTTTATTTTAATGATACCTTGTTGAATGAGACTATACTGTATTATACTGTTGATACACAAAAAACCACACAAGGACCATATTTATTTAACGATAGTACTACTGTTTACTTTAATGAGAGCCGGTTAAATATTACTATTGAGGCACTCGATACTGATACACACGTTGAAGGTAGTGGTTATTTGTATAATGATAGTTTGTATATGTATTTGAATGAGACACAATTAAATGCAACTATACAGGCACTAGACCAATATGAACCAGATACTAGGGTTGAAGGTACAGGTTACCTTTATAATGATAGTACTTATATGTATCTTAATGAGACATTACTTAATGCTACAATAGATGCAAGAGACAATTATGAACCTGATACAGATACTTGGTGGCCAATACTTGGACCATTCTTATTTAATAATAGCAACCAATTGGATTTTAATTATACTTTGCTTAATGAGACTATACAAACTTTAGATACTGATACTCAATGGTTGTTAGATAATAATTATATCTATAATAATAGTGGAACACTTACTTTGAATGAGACTAAGCTTAATGAGACTATTCAAGCTTTAGATACTGATACCTTTGCTGATTTAAATTGTTCAGATATGCAGGTGATAAGATATAATGCTACAAGTAGTAGTTGGATGTGTATTAATGCTTTAAGTTTTGTTGATACAAATACTCAAAAAAATGCTAGTGGTCCATATTTATATAATGATAGCACTACTATATATTATAATGAAACAAAGTTAAATCAAACAATAGAGGCTTTAGACACTTATTATCCTGATACTAATTGGCCAATTATTGTAAAGTGGCTTTTCAATAATAGCGGTAGTTTAGATTTTAATGAGACTTTATTAAATCAAACAATAGAGGCGTTAGATACTGATACACAATGGTTATTAGACAATTATTATATATACAATAATAGTGGTACTTTGACTTTAAATGAGACATTATTAAATGCAACTATACAGGCATTAGACCAATATGAGCCGGATACACAAAAAAGTGCAATAGGACCTTATTTATATAATGATAGTGTTTCAATATATTTTAATGAGACATTACTTAATCAAACAATCCTTTATTATAATGTTGATACACAAAAAACAACACAAGGACCTTTCTTGTATAATGATTCTACAACAGTATATTTCAACGATACTTTACTTAATATAACAATAGAAGCATTAGATACAAATACACACGTTGAAGGAAGTGGATATCTTTATAATGATAGTTTGTATATGTATTTGAATGAGACAGCACTTAACGCAACAATACAGGCATTAGACCAATACGAACCAGATACACAAAAGGATACATCAGGACCTTATTTGTATAATGATTCTACAACTATATATTTCAATGAGAGTTACTTAAATGGAACTATTGGTTTATTAGATACAGATACTTGGTGGCCTATTGTTGAATATTATTTGTATAATAATAGTGGACAGTTAGACTTTAATGAGACATTACTTAATGCAACTATACAGGCATTAGACCAATATGAGGCAGATACTAACTGGCCTATTATTGAGTACTGGTTAATAAATAATAGTGGTAATTTAGATTTCAATGAGACAAGACTTAATGAGACTATTTTGTTTTATAATATTGATACACAGAAAGGAACTGTAGGACCATATCTTTATAATGATACAACTTTGATATATTTCAATGAGACATTACTTAATGCTACAATAGAAGCACTTGATATATATTATCCAGATACTAATTGGCCAATAATAGAATATTGGTTAATAAACAATAGTGGTAATTTAGATTTTAATGAAACATTATTAAATGAGACTATTGAGGCATTAGATACTGATACACAATGGCTTTTAGATAATTATTATCTTTATAATAATAGTGGTACATTAACATTGAATGAAACTTTACTTAATGCTACAATACAAGCTCTAGACCAATATGAGCCTGATACACAAAAAAGTGCAGTTGGTCCTTATCTTTATAACGATTCAATTTCAATTTATTTTAATGATACTTTGTTAAATGAAACAATATTATTTTATAACGTTGACACACAAAAAGATACTTCTGGGGAATATTTATATAATGATTCAACAACAGTTTATTTTAATGAAACTAAATTAAATATAACTATTGAGGCACTTGATACAAATACACACGTTGAAGGAACTGGCTATTTATATAATAGTTCTCTATATATGTATTTGAATGAGACTTTACTTAATGCAACAATACAGGCATTAGACCAATATGAGGCAGATACACAGAAGAATGCTAGTGGTCCATACTTGTATAATGACAGCACTACTATATATCTTAATGAGACTTATTTGAATGATACTATTGATGCACGTGATAATTATGAGGCTAATACAGATACTTGGTGGTCAATACTTGGACCTTATTTATTTAATAATAGTAATCAACTTGACTTTAATGAGACATTACTTAATGAGACTATTTTATTCTATAATGTAGATACTCAAAAGAATACAACTGGTCTATACTTGTATAATGATAGTACAACAATATATTTTAATGAGACAGCACTTAATGCTACTATTGAGGCATTGGATACTGATACAGATACTTGGTGGTCAATACTTGGACCTTATTTATTTAATAATAGTAATCAATTAGATTTTAATGAGACACTATTAAATGAGACAATATTATTTTATAATGTAGATACTCAGAAGAATGCTAGTGGTCCATATTTATATAATGACAGTACTACTATATATCTTAATGAGACTTATTTGAATGATACTATTGATGCACGTGATAATTATGAACCAGATACCAATTGGCCAATCATAGAAAAATATTTGTATAACAATAGTGGTAATTTAGATATTAATGAAACGTTACTTAATGCTACTATTGAGGCATTAGATACAGATACACAATGGTTAATTGATAATTACTACTTATATAATAATAGTGGTACACTTACTTTGAATGAGACATTATTAAATGAAACAATAATAGCTTATGTTGCAGATACACAAAAAACAACTTCTGGTCCATATTTGTATAATGACAGCACTACTATTTATCTAAATGAAACTTATTTAAATACTACTATTGATGCAAGAGATAATTATGAACCAGATACAGATACACAAAAGAATGCTAGTGGTCCATACTTGTATAATGATTCAACTACAATATATTTTAATGAGACACTTCTTAATTATACAATATTACAATTAGATACAGATACTCAATGGTTACTTGATAATAACTACTTATATAATAATAGTGGAACATTAACTTTGAATGAGACAAAGTTAAATGAAACTATTGCGGCATTAGATAGTGATTATTGTAGAGATGGAAATTGTAGTGGTAATTTAACAGTTAATGATATTCTTTATATAACAGGTTATGATACTGGTAATATTTTATTAGGAGAAATTGATATGTATATTGGTGATACATATGGTGCGATGGAGATAGGAAGTTATCAAATGTTTATGAGTGACTTTACATTTGGAGCTTTAGACTTTAATGGTAGTGTAACTTATAGAAATGCTTTTACAGGAGGTAGTCCAATAGATTTTTTATGGGTTACAGGCGATAATAAAATAACATTAGCAATTCCAGAATCAACATCAGGATTAGGAATGTATAGTCCTAGAAGTTTTATTATTGGTGGAAATTTAGGACAGAGTTTTAATAATAGTGTTGTTAATTGTTCAGCACAAGGATTCCAACTAATTGATTGTGATACAACAGGTTCAGATTTAGGAGTTTCAGGAGATGCAGAAGTACGAGGATGGTTATACGTTGAGGAACATATTAATACAACAGGTAATGTTACTGCTAGTTGGTTTATAGGAAAGATAAATTATAGTGATGTACAGAATCATCCAGATGATATAAATACACAAAAAGATACATTAGGACCTTACTTATATAATGATAGTTCAACAATTTATTTCAATGATACTTTATTGAATGAAACAATATTAGATTTAAATGCAGATACTCAGAAAAATGCAAGTGGTCCATATTTATATAATGATAGTTCAACAATTTATTTCAATGACACTTATTTGAATACTACTGTTGTGGCATTACAACCAGATATCGAAAATTGGGTAACTGTTGCTAAAAGTGGAGCAGATTTTACAACAATACAAGGAGCAATAGATAGTATAACAGATGCGGCCATAAATAAAAAATATGTAGTTTATGTTTATCCTGGTGTGTATGCTGAGACAGTTATTTTAAAAGATTATGTATCACTTGAAGGCACTAATGTTAATGGTCGTGAAACAGCAATACAAGGCACCAATACATTATTAACAATGAATACTACTTATTCATCAGTTAAAAATATATTATTTGATTTTACTGGTGATTTTATTGATGAAAATGTTATGGTTATAAATGGTGGTGAACACGAGATAATAAATTGTAAGTTTGATGTTAGTTCAGCAGTAAATGGAGCAAATGCAAGAGTTATTTATATTGATGGTCAAACAAATATAACAATAAGAGACAACGAAATCAATTATGATTATACAGGTAATTTAGCAGGAACAAGACTCCATGTTGGTATTTATATTGCAGGAACTGATATAAATTATATTGCTGAAAATAATAGGATTGATATGGATGTTTATGATGCAAGTGATGGTTTAATAGGATTTATTGATGCTGTTAATAGTACAGCAACAAGTTTAATTAAAGGTAATGTAATATATATGGAATCAACAGCACCAGCTTATGCTTATTCATCAACAGTATATTTTACAAATGGAAATGGTGGTCCAAAAGTATTTGAGGAAAATCATTTTGAATTAAAAGGACAGGGTAGTGGTTTTGGACATTTACTTTATATTGATAGTACTACCAATGATGTTGTTATTGATACTTTTTCAAACTATGGTGATGTTAGAGGGTTTACTAATAATTATATTGCATATATAGGAGCAGGCGACGAAATGAATAGTGTATTTAATAGAGTTCATGCAGATGCTGGACATTATGGACCTGGTAATGTAACTTATGTTTCAAGTTATAAAGATGGGCATCTTTTAATAAGTGGGAACTTAACTGTTTGGGGAACTGGGTACTTTGGTAATAATAGTGTATATATAGGAGATGTTAAATTAAGTCAAAATACAGGTGGTCAATTAGAGGTTTCACAAAATGTAACAGCTCCTTATTTTGTTGGTGATGGTAGTAAACTTTGGAACATAAGTGAATTATGGACAAACGAAAGTGGTGTTGCAACATGGACAGGCGACATAAATGTTACAGGCGACGGTCATTTTCAAAGTGACATTTATCTTAATCAAAGTACTCTTAAATTTGTAGGTACTGATGGTAGCATTGGTAATTTAAGTAGAGACCTAGGTCAAGTATTATATTGGAACGGACAACCTTTTGCTTATGGTATATTTGTAAATCAAAGTGGGGATGATTGGCTTATTGTAGATAGTGACAATGTAACAATGTTTTTTAATGAGCTTTTATTAAATCAAACAATAGATGCAAAAATAGTTTTACTTAATTTAACAGATACTCAAAAAGATACAAGTGGACCGTATTTGTATAATGATTCAACTACAATTTATTTTAATGAGAGTTATTTAAATACTACAATAGATGCAAGAGACCAATATGAACCAGATACAGATACTTGGTGGAGTGTATTAGGTCCTTATTTATTTAACAATAGTAACCAATTAGATTTTAATGAGAGTAAATTAAATGAAACAATATTAGTTTATAATGCAGATACTCAAAAGGATGCAACAGGTTATTTATACAACGATTCAACCACAATATATTTAAATGAAAGTAAACTCAATACTACAATAGATGATAGGGACACAAACACTTGGTGGTCGTTACTTGGTTCATATTTATTTAATAATTCAAATAACTTGGACTTCAACGAGACACTTCTTAATCAAACTATCGAAGCATTAGATACCGATACTCACGTTGAAGGTACAGGCTATTTATATAACGACTCTACTTATATGTATTTTAATGAGACTAAATTAAATACAACAATTGGAGAATATTTAATTGCACAAAACTTTACTGATACTCAAAAGGATACACAAGGACCTTATTTGTATAACGACAGTACTACAATATACCTTAATGAGACTAAATTAAATGAGACTATAATATACATAGCCGACATAAACTCTTACGAAATGTACTTTAATGTAAGCGTAGTAGGCGGTATAGGTACATATACAACAACACAATCAATTAATTATTTAATTACACAGGTTACAGTATGGCCACCAACATTACCAGTAAGTTATAGATTTGAACTAACTGAAACAACAAATGGTGATGTAATTGATGCAGATAGAAAGGCACATACTGGAACTTGGGATATTTATAAGGTTCATAGTTTGAATGATACTATAACTGCAAATGTTACAAATGCAAATCAAGACGGTGATTATACCGTAAGAGTTAAATATATAGACAATGTAATACAAGTATAGGGAGGTTGAAAATGAGAAAATATTTATTAATAACAATGTTGGTTTTACTATTGCTCCCTACTGTTATGGCTCAAACTCAAATAGCAACTGATGATTTTGAATGTGGGGCATTTAATTGTGGAGCAGGTTGGACAGGTAGTTGGGGATATACAGGAAGTTGTGAAATAACTACACTTGGAACACCACTTGATACATATCATATGAGAGGTTTTAGTTTATGTGATGCAACTAAAAATTTGGATACAACAGGATATACTGATGTTAATGTAACATTTTATGCAACAGCTGGTGGTTTAGAAAACGGAGATTATTGTTATTATTACTATTATGATGGAACAGAAAATCATTTATTATTGACATTAACAAATGGTGATGATGATAATGAACACGATTATTATGAATTTAATATTACAGGTTATGGCTTAAATTCTAATTCTGGAATAAGAATGGCTGGAGCACAATCAACAGGAGATTATTGTTATATTGATAATGTAACATTTGAAGGAGTTACTTCTACTGATTTAAATTTATTTGTTGATGAAAATTATTTAGCAGGTTCAACAGGTCATACAATTGAAGCTACTTCATCAATTACAAATACACAACATACAATAGAGTTAGCTTATCCAAATGGAACAATATTTTGTACTGATACAATAACTTCACCAAGTATATCATATACTTCTTTTTCAACAAGTTGTGATATGCCTAATGAGGTTGTAACAAATGCAAGTGCAAAATTATATTTAACAGGAACACCAACTGAATTTATTATTGAAAATTTTAATGTTGTTGTTTTAACAAGCGATGATAATAAATTAAAAATTGACAAGGTATATCATTCCCCACAAGTATTACAAGGTGGGCAAACTGAGATATTTGCATTATTAAATTTAGGAAATAATATTACAGTTGATAAGGCTACTGTGACACTTACATATCCAGATGCAACTTCAAGAATATTTTATATGGATGGCACTTTAAATTCAAACGAATATAGAGCTTTAATAACTGATACATATCAAGTTGGTAATGTATTATTTACTGTTTATATTGAAGCCGGAGTTTATTATGCACAGTATAGTAATCAATATACAGTTGCTGCTTATAATGTTGATTTCGTTGATGTGGTAAATAGTGTTAAAGAAGTAATGGTATGTCAAGATGTTAATGAATCTAATATGGCATTATTTGGTACAGAATATGAAATATATGAAAGTGGTACTATATTTCTTCAATTAAGTGATGGGCAAGGAGTACCAGTTGATGATGGCGATTGTCATTTAGATGTTTATTATCCAGATTTAGTTAATCAATCACATCCAATATTTATTAGTGGTGCTCCTATGGTATATAAAATTGGTAGTAATGGATTATATTATTATGATTTTACTGTTCCAAATATAACTGGTGTTTATATGCTTTCAGCAACTTGTGCTTATTCATATAGTTCTGTATGGGCTTATGATTCTACTGCTACTGAAGGACCGGAAAGGACAATTTCAGTTGGTACATATTCAGGAACAACAGAAGCACTTATATCAAGAGAAGATTTTTTATATCAAAAATGTACTGCATCCGGTGGTGCAGCTAAAACTTGTGATAGTTATTATGATTTTAATTTAACTGGAATAGATACTGTTAATGTTACTAATATTAATTTATATTATGCAGGTGAAGCAAGTACAACAGCTACTTTAACAACTTATGTTTGGAATTGGACAGATAGTTCTTGGATACAACTTGATAATATTATTAGTTTTGGTGGAGAATCTTCTTCAACAAGTCCTGTTGGAATTAATGATTTTGTAAGTAATGGTGTACCAACAAGCGATACAATACAAAACGATATTATTAGAATAAAAATTGTGGGAAGTGCTGGGTCTGTTTTTGTTCAATTTGATAATTGGCTTAATATGAGAGTATTTACCGAAGAAGGTATTGTTAGTGATTTAAAAGGTGGCGGTGAGATTCATGTATCAAGTGCTATGACTGATATGGGTTGGTTTATTATTGAACAATTTAATAGTGTTCCTGGCAATGTTTGGAATTATACTCCTGATAGAACATTAACAGTACCAGGACAACAATGGATAGGTGGTACTGAATATAGTGTTGAAGAAACAGAAGGATTGATTGTTGTACGAGCAATGACTCCAGCATTTGAACCTCTTTTAGGTGCAACTTGTACTGTAACTGTTGTATATCAAAATACTTCTGTTGTTATTAATGGTCAAGTAATGATTGAAGCAAACGGAACTGCTGCACAAGAAATGGGTGGTGTTTATTATGCTAATATCAATCTTACAGGAATACCAGGTGTTTATCCATATGGTGTTGATTGTGTAAAAGATGGTAAAGATTATTATATGATGAATACATTTCATATATTTGATAATACTGATATGCCAGCAAAGATATGGAATTATACTAATAGAACACTAACAAATGCAACAAACATAGCTCCGGATATATGGGGAGGCAACTATACAATTAATCCTGGATTACTTGTTCAGTTTGTAAGTGGAGTATGGGATTATGTATCTAGGTACACTCATGGTATAGTTAATTAAATCACAAAGTTTATATATAATAGGAGATACATTTTATTTTAAGATAAAAATGGGTACACCAGATTTTAAACGATATGCACAGGAAAATCCGATAACAGAACAGAGACAACCCTCACAAGAAGAAATTCAAAATCAAATGCTTCCTCAACAACATGAACCAAATCAAATGGTTGAGCAGGAAAATCCATTTGCTATGGAACAATACCGTAATGTACAGTTACCTGATACGCCTATGGCTTATGGTGGTGGTATGGCGGACCAGTTACTTAATGATAATGAAGTACCAGACGATATTAAAAAGAAATTTTGGTTTGTATTTCATAAAGATAATGTTTTAACATTTTTAGATGATAAGAGACAAGATAGAAAATTATTAAATTTTGATATTATGAAAATTGATATTTTAAATAGTATTCCTTATTATGATTATACTTTCGAGAGAGAACTTGAATTTGACGTTTTAAGAAACGTGTTTGAAACTAAATTAGATAGAGCACTTGGTGTTAAAGGTAGTAACATTAAAAACGAAAGGATTATGTTACAATCACAGTTTCAAGAACAAAGGCAAATTAGTGAAAATAGTATGGGTGGAGCACCAATTAAAGAAGGCTTTTTTAAACGTTTACTTGGCAGACGTTGAGTAGTAGTGAAAAATATGGATAAAAGACATAATAGAAAAGGAAAATCTTGGGAAGAATATTATGGAGAGGAAAAAGCTAAAGAAATTAAAATAAAAATAAGTAAACTTAAAAAAGGTAAAACATATGAAGAAATGTATGGAAAGAAAAGAACAACACAAATCGGTTTAAAAAAGAGTAAACATCGTTTGGGAAAAACTTATGAAGAAATGTATGGAGAAGAAAAAGCCAAGCGGATTAAATTAATGAAGAGTAAACAGCGAAAGGGAAAAACATACAAAAAACTTTATGGTGAGAAAAAAGCTAAAGAAATTAGAAGAAAAATAACTGATAGTAAAAAAGGTAAACCAATATGGACAAAGAATATAATAACAAAAAATTTAATTGATATTGTTAAAAAAATAGGACCAATAAAACGTTCAGATGTACATAATTTAAGTCAATTTTATAATATTTGTGGTGTTCATACAATAAGACGAATTTTTGGCTCATTGGAGAATTTATCTATTGAAAGTGGTATTGAATTTATTGTTCCTATTAATAGAGGTACAATAGGAACTACAGAAAAACAAATATTAGATGAAATAGAAAAAGAAGAGAATATAGTATTATTAAGACAATTTTATGTAGCAGGAAGATATATTGATGGATATGATAAAGAGAATAATGTTGCTTATGAAATAGATGAGTGGCATCATAAATATAAAATAGTTAATGATACAATACGAGAAAATCAAATTAGGCAGATATTAGATTGTGATTTTGTTCGTGTTAAAGATAAATGGTAAGAATTTTGGGGGATTAAAATATGGCTATGGAGTGGATTACTAATATCTACCTTTGGATAACTCTTGCATTGGTTTTTTTATGTTTGTTTATTGTGTTATTCATATTTTTAATTGTACTTGGAAAAAAAACACACGCAATTATAGAATTTAAAGCTTGGATGAAAGGCATACCTATATGTTTATTTTTTCAAGAAAATAGATATTGTGAATGGAAACCAATGCAACCTGAGGCTGGTATTATTAATGATGAACATTATGGTGCATTTATAATTAATGAAAGAGCAACTTATGTTGATAAGAGAACAAAAAATGTTTTAATACCATTTGATGCACAGTTTGGTGCAAGTATAAATGTGCATGCAGCAAAATTAGCTGATGATTTACAATATGTAGTACAAGACGATGAAGAGATGAAGAAATTACGTTATGCAATTTCAAACAATATAATTGATGATAACGAAACAATAAATGTACTTAAAACAAGTGTACAGTTTGGTGCTATTAAAAGTATGATGACAGCACTTATACCTCATAACATTAATTCAAAGATAGAGAAAGTAATTGCTTCACGTATGAAAGGTTATGGAAATGTAAATGTTCCTCAGGTGGCATTGTTGTTTGCGGCAGTGCTTGGGGCAATGCTGATGGGGTATTTGATTATAAGGTTAGTTGCAAAGTAAAATGGTAAATCAAAAAGGTCCAGCAGCAAGTTTTAATTTTAATACTTTTCAGGAAATTAAATCACATTCTTCAATCCTCTTCAACGAAAGAATGGCCATATTATTTTATTTACTTGACATGAAAGGTATCACTATGAATACTTACTATCAAGTAAATGATATGATGGAAGTTAGAGGGGTTCTAAAACAAATTTATAAAAATATTAGAACACTAATAAGAAATAATCCAACTGTTAGAGCTACTTTAAATTTAGATACTAAAGACCAAGGAATTTATGTAACTGATGTTGCACTTAGTTTAATTGATAAAATGATTGAATATTCTGAGACAAACGGATATACACATCGTAATGTCTATATTATTATACAAGAAATTAATAAAGTTGAAATGCTAATTAAAGATGTATTGCAGTATTTCCATTACTTTATAAGACCAGACTTTAGACAGAAACCAGACATTGAAATGGCTACTGAAAAGTATAAGGAAATTGCAGATAAACAAACAATAGAAGAACTTAGAGATATTGTTGGTAGAACACATAAAATTGATTTTGATGGATTAGGTACTTCGAGAATTGAATTAGTACATGAAGTAAAATATGATGAAAGTACTGACGGTGAGGATAAAGAACCTATAGAAGAGGTCGAAGAATATGAAACAGGAGAAGCTTGATTCGCCGTTGTTTCAAATATGGATGAGAGAACATAAACATATTG
>Ga0255045_10000094_pt1 | contig 16515 bp, 20 predicted proteins | sample BC1_12_23_MG_FD_183652 | JGI IMG/M metagenome (GOLD analysis project Ga0255045, IMG submission 183652) | Seawater microbial communities from Strait of Georgia, British Columbia, Canada - BC1_12_23 | ecosystem: Environmental > Aquatic > Marine > Strait | place: Canada: British Columbia...
CTCCCGTTCGCCGTTGCAGGTCACACCCACCCATCAACTCGAGGCCGTGTTCGGCGAGCTCCCTGACCAGGTCCGCGAGAAGAACACCTGCCTGAGCAGTGACAGTGTGATTGCAGGTATCAATGTTGAGAACGCGGTTGAGACGCGTCAGCTTAACTGTCGTCCCGGTTTCCGATGCGTTGCAATTGGTGCTTGCAGTACCAGTACCCTGTGGTCGAACTGGTAATGGTGTTCGGCCGGATGGGTCCAGTACATTGCGCAACTCATTAAGGTTGGCCGGCTCTAGTGTCACCGGGCCGGTGGTTACCGGGTCGATTATTTTCCTGACGCGGTATTGTCCAGAGCTTCCAAGGTTTGTTGCTAGCATCCATATCTCCGGCGATTGATCCCAGTCAACGCCAAAGACACAGAAACGAAGGGCTCATCACCAGAACGGCGACGAAAGAACCGTATTGGCAACTCCGCTGTCATAGGCTAACCCTTAGACCGGAAGCTTTGCGGCCTTGCCTTTCGACAAGTGTGCCTTTGTCGTACGAATGGTCATCGTGGCATGGCGCGGCGAGCACTGTCAACGCGTCAGGCAGCTTGATTTTGTTATTGTTAAATCGACTTGTCAGCGACCTTCTGCTGACGCAAGGTAGGGGAGAGATGAGTAAGCAGACTGATTGCATTGCGGGAGCTGCAGGTCAAGCGGCTGTGCAAATTGGAGACATCGTACGCAAGACGCCTCTTGAGCGATCGGCTGCGTTCAGCGATGCGACGGGCGCCGAAATCTACTTGAAGCTCGAAAATAAGCAGCATACGGGATCCTTCAAGCTTCGTGGTGCCAGCAACTGCCTGATGAGCTTGTCTCCGGAGCAGCGTGGCAGGGGCTGCGTGGCGGCATCGAGTGGCAATCACGGTGCAGCCCTCGCCTATGCGATGCGGGAGCTCGGCGTCGCGGGTGTCATTTTCGTGCCGGAGCAGACATCAATTGTGAAGGTTGACGCGATTCGCAGCTATGGCGGCGACGTTCGATTCTTCGGCACAGATGGTCTCGATACCGAACAGCATGCACGGGAGTTCGCGGCTGAAAACGGCATGTTCTATGTCTCTCCGTATAACGATGCGGAGGTCATTGCGGGGCAGGGAACCTGCGGCGTCGAAATTGCCGAGCAGTTGCCGGATATCGACGCAGCGTTCATCGCAGTCGGTGGTGGCGGCCTGATCAGTGGTGTGGGCAGCGTACTTAAGCTGCACAATCCGGCTCTAAAGCTCTTCGGCTGCCAGCCGGAGGCGTCGGCTGTCATGGCCAGGTCGGTTGAAGCGGGGTTTATTCTCGACTTGCCAAGCGAGCCGACCTTATCCGATGGCACGGCCGGGGGCATCGAAGCAAACTCGATTACTTTCGATATCTGTTGTGAGCTTGTCGACGATTTTGTTCTCGTCAGCGAACAACAAATTGCTTCGGCCATGCGGCAGTACATCGGTGCCGAGCAGCATCAAATAGAAGGTGCGGCCGGCGTTGCGGTCGCCGCCCTCCTTGGTTGCCGGCATTCCCTCAGCGGTATGAAAATCGCTGTCATTATCTGTGGTGGTAATATCAGTGAAGCGACTCTCAAGACTATTCTATAGCGTCGGCTCGACGCCCTGGTTTCATGTGCAGTGCCGAGTGGTTTGCGAGTCGAAGCCCAGGCGATTACGCTGGCGATTATGAAGCGTTTATTTCTCCTTCTTGTCGTTCTGTTAGCCGGCGATGTAGTCAACGCTGCATCGACGGCATTTATCAATGTCAACGTAGTTCCGATGACAACCGAGACGGTTGTTACCGGGCAAACGGTTGTAGTTACGAACGGCATGATCGCGGCAATTGGGAGTGTCGAACATGTGCCCGTGCCCGAGAAAGCGATTGTCGTTGACGGCACTGATCGCTTCCTTATGCCGGGCCTTGCGGAAATGCACGCCCATGTTCCGAACACCGGCACGCCAGACCTCGATCGCATATTTTCACTATTCGTAGCCAATGGAGTTACGACGCTGCGGGGCATGCTCGGCCGGCCGTCGCACCTGACATTACGGCAACAACTGCTCGATGGTGAAAAATTTGGCCCAAGGCTGATTACTTCCGGACCTTCGATGAACGGCAATTCGGTCAGCGGCCCCGCCGATGCCGCAAGGAAGGTCAGGGCGCAGCATGCGGCAGGTTATGACTTCATCAAGATACACCCGGGGCTGAGTTCGGAGGAGTACGCTGCAATTGCGGCGGTAGCCACCGAACTGCAGATTCCTTTTGCGGGCCATGTTCCTGCTTCCGTCGGCGTCGAAGGCGCTCTGGCTGCGGGCATGACAACAATCGATCACCTCGACGGATATTTTGCAGCACTTATGCCGGCGAACACTGACAGAACCGGTGGCTATGGAGGTTTTTTCGACGTATTGCTCGCGGATCAGGTCGACGAGGAGAGAATCGGCGCAATCGCTGCACAAACAGCTGCGGCCGGCACCTGGAATGTTCCGACTGAATCACTGTTCGAGCACCTCGTGTCCGACGTAAGTACCACAGAGCTGCGAAATCGTCCGGAAATGAAATACATGCCGCGTTCCACGATCCAGCAATGGGTTCGGGCCAAGGAACAGCAGACCGGGGAGCGCGGCTTCGATTCCGCCATTGCTGCCCGTGCCATCAAGATCCGGCACCAGTTGATAGTCGCATTGCATGAAGCCGGCGCCGGCCTTCTTCTCGGCTCTGACTCGCCACAGATATTCAACGTGCCGGGATTCTCTTTGCATCATGAGCTCGGCTTTCTCGTGGAGGCGGGACTGACGCCATTCGAAGCCTTGCAAACCGGCACAAGCAAGGTCGCCCGGTTTCTCGGAATCAATACTGGCTTCGTGGCTGTGGGTAGTGAAGCCGACCTCGTGCTTCTTGACGCAAATCCACTGGAAGACATCAGCAACGTACGTCGTGTTCACGGTGTCATGCTTCGTGGCGTCTGGCATGCGTCGATCGAGCTTGAACAGCGGCTCGCGAAACTTCGTTCGCAGGACGAGTAGTCCGCCTTGCAACCATTCGGTGCTGGCGTGCGTCTAATGAGTAGATCCGGTTGAAATTTGCTAATGGGGCCAAGCTTATGCGCAGTTTTATAGTAATGGCGATGTTTACGGCGAGTTTGTCGCATGCCGCGTGGAATGGATATACCGAAGATCGTAATCTAGAGCTCGATACCAAGGGCATCAGCTTGTTTGAAGTGGATGCCGGCGCCGGAAGTCTGGCGATTGAAGGCGTTGCAGACATTCAGAATATCCAGGTAACGGCGACTATTAATGTTCCCGATGAAAGCACTGAGAAAGCCAAAGAGATCATCGCCTCGGAGTTGAAGCTGTCGCTTGAAAAGGTCCGGGATCGTGCAAGACTGGAGGCCCATTTTGGCCACATGTCCTGGGGATTTGGCGATCCACCAACGGTTGATCTTGAAATTAGCGTCCCGCATGGTCTGGCGCTCGCAATTGACGATGGGTCCGGTTCAATGCGGGTCATCAATGTAGGCGCTGATGTCTCCATAGACGATGGCTCAGGGTCGATCAGGATCGAGCAGGCCAACGACGTCATCATTGACGATGGATCTGGCTCAATCGAAATCGTCGGGGTGGCTGGTGACGTGTCAATTGAGGATGGCTCCGGAAGTATCACGGTTGAACATGTTGGTGGCAGCGTCACCATCGACGATGGCTCCGGTGGCATCACCGTGATTGACGTTGAAGAGGATCTGATTATCGTCGACGACGGCAGCGGGTCGCTCAAGACAGTGGATATTCGCGGCCAGATCAAACAAGATACCTGATATCTGAAAACACATAAGTGACTGATTTATCACGTGTTGTGTAACACGAGATATCAGCTCGTGCTCGCTTTCCCCGGCTGCTGCTAGAATCACTGAAAAGTCGCTTCAGACGGCGGCTGGGAGAAATTATGAAACTTGTCAAACATCTGCTCGATGCCAAGGGCAGACACATCATTTCGGTCACACCTGATACATCAGTGCTCGACGCCATCAAACTCATGGCGGAGAAGGCTATCGGCTCACTGGTTGTCATTGACGATGGTGAGCTGTGCGGCATCCTTTCGGAGCGCGATTACGCGAGAAAGGTCATCATCAAAGGGCGCTCATCGGAAAGCACCCGGGTATCAGAAATAATGACCGCGACGGTGCTAACGACATCGAGTGCGCAGACCGTGACTGATTGCATGGCATTGATGACGGAAAAACGAATTCGGCATCTGCCGGTCTTGGAGGACAACACAGTAATTGGCATGATTTCCATTGGCGATCTGGTGCAGGCGATAATTGCCGATCAACAGGAAGAGATAGAGCAATTGGGGCAATACATCAGTGGCTAGGAGGGCAGATTACGATCCGCGCGTAGTCGGACTTTTTGAGGCCTGACTATTCGCTCGCACGGGAGCGCAGCATCCAGCACTTTTCCCGGTATCTGGTGTCAAACGAGTAACAGGAAAACACTGGCAGAAGAGTAATGCGATGAGAACACTGTCGACCCAACGGTTGATACGCTTCCAAATCGCGGTGTTCCTGTGCCTGACAATATCCGCCGCGGTTGCCCAGGAGAGCAAGACCGTCATCGGTCCGAGCAATCCTGACCTGCACAACGGTGCCAACGCATTGCTGGATGGCGATGCGGAGGAAGGTGTGCGACTTACCCTGCGTGGGCTTCAACACGAACCGAGTGGCCGCAATCGGGTGATCGCAATGTCGAATCTGTGTGCTGGCTACATCATGCTCGAAGAACTCAATACCGCGTTGTCGTACTGCGATCAGGTGCTGGAGAAAAATGACCGGTATTGGCGTGCTTACAGCAATCGCGCGCTGGCGTACGTCAAACTGGAGCGCTATGACAAGGCTGAGCAGGACCTGCAAAAAGCGGAGCAGCTAGCGAGCAACGCGCGCACTGTCAAGATCGTTCGCTCGATGCTGCTCGATGCGACTGATCCGGTCGCCCCACACATTGTCATTGATGAACGGCGACAACCATAAGATGACAATGTCGACTAGTCAGCCGGATTTTCTAATCGCAAGCTTGCTGCTCGCGGCCACTGCCGTGCTTGCCGATGGCGAAGTCACTGTGCAGCCTTTACCTGTAGACACGGGCGAACGCGTGCCATTGCATACGGTTGTACCTCAGTACCCGGAAAAGGCCAGGCGTGCCCGAGTTGAGGGCGAAGTTGAAGTCTGCTTCAACGTCGACCGCAAGGGCAGGACCAGCCGGGTGTCCGTACGCAAAAGCACCAATCGGGCCTTTGAAAAAACCTCCAGGGACGCTATCAAGCGGTCAACGTACATGCCATTACCCAAGGGCAAAGAGCTATCAGGAATCAAGACCTGCAGGACGTTTCGCTTCCACCTGAATCCTGTAGCGGTCGCAACTCCAGGCAGCTAGCTGGGGGTTTCGTTGATCAGCAGGATACGCTCGGCCGCTTCTTCGAGCGACGTACCGAAGCTGATCAGTCCCTCATCATGGCCGGCGAGTACGGCGACTCCGGCATCCCTGAAGCCTTCCAGCCGGTAGAGTCGATCGAGTTCACGGGCCATGTCAGGCGTGCCGTAGGCAACGTCCGGAGCGGTGGTCGGCAGCTTGCCGAGACTGCGGCGCCAGAGTTCTGCACTGTGCACGTGTACGACCGCGCCGATCGCGTCACCCAGTGCATAGATTGCCGCGTGCGTCATTGCTTCCGATGAGGCCTGGACAGGTCCGCTGCATCTGACAACATTGCTGCGAATGTCGCAATCCGTGACCAGCGAGTAATGTCGCTCATCGGTGGCCGGCAAATGACCGGTCTGCGTGCCGCTGATCAAGAACAGGTCGCAGGAGCCGCGACGCACGCTTATGTTGCCGTAGCCGATGCCGAGATCCTTGTACTGGCCGATCAACCCGGCCTCATACAACGGCTTGCGCCAGGTATCGAGTTCCCGTGCCGCCGCGATGTGCGTGGCGGGCCCTGGCGTCCAGTGGCTGACATACTTTATGTAGCCTTCGTCGATCATCAAGACGTGGCCTTTTCCGGAAACAAACCTGCAAGACCTTCTTCGCTGGCGGCGCAGACACCGCGTTCGGTTATCAGGCCCGTGACAAGGCGTGCAGGAGTCACATCGAATGCGAAATTACTGACAGGTGTTGCCGGCGACGTCGTCCGGACAACTCCCGGTGTCTTGTTGGTCACTCCGGCAATGTGTGTGACTTCCTCGGGATCACGTTCCTCGATCGGAATTTCGCTAATACCATCCCGAATGCCCCAGTCAATTGTCGTCGATGGCAGCGCGACATAAAACGGAATATCGTTGTCACTTGCTGCAAGTGCCTTCAGGTACGTTCCGATCTTGTTGGCGACGTCTCCGCAGCAGGTCGTCCTGTCAGTGCCTGTGATTACAATGTCGACTTCGCCATGTTGCATCAGGTGTCCGCCGGCATTATCAACGATCAGCGTGTGCGGCACGCCGTTTTCCGCGAGTTCCCACGCAGTCAGTTGTGAGCCCTGGTTACGTGGCCGCGTTTCGTCGACCCACACGTGAACGTCCATGCCGGCCTGATGCGCAAGGTACACGGGTGCTGTTGCCGTGCCCCAGTTAATTGTTGCCAGGGCACCCGCATTGCAATGCGTGAGAACGTTGACCGGGCCGCTGCTCTTGCTGTGCGAAATCTCCTCGAGAAGCTTCAGACCGTGTCGGCCAATGCCAAGACATATTTCAATATCTTCAATACAGATTGCCTCGGCCTCTGTGCGAATGACATCAGCCAGATCGGCATGATCAGAAGCAAGGTCGAGGCGGCCCAAAATGCGCTCAATCGCCCAACGCAGATTCACGGCCGTAGGACGCGACCGGAGCAATTCTCCCGCTGCTTGTTGAACGTGATCGATTGCCGGTTCGTCGCCATGCAAGGCCGCGAGATACAGGCTCCAGGCGGCCGTTGCGCCTATCAGAGGTGCTCCACGCACGTACATATCCTGAATGGCAACGACACCGTCGCGCCAGGTCTGAAGATCGTGAACGCTGTATTCGTGTGGTAATCGACGCTGGTCGATGATCTGTACGATCGATGGATCGCCGGGCTTCAGCCAAATCGTGCGAAAGCCGTCGTTAGCCATCCAGACCTACCGACAGCCTTGCCGACCGGAGCGTATTAGCCATTAGCATTACGATCGTCATAGGGCCAACGCCACCAGGTACCGGAGTAATCGCTTTGGCTACCGCGCTTACCTCCTCGAAATCGACATCGCCAGTGAGGCGAGACTTGGTTTCCCCGTCAATGGTCGCTTCGATGCGGTTGATTCCGACATCAATGACGACAGCGCCCGCTTTCACCCAGTCGCCTTTGATCATATTGGCTCTACCGACAGCGGCAACGACAATGTCAGCCTGTCTGACAACGCCAGGGAGATCCTTGGTGCGGCTGTGACAAACGGTCACGGTTGCGTTTGCCCGCAGCAACAGGCTCGCTATCGGCTTGCCGACGATGTTCGATCGGCCGACAACAACAGCGCTCAACCCGGACAAATCGGCACCCAGGTGATCCTCGATCATCAGCATGCAACCGGCGGGCGTGCAGGGAACAAATGCATCTGCCGTACGACCGGAGGTCAGTTTGCCAATGTTGATAAAATGAAATCCATCAACATCCTTGTTTGGCGTTATTGACTGAGTGATCAATTGCTCGTCGAGGTGTTCAGGCAACGGCAATTGTACAAGTATGCCGTGAATGCTGTCGTCACTATTGAGATCGTCAATCAACTGCAGCACATCGTCTTGTGCGGCGTCCGCTGCCAGTGTGTGTTGCACCGACTTAAAACCGCAACCTTCGGCTCTCTTTTTCTTGTTGCGGACGTAGACCTGGCTTGCGGGATCTTCGCCAATGATGACAACGGCCAACCCGGGTATCAACCCATGTTCTTTCAATAAAGCTGTTGTTTCTGCGCTAATTTCTTCTGATATTTCGGCGGCCTTGGCTTTACCGTCAATTCGCAATGCGGTTGTCATTTTATGTGCTTCCTTCGTTCAGGATTACGGATGTCGGAAGGTCCGACAGGCGCGGCGCATAGTAACGCCACCGGCCGAGCGGGTAAACTGTAGCCGGTGTGGTGATGAGTCAATCACGTTGTGAGGGGAGAACCATTGATGCAAGAGCCGTGGATCGAGCGTTGGCAGGAAGGCCGAATCGGCTGGCATGAGGAAGAAGGAAACTCGAGTCTCAAGAAGCACTGGCGAGTGAAGGGTCGGCGTGTTCTGGTCCCCCTTTGTGGCAAGACACCGGATTTGAAATGGCTGGCGGAGCAGGGAAATGAGGTTGTTGGCGTGGAGTTGTCCCAGTTGGCCGTTGAAGCATTTTTCGCGGAGCAGAATATCGGCTACACAGTTCTGCAAGGTGAATTGCCGACTTACCAGGCGGTCGATCAGTCAATCACGATTTATTGCTGTGACTACTTTGATCTGAATTCAGTACGCTGCGATGCGCATTATGATCGTGGTGCCCTGATTGCCCTGCCAGCCGACATGCGCGAGGAGTACGCCGTGCACACAAATACGTTGCTGGAGAAGAATGCCGAGCAGCTGGTAGTGACCCTGGAATACGACCAATCGCTTACAAACGGCCCGCCGTATTCTGTTCGATCCGATGAGTTACTTGCTTACTGGCCCGACCTCACCTGCGTCGATATGCGTGACGACATTGACAATGGACCGCCGAAATTCATCAAGGACGGCCTTACCGAACTGACGCAAAAAGTGTGGCGTTCTCCATGAGCACTACCGCTTCAAGGCCGAATTCGGATGTCGTGCCTTTAGAGCGTAGAGCATTGTGGCAGGGACCATCGACGCGAACAGGTGCTTGAGCGTGTGGCCGCTGATGAGCTGGCCTGCAGTGAAGATGGCAACGTCAAAATACTCGAATAGTTTCGCGAGCACATAGAAGAGCATCATGAGCCAATAGTATTTTGCCGACCCGATTGACGGCTTGTACACCAGAAGGATGACCGGAATCAGCAACATCGGCAGAAATTGAACCACCGCGTATGGGCGTAGATCGCCCGCACCCCGCGTCTCTGTAAAAGCCCAATAACACACTGAGGCAACACCGACCACCAGCAATGGGACGAGGATTCGACGTGCGGCATGGGCCGATATGAATTCGCCAATAATGATCGAGAGCAGACCAGCAAAGCCGATCGTCATCGACAGACGGTCCCAGATCAGTGAGTCATTCGCAGGGCTCAGGTGGTAGTAGCCGGAGCCCAGGGCGGTCAGGAATATGCCCACGAAAAAAACGCTGAAAGCGGGCCGCAATCCCGGGAGGCACACCAGGCAACCGTGCCGGTGTATGTAGGCAAGGCCCCACGAGCCGACCACCAGGAACGGAAAGTTCGACGCGACGTCCCAGAAGTTGCTGACAGCGAGAATCGTCCGGCGATCAGCGAAATCGTGATAAGCCGGGTCCTGGGGAACAGGAGAGGACAGCAAGAAGCCGAGAGCGATTAACACCAGTGAACCGAAAATCAGCGCTATGGCGCGAATAGAAATGCCGAACGGGTTTCGTGTGTCGTGACTCAGATGCCCATCTTCGTAAGGACGTCAGCGAGCTCTCTGGCGATACGCTCAGCGACAGGATGGTCTGCGGCAAAACGTGATTCGAGATGTTTGGCGCGGTCAATTGCTGGCAAATGCGTCTCGCCGGTCAGCCGATCGATATCGTCGTTCATCTGGTTCAGGAGTGCGCGTGTTTCTGCATCGATATCGTCAGCCGACTGCAATTCGCTGTTCAGTTCAGTCAACAGTTCGCTTAGTCGTTCTTTACTCACAAGCATGTCCGTAGCTGATCATGATGGTATCAAGGTACTCCAAGGCCGGTATCCCGGCAAGCGCCGGATAATATGACGTAACGCCAGTGAATGGCGTAGACTGCCAAGCACTGGTTTCTGCTTGGGAGTGCCGATGTCCGACATCCGTAACTACGATACGGTCGCCTTTGATGTTCGTGATAACGCAACAATGTTGTTTTTTGCGCGTACCACAGCAGAGGGAGATATCGACGACTATTTGTTACTCATGCGGACGATTGAAGATGATTTCGATTCGTCGACGTATATCGAAATCAACGAAAAGCAATTCGGCGGACACGACTTGATTCGCGAATCAGCACTAATGGGCAATACGCTGACGCTTCGGTTACATGAGCCGGCTGAGGAGCTGGGCGGAATCACGGAGATCGTGTTGACCTTTGCGGACACTCCGGAAAACGGAGCGAGCATGGAGGCAGGCGCGTTTCGCGTACTCGGCGACACGCTCACTGGTGGGAACGCCTGACAGGACCGCGTGGCCGAAGGAAAATACAGTCTCTACATTGTTCGCTGCGCCGACGGCAGTTTGTATACAGGCATTGCGACTGACGTCGAACGACGAATCCGGGAACACGAGAGCGGTGCGCGCGGGGCGAAATACCTTCGTGGCAGAGGGCCTCTGCGCCTGGAATTCGAACAATGGGTTGGCGATCGCGGCGATGCGTCGCTATTCGAATACCGCGTCAAGCAGCTCGACAGGTCGGGTAAAGAAGATCTGATCGCCGGACGGTTTTTGCTGACTGACCTCCTGCCCGATCGTAGTGAGTCCGGTAGTCAGGCTTCGGGTGAGGCCCGCGGATAGAGCACAATCGGCTTGCCGAACTCGGGAAGATGCAGTCGCGTATCCGAGTCCCAGGTTGCACTGAACTCTTCAAACCAGGCGGCCGTTTCAACGAAGTTGTCGAGTGCGCGCGGATACAGCGAGATCTCGCCAAACGGTTGTGAATAATCGTCGAAGTGGATGGGAATGACATGGGCCGCACCTGTAGTTGAAACAAGAGCCTGCCAGTACTGCTCAGCATATTCACGCCCCAACCCTTCGAGTAAGCCGACACTCAGCATGACAACATCGGTTTTGACCCCGTCGAGTGCACCTTGCAGGAATCCCGCACTGCCCTGCACGATCGTCGTGCCATACTGATGGGCGATCACAATCGAGTAGCTCTTTCCCTCGCGCCAGGCAGAGATCGGTGCAGGCATTTCAAGTGGTTCGTCGATCGTGCCCGCATAGGGAACCGAGCCTCCCCACCCGATAGGTGCGTGGCTTGAATTGATCATCGTTATTGTAAATTGACCGAACGAGTACGCATTGCCGCTCGTCGCAACAATGATCTGGTCTTCGGGTACTCCTGCACCGCGAGCGATCTGTGCGCTCGTCGTAGAACCTAGAATTGATGCGCTGCTTCGATTGCCGATTGCTCCAATGTCCATCGCATGATCGAAATGTGAGTGCGCGGGTATGATCGCTGCGAGGCGCCGCATGCGATATTTGTCGAGCACGAAATTGATTGTGGCCGCATCACTCTGTACCGGTCTGTCGAATAGGATGTCAGCAAGTGTTGGCCTGGAAAAGAAGCCATCGATCAGTATTTGTGTCTCGCCATCGTCAAATAACAAGGTCGTGGCGCCCAACCACGTCACCGTAACCGCATCTGGAGACGGCTCAATGGTGGGGTACGGTTGCCAGGCGATGTTCTCGAGCGATGCGCGGTCACGCCATAGCCACACTACAGCAACAGATCCGACGATACTGACAGCCGCGACCGCAATCGCTGCTTTTTTTGCCCAGCTTTTGAGTTTGTCCAGCGAGACCGTTGGCATTATTGACCAGCAGCCAGCTTCGCAAGATGACCGGTAAGCGGCGCCAGGTAGTTACCCATGGCATATCCAAGCAACGCCATCAGGATCGATGCAGGAACCAGATTGGGACGATGGTGCGCAGCGACAATCGGTGCGGATGCAGCAGCGCCGATATTTGCGGCCGACGCGATTGCCACGCTATGGATATCAACACGAAACAGCCATGCTCCTGCAAGACAAAAGAGCCCATGGATGATTATCCAGACGAAGGCGCCGGCAACGAACATCGGAGCTTCGGCGAGGCCGGCGACCGAAGCGCGCGCGCCCATGCCCGCGACGAAAACGTAGATGAGTGCCGTTCCCATTGCAGTCGAATTGGGTAATCTCGACACCGCTGTCGTGGAAAGAAAAAGCGCGAGTGTCGTGACAAGAAGAATCCGCGTCGTTGTTTCGCCGAAAACGGTCCCAAGACCGGGGCTTAGCGATGCGATCGAATCAGATATTCCCGGTGCCAACGCTGTAGCTGCCCAGGTAACGCCAATGACGATTGCGATCAGGAACAGGTATTGCGGCATTGTTGGGGCGTGATCGTCCTCAACATGCACCTCCGCCGCGGCATCCATGGATGCAAGGCGTTCGGCGGGCACTCGCGCCCACTTGTTGAAGCGATCTGCGAAGTCGCGTGACATCAGAAGAAGAGGTAGCCAGAAAACATAAATCACATTGTCGGCGATCACGGCGAGACCGAATTGTTCTTCGGATGTGCCGAGCATCTCCGCTGTTGCCGCCATATTTGCCGTACCGCCGATCCAACTCCCCGCGAGCGCTCCATAACCTTTCCACGCGTCCTCGGATAACCAGGTATGCACAAGCAAGTACGCCACGACGGCGCCGACCATAACGCCTGCAGTGCCCATCAACATGACAAGCACGCCTTTGCCCATCACACGAACCACGGCCGGGACGTTTACCTTGATTAGCATCAACACGATGAACGCCGGCAGCAGGTACGCGCTCAATCCCGAGTAGACAGGTGACGAACTCGGAATTACATCGAAGTTATTAAGGAAGACCGGAGTGGCGTAGATGAACAACAGCGGTGGAATGTACTGGAAAAGCCTGGCCCGCGTCGTTTGTTCCAGCATGAAGAAGAATGCCGCGACGAACGCCAGTACGGCAAGCACGCCAAGCGGTGACGAAATCAGGGCCTCGGAATTTTCCATACGCCGCGGACTCTTGAGCGGATCATGACTCAGGCGAGTATAAAGCAATGACCGGCTATCGGGGCGCTGTGTCAGACTATCTGCGCTTGCAGGTCCTTACGTGTAGCCTCATCTGTCAAAGCAGCCGACTTAACCGTCAACCAGGCCGCATCCCAATCCTTGACCTTGCTCGGGCCAAAAACAAACTTGGCGATGAAGCTGTCAAGCGCTCCGATCCGAATGACGTTTTTGGGCGGTAGAGTTGGAAAATCGACTTTGCCTGTGAACACAACAACGTTAGCGACCGGCACATCCGGCACCACATTCTGCAGGGCGCGCGTGCGGCCTTCGTTCTGGATCAGGGGATTGAGGAACCGTCGGCGGAGGCTGCCGTCCACATTCGTCCACTGTGGAACTTCCGCAGCGCCCAAAATGATGCCGTTGTAGTGTTTGGTCTGGATACACAGAATACCGCCGGCTGTCAGTATCGCGTGGTCAATCTTGGTCAGGCCGCCGTAAGCGCCCGGTAGTATGAAGTCATGGAGTACATCCGGGCCGCGCGCTTCGAGCGCACGACGAATTCGCAGTGCCCCAATTCGCCCGGTGACTATCCGCATTACATGGCTGGCTGTCGATCGGAATACCAGCGTCAGCAGAAGAGCGCCTGCGATCGTAAAAATGAAGGCTGCAGGGCCGACATTGGTGATTCCTGTCGCGGCAGCAGGTTCGGCGCCCAGCGCCGGGAGGGCGATGAGCGGTAAGCTGGTTGCGATAAGTCGAACTAGCACGATCATTCACCTAGGGTAGAACTTTTGGCGCCGGAATTATCGTAGCGGGTCACGTTTTGAGAAGCGTATGGCCCGGGTAGGCCAAAAAATGTCCATCAAGCTCGGCGACACGGATCTGTGTTTCGTATACCGAGCTCAGCAATTCACTCGTCAGGACCGAAACCTTGTCGCCGTCGGCCACGACGGCACCGTCCTTGAGTACGATAACACGATCCACTTCGGTTGGAATCTCACTGAGATGGTGAGTGACGAGCACGATGTTGTGGCCCGTTTTCGATAGCTCCCTGATTCGACCGAGGTAGTCAAAACTTGCTGTGAAGTCGAGGCCAACAGTGGGCTCATCCAGTATCAAGGTCTGCGGTTCATGCACGAGAGCGCGTCCCAGAAGACAGCGCCGCTGTTGGCCAGTGGACATCGACTGGAGTGGCACGCTTCGCAGCGAGCTGATGCCAAGCTTGTCCAGCGTCGCGGAGGCTTTCTTGACCTGATCGTCACTGACGCGTGAGGCAATTACTCCATGTACGCCAATGCTCGAGTAGAAGCCCGAGACCACGACTTCGAGCGCCGTCGTCGCGGGTGTATAGCACTTGTGCAAGTCGTGCGATACGACGCCGATGTGCTTGCGAAGGTCCCACACATTCCAATGGTCGCGGCCAAGAATTCGTACCCAGGAATCTTTAGCAACGACCGGATAGAGTTCGCGATTAATCGTCTTCAATAACGTGGTCTTGCCCGAGCCATTCGGGCCAAGGATCGCTACTCGCTCGTGCTGGGCGATCGAGAGGGTCAAATTTTCAAAAACCCGTGTCGCCCCGCGCCAGATCGTCGCGTTGTGTATGTCTATGAGCAGTGGATCATTCATATGTCTGGAATAGTACTGAACATCGGTCGAACGCGTCAGGCTTGCTGGTGTTTCCAGCGGCCGAGTCTGAAAATCACAACGCTGAGAACGGTCACGAGAGACTCGGACAGGACAATGGCGAGGAACACACCGTTCGGTCCCATCGAAATATTGCTTGCAAGCCAGAAGGCCAGCGGTATCTGTAACATCCAGAAGCAGACAAAATTGATTACGGTTGGCGTGGTCGTGTCGCCGGCACCATTGAGGGCCTGAGTGATGATCATGCCAATCGCGTACATCGGAACGCCGACACCGAGGATGCGCAGACAGCTGATGCCATACCGGAGCACCTCATCATCACTTGAGAACAGGCCCACGATCGTGGGAGCGAATGCGATGAGCAGTATGCCTACCACGGTCATAAATATCGTGTTGTAGCGTGCAGCGCGCCAGGTTGACTGTTCGGCGCGCCGCGGTTTTTGAGCACCAAGGTTTTGGCCCACCAGCGTTGCGGCCGCATTGCCAAGGCCCCAGGACGGCAGCCACACGAATTCGAACATGCGCAGCGCAATTGTGTACGCGGCTACGGCCGTGCTGCCATACAACGCAATAATGCGCATGATGATGATCCAGCTTGATGTCGCAATCAGGAACTGTCCGACACCACCTGCGGAGATAATCAACATGCGCTTGACCAGCGGCGGTGCTATTGCGAGATTTCTAAATTGAAACTGAAGACGCCCGCGACCGTCGAACAGGTACCAGAGCTGATAAACAACACCAATACCGCGACCGATCGTTGTTGCGACTGCAGCGCCTGTCACACCCATTTCCGGAAACGGGCCCAAGCCAAAAATAAAACAAGGATCGAGGACTATATTGATCCCGTTTGCAAGCCAGAGAGATCGCAACGCGACCGAAGCATCTCCGGCACCCCGAAATGCGGCATTGAGAAGAAACAAATAGAGAATGCTGGCAGAGCCACCCAGCAGCACTGCCGCAAACCCGGTGCCCGTTTCGATGACACCCGCGGTTGCACCCATCAGTCGCAACATGTCGGCGGCGTATACGGCGCCGGAAACGCCGATGACCAGTGATAAGACTGCAGCTATCCAGATGGCCTGGCCCGTCACACTTGCCGCCGCATCGCGCTGCTTCGCTCCAATACGGCGTGACACCATCGCGGTAACGCCCATGCCGAGACCGACCGCAACCGCATAAAGCACAGTTATCAAGGCTTCAGTGATGCCGACTGCGGCGATGGCATCGGTACCGAGACGCGCGACGAATGCGATATCGACGACAGCGAATATGGACTCCATCGACATTTCGAGCATCATCGGAATCGCAAGCAGCCCGAGCGACCGTCCTATTCGGCCTGTCGTGTAATCGGTATCGCTGTCGCGCAACGATTCGCGGAAGAACGCAACGCCACGTTGCCAGAGTGACACTTTTTGGATGTTAGTATTCACAAGGTCGAGATATTAACGGAAGTGCCCAATGCCTGACGGACTCTGGCCAGTACTTGCGATAATCGCAGTGGTTGTCATCTATACGATCGCCAAGGTCGTACAGCATGTGCGCAAGAGCGAAGAACAATGGCAACAGGTCGACAAGAGTAAGCTTCGCGAATGGTCGGATGGCGACTGGCCCGAAGACTAGCGCTTGATATCATCCTGCAACAAACTCGCAAACTCTGCCGCAGTGTCTTTTGCTGACTGAATCATCTGCTCTTCCGAATGGTGGATAGCGTGTTGCTCCATGAGCAGGTGCGAATCACGCGCGCGAAATTCCTCGCCGACGCGTTCGACCTCTTCTTTTTCAAAACCCAGGTTTGTCAGCACGCGCTTCGACATCGTAAGGCTAGACAACATCGTTTCGCGAAAAATGTGCTCGATGCCAAGGTCCATCAGGCCGTGTGCGTGGCGCCTGTTGCGTGCTCTGGCAATGATTTTCAGACGTGGAAAATGGCGCTTGACCGTCTCGGCAGTATGGATCGATGCG
>Ga0255045_10000095_pt1 | contig 16434 bp, 27 predicted proteins | sample BC1_12_23_MG_FD_183652 | JGI IMG/M metagenome (GOLD analysis project Ga0255045, IMG submission 183652) | Seawater microbial communities from Strait of Georgia, British Columbia, Canada - BC1_12_23 | ecosystem: Environmental > Aquatic > Marine > Strait | place: Canada: British Columbia...
TGGCGCGAGCAATACGTCGAGCCGGAAGACTGCTACGACGATGAAGGCTGGGCCGATGAGAACTGCGTCGAGCAGGCGTATCGCGATGCCGAGCTGATGTCATTTTTGTACAAAAAAGAGGAACGCGATTGGGTAGCGCGCAGCTCCGGCGACCTACGGCTGCCCGCCGAAGCGTTCAAGCGAGTCGTCGTACCGAAGCAGAAGTTGGCGGCTGCCGAGGCGCTGCTGAAAAAACTTGGCCTCCGCATGCCCGTCAAAGTGTTGCGTGGCAAATCGAAGGCAACCGCTATGGTTCCACGTGGAACGCTGCGCCAAACGACCGCGAAGGATGAGGTCGACCCGGACCAATACCGCAAGGAGAGGGGTCGTTGTCCTCGAGGCTACGGGTTTGACGGCGAGAAGTGCATCAAGACGCCCCCGAAAAAGGGCCGGGACGGGCCGTCAGATGACGTAGAGGATCCGCCGAAGGGTAGGGGCAAGGGCGAGGATGAAAAACCCGCAGAAACGGCGCTGGACGACGCGAAGCATGCGGTCGAGAAGGTCAAGAAGAAGCTTGCGAAGCCGCAGGGTCCGCAGGCGGAGGTGACGAAGCAGAATCCGTACGGACTGGATGACGAGACGCGCGGTGCGAAGACGGCGGCCGACCTGGGTGGCCACGAGGGGCTGCGAAAGGTGCTGGGTCACCTGGAGCCGAGCAAGCTGCCGCCGCCGGACGTCGACCCGTCGAGCATCCGGGTGAATCTGGACGGGGACAACGATTCGAAAGCGATGATGACGTGGCGGGACGGTAAGGGCCGGTTGCAGGCCGCCTACACGCCGAAGTTCTTGAACCGCAATGCGGCCGTCAAGTGGGAGCGGGTCAAGAAGTTGGAGGCGAAGGCGGACAAGGCGATCGAATCGTTTGGCAACCGGATGCAGGATGGGAAGTTGTCGACGAGGGAGCGGGATGCGGCCGCTATCATGACGATCATCGGAAAGACGGGGTTGCGCCCCGGCAGTACGAGCGGGCTGAAGAGCACGGGCCATCGGGGTATCAGCACGCTGTCGGCCGACAACGTCAAGGTTGAGGGTGGTAGCGTGAGTCTCGAGTTCGTCGGCAAATCAGGCAAGACGAATCGGACGAAGATTGACGACCCGGCGCTCGCCAGCTATCTGACGGACCGGCTGAAGGGGAAGGCTGGTGACGAGCTGTTGTTTGATGCGCGCGAGAAAGACCTGCCGGCGACGATGGAGGCGGGGGGAGTCAAAGGTTTCAAGCCGAAGGACTTTCGTACGAGAATAGCCGGCAAGATAGCGGCGAAGACGATGGCCGAGTTGGCTGACCCACCGCCGCCCATGCCGTCGAATCGTACGAAGGCGAAGAAGCTGATTGAGCAGCGGATTAAGGAAGCGAGCAGTGCGGTGGCGGACCAGCTGAACAACACGCCGGCAATGGCGAAGAAGGCGTATATCAATCCGGCCATTTTCCAGACGTGGGCCGAGTCGGTTGGCGCGAGCGAGTATGCGGCGGCTGCGGCGATGGCGCGGAAGCCGACGGCTGATGAGCTGTGGAAGGGGGCGTTGGGCGTGAAATTGCCGGGTGCTGACGAGCAGGTTGACGTGCATCCCGAGCTGGAGGATGACGATCAACTTGATAGTGTACCGGAGCCGGAAATCAACAGCACGGTTGAGGGTGCGGTCGTTGAGAGGATTGTTGGCCCGCTTTTGGAAGCGGGTCATCGGGATTTGGCTCGTGCGTTTGTGAGTCGTTTCGATGCGTAGTATTGGATTGTTGTTGTTGGCGTTGTTGCCTGTATGTGCTGGCGCGCCCGTACAGGTTCGGCAGGTCGAGCCTAGTGCGTTGAAGTCTGGTCGGTCGTTCCGTTCGTATCCGGCCCGTTTCATCAGCTGCCATGACGGCGACACGTGCGACTTCGCGATACATCTTGGTTTGTCCGTTTCGGTCTACCAGACGACGCGGCTGTTCGGTATCGATACGCCGGAGTTGCGGGGTGATTCGTACGAGCGGGCTGTTGAGGTGCGCGATTTCGTCATCCGAACGTTGCAGCAGGCTCAGGCGATCGAGCTGTTCGTTCCGCAGCGACGCAAGTGCCGTTGGGATGATGGTGGGTGTGACGAACGAGGCAAGTATGGTCGGCTACTCGTTGAAATCGACGCTGACGGTCAGAGCGTCAACGGCCTGCTGCTCCGTACCGGCCGGGCCGATGTGTATTGAGATATTGTCGAGCAGTCGGCTCATCCGGCCGACATTCCGTCAGTGCTTGCGTCATGCGATAACTCTGATACTATGGTGGTGGATTTAGGGATCCATTCCTTCTCGGCAGCGCAGTCGCACCCGTCGGCGGCTGCGCTGCCAAATCATTGACAGATCGTAACGGTACCGATATTGCGCGGCGAGCCGTCAGAAAGGGATCCTGATGCTCGCTTTGTTAGTTTCGGTGGTCGTTTCGGCCGGGCAGATATGCGTTCTGGACGAATCGTCCGGATTAGCGCAATGCGTCGTCGAATCGGTAATCATGGCCGTGCATGCGGAGCATGCTGAAGATTTTGACATTCAAGTATCGGATTTTGCTTCATTCTTGAATGACGTGCGACGTCGCGGTGACGTTGGTACCGCTGATGTATTGGTCGTTTCGGACGGGCATTTTCGCCGTGGCCAGTTAGGTTGGTGGCGAGGGAACGGCTGGCATCTAGCTGGTCTGGGCATGCCGATAGCTCGGTTGCCGCCGGCCATGCTTCCGCCGGTATCGATGCCGCCGTTCGATATCCCGCGCCCCGACGGGTTGCCGCCCGGTCTCGATTCCGTATCGTCCGGCCTGTCGGTTCACGAGGACGGCGGCATCAACACGGACGGCCAGCTACTGTACGGACGGGAAATCGGCATTAACAGCTACGCATGCAACAGCTACGGCACGATTGATGCGTGCAAGGCATGCTGTATGGCGACGCGCACGATGGCCATCAGTGGCCTCGCGGCATTAGCGGTCAAATGCCATTCGGTCGTTGCCGCCACGTTTTGGGGTCACATTGGTTGCGCGGTTTGGGAAGCTTCTGTAATCGGATACTTCCTGTACAACTGCTCGAAATGCAACGATAACTGCCTGGATTTCTGGTGGAACGACCGCAGTATCGATTGGTCGCAGTATCCGCAGATACAGCATGATTTGTCGTCCGGCCAGTACGATACGTGCGAAGGTTGGCGCCGTTGGGTCGATTGGGGGGGCGTACAGGTCATCGGTCTGACGACAACGTGGGGGGGCAGCTCGTACGAGTGCTACGTCATCTCTGAAGACGGGCGCATCAATCAAGAGCTTGCCTACGGGGACATGTATGGTGTCAACGTCCGGTTGGTAGGGACGATGAATCCGTTTGGTGTGATGCAGCCGGTCGACTATCGTATCCTCGATGCTATGTGCTGGGATGATGGCCGCCAGATCCCGTACGTTGGCATCACGCACTATGATGCAGCAACCGGCCTGTACATCGAGAAGGAACGTGGCGGCCGTCTCTATCTGGAGCGCTACAATTGGACGGACAATCCCGACATGGCTGACCTGAAAGTGTGGGTCTATGGTGACGTGACGGGTGACCGCATCAAGGTTGAGCGGCTCGGTATCCTTTGGTTCAACTGGTGAGGTGTGTGATGAGGTGTCTGATGAGAAAAAAGCACGACCATACGAAGATACCAGCTTGGGTGCCGGGCACAGCCTGCTTCGCGCACATCTTCCTTGCCCCCTTGCCCATTATGCTGCTGTCTGAGGGTCAAGTGATTTCGGCCTTCATCTGCATGACGATCGGAATGGCTGCTGTCGGCATGTACAACTGCTTCGTACTAGAACGGCTTAGGCGTCTTTCAGCCTGTTGTCAGGCATCGGAACAAAACGAAGCCGGCGATAGCGGTTGCAGGGACGGCAGCCCAACGCCAGTCAAATGACCGCTTCGGCAGCTCTTTGCGTGTTGGCGGCCGGGCAGGCGGTTGCGGTTCCGAAGCCGTGCAGACGCGACGGGATGCGCGAGCAATCGATCGCAAACACGCTTGAGGTGCCGTGGTAGAAGAGTCCGCGCTTCGCGACGACGTAGTGCGCATACGCAACCGCCAGATTGCGGCGGTCTTGACGCAACAAGGCGATGAGTATTTGTCTGTGCATGCTACCGGAATAACCGCTGGCGTGACCGGTTGCGGACCGGTTTGCCGGTATGGTAGAAGCCGCCCGCGATGAGGTTTTTCCGGCAGGAGGAATTGATGAGATTTTTGCAGTGCATGATGATGTTCATATTGACAGCATGCGGCAGCGAGCAGGCCATCTCACCGCAGGACGCGAGCCGCAGCGACGGCTTCGCGCAGGACGACAGCGCCGGCGGCATCCACGTGACCGTCATGACCGAGACGCTGTACCGCATCGACAGCGTCCTGGTCGTCGTCGAGAACGGCAACGGCCCGGACGAAGGCACGATGCTGGAAGCGATCAACATCTACCGCAAGGCCGCGATAAAGTTGTTGGAAATCGATGCGCTGACCGAGTACAGGTACTGGAACGCGCTCAAAGAGATCCGGTGGGACGACGAGCTGGTCGCGCCGATCGGCGGCACGTACGACTACGCCGGCAACCTGCTGCTGGAGTACCACGGCTGCATCATCGACCCGCCGCTCTATCAGCTGCTCGCCACCCACTACTACTACGAGATGACTGGCGACACCGCGTTGCCGGCGGCCGTCATGCAGTGGGCGGAAGACCTGTCCGGCGACAATACGGTGCTGTGTGCGCCGTGACAGCCGAGCTATCTGTTGTTAGAGTTGACCACCCAGTTCCGCCCAAAGACTCGATAGCTCGCCGGGACGATGCAGCGCCGCTACGAAGTCCGGATGCTCTGCTCGATACATGTTGAGCATTTTCGTACCGTCCAGCTCGATAGATGCCTGGACGTTCGCCAACCGATCGCACAGCTTGAGGCCGACCGCTTGCATGCCGACTGCTCGGATCCTCGGGTACGTCTTGGCGTGACGTTCCGCACGACTGTTGCCCGGTTCATCCGTGACGGCAACGACCAGCGCCGTAACGGTCGAGCCGAACGCTCGATGCAACATGCTGATCGTAGCATTCGTGTCTTCTAGCACGTCATGCAGCCAGGCGGCCGCTACCAATTCGCCGTGGTCGGCGCCAACCGGGTCGGCCGTCAGCTCCACCACATACTTGGTCACGAACTCAGCCACCAGGGCCAGGTGATACTGGTACGGGTGGGGACCGTACTGTTGCTCGCCATGCATCCGTATAGCGAATCTGCGTGCCTCAACCGTCATCCCATTGCCTCATCAGCGCACCCGCGACCTAGCATCAGCAATCCAATCGGCCGCCTGTACGAGGATAGCTTTCAGGTCATCAACGTCGCCGTCGCGGAAGAAACGGCTGGGGCGCTCCCGATTCTGCCGCTCGACCGTGAAGTTGTAGATGGGGTGTTGATGGCCTTCGGCCACAGTGATGCGGCAACGACAATCCCCCTGCTCCAAGCAGGCGACCTCGCGGAACTCGAGCTTCTGCCGCGGCCGGTCTCCCCCCCGGTCAGACCGGCCGCGGTCGTGTCGTTGAGGCGCGATGCCGTCAACCGACACGTCGATGCTACCATAACGACGCTGGAAAGCGTCGCTGAAGCTATTGTTCCGGTACTCTTCGTTGCTGCCACGCTGTTGGCGCCGCTGCCGGTCTCTGTGTGGGTTTCCCATGTTTCCCTACTTCACGCGCTCGATAAGCTGTCCAGCCCGATCGATCGCTTCCTCTATAGGGCTGTTGGCAACCCAAAACCGAGCAACCAACTGCCGCTTCTCCTGTACGGTAACGCAATTGGCGATCGCTTCGTCGTACGCATCCCTCATAAGCGCTATGATGCCGTCCCGCAGCATACTTTGGTCTGCCGCACGAACCTGCCCATCGATCAGTCGTTCAACCTTCGCCGCCCATACCTTCATGTCAACCATCAACTACCTTCTCCTCCATGCAGTAGCGGTAGAACTGCCGCTTCCAGCCCCAGACAGTTGACTGAAGTGGAACGGCGACACAACAAATAACGTAGCAGCTCCGATAAGCCAAGCCCAACACCCCGATGGCACTGCGCCATCTCCCAAGGCAACGACGCCAACCACCACGCATCCAAGCGGATGATCGCATGACAACCGATGCACCGGTAGACCGGGACCTGTGCGATACCGCCATATGGGAATTCGCAACACCGCCGATACTGATGCTTGCGCGGCCACTTCATCCAAACGCCCAAGCAGGTCGTGCGCAGTTCTGTACGAAGTCCGGCTCATCCGTCAAGACGTAACCGCGCCGATCGTCCCACTCGTACCACCACCTGTTCTCGATCACGGTCGGTACGCCTTCGGCAATCTGCTCGAGAACAACGAAGTCGTACGCTTCGTCATGCAGGTTGCCTACGTTCGTCTCGATGGCGGCTGACGCGTCGGCGTGAATGTTGTAGAAACCGAAACAACGCCGTTTCAGAAATTGAAAAAACCGCGGCGACCGAACGGCCGTCACAAAGTACATGACTTGCATGCCGATCTATTTACAGGGTCAGCGGCCTGTGCTCCACATCTTCCGGACTCCCTCATCTGCATCTTGAATCTCGTAAAACCGATCGTCATCAAGCTTACGATGACCCGCATCGGCAGGCTCCGTATCCTTTCTGACAAAACGTCGCTTGCACATCCGGCTCATGCCGCACCACGCTGTTCGTGGTATCGACGGACGTCTGCCATGTTGACGATTTTGACGACCGAAAACTTCTCCAGCACATCCTTCACCGCATCCTCCGGCCCCCAAACACACTCAGAGCCAAAAATGAAACTGCCGTCGTCAAGTTGAATGAGCGGATCTGGAAAGCCGGCAATCCTTAACGCTTCCCCCCTAGGACTGATCGACCTCGTATCGCATTCATTCTCATGCCGATCGCCAACATAACGACCATAGCCGAATACATAGACGGTGTCGCCCGCCGAATGACTGACGGCGCCAACTCGTGCTCCTTCATTCATCACGTGCCTTCTATATCCACTTTTTTGATAAGGATGTTGTCCCCCTTTCTTCTATTCGATGACTTCTCGGTCAGTCTTTCAACATCCCGCAATTGTGCGAAAAAAGGGGCCAATGCTCAGATTAGTCAAGAAGGTAGTCTTGTCGGAAAATCGTCCAGAAGTCCGAGCTGTGGGGGTACAGAACGTAATCGTACGGAAGCCAGCCATAGCCTTCGTCGCCCCATCCCGTCCCCCACGAGTTGCGAATCAAGAACGCGCCCGTCGACTTGCCTACCTGACGCTCGTCATTGTACCCGACAGCCATGATGGCATGACCGCCATGCGGGCGGTCGCCCTTCTCCGGCATCAAGAACTCGCCATCATCGTTTCCCCAGTTGTAAACGACGAAACCGAATATGATGGGCAACTCCTTGACCAGCAACGTCCGCATCAAATTGACGACAGAGTGTCGACTGCGACGCCAATCTATCCGATAGTATTGGATGGTGCGGAAACTCTGGCCGCACAGGTAGACGAACGTCGTCGGGTCCTCGTCGAATTTCGCAATATCGTACGGCCAGTACCGCTCGGGCGGCGCACCGAAAATCTTCAACGCCTTCATGGCCGATCGAATGTACGCGCCCGTATCGCCTTTCAATCCGTCTAGCTGGCGCGCCATCTTGTAGACGAACAGCCGACTGGCGTCCAAATGCTTCCTGCGAGACCGCCGCTCCAAATATTCGACGATACCGACGGCCGCCTGAGCCGTACAACTGCCAAGCCGACCCTGCTGCTCGACCGGACTACAGTAACGACGCAAGTCAACCCGCTTCGGCTTCTCATCAGCCCGAAAAAAACCAGGTGCCCCAGCAAACAACGGTCGCTCGTCAATCAACCGCTCCACATCCCAGTCGCGTTGGTCCGGAAGCTCACGAAGCCATCCCATTCCGTACATAGATATCCCCCCTCAATAGTGCAAGAAAACTCGCATATCGAACGGCTAGCGGAATGTTGACTGATTGTCAAGTCGTGCAATCAGCGGGTTTCGTCGACGTGTATGTTTGGATAATGATGCGCGCACGAATCAAACGCAGGTCTCCGTCCTCCGCCATGTTTCAGTGATCGCGCGTCTCTTCGACCTGATACAGCTTCATGCCGCTCGCTCCGTACCGTATAGCCGCTCCAAATCAGCAACCGTCGCGGCCCGCCCGGCCCGACTGTTACCGCGCCGCCACAGCTCCAACTCGTCCCGTTCGGCCATCAGCATCCGTGTGATCGTATCGTCGGTCGGTGGGTATTGGCCTTCCAGATAGACGCAGATGCCGTCGACTCGACCGCGCTCGTTCCACACGTCAATGACGTGTCGGTTCCTGCCAATCTGATACCGTAAGCCGCTCCCACCCCGTACCATAACGAACCCGTACTTGAGATACCGGCGGAATTCATCCTGCCCGACTAGTTGGCGGAGTAGTTGCAGAGCCGTGATTTCGGCGGGCGTCGCGTTGGTGAAATCGACTCGTTCGGCCCGCGGTCGCATGCCCAGGTGATTCAGCCTGCGGCGCGTGCGAGACCGTTGCCGCGCGTATTTGCCCTTCCCGCAGATCGGTGCGTCTTCCAGATACCACCTGAGCACCTGTTTGCCGCCCGTCCCGTCCGATGTCGCGTCCGTGTCGTGCAACGTCCAGTAGTATTCGGTGAGTCGGTCAGTCTGAGAACTGAACGGATCGTACGTCCGGATGGCTATCTCGTTTATCGAGTGTGTGAGGTCTTCGTTCGTAATCGACAACAAACCAAACGCTTCCCCAACCGCATTGCTTGCTGCTGTGTGGATGTCAGGTTGCGTGTCAGCCGGGGACGAGTTTGCCGGTCGGGACAAGTAGACATTCCTCGATAGTTGGATTGAAGTCGAACAGCTCGTGTCCGCGACTCCCGTCACTGAGAATGGCATAGGCTCGATATCCTTCCCCGATCAACTGTTTGAACTTGTCGTACGCTTCGCGAACCTCGTCAGCAACGCAACGCGACCAGACGATGCGGTCGTCGCCGTTCTGGCTCATGATGCGCATCAGGCCGGTGTCTGCTGGCCGGGCCGGCGGCGTCAGTACCAGCTCGCCGTCCGGCAGCGAACCGCTCGTCACACGGAAGCCCCGGTCGGCCAGCGAGCGCAAGCGGTCGACCGCCTCGTCCACCTGATTCGAGTCGTCCGGATCCCACAAGACCCGTTGCGTCCGTTCCGATGATGGTTGCAGGCACAGTGGCATCACTTTTCCTCACATGCTTCGATCATCATAACATCGGCATTCATCGCAACAGAACGATTCGTCCCGTCTCTTCGGCATACCCTTCTTTACCGAGCGCGCCGTAAAGCCCCGTCCTTCAGGGCGGGGAGGATGTCAAGGCACGGCCGCCGGGTAGTTGGCTGCGTGTGCAGCCGTGCACTCATTCCCCCAAGCGACCAGCCTGAGCGCCTCGGAGTCGCCGGTCTGCGGATGCGCCACGATGAAGTAGGCGTTGCCCGGATGGCCTATGCCGTAGTTGACGACGACCGATGAGATAGCCGGCAGCCCGGCGGCGCGGCAGCGCGTGATCAGGTAGCCTAACGCGGAATTGAGCCGGGGGTCCCGATAGTGCAAGCCCTGCCACCGACCGGTCAGCCGCGAGCACAGGTTCAAGTATGAGATGTTGGCGCTGCGTGCCATTATCGGCCGGGCCGCCACCTTACGAAGCTCCTGGTAGAGCGCGGTCGCTAGATCGACGATGTCATGAGCTGCCATTGTTTTTCCGTCAGCGTCGGACGCAGTTGAGTGACAGCAGAGCTGCCAGCATCACGCTTTTCATTTCTTGTTTTCCACTGCCCGGCCTGCTCCGGCGAACATGGATTGACTTGTCATCGCGGTCAAACACGAGTAGGAAATCGAGGGTCTTCTTGACAAGATCCAGTGGTTGGCTCAGGTGCAATCCCTTTCAGGGCAATTGCGCACTTTCCCGCTGCGTATCGCCTCAATGTCCTGCGCAGTCAGACCGGCAGCCAACGCCTTCGCCTCGGCGTTCCGCGCCGCATCGCGCGCTTGCTGCGCCTTCAGATCGTCCTTCGTCGGTATCACGAGACTGACCGGGCCGTAGAGCTTATTGTCGACGATCAGCAGTTCGACCCGGCTGACCACCCCGTTCGAGCCCTGGACGTTTATCCCCGAAGCAAGCCGCAGGGCCGTCGCCTCTATCTGGCATACAAACCTCACGATCTCGTGACCACGGCCCTCAGTCAGATCACTGTTGGTCGTTACGGCCCATGCCTCATCCTTCATTTCGTCACCAGCTTCCTAGTCGGCATGCTGCCGCGGTCATGCGTCGAACTCGAGAACCTAGCTGTAGTTCTCCAGCAGCGCGCACACGTGCGTCATTAGATCGTACGCGGCCCGGAGCTGGCCGGCCTTCCGCAGGTTCGCGGCCCGCTGGTCGTCGCCCTCCTTCAGCACGTCATCATCCTTGATGCTGCAGCCAACGCTCAGCGTGTCCCGCAGTTGCTCGGCCGTTTCGAGAAAGCCCATATCGGTAGGCTTGACGTCCCGTGGCGTCCGTTTCGTAACAGCGTTTTTGACCTGACCCATCTGGTTTTCCTTGTGCAGCAGGTGCTTTGCTACTTCACCAGTCGCTCGGCAATAAGCATCAAAACGACCTTCTGGGCTAGCAGTACCTGACGGCGCTCGTCTTCACCGAGCGCTTTCATGTCGTCGTCCGTGAGCCGTAGCAGTTCAAGCTTGTCGCCGAACTTAAGCGGGGCTCCGCAATAAATGCATAACGACAGGTCACCTGGCGCGGGATCATCGACGCCCCCGACCGAGGTCGCCGCCTCCATCATCTTGAGGCATTCCGGGCATTCCATTGGCGGCGTCTGGTAACTATTCATACAACAGCCATCCCTTCAGTCGCTCGATCAACACCCGCGCTCCGGAATCCTCAGACCCCAACCGGGACAGGTCGGGTCATCGCAGTCGCACGCCACAACCACGGCCCCGACCCGTTGCAGGTCGCTCTCAGTTATCGGTCTCTCGTTCAACCGCTTGCGTAACGTATTGGTGTTGTCGAGAAACCGCTGCATGAATGCTTTCGCTGAATCTATCTTCATTTGACTCCCGCGAACAGCCTCTCCCGCAGTCTGGCCACCCGACCGGGCTGGCGCGGCTTTTGACTGCACGCCGAGCACATAACGTGGATGATTTCGAGGCCGCCTGCCAGATGGTTGTGCCGGTCCTCCGTCACCCGGCCGTCCAGGACGGCTCGATGGTGGCCGTGGCCGCAATGGCCACACAAGATCGTAAAGTTGCCCGACATGTTGTCCCGCAACGTCGGGTAGTTCCACCAAGCGCAAATAGTGCATTGAAATGCGATCGCTATACGCATCAACCTCCCTCATTATTCAGCGAGGGCTAGCGGACTTTTGACTGATTGTCAAGATCGTGAAGTGATGCCCGTGGCGGGATTCGAACCCGCACAGTCCCGACGGCAGCTATTGGGAAACGCGCTTCCCTACAGACCCTTCGACAAGCCTTTCGGTGCATCCGCAACCCTACTACCCGACCGGCTCGACGGGAACGCCACAACGCAGCTTGGCCGCATCGCCGGTCCCGAGACCCCTTCCGGTACCGGTTCCGTTTTTCCGGCGCCCTCCCTTTAGGCGACACGGGCAATCGTCTGACCTGGCCAGACGTCATCGAAAAAGGTGCCGGCCCGCCCTACCCTGAGCGGACCGGCGGTTTGTTTGCTGTGATTTTGCGTGCCGACCGGCGTTTAATGTGGCTACTGACGTTCATAAACCGGCGTCTTACCACTAGACTACCAGCCCATAAGATGGAGGGCCGGCCAAGATTTGAACTCGGGTTTCCAGTTGTTCATATAGCCGCAGTTTGATGCCGACACCACAGCGAATACTGAGTCTTGGAGAATAGCCTGAGGTTGTTGCCGCCTCGGTCGGTCGGGTAGTGTTTCCAATTAACACCGCGTCTACCATTCCGCCATCCCGCCTCATATTGGCGGGAGCAGGACTCGAACCTGCAAGACCTTGAACCGAGGATGGTGTTGGCGTTCTCATTCTCAACTTGCTACTGAGCCTGTCTCCAAAACAAAAAAAAATCCGGCCCGACCGATCAGCGGAAGTGAGTTTTCATCTGTCTAATCGATCGAGCCGAAACCTCATCCAGAAAACACCCAATCAAGCAACGTCTTACCAACCTGCACGGGCGCGACCACCGTCGTGTTGGCGCGCTCGCGCGCCTGTTTGACAGCGTTGCGCAGTTTCACGATCCGGTCAAGCAATTTCCGTTGGTCATATGGTTCTAACGCTGACGAGAAGTAGACCGTGTGCCAGTAGCCGACCGGCAAGTCTTCCTGTACGATTTGCCCTTGCTGCTGCTCCGTCACGCTACCATCGTGACCGGTCGTCTTTGTCGTCGTCGTCATGACGACCCGTGGCGTCTTCTTCGTACGAACCTTCCGTGTCTGCTCGCTAACGTAGAAGTTGCGAGCCGTATCCCAAGCCCACGTGTGCTCGGCCGACAACGTTGGCATGCGACCAACCGCCGTATGCAAGTCGTTCAGCTGCTTCTCAAGGAACAGCAGATACGTAGCGGGCACGTCCGTCGCCAGCTCCACGCCATCGACAACCAGGTCTGCCTTGGCCCCCGTGTTGCCGTACTCTTGCGTGGCCGTCGTGTCGAACACTTCGGCCGTCAAAGCGAGCATATCGGCGATGATTGCGTCGGTCCGTTGCTGTACGAGCGACATGTCGCCGTCCGGCCGGTCCGGGTCGTCCTCGTTCAGCGGCTCGTACGTCTTCGAGATGCCTTCGAACAACCCTGGCTTCTGGCACAGCTTGTCGTGCTGTGTGATCAGATTGTAGGCTCGACTCTTGACGCCTTTGAGAATCGCGATCGTTTCGCAGAGCTTCGGCATCTTCATCCCCCATAATTTGTTGCCGGCCTGTCGCCACCCCTGTTGCCAAGCAGCTACAGGCCGACAACTCCATCCGGACCAACGGTCGAACGTCAATCACAAGCCCGACAACGAGTCAAGCTGAAACTTCTAGTTGCGCCGGTGGCGGCGATCTAATATGAAGCTGCTGTGCTGTTCGCTCGTGCCAGCGACGATCGGTTGGCAGGTATGGCTAGCAGCCGGACCGGCGCACTGGCAATCTGCGCCGGCTACCCGAGACTGCGATGCAGAGCAACCGACCCGAGAAGGAAAGACGCCTGCCGACTTCCGGGGCAGCACGCTCTACCGAGCACGCCGTAAAGCCCCGTCCTTCAGGGCGGGGAGGATGTCAAGTTGACGTTCAAGCCTGAATAGATCGCTTCCCCAATATCTGCTGAAGCGACCAACGGACCTGATCGATCGTCAACTCATCGGCCAACCCCTGCTCGAATTGCCCGAGTTGAATGGTTGATATGCCTAGTCGTGCAGCCAGTGCGCCGATGCCAAGCCCCGTCCAAGCACGAAGATGTCGAATGGCGTTGGCCGTTTCGGCGTATGATGTCGGCGTAGTTGGGAAGTAGGCTTCGGCTTCGGGCGCCGACGTCTTGCCGAGATGGTAGCAGGTGTTGCACAGCTGCTCGCCATTCGTACACAAGACGCTGTCAACTCCGGTACCGCAACGGTCACATTGCAAGACTCGTGCGGGAGATGTCGTGTCGGTCATGCCGGCTCTTTACCGTGGTCGGTGCGGTGGGAATCGAACCCACATAACTCCGGTTAAAAGCCGGATGCCTGGCCACTAGGCTACGCACCGTTCGTACTCAAATCATTTCTTGTTGACTCGCCTACCCTTTGATGGTTGACAATCCGTCAAGTCTTGAAACGGGGGTACAGATGAAGATGGATAGTAGGCACGGGCTGGTAGCGCCGGTGACGGTTGGCGCGCGTTCCATTGACGATGTTGGTGCGTGCGATCGCTTGATGTATCGGTGCGAGTTTGAATCGATGGCGACGCTACGGGTCGAGCGCGTATTCATGACGCCCGAATGGGCTAAGGAGTTGTTAGATCACAGCACGTTCCGGAACAGGAAAGTTCAGGTAAGGCTACTGAAGAAGTTGGTGCGCAAGATCCATTCAGGTCAATACAGGGCGACACACCAGGGCGTTGCTTTGTCACCTGAACAGCACGTCCTCGATGGTCAGCATCGTCTCATGGCGTGTGCTGCGACGGGCATCTGCATTCCCATGTTCGTATTCTACAATCTTGACAAGGATTTGGTCCGGTTCATGGATCGTGGTTGCGCACGTACGGCGGACCAAGACCTCTTCATGAATGACGTCAAATGGTCGAAGGAACGGTTGGCGCTTCTGAGAATGAACATAGAACTGCTAGGCTTCGACTCGACGACTATCGACGGTGGGGAAGAGTACGACAGATGGGAGCCGCTATTCCGTGATGGGTTGGAATACGTCTTGCCCCTGATACCTCGTGTAGAGGGTACGGCTAAGACGGCTCCGGTTATCGGCTCTATAGCGTTCGCCTACCCGACCGCTCCCAAGCGCGTTCGCCAGTTTGCCGAGCGCTTCGTGACTGGCGTGCAGTTGAATTCGAACGACCCGGAGCTGAAACTTCAAAAGCACGTTCATGCCGACAAAAACAAGAACCGCGGCCAACGACCTAGAGCGCTGCTCGGGCGTGCCACTACATGGTGCATCCACAAGGCGTTGAAAGGCGGAGAGGTAACGAACGTTCATTGTACGATGGAGGGCATCCATCATTTCCGCAAATACTACTTCGAACAACATGCAGAACTACTCCGGTCTCTGCCGGACGTATCGAAGAAGATTGAGTCGTACGGCGACAAGAAGGCAAAAAAGAAGGCAAAGGGGAAGACAAGGAAGACGAAGTAGGGTGATTAGTCTTCTCATATGCGTGTCATCTTCCTCGATATCGACGGCGTGCTTGATAGCGCTGCCAGCTCGGGTCGTATGTGGTTGGTACGGCTGCCACGGCTGGATCAACCAGACAAGCTGACGCCCGTCCCACCGTTCGACCGCGAATGCGTCGCGCGCTTCAACCGCTTGGTCGGGCGGACGGACGCGAACGTTGTCCTCAGCTCGACGTGGGGCCGGGTCTTCGATTTCGACGCTCTCAAGCGCTACCTGGCGGATGAGGGGGTCGTCGCTCGTATCATCGGGAAGACGCCTGTCCGACAACAATGCCGGCCGCGCGGCTACGACATCCAGCAGTGGCTTGATGAGTGGGAAGGCGAAGTGATCGAAGCGTTCTGCATCATCGACGATCATGCTGATATGGTGCATCTAAAACCGCAGCTCGTCCAGACGCACGTCAGTGTCGGCCTGCAGGATTGGGATGTGGATACAGCCTGTCAACTACTTAGTTTCTTACCATGAAACGTCAAATCATCCGTACGCTCCTCCGAGCTAAACGACCCGATCTGGCCAATGCTGTCGCGCACGTCGTCGTGGCGGGCCGTAAGCTGGACTCCAAAACACGTCAGCAGGCGAACGCCGATTTGGCCAAGGCAGGGTTGGATGGCAACGGCCGGTTCCGCCGTATCGGCGAAGCGCTCAATACGATCGCAAAAGTCTTGGACGGCCACAGCATCCAACAGGATGATGTCTTCAGCGCCAACCTGTTCCGCGGCGACAAAGGCCAACGGACGTTCGCCGTCGCCTTCTCCAACCCAGACGACCCATTCAGTCCCGAAACCATCGACAACTCCATGCTCGTCATCCAATGGTTCGAGCACGCACCAGGCCGCATCGAAGTCCTCACCTACCTATCCTGATAGTCCGGTACGTGTCTCAACGTGGATTGGCCTTGCGCCATTCGAACGCCAGCTCACGCAGCTTGCGGAAATCGCGCAGCCCGGAGTCGCGCAGCACTTCACGCATCTGACGCGCACGCTTCAAACCGTTGACGCGCACGATCTCCATGCCGCTGCTGGTGAGCACAAAACTCCAGACCTTACCGGGCACCGCTTGCAAGACCTCAATCTGGTCGGTGACCAGGCGGTCACCATCGATTCCGATCTTCTTGCGCCGCTGCTGCGCTTGCTGCCGCAACAACTCGTCTATGCGGTCGTCGAATCCGGCCGTCGTCTTGGCCGGTCGGTGCCCCATCATGTAGTCGTTCGCTGCCGTTGAGTACGCCAGGACGTTCGCAAGCCCCGACTTTCCGGCCCGCAGCAAGACAAGGATGACGTCACGTTTCATGCTGCCAAAGTAAGGGCTTACAAAAGCCCATAGTTCTGCAAAAGTGAAATGAAGTCATTTGAACCCATCCTAGAGACGACCCATTCAGTCCCGAAACCATCGACAACTCCATGCTCGTCATCCAATGGTTCGAGCACGCACCAGGCCGCATCGAAGTCCTCACCTACCTATCCTGAGAGTACGGCAGGCGCTTCTATCCTAATCACCCGAGTAGTACC
>Ga0255045_10000099_pt1 | contig 16108 bp, 13 predicted proteins | sample BC1_12_23_MG_FD_183652 | JGI IMG/M metagenome (GOLD analysis project Ga0255045, IMG submission 183652) | Seawater microbial communities from Strait of Georgia, British Columbia, Canada - BC1_12_23 | ecosystem: Environmental > Aquatic > Marine > Strait | place: Canada: British Columbia...
ACGGCTTTCTGCATGAGAAGGCGATGCTGATCGATCGCTCGGCCGCCACCATCGGCACCGCCAATTTCGACAACCGCTCGTTCCGGCTGAACTTCGAGATCACGGCCGTGATCGTCGATGAGGAGTTCGCTTCCGAGGTCGAGCAGATGTTCGAGGCGGACTTTGCGAAGGCGCGGCTCATGGAACCCGGGGAGGCCGACGACAAGCCGTGGTGGTTCCGCTTCGCAGTGCGCTTGGCCCGGCTAACGGCGCCGGTTCAGTAACAGCCCGGGAATCGGACATGGATAGGTGCCACGTTCACATTTACACATTTGTGGGCTGTTGAATGTGGCAGCTGTCGGCACCCATGAGCGAGACGTGGACTTCGAGTAATCAACACAATTCAACAAATGTGAACGTGGCACCCAAGGCACCCAAGAGGGGAGCCTGCAGCCCCATAGAACGACAAAAGCCACTCACGATGAGCGGCTAAGTTCTTTGTCTTGTTTGGTGGAGCCGAACGGGATCGAACCGTCGACCTCCTGAATGCCATTCAGGCGCTCTCCCAACTGAGCTACGGCCCCACAGGGAGGGTCTTTGTAACAAAGGGCGGCGTGCGTGTCAATGAATTCCCCTCCGAACCGAGTAACCAGTAACCAGTAACCAGTACCCACCCAACCACCCGGGTGTAGAAGCCTCATACTGATTACTGGATACTGGGTGGGTGGGTGGAGTGCTAGAATTGCCTTTGCGAGGAAGCGCATGGGGCCTGGTGGCTTCCGCGGACTTCAAATCCGTTGGACCGGCCTTAGTCGGGTCGGTCGGAGGGTTCGATTCCCTTGCGCTTCCGCCACCAGTAAATGGTTGGCGGATGCGTACGCGGCTGAATTTTCCGGATCAGAGGGTCGGGGTTGATGTCGAGCGAGGAATTCGTCTACAGGAGTGACCTCGAAAAGACGCCGTTGGCGGAGATTCTGGCAACCGTGAATCGCTACGGCGTGCCCGGGGTCCTCGAGGTGGCGCAAGACGACGTTGTCAAGCGGGTCTACCTGCTCGACGGCGATATCATTTTTGCCACATCGACGGACCGAAGCGAGTCGCTGGGCGAGTACCTGATGCGCGCGGGGGAAATCACCGAGGGGCAGCTCGACGAATCGTCAGAGGAACTCTCGAACTCGTCCGGCGCCCGCCACGGAAAGATCCTGGTGAAGATGGGATTCCTCGATCCGGAGAAGCTTGGCGCCTCGGTTCGCAGGCAGGTACAGGCGATTATGTGGAGCCTGTTCAACTGGAAAGAAGGGCAGGTCAGCTTCAAGGTAGGCCGTGCCAAGGACGATGAGGTCTTCAAGATCAAGATCCCCACCGCGAGAGCGATTGTCGCCGGCTGCCGTAGGATCGAGGATCCGAAGATGATAACCGTCAGGATGGGCGGCCGTGGTTCGATTCTGAAAAAACTGCCGCGTCCTCCCCATCTCAAGAAGTTCCACCTCGAGCCCGACGAGCGCGAGCTGCTCGAACTGGTCGACGGGAAGAAGACGCTCTACGAGCTGTGCGAAAACGGGCCCGCGAGCGCCGGCACCAATGCCCGCGTTCTCTACGCCTTCGCCGAGCTCCAGATGTTGACGGTCGATCCCTCGTCGAGCGGCAAGATACTCATCCAGGTTCGGGGGTAGAAGTTCCGTGCCCCTGTACGAGTACGAGTGTTTCGTCTGCGGGCACAGCTTCGAGCGGATCCGCAAGGTCGCCGACGCCTCGGCCGTGACCTGTTCGGAGTGCGGCGGAAAGGTGCGCCGTCTGCTGGGCGTGCCGGCCCTCCAGTTCAAGGGCAGCGGCTGGTATGTCAACGATTACGGCAAGGGCAACAGCGGTCGCTCGACCGCCCTCGCAAAAACGGAAGAAACTGACGCTGCTCCTCCACCGGCCGACAGCGCGAAGAAGGAAAATTCCCCCAAAAAAGAAGACTGAAGGTGCCGCAATATCGTCGTCTGTCTCGCTTCGACGAGCAGGGTGCCACCTTTCGCATTGTCATCTGGACGATCCTTCTGACTGGGAATACTTTGGAGACAATGCGAAAGGTGGCACCTGTGTCGGCGATGCAGCAGCGCGCGCCTCATTGTTGGGGGCAAACAATGCGAAGAGTGGCACCTGTGTCGTCGATGCCTCTTCGCGCATGGAATGGACGGGTGCTCAGTCCTCAGCAGGAACGGGATACCCCGGCACCCTCTCGAAGTGGATGAGCGCGCCGGGCTCGAGCCCGTGCGCAGCGGCGCCTCCAGCGACGATCTCGAGGACGGCCAGCGCTGGACTGGATGGCGGGTAATTCGGGCAGGGTTCGGCGGCGCATGGCTGTACATTGGCAACCACGTCGACGACGACACCGGAGCCGTCCAGAAACACGAGATCGAGAGGGATGAGAGTGTTCTTCATCCAGAAGGTGGGAACCCGCGGCTTATCGAAGAGGAACAGCATCCCTCTATTCTCGGGCAGTGAGGGACGGAACATGAGGCCATTCGAGGTTTCCTCGGGAGTCAGCGCAAGCTCGAGATTGACCGCGAACCCGTCGGGAAGGACAGCCTGCGGCAGCGGGATGACGGTAGGACGCGGTACGGTGGCCTCACCGGCGGCTGGCTCGAGTGGCGGTTGGTTGCAGGCCGCAAGGATGATCAACCATGCCAGGAATGAGGCGGTTGCGGTCAGACGCTTCCTCTGTGGGGTTTCTAGCGCGCTCTTCTCACCACGCCGCGTAGCGAGGGCCGCGAGATGTCGTGAGATGGGGTGTTTTCGACCTGAGGGCTGCGGAGTCGTACTTGATGGTACGTCGAGTAGCCCGACGGGAGAAAACACCGCAGATTGCGGCATATCGCGGGCCGCAGTAGCGGGGCGGTGAGAAGGGCGAGTTTGGTTCATGTGTTCTCCACGAAGGCTGAACTCGGGCTCAGTCGTCTCGGACCAGACCAAGCTTCTCCGCATGGTAGCGGAACGCGCGATAGGACATGCGCAGGAGCTCCGAAGCCTTTTTCTGATGCCCACCGGTTTTCTCCAGCGCCTGGCGCATCAGAGATCTCCGCATATTGTCCATGTACTCATCGATGTCCAGGCCTTCTTCGGGGAGGCCCATGTGTTCGGCGGCGGGCTCCTCCGGGGTGCCGCGCAGGTGTTCCGGAAGGCTGCCTGACGAGATCATCTCCGTTGACTCGAGGGCGACCGTACGCTCGACGACGTTCTCCAGCTCGCGCACGTTTCCCGGCCACGAGTAGGCCTGGAGGACCCGCAGAGCGTCGGGGGTGAGTCTTTTGGGCGGCATTCCGAAGTTCTCACAGGTCCGCTCGACGAAATGCCGGGAGAGCTCTGGAAGATCTTCGACGCGTTGGCGGAGCGGTGGCAGGTGGATGTGGAGAACGTTGAGGCGGTAGTAGAGGTCCTCGCGAAACTCGCCGTCCTTGACCGCCTGTTCGAGATTGCGATTGGTGGCCGCCAGCACCCTCACCTTGACCTCGACCTCGTGGCTCGACCCGACCGGCCGTACCCGGCGCTCCTGGAGGACCCGCAGCAGCTTGACCTGCATCAGCGGCGTCAACTCGCCGACCTCGTCGAGGAGCAGAGTCCCGCCCCCAGCATCGACAAAGAGACCCTTGTGATCCCGCACCGCGCCGGTGAAGGAGCCGCGGACGTGGCCGAAGAGCTCGGATTCGAGGAGACCCTCCGGCAGAGCGCCGCAGTTGACCGACAGGAAAGGGCCATTCGCGGCGGCGGAGAAGGCGTGGATCGCCTGTGCCAGGAGCTCTTTACCGGTGCCACTCTCGCCAGTAATGAAGACGGTGGAAGGCGTCGCCGCGAGACGCGGCACCATGTCCAGGATTCGCCGAATGGCGGGGCTCGAGCCGATGAAGTTTGGGACGTCCTTTGTTTCCGTTTCGGTTGCCCCGGCGCCCAGCAGCTTTTCCAGGATGAGCTTGAGGTCTTCGACGTTGAACGGCTTCGACAGGTACTCGGCGGCGCCTGCGCGCAGCGCTTCGAGTGCATGCTGTGGCGTTGTGTGGGCGGTAATGATAATGAAGGGGCTCGCGACCTGCTGCTTCCGCGCCGCGGCCAGCACCTCGAGACCGCTGCCATCCGGTAGCTTGAGGTCGCACATGACGAGGTTGAAGTTCCCTTCGACCACATTCTCGATACCGGAGGCCATCGTGTCGGCGGTTGTGACCTCGTAGCCCTCCTGTTCGAGGAGGATCGTCAAGAATTCGCGCAGTGAGCGCTCGTCGTCGACAACCAGGATGTGGCCGCGACTCACGCCGTCTCCTTGTGAACCGGCAACTCGACCGTGACGGAGGTGCCGGACCCGGGAGCGCTGTCGATGGATACCGATCCGTTGTGTTCGGCAACCGCGGCGTAGACCACCGCGAGCCCGAGGCCGGTGCCGCCGGGTCTGGTGGTGACGAACGGTTCGAAGGCCTGGCGCCTTATCTCTTCGGTCATGCCGACGCCGTTGTCCTGCCACCTCAGGACGACCCGCCCGTTTTTGCGGACGGCCGAGATTTCGAGCTCCCCGCCATCCGGCATCGCCTGCAACGCGTTGCGGGAGAGATTCCAGAAAATCTGTCGAAGGAGATGCTCTTCACCGCGCAGGACCAGCTCCTCGGGGATTTTCAGCTGCAACGTGTGGTGTTCTCGCTGCTCGTCGGAACGCTCGAGCAGGTTGACACAATCGCGCAGCATGGCGCCCAGATCGCAGGGGCCGAAAGTGGCGGCGCCAGGTTTCGCGTACTCTAGAAAACCGTCGAGGATTCCAGACAATCGACGCGACTCGTCGACCAGGATGTGGAGCAGGCGCTGCCCGTTGTCGCTGAGGTTTCCCGCCGAGGCCAGAACCTGCGCGGAACCGGAGATCGAGGCGAGCGGGTTTTTGATCTCATGCGCCATACGAGCGGCCATCTCACCGACCGCAGCCATCCGCTCCTGCATTCGTTGACGCTCCGCCTCGACCTTGATCTCCGAGAGGTCTTGAAAGGTAACGATGAAACCCGTTACGTTTTCGTTCTCGTCGGCTAGGGGACCAACCGTCATGCCGAGCTTGAGGTGGGTGGAAGACGCGGTGCCTTCAAGTCGTACGACTCTCCGGTCGCGGGCCCGGGTTTTGAGCAGTCCCCACTTCTGGTCTTCAAGCAGAATAACGTCCTCGATGTTGGAATCAACAATTGCGTCACCGTCGGCAATCGCGAGTATCCGAGCGCCGGCGGGGTTGAGGTGGAGCACCCTGCCCTCGAGGTCGGTGGCGACGATGCCCGCGCCCACCGACCGCACCACGTGGTCGGTCAAGGCGACAAACCTTTTCGTCCGTTCAGTCTCTTCCTGGAGACGGCTGTGGGCGCTGCGCAGCGATTCGCCCAGGTAGGAGACCAGGATCGCGAGCAGCACAAAACCGACCACGTTGGTCAGGAGCTGAATGAGGATGCGCGACGTTGGGAGGGCGATCTGGATCCCGGTCAGGTTTCCGGGAATTGGCAGCACCTCGAAGACCATCAGGTCGACCAGGAGACCGTAAGCCACCGCCGAGATACCCGCGAAGATAAGCCCGCCGCCGCGCATCAGAATTGCGGCAACCGCAATCACGGTCAGAAAGAGGAAAGAAAATGGTGAGTAGAGGCCGCCCGTAAAGTAGACGAAACCGGTCACGACCGCGATATCGCCGACGAGCTGAATCCACGACTGAATGCGGGGCGAGATCTTTCGCGCGTAAATTATGAGGTAGAGCAACGAGAGTCCGTAGCTGAAGAGGATCAGACCGTAGAAATTCCTCAGCGGCAGGATTCTCTGGCTGTTGACCTGGATCAGTAGAATGCCGAGGAAGAGGGTAGAGATGACGACCAGCCGAAGGCCGATCAGCCACCGCAGGGCTTTCTGCGACGGTCCCCGGGGGGGTGTCGCCGTGGCCACGCCCCCGACATCTGCGGTCTCGAGCGACCGCTCGTCCATCAGCCGATCTGGCTGATCAGCGAGAACATCGGCAGGTACATGGCAACCACGATGGTGCCGATGACGACGCCGAGGAAGGCGATGATCACGGGTTCGATCAGCGCCATCATGCCTTCGACGGCGGCGTCGACCTCGTCCTCGTAGAAGTCTGCGATCTTCGAGAGCATCGTGTCCATGGCACCGGTCTGCTCACCGACCCCGATCATCTGGCAGACCATCGGCGGAAACTGCTCTGAGCGGGTGAGCGGCTCGGCAATGGTCTTACCCTCCTCGACCTCCTTCCGCACCTGCATGAGAGCCTCCTCGATGACCGCGTTCCCCGCGGTCCGGGCGGTGATCTCGAGTGACTCGAGGATCGCCACACCGGAGCTGAGGAGGGTGCCCAGGGTCCGGCAAAATCGAGCGACGGCGATCTTGCGCAGCAGGATGCCCATGACCGGCGTCTTGAGGAGGAGCTTATCCATCTGGTAACGGCCGGCATCGGTCTGGTAGTACTGGCGGAGGGCGAAGAGGCCGCCGCCCACGATCATAAAGATCAGCCACCAGAAGTTGCCGATGAAATTCGAGAGGTTGACGACAATCTGGGTGAGGAAGGGGAGTTGGCCGCCGAGACCCTCGAAGAGGGCGGCGAAGACCGGGATCACCTTCCACAGGATGACGTACACGACGATGACAGCGATCGTGATCACCGACACCGGGTAGACCATGGCGGACTTGACCTGGCTCTTGAGCTTGACCGCCTTTTCGATGTAAGCGGCCAGACGCTGGAGGATGGTATCGAGGATACCGCCGGCCTCACCCGCGGCGACCATGTTGACGTAAAGATCGTCGAAGGCTGTGGGATGCTTGCGCATCGCCTCGGCGAGTGAAGAGCCGCCCTCCACGTCTTGCCGGACCTGCAGGATGATCTTCTGAAAGGTCTTGTTGTCCTGCTGCTGGCCGAGGATGTCGAGACACTGAACCAGCGGGAGACCGGCGTCGATCATGACCGAAAACTGACGGGTGAAGACTGCAATGTCTTTCGAGCTGACGCCGCCGCCAAATTTCGGCAGCGCGATCTCTTTACCCTTCTCCTTGACCGTGGTGACGACGATCTGCTGTCGACGGAGAGCGGCGATCACCGCATCCTTGCTGTCGCCGATGAGCACGCCAGTCAGTGTCGCGCCGTTACGATCGCGGCCCTTCCACTCAAAACTGGGCATCTCAGCTCCTCCTTGCCCGCTTTGCCTCAGGGGTCGTGTTGACCGTGCCTACCCCACGATTGATCATGTCCTGCAACTCGTCCGGATACGAGCTGTAGGCGAGCGCCACCTGCAGCGAAATCATCCGCCTGTGATAGAGAGTTGCCAGCGCTTGGTTGAAGGTCTGCATGCCGTGTTTGACCTGCCCGGCCTGCATCATCGAGTAGACCTGATGGATTTTGTCTTCACGGATCAGATTGCGAATCGCCGTGCTCGGGATCAGAATCTCGCAGCACAGGCTCCGTCCCTTGCCGGACGCACGCCGTAGCAGCGATTGGCAGATGATGCCCTCGAGTGTGAAGCTGAGCTGGGCGCGGATCTGTGACTGCTGATGTTCCGGGAAGACGTCGACGATACGGTTGATGGTCTGCGGCGCCGAGTTGGTGTGCAGGGTGGCAAAGGTAAGGTGGCCTGTTTCGGCGATGCGGAGGGCGGACTCGATGGTCTCGAGGTCACGCATCTCACCGATTAGCACCACATCGGGATCCTCACGGAGAACCGAGCGCAGCGCAGCGGGGAAAGAAAGGGTGTCGGCGTGGAGCTCGCGCTGGTTCACCATGCATTTTTTGTGGGAATGGAGGTACTCCACAGGGTCCTCGATGGTGAGGATATGGAGTGCCTTTTCGCGGTTGATCTTGTCGATCATCGCCGCCAGGGTCGTCGACTTTCCGGATCCGGTCGGGCCCGTCACCAGCACCAGGCCGCGAGGTTTGCTGCACAGCCCCTCAACCACTGGCGGCAGACCGAGCTCACGAAAACCGAGGATTTCGTATGGGATGCGTCGAAAGGCGCCGGCGACCGCGCCACGCTGCATATAGATGTTGGCCCGGAACCGAGCCAGGCCTTTGACGCCGAACGAAATGTCGAGCTCGAGTTTTTCCTCAAACCGGTGCTTTTGGGCGTCGGTTAGGATTGAGTACGCCAGCTTTTTGGTGTCCACAGCCGTCATCGGCGGGTGGGAGAGAGTCACCAGGGTGCCGTCGGCGCGGATCAGGGGCGGCGAGTTGGTGGTGATGTGGAGGTCAGTGCCGCCCTTTTCCACCATGGTCTTCAGAAGTTGATGCAGGCTTACGGTCATCGATTTCCCTCCGACTACAGGACCGATTCGCGGACCACTTCGTCTATCGTGGTGATGCCTTCTCGGAGTTTCTGCAGACCTGATTGCCTCAAACCAATCATACCCTCCTCGAGGGACTTGCGCCTCAGCTCGACCGTCGATGCGCCGGAAAGGATCAGCTCGCGGATATCCTCGGAGACGACCATTACCTCGTAGATGCCGATCCGGCCTCGGTAACCACGCTGGTTACACTCCTCGCAGCCGCGGCCCCTGTAGAGCTCGATGTTGGGCGCCTCCGCCTCCGAGAATCCGACGTTGAGCAGCGCCTGCACCGGCACCTCCTCGACCTGCTTGCACTTTTCGCAGACCCGGCGGATCAGCCGCTGGGCAACGATCAGGTTGACCGACGTCGCGACCAGGAACGGCTCGATGCCCATGTTCATGAGGCGGTTGATAGAGGAGGGGGCGTCGTTTGTGTGCAGGGTCGACAGAACCAGGTGACCGGTGAGTGCCGCTTTGATCGCGATCTCTGCCGTTTCGAAGTCGCGGATCTCGCCGACCAGAACAATGTTCGGGTCCTGGCGCAGGAAGGAGCGCAGGGCGCCCGCGAAGTTGAGGCCGATAGATTCCTTCATCTGCACTTGATTGATTCCGACCAGCTGGAACTCCACCGGGTCCTCGGCGGTCACGATGTTGACTTCGGAGCTGTTGATCCGCGAGATCGCCGAGTACAGGGTGTTGGTCTTTCCCGAACCCGTCGGTCCGGTGACCAGCACCATACCGTAGGGCTGGAAGATCGCTTCCTCGAAGTTCTTCAAGCTCGACTTTTCGAAACCGAGCTTGGTCATGTCGAGCATCAGGAAGTCTTTGTCCAGCAACCGCATGACGATTTTCTCGCCGTGCAGCGTCGGCAGCGTCGAAACGCGGAAGTCCAGCTCCTTGACCTTGCCCTGAAACTTCATCTTGAGCTTGATGCGCCCGTCCTGGGGCAGTCGTTTCTCGGCGATATCGAGCTTGGCCAGAATCTTGATACGCGAACAGATGGCATCCCTGAACTTCAGCGGCGGGTTCATGATCTCGTACAGAATGCCGTCGATGCGGAAGCGGACGCGATATGACTTCTCGTAAGGTTCGATGTGGATATCCGATGCACTTCGTTTGAGGGCATCGGTGAGGATGAGGTTCACCAGGCGTACGACAGGCGCCTCCTCCGCGCCCGCCTCGAGATCCTGCACGTCGAGGTCTTCTTCCTCTTCGAGGACCTCGAGGGAGGCCTCCTCGACCGTTGACAGATCTTCCATCACCTTCTTCAGCTCGATCGAGTGGGTCGTGCCGTAGTACTTGTCGATGGCCTCGCGCAACGCCTCCTCGGAGGCCACCACCGGTTCGACCCGGTAGCCGGTGATAAAGGTGATGTCGTCCATCGCAAAGACGTTGGACGGGTCGGTCATCGCGACCGTCAGTGTTGCCCCTGTCTTCGACACGGGAATGAACTGATATTTGCGCGCGACGTCGGCCGGAATCAGGCGAATGACGGACTCATCGATGTCAAAGTGTTTGAGGTTGATTGAGGGCACACCATACTGCTGTGAAAGGCAGTCGAGGATGTCCTCTTCGGTGACGTATTCGAGCTCCACGAGGTGCTCGCCGAGCCTCCCGCCACTCGCTCTCTGTTCCTCGAGAGCCTTTGCCAGCTGGGTCTCGTTGATCAGCTTTGCCTTGATCAGGAGTTCACCGATTTTTAGGGCCATACATTCAGTCCATTTCGACAGACGTTCTCACGTTAAATTGTAGCACCCGGCTCTTCATGAATGAGCTTGTTGGCGGTCTCGGGTCCATAGAGGACCTCATCTATCGTACCAAATAACCGTGTGAAACGAGTGATATCCGGCACGAAATAGCACGCATTATTCCAGGGCTAACGAACCAGCAGCCCGCGAGCCGATTCCAGGATCTCCGCGGCACTGACTTCCCGCTGAGGTCGCACGCGGGCCGTTCCCGAGGGCCCGGCAGGGGCTTCGGCTGCACCGGAAACCACCGCAATGCGGTCACCGAGGGGGCCGTTGCGCCGCCAATCACTGGCCAGAAAGACAGCCAACGTCGGCGTTTTGAAGCTGGCTGCCAGGTGCACCGGGCCCGTGTCACCACCAATGACGACGGCCGCGCCACCGAGCAGCGCCGCGAGTTCTCCGAGGTCGGTTGGTGGCGCCTTATGGACACCGTCGCCGGCAGCTTCTGCCACGGCCGAGGCGCGCTTTTCCTCTCCGGGTCCCCACACCACCACCACTTCGAGCCCGGCACCGGTGAGACCGCGGGCAACCTCGGCAAGCGTGCTCTCGGCGAGGATCTTGTGGGTGCCGCCCGCCCCCGGTAACACGACCGCATACGGAGCGGACCAGTCGCCGACCGGGGCACGGCCTGCGACGCTGTCGAGCAGCCACGAGCCGTCGGGTGTAGAGAGTTCGGGAGGCGTGGCGTCGACGGCCCGGGCCATGGCGAGATTTGTCGCCACGACGTGGGCTGACCCGGGCGCGCCGCGCACCGTCTCGGTGTAGGCCAACCCTGCCAGTCGCTCCCGCCGCCACGGTCGGGCCAGACCGATGCGTCGCTCCGCCCCCGTCCAACGGACGACCATAGCCGACTTTGAAGTTCCCTGCGGGTCGATGGCGAGATCCGGTTGCAGCTCCCGCAGCCGAGTCTTGAGAGATGCAATCTCGGACCGCGTTGTCGCCGCCAGCGGCCGTCGCCGCCACCGCCCGGTCCGAGTGGTGAAGATCGAGTCGACGGCAGGGTGTCCCTCGACGAGGATCCTCAAGGGCTCCTCCACCACCCAACTCAGATGGAGCCGGGGCTCCAATGTGGCGAGGGCGCACGCGAGCGGCCACGTGTGGACGATATCGCCGAGGGCTGACAACCGGATCAAGGTCACACGCATCGATATGCATTGTATGAGCGCCGGCAGGTTCGTGGAAGTCGGTTGACGATCCGCGTGCCGATGCATAATCGAATGATGGAGGTTTTCAGAAGCGGCGGTCATGACCGCTGGGTATGGGCGTTACTCGTAGTGGTTGTGGCTTCGGTTCTGCTCGCAGAACCCCTCCTTTCGGCGAGACCTCTTTTCCTGTTTTCCTGCGCGACCTCGGAATGTGGCACTACCCAGTGCTGCGAGACGCTCGGGTTGGGGACGAGGCAACGGTCGGTGCTCTGCCATTCTGGACATCGCGGCTCGGCGGCGGACGCCCTCTTGTTGCCAACACCACGTATGCGCTCTTTCACCCGGCAAACCTGCTCTACCTCATTTTCCCATTCGACCGCGCATTCAATCTGTTCATTGCCCTCCACGTCATCGTGGCGGGGGTCGGCATGCTGTTCCTCGCGCGCCGCGTCGGGTTCCATTTCGAGGCCGCCTACGTCGCAGCTATCGCATACATGATGGGTGGGTATGTCATGTCATGTACCGCTCAGTATCCGATGATTGCACCGGTGGCATGGGCGCCTATTGTCTTAGCAGTTGGATTGACGGCGGCCCGAAAGCCAAGTCCCCGCCTCATTGCTCTGCTCGCGCTCGTTATCGCCATACAGCTTGTTGGTGGCCAACCGGAGGCCGCGTTGATGACGATTCTGATTGGCGTCGCATGGAGCTTCGCCACTCTCGGCAGGCGGCAGTATCTTCGTTGTTTCGGAGCATGGACAGCCGCAGCCCTCTGGGCCTGCGCAATGGCCTTTCCCCAGCTTCTGCCCGCATATCTGAACATTCGCCAGAGCGTTCGAGGGCTCGGTCTGACGCCAGAGACGATTCTGTATTGGAGTTTCCATCCCGGCCGCATGGTCGAGTTCGTGGCGTATCCGGCCGCCAGTTGGCTCTCGCAGGGCGCCCCGAACAACTCGTTGATTGACGGCGGAAGACCGCTGTTCAACAGCCTCTACATGGGTTTGTCAGTGATTGCCCTGGCCATCGTCGGGATGATCACGATGTTTTCGAGGAGGAAGGCACGGACACGGTACGGCGACATTCCAACAGTGGTGTTTGCGGTCACTGCCGCCGTCGGTGTGATGCTCGCCTTTGGACGGTACGTGCCGGGTGTCGAGGGGTTGATCGAATCAGCCGGCGCGTTTGTCCTCGTTCGATACCCCGTGAAGTTCTTGTTCGTGGCTGTGGTGGCGATCTCGATGTTGGCCGCCACCGGGATGGAGAGTGTGGCGAGGAAGGTCGGCGGGTTGTATGTGGCGCTCATCATTGGGGTGGTGGTGCTCGATCTCTTCTTCGCTCACCGCCAGATGACACCGGTCGCCTCCGTTGCACCTCACCGATTGGAAGCACCCCTCATCGGGGCTCTTGAAGAGGCGAGTCGAAATCAGGGGGTGGATCCGGGGCAATGGCGGATCTACCACCACCGACTGCCTCGTTCGGGTTGGGGGCCGCGCCTCGCCGCGGGCGAAGTTGTGGACGCAGATGTCTTTTTCGCCTGGCAGCAGAGGATCCTGATGCCTCGAACAGGACCGATCAACGGAGTGCAGCACGCTTTCGAGCCGTCGATCGAGATTCTCGACTCGCGAGAATACTTTGCCTTCGCAGTTGCCATGCACCGGGCGGACCTGGGATCACTGGCGCGCACCCTTGGCGACACGGGCGTCCTGTGGATGGTCTCACCCCAACCTGATCTCGAGTCACGCTCGAGTGGCGAGCTGATTGGGATTGCCGAGCTTGGCGCCAATATTGGTGTTCCGTCCGGGAGCGCGTGGTTGTATCAAATACGAACATTCTCCCCGCGAGTACGGTTGACCGACCGCTTCCGTGTCGATTCGGAAGCCACATCCGATTCGATAGTCCGTCGCGCGACGGACGACGACTCGCCGCTGCCGGTGATTCTCGGTCGTAACCCGGGGATCGTCGCCAAGGGCCACGGCGCGCTTGATGGCTCCGTGAGGGTTCTCCTCGACAATGACCGTCGGCTGGAATTGGAAGCTTTGTGCGACCGCCCTTGCCTGTTGTTCGTGGCTGACCTTTTTGCACCGGGGTGGACCGTGCGTGTCGATGGCGGTGATGTCGAGTTGTTTCGGGCGAATGTCGCGTTTCGCGCGGTGCCGCTGACGGCTGGCCGGCACCGCGTCGAGATGACCTACCCCGCCCGGGTTGTACCTGGGAGTTACCATCGCAATGGCTGCCGGCCTCGGGTTGGGTCTTTGCATGTGGCCTCGACGCCGATTCCCGATCAGAGAGAACCGAAGCGATCGACGATGATGTCGATGAGATCGGTGGTGGCGTGGTCCTTGGGGTCGCCGCAGATTGCTGTGCGGCCGCCATATCCTTCAACGACTTCCCGTTCCGGGACAGTGTCGACCGTGTAATCGGTTCCCTTGGCGTGAATCTGTGGCTGCAGCCGCTCGAGAACGGGTGATACGGTCTCGTCGTCGAAAAGACAGATCCGGTCCACCATCCACAGGTGGGAGAGGATCTCCACTCTCTCGATCTCGGGGATGATCGGGCGCATCTCGCCCTTGCTCAACTGCACCGAGATATCGGAGTTGACCGCAGCCACCAGGCGATCTCCCAGGTCGCAGGCCGCCGCCAGATAGCGCAGGTGGCCGACGTGGAGGACGTCGAACGCGCCGTTGACCAGAACGACGGTGAGTCCCTGGTCCCGCCATTCGGCGCATTCTTCGGCGAGCTCGTCGAGGGTCCGCAGCTTGGCTTCCGGCTGTGTCATGCAGACTCCACGGCGGTACGAAGCTCGGCAGCAGAGACGGTCGCAGTGCCGAGCTTCATGACCACCAACCCGGCAGCGATGTTTGCGAGACGGGCGGAACAGGAAGGATCTGCTCCGGCAGCGAGGGCTGCGGTCAGAACGGCGAGTACCGTGTCGCCCGCGCCGGTCACGTCCGCCACCTCGTCGGTGCCGAAGACCGGTATGTGGAGAGGCTCGTGGTCGGCCTCAACCAGGGTCATGCCGTGGTTGCCTCGGGTGGCGAGGAGGAAACGCGCACCCAGTTCGCGCCGCAGTTCCTCGGCCCCGGCAGCCACATCGGCGTCGGTTTGGAGTCTCCGTCCACAGTGCGCCTCGAGTTCCCCGAGGTTTGGCGTTGCGCCGTCGATACCGGTAAACGAGCCGATCCGGTAGCGGGAGTCGAGGCACCGCCAGGGTGGAGGACCGTTGCCGTTCAGAGCTTCGAGCGCTGTCTTCTGAACGCACCCGTAGCCGTAATCCGAAATCGCGATTGCGCCGGCCGATTTGAGCTCTTGAAGCAGGTGGTCACCGAGAGTAGCCTGCCACTGACCGCTGTCGGGGAGAGTGTCCTCGATGTCGTAGCGCGCGACCTGGTGTTTGAGCGACGATCGGCCGCCGCCGAGGATACGAACTTTGGTCGGTGTGCGGTAACCAGGCACCGTGACGATCCGACCGGTGTCGATCCCACGTTGATTGAGCCCTGCAAGCAGGGCTTTACCCGGTTCGTCGTCGCCGACCGCCGCGATTGCAGCAACCTCCACGCCGAGCGCCGCGAGATTTGCGAGTGCGTTGGCGCCGCCACCCGGAACGTCACGTTGGTCTTCGTGGCGGAGGATGATCACCGGCGCCTCACGTGAGATTCGTTTCGGAGTGCCGAGGATGAAGCGGTCGAGCACGAGGTCTCCGTAAAGCGCAACCCGACAGTCTCCGAACCGATCGATGATTTCGAGGTAGTGTTTCGTGTCAGTCATTCTGCGAGTGAGTGTATCGCAAACCCCGCGTTCGCTCACACGCTGCGAGCTCGCCTGCTGGGCAGATGCTTTCAGATCTCGTCAGCGCGCGATTCTCAGTGCGCGCTCTCCGTGAGAGCCCCCTCTGACGATGTTTGGGCCTCTACATAGAATGTCGTTGATGCGAGTTGGCCCCCAAAATCGTCAGAGACGGCACGTCCGGTCAACGCGCTGTTCTGCACAACTGGTGCGGCACGCGGGGGTGGGCGGGGAAAATTCCTAATTCCGAATTCCTAATTCCCAATTCGCACCTCTATACTTACTCCGTGAACGATCTCCTTTCACCGCCGCTGGCTCGTTGGGACGGGCTCCACCTGGTGCTTGATCTCGGACTGGTCGAGCGGCATCTCAACGAGCTGCTTTCGGCCCGCGAAGATCTCCGGGATCTCGCTCTTGAGGGCGAAGGCGACGGGTTGGCCGCCGAGGCGACGGTGGTGTGGAGGGGCGTGCCGGCCCGCGTTGGTCTCGAGGTCGCAGAAATCAGACTTCGCCACCGTCACATCGGGTTCCGGATGCGAAAGATTCGTGCACTCGGCGGTCTCCCGGTTCCGAGGACAGCGGTCGAGCTTGCCCTGACGTCACTCAACAGCTCAGTTCTCAGTGTGTTTTCCGGCCACGGGATCGTGGTTGTCGACCTCCGACGGTGGCTGCCAGAGGAGCTGATGCTCGAGGTGCTGACGGTGCAGGGGACGACACGAAGCCTGCACCTATGGTTCGGCCCCGGATCACTCGCGAATCTGCCGGGGCAAGGCCCCCGCCTCTTGCCTGCCGAGACCGAAACGGACTGAGTCGGGTTGTACGGCTTTACAGCTTTACGGCCCCTCGCCAATGGAGGCTCCCTAGCTCTTAGCCGAATGGCTGTATAGCCGTTCGGCCGTATAGCCTCCCCGGACGCTCGATGCTCAATCTTAGATGCTGGATGACAGCAATAGGTGACACTCGTCGACGAGGGCGCGGCCATCTGAATTCCATGTAGGAAAACTTGCCCGCAGATCACGCAGATGCACGCAGATGGTTTTTCCTATGTATCTGCGTCAATCTGCGTGATCTGCGGGCAGACTCGGGTGGGTGGGCGGCCGCAAGGCCGAATAGCCGTATGGCCGCATAGCCGTCCTGCCGTATAGC
>Ga0255045_10000101_pt1 | contig 15989 bp, 14 predicted proteins | sample BC1_12_23_MG_FD_183652 | JGI IMG/M metagenome (GOLD analysis project Ga0255045, IMG submission 183652) | Seawater microbial communities from Strait of Georgia, British Columbia, Canada - BC1_12_23 | ecosystem: Environmental > Aquatic > Marine > Strait | place: Canada: British Columbia...
AATTACTGTTATCCCACTCCCGACGGTTGATCACGTAGCCCGAGATCTTTCCGACAAAGGGCAGAATCAGCATTCCCGACAGCCACTGTACCTGGCGGACATCCCGGAGTTTGTGAATGCCGATGGTCATTCCCTCGTGTCCAGCCCGGGGCTGGTCCCGGTAAGTGCCGAACAGCCGGTCCCACCAAGGCAGGCTGAATCCAAAATTGCTGTTGGTCTCATCATCCTCCACGGAATGATGAACGCGATGCATGTCGGGGGTTACCAGAAACCAGCGCAGAACCGAATCGAGCCCCAGGGGCAGACGCACGTTGGAGTGATTAAACATGGCGGTGGCATTGAGAATCACCTCGAAGATCACCACGGCCACCAGAGGCGGTCCCAACACCATGATAGTCCCTATCTTGATAACCATCGAAAGCAATATCTCTAAGGGATGGAAACGGGCGCCAGTGGTCACATCGTAGTCAAGATCTGCGTGATGAACCCGGTGCAGCCGCCAGAGCGCCGGGATCGCATGAACCATCACATGTTGCAGATAGATCACCATATCCATCAGCATGACCGAAAAAACTACCGAAAGGGCATAGGGAATCTGGTAGATATTCATCACACCCCAGCCGTGCTTTTGCGCCACCGCAGCAACACCGACGGCAGCAGCGGGAAACACCAGGCGCAGCACCAGGCTGTTCAGAAAGACGAGCCCCAGATTATTCAGCCAGCGCACCGTCTTCGATACAGTTAATTCCCGCCGGGGGGCCAGCATCTCCCAGACCGCCATCACGGCGAAGATACCGAAAAAAAAGGCGAGGCGGACCTGCACCTCATTGTCCAGCAACCAACTGCTCCAGTTCATGGGAATTCACGCCTGAGATTGTTTCACAACCACCAAATTTCTCAGTTCCATTATAGGCCTTTCAGCACCAGACCGTCTGATGGAACGCCATTTACGGGCGGCCATAGGCACAGCACTGTATATTATGAGAAAAATGGCGTGACCGGCCCCGCAGGCGGCGGGGCCGGCAAATCAATAGATTATTTTTCGCATCAGCGGTGAACCACGCTGTTGATGACGTACTTATACTCGAAGTAGACGGTGTAATCATCGTAGACCCAGCGGGTAATGGGAGGATCACCCACCCAGGGTACTTCGTTACCCGGCTCACCATAGTGACTGCGAACCTGGTCCATGCTCAGCCCCCGGGCCGGTTTTCCGACGGCCCCGGACTGGGCCTGTACCGCGTCGAAAAGTAGCACATCGGAATTTGCCACGGGTAATATGGTCAACAAAGTGAATGCAAACAAAAAGCGCGCCAGTAACTTCATCACATTGGACTCCTCTCCTGGTGATTTCGTATAGAATACAACATCTACAAACTCCCTCGCCGGAATCTGTTCTAACTTTCCGTTCATGATCAAGCCGCTACCACTTTATATCGGACTGAGATATACCCGTGCAAAACGGCGTAATCACTTTATTTCCTTCATCTCACTGACTTCAATGCTGGGAATCATGCTGGGTGTGGTGGCCCTCATTACTGTGTTATCGGTCATGAACGGATTTCATAAAGAGGTACGTGAACGAATTCTAGGTATGACCTCCCACGCTGTGATCGGGGCCTACGATGGGGAACTGACGGACTGGGAGGAGGCGATGCGCCTGGCAAAGGAGCATCCGAGTGTCATTGCGCAGGCACCGTTCGTGGAGGCACAGACCATGCTGACCAACGGGGGGAGGGTCAGCGGTGCCATGCTGCGGGGCATCCTGCCCGAATTTGAGAACCAGGTCTCGGATGTCTCCGAACACATGATCTCCGGTAGCCTGGAACTGCTGGCCCCCAAGGAATACGGCATCGTGCTGGGCAAGGAGCTGGCATACACCCTGGGCGTCGGGCCGGGGGACAAGGTTACGGTGGTCACACCCCGGCTCAGGGTCACGCCGGCAGGGGCCATGCCCAGGTTGAAGCGCTTTACGGTGAAGGGGATTTTCGAGGTGGGAATGGGAGAGTATGACAGTGGTGTGGGATTGGTCCACCTGAGAGACTCCGCCGCACTTCTCAATATTAAACAAGGGGTTACAGGCGTAAGACTAAAACTCGACGACCTCTATGAGGCACCCCGCATATCTCGCGAACTCGCCAACCGTCTCCCGGGGGTTTACCGGGTCAGCGACTGGACATACCAGCACCGGAATTTCTTCAGTGCGCTGCGCACGGAAAAACGCATGATGGGGCTTATACTGTTTCTAATCGTTGCCGTGGCTGCATTTAATATCGTCTCGACCCTGGTCATGGTGGTGACGGACAAACAAAGCGATATCGCCATTTTGCGTACATTGGGGGCGTCGCCGGGGACCATAATGGGTGTGTTCATCATCCAGGGGGCCACGATCGGGATCGCCGGCACGCTCCTGGGGGTCCTCGGCGGCGTAGCCCTGTCACTGAATCTGGAACAGATCGTCCAGTGGATCGAACACACATTCGGGTTCGACTTTCTGGACCCGAGCATCTACTACATCAGCACCCTTCCCTCGGACCTTCACTGGGATGATGTCGGCATTGTCAGTCTCAGCGCCTTCGTCATTACGCTGCTCGCCACCCTGTATCCCGCATGGCGGGCGTCCCGGGTCCAACCGGCCGATGCGCTTCGTTATGAATAGTCGCCCTGTTCTGGAGTCCCGTGATCTGGTGAGGACCTTTACCGACGGGAAACTTCAGGTGGACGTCCTCAAAGGGGTGACCCTGCAAGTAGAACATGGCGAGCGCATTGCTGTCGTGGGCAGTTCGGGATCCGGCAAAAGCACATTGCTGCACTGTCTGGGCGGCCTCGATCTCGCTACCGGCGGAGAAGTATGGGTCGAAGGCCAAAACCTGGAGACGCTGAACGAAAAAGCGAGGGGCCTTCTTCGCAACCGAACCTTGGGGTTTGTCTACCAGTTCCATCACCTGCTCCAGGAGTTCAGCGCCCTGGAGAATGTGGCAATGCCGCTGCTGATCGCGGGTATGGATCTGCAGACCGCACGCAGCCGCTCAACCCGCATGCTGGAACGCGTCGGGCTGGCCGAAAGGATTCTCCACAAGCCGGGGGAATTGTCGGGCGGTGAACGCCAGCGCGCCGCAGTGGCCCGCGCCCTGGTCACGGAACCCCGTTGCGTTCTGGCGGACGAACCTACCGGAAATCTGGATCGGAATACCGCGCTGCAGGTCTATGATCTGATGCTCGAACTCAATCATGAGATAGGAACCAGTTTCGTCGTGGTGACCCATGACCTGGAACTGGCGGGTAATATGGACCGGGTGCTCAACCTTCAGGACGGCAAGCTGGAAGAATAATATGTGGAGCCAGCCGTAGCCTGTGTTGAGCTTGCGAAACACGGGTTGAAACATCTCGCTGGTTATCCCGCGTTTCGCTGCGCTCAACGCAGGCTACATGAAATTTACTGCTGACTGTGCAACCTTTTGCGCCTCATTCTCCGTAGCTTGCGCAATTTTATGTGCTTGACGATGTGAAGGCGCCAGAGGCCTCGCATGACGCAATAGCCAAGCATGGCGGCAATCAGGCCGCAGACCAGGCTTCCCAGATAAAGCGGCTGCCAGATATGCGCAATGCTGTCGGCGATGCGTTCCACGCTTAATTCGAACTTTACCTGCTGCACCGGCTCCCCGAGTACCCAGGTCCCCACCAGATAGTTGAAGTAAAACATGGGCGGCATGGTTATGGGATTGCTGACCCAAACCAGTGCTACAGAGATCGGCAGGTTGACCCGGGCGGGAATGGCGGTTGCGGCGGCAGTCACCATCTGGAACGGGATCGGGATACATGCCCAGAAAAGACCCACGGCAAAAGAGCCGGACACGGAGCGACGATTCAAATGCCAGAGGTTGGGATCGTGCAGCAATCTCCCGAACATCCGCAGATGTTTATGCTTCCGGATGGAGTCGTGATGGGGCGTATAACGTTTGATTAAATGTTTAGGCATCCAGATCCTGTCCAAACGGACATTGTTTTAGACCGGATATTGAACCATGCAAACGCCGTTTTTGCCACATAACCGTCTCTGGTGCTGAACAGCCCCTGGATGTTAGGATTCGAAATCCTATCACACCCAGGGAAGGGTATTGATAACGGCATGCATTTCTTTTGTTGCGGGCGCTGTCCTGCTCCAGTCTCAGGCAACGCTGCCCGTCTCGGCCTGGGTCACCCTGTTCCCCTTTCTGTTGATCGCCCTGCGGCGACTGCCCTGGTCGAGAATACCCGCAGCCATGGCCCTGGGCTTCCTTTGGGCGCTGGCACACGCCCATTTGTCGATGGGCAACCCGTTTCCAGAGGCGCTGCAGGGCAGGGATGTGGTCATCGAGGGGGTGGTGGCTTCCCTGCCGAACTCCAGTAGCGGAGGATTTCGCTTCGACTTCCTCGTTGACAGTTTGAGTTTCGAAGGAAAGCGCTACGCCTCTCCGGGGCGAATTCGACTGAGCTGGTATGAGACGGACACCTCGATTTCAGCGGGTGAGCGCTGGAGACTCGGTGCGCGCCTGAAGGCGGTTCACGGATTCATGAACCCGGGGGGCTTCGATTACGAAGGCTGGTTATTTAGAAAGGGGATTACAGTTCGTGGCTACGTGACCAGACAGGGAGAAAAGCGACTGATCGAAGCCTCTGATTCGATATTCGACCTGCAGTTGCTGCGGCAGAAAATTCGCAATGAGATTGAAAACTCAATAGCAAACCCCACCGCCGCGGGTCTGCTCAAGGCCCTGATTATCGGTGACCGCAGCGGCCTCACCAATGAAGACTGGAAACTGTTCAAGCACACGGGAACCAATCACCTGATCGCCATATCAGGCCTGCATATCGGCATCGTATCAGGACTCGCATTTCTCCTGGGAATCAGGATCTGGAAAATGATCCCCCGACTGCCGCTCCTGCTTCCCGCCCCCAGGGCCGCCGCTGTGGCCTCACTTCTGGCGGGTGGCCTGTATGCGGGTCTGGCGGGATTCTCCATTCCCACCCAGAGGGCACTGCTCATGCTGGGTATATTCATGGGCTCACACCTGCTCGCACGCACCAGCCGCCCATCACGGAGCTTTGCCCTGGCGTTGTTAACCGTAACCCTGGTGGACCCGACCAGCGTCCTGTCGCCAGGTTTCTGGTTGTCATTCCTGGCTGTGGGCATCATTCTTATTTGTCTGAGCGGCAAAACAGGAAAGGCGGGGATTCTCCGGAACTGGGGGAGCATGCAATGGCTCATTGCCCTGGGTATGGCGCCGACACTGTTGATATGGCAGTTGCAGTTTCCCCTGGTGGCACCGGTGGTCAACTTCCTGGCGATCCCGCTGTTCTCCTTTGTCATCATTCCTGTGAGTCTGGCAGGAACGGCTCTGATGATGATTTCCCCTTCCTGGGGTGTTCCGGTGCTGAGTGTCGCTGCGTGGATCCTGGAAAACAGTATGGAGATCCTGACCCTGGCTGCGAACATGAATCTCTTCGCCAGAGTATCCCCCGGCATCTCCCCGCTAATATGGCCCTTTATCGGGATAGGGAGCCTGCTGTTGCTTGCACCTGCCGGGGTCCCAGGCCGCTGGCTCGGCCTGATACTGTTGCTGCCGTTGGTTTACCACCACACTCCACCCTCACCCCAAAAGGGTGAAGTCTGGATACACATGCTCGATGTAGGTCAGGGGCTTGCCCTGGTGGTTCGTACCCATAAGCACACCCTGGTCTACGATACGGGACCCAGATACTCCCCGACCTTCGATACCGGCTCCGTCGTGTTGATCCCTTTTCTCGAAGATCAGGGAATAAAACAGATAGATACGGTTGTACTGAGCAACGGGGATGATGATCACCAAGGGGGATTTCTCAGTCTGGCAAGCCGTTTCTCGATACCTAAACTCTTCAGCGGAGAGCCAGATCGAGGGGTCAAACAGGGTGCCGAACAATGCCTCGCGGGTACGGAATGGTTCTGGGACGGCGTCCTGTTTCGTATCCTGCATCCGGATGACGCGTCGAAATGGTCCGGCAACAATGCCTCCTGCGTTCTGTCCATCCAAAGTCCCGGCGGCAGCATCCTTATTCCCGGTGACATCGAAGCCGCCGCCGAAAAGCGGTTGATCCAACATGGCAGGGAACAACTGGCCACTGATCTGCTGGTGGTGCCGCACCACGGAAGCAAGACCTCATCCGGAATCAAATTCGCCAATGCGGCCAACCCCAGGTTTGCACTGGTCTCCGCCGGCTATCTGAACCGATATCGTTTTCCCAGGAAAGAAGTGGTAAGACGCTGGGAGGCGCAAGGAGCGAGTGTCGTGACAACGGCCGAACATGGGGCCATTTCTTTTTTCCTGCGCCCGGAGGAGGGCATCCATGGACCGATTTTCCACCGGTTGCAACGAGGCCGTTATTGGAACCACCGAATTTGGAAGCAGGGTGACTGATCTTCCCCGGTGGGGCACCAATTCCATGAAGCGTGCCACAGTATGAATCCACCACAGGTGGTTAACCCCCATGGGACGCATTGGTAGAAACTACCGGATACAGTATGATAAGCGCCTGATAGAAATCCGAAACTTGCTTATTTTAAGGATGAACAAAGGTGTTTGAACTGGTAAAGGCCGGTGGTTGGCTGATGATCCCCATCATTGCGTGTTCCGTGGTGGCTATGGCGATTATTTTCGAACGCCTGTGGGCACTTCGAAGCAAACGGGTAGTGCCCCCTAATCTTGTGGCACGCGTATGGCAGTACCACCGCAAGGGAAAGCTCGATAATGCAAACATTTCCGTCATCAGGGACGGATCGTCGCTGGGGCGCATCCTTGCCGCGGGGTTGGTCAATCGCCAGCACTCCCGGGAGATCATGAAGGAATCCATTGAAGAAAGCGGGCGCCAGGTGGTGAGTGAAATGGAGCGCTATCTCAATACCCTGGGTACCATCGCATCTATCGCGCCTTTACTGGGATTGCTGGGTACGGTTATTGGAATGATCAAAGTGTTTTCAGCCATAACTATCGCAGGTGTTGGCAATCCCACGATACTGGCCGGCGGTATTTCAGAGGCCCTGATTACCACTGCCACCGGTTTGTCGGTGGCCATACCCAGCCTCATGTTTCACCGCTATTTCGAAAGCCGTGTTCAGCGCCTGGTAGTCAAGATGGAAGAGGAATCCCTGAAAATGGTTGAGATTATGCTGGGGGAAAGGGAGCGGGAACCGGACTAGGGCCTGTCAACACTATGCGGATATCCATCGACGGAGGCCATTTTTTTGCAGGACAAGGCGCACTGAGCGCAGTGTACCTGTCGTACATAAGCGAAAGTGCAACACGGTCATGCAGAAAAATGGCCCCGTCCCTTCGGGTTGGCTCTCCAATGAGGCCATGCGGCGTTGCACATCGCTCATTTGGGACGACCAAACTTCGCTCTGCGCGCCTTGCCTGGCCTCATTGGAGAACCAACGCTGGGCATCCGCATAGTATTGACAGACCCTAGCCATGAATCTTCGTCCATATCGTAAACAATCTCATGAAATCAATCTCACGCCGCTGATCGATGTGGTGTTTCTGCTGCTGATCTTTTTCATGGTTTCCACGACTTTTGACAAGGATGCCCGGATAAAAGTGGAACTTCCCCAGGCCGCCACACAGGATGAAATGTCGGATGAAGACAAGATCCTGGACATTACGGTGGACAGCAGAGGCCACTACTATGTCAATCAGAGGGAAGTGATCAACACCAAGGCCTCGACGCTTAGACGCGCGATTGAAAAAGCTGTCGGTGACAGACGCGACATTCCCCTGATTATCACGGCGGATGCCAAAACCACGCATCAATCCGTGGTCAGTGTGATGGATGTTGCCAGCCAGATGGGATTTCTGCACATGACATTTGCTGCCAGACAACCGGTAGAGGAACAGTAGATACATCATCGTCTGGTGGAATCATCAAGCGGGAAAACCTGACCGTGAAACCCATTGAGGCCTACTGGGCGTCTACCAATGTTCTGGCTATTCTCCTGCTTCCCATCTCCTGGGTATTCTGCCTGCTTGTCTGGGCGAGGCGCCGAGCCTATCAATGGGGTTTGATCGCGGTGCAACGCCTGCCGGTACCTGTCATCGTGGTCGGAAACATAACAGTAGGCGGAACAGGCAAAACACCATTGGTCATTCGCCTTGTGGAACAGCTGCGTCAATCCGGGTATCGTCCCGGCGTCGTATCGCGGGGATACGGGGGCCAGTCTGAGACCTGGCCACAAGACGTATTCCCGGACAGCGACCCGATGATGACAGGAGATGAACCGGTCCTCATTGCGAGACGGACAGGATGCCCTGTTTGTGTCGGGCCGGATCGGCCCGAGGCTGCAAAAAGGCTGGTGGAGAAATCAGCCTGTGACGTCATTATCTCGGATGATGGTATGCAACACTATGCCTTGCACCGGGATCTGGAGATTGCGGTCCTTGATGGAAAGCGCCGGCTTGGCAATGGTTTCTGCCTGCCTGCCGGGCCGCTTAGGGAGCATCGCGGACGATTAAAGGAAGCAGGACTCGTGGTGGTCAACGGAGCACATTCCCACGGCGAAACCTCAATGACCCTGGTTCCCGGTAATCTTGTGAACATGGCTGATCCGGAGAAGACACGATCGCTCGATTCTTTCTCAGGAGAATCGGTGCATGCATTGGCCGGTATAGGAAATCCGTCCCGTTATTTCGATACCTTGCGCACCGCCGGCCTGCACCTTATAGAGCATGCCTTCCCGGACCATCACCGGTTTTCCGCAGATGAACTGACTTTTGACGACCAACTGCCTGTGATCATGACTGAAAAAGATGCGGTGAAATGCTTTTCTTTCGCCAGGCCACAATACTGGTACCTGATGGTGTATGCTGAAACAGATCCTTTAATAATAGATCGTATTAACAGAGTGTTAAAAGAAAGAGAGAATTGAGAAATGGATAAAAAGCTTCTTTCCATATTGGTATGCCCCATATGCAAGGGAAAGCTGGTGTACCTCAAGAAGCCCGGGGAACTGATATGCAAAGGAGACCGTCTGGCATTTCCCATTAAGGATGGGATACCTGTCATGCTGGAGGAGGAGGCACGACAACTACCGGCCGACGAAGAAGTGCTGGGCTGAATTGCCGGCCCGGGATATGGAATTCAAGGTCATCATTCCGGCTCGTTACGCTTCATCCAGGTTGCCCGGTAAGCCGCTGCGCAAGATCGCGGGCAAGCCAATGATTCAGCATGTGTTCGAGAGGGCAAAAGAGAGCGGGGCAGGGCAGACGGTGATCGCCACCGACGACGAGCGGATCGCGGAGGCCTGCAGCCTGTTTGACGCGGAAATCTGCATCACCTCTCAGGATCATCAGAGTGGAACAGAGCGTATCGCCGAAGTGGTCAATCAGTTCGGCTGGCCGGATGAGACCATTGTGGTCAATCTGCAGGGAGACGAGCCCTGCATGCCGGGAGAACTGCTGAGTCAGGTGGCGGAAGATATGGATCATCACCCGGATGCCAGTATCACGACTCTCTCCATGCCCATAAAAGAGCGAGGGCCACTGTTTGACCCCCACGTGGTCAAGGTTGTCACCAATGCCGAGGGATACGCCCTCTACTTCAGCCGGGCACCCATACCCTGGCATCGCGATGAGTTTCTTCATCAGGAACGCCTCCTGCCGGCCGATACCGGGTTTGCAAGGCATATCGGCCTGTATGCCTATCGAGCGGGTTTTCTGAATCGTTATATAACCTGGCCGGCAGCACCGCTAGAGAAGGCGGAATCCCTGGAACAGTTGCGGGTGCTCTGGCATGGAGAACTCATCCATGTCAGTGAGGCGAAGGTGGATGCCGGACACGGAGTCGATACCCTCGAGGACTTGAAGTTTGCGGAGGAATCGATTTCCGGCATCACCAGATCCTAGTGCACAGGTAATGTTAATCCTGCATTTACTGCTTAACTCATTGTTATTAATAGTATATTCTCAATCCTATATCTATTGTTATTTCTAATTATCAGCCCTATCACTCTGAATAACATGAAAAAAGTACGTATTCTTTTTGTCTGCATGGGCAATATCTGTCGATCCCCAACCGCCCATGGCGTCTTCGAGGCCTTGGTCGAAAGGGAAAACCTCAACACAATGATCCACGTGGATTCCGCGGGCACCCACGCATACCACGTTGGTGAACCACCGGATAAACGTGCCCAGGAAACCGCAAGAAAAAAAGGATTCGATCTCAGCGGATTGCGGGCCCGGCAGGCCGTAGCCAGGGATTTCCATGAATTCGACCTCGTCGTTGCCATGGATCAGGACAATTATCACAGCCTTTATTCCATTTGCCCTGAGGGCATGGAGGACCAGATACATCTGCTGATGGATTACGCACCTGAGTTCAAGACCCGGGAAGTGCCTGATCCATACTATGGCGGTACTGCAGGTTTCGAAAGGGTCTTTGACATGGTTGAAGCTGCGGCATCGGGTTTGCTGGAAGAAATACGCCGCCGTCATTTCGCATAATCTCTCAATCGACTCCTGATTTAAGGTAAACGGAAGCGGCCTCCAAGCGCCGCGTCTTTCTGGTTTAAACCTCCGTTTGATGGCTGGCAGGGCATCCCTATAAATTCAAAAATCTACTATTTAACATAATATACATTATGCGCAATTATAGATGTTCAAATGTTTTCCAGCCAGACACCCGGCCAGGCTTCAGATTGGCCGGATTCTGCCGACTATCTACTTGATAAGAAACACGATAACTGTATCTACAAGCACAGCAATTGGAATCTGAGCCAGGCCAAACAGCATTAATCAGGGCCGCTCGGCGCTTCCATAAATTTGTAACGGAACATAATTAATTTTGTAATTCAGGAAGTTAGATGGGCTATCTTCGAATCTTTTCAGGTGATGCATCCCCTGAGCAACTGGAACTCTCATGTGAGAGCACCAGTATTGGCCGGGGGGATGAGAACGGTATCGTTCTGAAGAGTAAAGGCGTATCGAAGAACCACGCCATTATCGAGAAAAAAGGCCATGCCTTTATCCTCATCGACAAAGACAGCGCCAATGGTGTCTATGTAAACGGACAGCGCGTCCACCGGCACACGCTCAGACACTGGGACGAAATCCAGATTTTCAGGCATGTTCTCATGTTCGTGGACTTTGCCGAAGAGCCTTCTGTTGAAGCTGTCGAGTCGTTGCAGACACTCGCAATGCCGTCCCAGGATGAAACCATGCAGGTTGATATCTCCAGCCTCGGGGACCTGGTCAAACTGAAAAATCGGGCTAATGATCCCTCTTTAATGCAAATGAGGGAATCCATCGGCAGTGCACCGACGTCCAGCAGTTTCCACTTTGTGAAATCACAGGTCACCAGGTACTCCACACTGGGTATCGCGATTTCAGCATGCGCTGTCTTCATCGCGACTCTTATCACCAGCTATATCCAAACCGGTTCAATGAGTATTGCGAACCTTTTATCCGCACAACGAACAAACCCTGCACTCTGGATACTGGATACCATACCTTTTGCCTTAATTTTTATGGGCAAATATGTCAATGCCCTAATGGCCTGCAGCGTCAATTCTCTTTTTCACAAACATTCCGCAGACATGCAGCGTAAGACAGAGGCAATCGAATCCCAAGCTATGCACGATGCAACCCACGATTCTTTGACAGGATTGCCCAACAGGTTATTGTTCCGGGATCGGCTGGAACAGGCGCTGTTGGGTACCCGTCGCAAGCAACACCTTCTTGCCCTGCTGGTGTTGGATCTGGATCGCTTCAAGGAGATCAACGATACCCTCGGCCATCGCAGCGGTGATCGGCTGTTGAAACAGATCGCAGTGCGGTTGAAAGAGGTAGTGCTACCCACGGATACCCTCGCCCGTCTTGGCGGCGACGAATTCGCCATCCTACTGCCGTCCCTGGATTCTGAAGACGATATTCAGGATGCGGTCAAAAAGATTCAGCGTTCCTTTTCCACGCCATTCGTGATCAACAGGATGAGCCTGGATGTACAGGCGAGCATCGGAATCTCCCTGTCACCCAAACATGGGCTGGATGTGGATACCCTTCTGCAACGAGCCGATGTTGCCATGTACGTGGCAAAAGACAATAAGCGCCACTTCTATATCTACGATCCCCGTGTAGACAAACACAGCAACTGGCGTCTCAGTCTGCTTGGCCAGTTACGACAAGCCATTGCAAACGAAGACCTGCAACTGCACTATCAACCCAAAGTGGCGGCCGATACGGGACAAGTACAGGGAGTGGAAGCCCTGGTTCGCTGGAACCACCATCAATTCGGTCTGGTGTCGCCCGATGAGTTTGTTCATCTCGCTGAGCAGAGCGGCTTGATCATTGAAATGACGCGCTGGGTAATGCGCACCGCAGTGGATCAGATCATGTCCTGGCAAGCCCAGGGAAGAAATCTCGGCATCGCGGTGAACCTCTCTCCCTCGGCCCTGCTCGATCCCGAGTTTCCCGACTTCATGGCAGGTCAGCTGGCATCCTGGAAGCTGCCTCCGGGCACTCTCACCCTGGAAATCACAGAATCCACGCTCGTAAAGGATCCGGAACGCGCCCTGGAAGTATTGGATCAGTTGGCAAACCAGGGTATCTCTATCTCCATCGACGACTTCGGCACCGGCTACTCTTCCCTGGCATATCTGAAGAAGATGTCTGCCTCTGAATTAAAAATCGACAAGGCCTTCGTATCTGAAATGCTCACCAGCGAAAGTGATGCGGCCATTGTTCAGGCGACTATAGATCTGGCCCATAACCTGGACCTCAAAGTCGTGGCCGAAGGCGTGGAGAATGCGGAAACTGCCCGGGCACTCGCTCAACTGAAGTGCGATTCCCTGCAAGGCTACCATTTCTGTCCCCCATTACCGTCAGATCAGGTTAATGAGTGGCTGGTGTCTCGAAACATTCACAGTATCCAGGGACATCGAAGGTTGAAAAGTGTACGTTAAGCGCGATTCAGAAACCCGATTTTCCTGTGATCCTTCGGTAGACAACATGTCTGTATTGAGGATCTGCCCGTACCTGCCGGATGATGCCTGAATGTCCAAAATAAAGATCCCAGGCTTCAGAATCGAAAGATTCATCGCAGAAGGCGGCATGGCATCTGTTTTCCTGGCTGTTCAGGTATCTCTCCATCGTAGCGTCGCACTCAAAATACTTAAGAAATTCGACAGCCCTGAACATGCCGAGCGCTTTCTGCGTGAAGGGCGCACCATCGCCTCTCTCAATCATCGCAACATCATCACCATTCATGACATCGGGGTTATCGACGACCGTCACTATATTTCCATGGAATACCTGGATGGTGGCTCCCTGCGTGAGCGGATCGATACCCGCATGCCGGAGTCGGATATTCTGGATCTGATGGAAAGTATCTGCAGTTGTCTGGATTTTGTGCATCGCAAAGGAATTATTCACCGCGATATCAAGCCCAGCAATATATTATTTCACACTGACGGCACGGCGAAGCTGACCGATTTCGGGATTGCCAAACAACTGAACAGTGATCAGGACCTGACCATTGACGGCAGTGCCTTTGGCAGTCCTTATTATATTAGTCCTGAACAGGCTGAAGGTCATAAGCTGGACGGTCGTGCCGATATTTATGCATTGGGCATCATCTTTTATGAGATGCTGACCGGGAAAAAACCCTTCGCGGAGAAGTCCCATCTAGAGACTATCCTTGCCCATCTCACCCATCCGATACCCAAGCTTCCGAAAGTGTATTCGAAGTACCAGGTCTTGCTGGAGCACATGATTGCCAAAGCTCCGGGCGATCGTGCAGCATCCGCAAAAGAGCTGTTGGATCTGATTCAGAAGTTAAGACTTTTCGATGTACCTTCACGGAGCAAAAATACCGGGACTCCCCAAAAGCGCTTATCAATAGACTGGGCCAGGAGCCTCGGTATCGAATGGGTAAAACGATTACGCCCCTCATCCATGAAAAAAGGAACCATTATCGAATGGCGAAGACGTTTACGACCGTCATCCATGACAAAAGGAACCATTGTCGAATGGCGAAAACGTCTACGACCGTCATCCATAACTCAAGGAACCCTTAACGAATGGGTAAAACGGTTGCAACAGTCACCCATGGCTCGTCAAGGCATTACGATTATGGCCTTCCTATTAGTGGCAATTGGAATAGGTATACCGCTGTATGGCCACTTGAACCAGCGGAATCATGAAGCTGCGGTCGAATCGGTGTCAGTCAATAGAGAAAATCCTGTTGAGGAAATATCAGTTAAAGAGCCACTGACAGTGCAGTCGGAAAAACCCATTCCGTCAGCAATCCCAGTGATACTTGAGGAAAAAGAGCCGGACAATCAGAATTCGATGCCGGAGTCATTGATACAACCTGTGGACAATACGGCTTTAAAACAACCGGAGGTTGAGAAAGCTTTTATACAACCGGTTGATGAGAGGGCTCTAGCGGTAAGCCAATTGCTTGAAGCTGGAGACCGGGCGTTGAAGGCTTATCGCCTGACCACGCCGTCCAAGGACAACGCCTTTTCACACTATCAAAAAGTAATCGAGCTGGATCCCGACAATACAGATGCCAAAGCGGGTATCGCGAAGATTGCTGATACCTATGCACGGTTGTCACACAACGAAATAAATAAGCAGAACTACCGGTTGGCACGAGTTTATCTATGGCGTGGAGCCAAAGTGGAGCCCGGTAATGCCACATGGCCCAAGTTGGATTCCGAAATCAAGAAATTGGAACAATCAAAAGTGGCAGAACTAAAGCAACAACCTAAATCCGTACAGGATAAAAAACAAAAAGTTAAATTTTCAGAACGTTTCAAGAAATTCTGGCAGTCACTCAAAAAGTGAGCCGAATCTCATGGCACCGGATGGTTTTCGGTACGCCCTGTCTCCCCTACTCTAAAACAGATTATTCAGATCAACTCCACATCAGAGATGATCTCCACCAGCGCCGGTCCTTCATGTGCAATGGCCCGGATCACAGCTTCCTCAAGATCCTGCAATGCGGAAACCCTGATCCCGTAACCACCACAGTTACGAACAAACTCTGAGAAGTTCGGATTGTGCAGGTCGGTCTGCCAAACAGAAAAATGGGCCGCACGTTGCTCCTTGGAGATCTTGCCGAGTTCCGTGTTGTTCAACAGGATATGGGTAAGATTCATATTATATTTCACCGCAGTGGTAAATTCTGCGAGATACTGGCCGAAACCACCGTCGCCGCTGATGGAGATCACCGGCCTGCCCTTGTGTTGTTCGTCCGCGCAGGTCGCCGCCCAAGCCCCCATAGCTGCCGGAAAGCCAAACCCTATGGACCCCAGGTATCCGGACATCAATACGCTCTGGTTCTTGCATTCGAAATATCTGCCGAAAGAATAGGTGTTGTTTCCCACATCCACCGCGAGAACGGCATTTTCGGGGCAGATCCGGGAGAGGACACTGAAGATAGCTGCGGAACTCAGGCCTCTTCCGCGGTCTCTTTGTTCACGGCGCCGCTTCTCTCCTCGCCACACCGCCCAGCGCTCAGCAAGTTCCTTACGCTGATCGACGAAACCCTGTCCGGATTTTTTCTCCATAGCGCCGATGATTTGGTGACAGGTGACACCTATCTCTCCCCAAACCGGGATGTCCACCGCGTGAAACTTGCCCAATGCCATCTGGTCGAAATCGACCTGAATGATCGATTTTTTTGGCGTGATCCCTGTGTGGTTGGAAAACGAGGCACCGAACACGATGAGCAGATCGGTCTTGTTCATAAACCAGCTCGCCACCGGGGTGCCACTCCTGCCAAGCACGCCCCCGGCAAGCGGGTGTTGATCGGATAACTGGCCTTTGGCCTTGAAGGTGGTGAGCACCGGCGCATTGAGAAGTTCAGCCAGTGACATCACTTCAGACATGGATTCGCGGGCACCGTAACCCACGATGATGACCGGTCTGCCGGCATCTCTGATTTTCTCCACCGCAGCAGCCAGGCTGTCCCGGGAAGGT
>Ga0255045_10000102_pt1 | contig 15982 bp, 11 predicted proteins | sample BC1_12_23_MG_FD_183652 | JGI IMG/M metagenome (GOLD analysis project Ga0255045, IMG submission 183652) | Seawater microbial communities from Strait of Georgia, British Columbia, Canada - BC1_12_23 | ecosystem: Environmental > Aquatic > Marine > Strait | place: Canada: British Columbia...
CTTCATCTCCGTTTTGGTACTTTTTAGATCTTCCTCCGTATTGTCCTTTAATAGTAACTTCAGGTAATGTACTACCTGGTACTTCTTCTAAATATTCTTGTTGAGGAAGTACATTTTGTGCTGATTTATAAAAGTTATCTAATATATCTGCTCTTGTAGCAGGATCAGGATTAAAACGATTGCTATCATTCATTCCTGTATCATATGAAACAGAAGCCCTACCTGGAACTTGATTGTCTTTCGTCATAGTCATTGAATGACCAGATAAAGGATTACCTCCTTGTTGACCCATTGCACTACTTTGATAAGAAGTTGTTATAGGACTTTTAACTCTTGCAAAGTTATCGTAAGAGGAAGAGCTTGTAGACTCATTAGGCCCTGTTTGAGAAGTTTCAGTTCTTGTATTAATTTTACCTAATACATCTGAAGATGAGTTATTTAACTCTGGATTTCTATTCATAAGTCTTCCTACATTTTCTCTAGTAGTTAAGTTTTGAGTACTGTAATCTATAAGATTCTTTGTAGGATCTGTAGCATTTGGATTTCTTTCTGCAGGACTCCAAGATTTATCTTGTTCAGCATATCCAGCAAACAAATCTCTATCATAATCTGCTATCTCTTGCTGACGCTTTTGTTCAAATCTTTCATTCTTTCTTTCTATTCTATTATCTTTTCTTGAAGGTTGTGGAGTTACTTCAGTACCATCTTGATAATAATGTGTAACTATATAAGGACTCTTTCCTTTTCTTACAGGAACTCTTCCTCCGTTTTGCTTAAACATACCCATTATACTTCCCATCATATCTCCTCCACCTTCTCCTCCGCCTCCCATCATTCCGCTAAACATATCCATCATGCCGCCACCGCCTTCGCCACCTCCGAACATGTCCATCATACCTCCCATACCACCGCCTCCTTGGCCTCCTCCGCCCATCATGCCGCCCATGCCGCCACCACCACCTCCCATGCCCATGCCTGAAAGTGATTCTCCTACAACTCCTCCTGCATGCTGAATTGCAGCTCCCACTTTAGCTGCCATGTTTTCCATGCCTCCTTGTGATCTTGCATGTTCTTGTGCAATAACAGGTTTCATATATGGATTATCTACTGTTCCTCCCATTTGATACAATCTTCCTCCATATTGAATATTACCTACAGCTCTCATTTGTTTATTAGCATTTTTCATACGCATTTGATTATCTTCATGTTTTTTTGTATAGGCATATTCTGTAGGATCTACTCCTGTTATTATATCTCCCATACTTTGTGCAAGGCTACCTGGATGAGAGTCTGTATTATTAGTAATTTCTTGATAAACTCCTGTATCTTTTGCTACAACAGGGTTTTTACCTGCATTTGCAAATCCTGCTATCATATTTGCAGTAGCTTGACCTGGATCAGAAGCAGCATCCATTACTGCATCAGACCATCCCTGACCTTTAGTAGGATCTCCGTAAGTGCCAGCGTTTGTAGGGATATTTGAGGGTTGTTGAGGTAAAGTTTGAGGTTGTTGTGTTCCTGCTACTCCTCCAGGCATTTGAGGAGTTTGTCCTCCTGCTGCATTCCCAGGCATAGTCGTTGTTCCTCCTATATTTCCCATAGTAGTACCTCCAGTATTATTACCAGGTCTAGGTTCGTAAATAAAAGGAGGAGTTGGAAGTTTAGAAGTATCAATATTATCAATAGGATATCCTGTTGAAGTATTACTAGTAGAAGGAGCTGCATTCGCAGGCATACCTTGACTTCCATATACTGCTTCCATAAATCTAGGATCAGATTGAAACTGTCCCATTACATTATTATAGTTATCTAACTGCGCTTGATTTGCAAAATTCATAGTATTACTAGTACTAAAACTAGTCTGAGCTTTAGGTATTTTACCTCCATATTGTACACTCATTGGAGCTACATCTTCTTCTACTCCCATAGTATCCATCATTTTTTTACCCCCTTCTTTCACAGCAGCATGCATAGGTCCTCCATATACATATCCTAAAGCATCTCCAACTCCTTTATGAACTCCTTCAAATACATCATCAAACTGTTGCCATCCACTATGCGCCATATCAGGGTCATAGAAATTTGTCTGAGTAATTCCTTCAATAGGACTTAGTAAAGTATTTAATACCCATTTACCTGCATCTTCAAACCAAGTACCTACATTTTTAGTAGTAGTTTCTCTTTGAGCTAATTGATTTCTATTTCCTCTGACATTCATACCACCTTGTGCTTTAGGTAATCTTGCGTAAGGATTATATGTATTATATCTTTTTTTCATTATCGGAAACTTTGTTGTGAAGAGCTAAGTATAAAATTAGCAGTCATTTTGTATGTACCACTAGCGGGGTCTCCCGCTAAATTATCAAAAAACAGGCGTACTTGCAAGTATCTATCTTTTAAAGGCTGTGTTTCATACCAAGCTTTTGCATTGTTTATAGCTAAAGGATTAACTACTTTATCTATGTAAGGAGTAGCTTGTAAGTCTGCCCATGAATTTGTAAATAAACTTGGTACTATAGATTGAGTACGATCTCTAGCAATATCTCTAAAATGATTTAAAAACCATATCCTATCCTTTCGTTTTAATAAAGACTGCTGATCGACTTGATTTACTGCAGTCGTCATCATAGTTACTACGTTTTCATCTTTAACTAAAAGAGACAGTTCTCCTGTAGTTTGATAGCTGTTATATAATAAAGCTCTATTAAAAGTTATATATCTATCATCTACATATTCCCCTGTAGTATTATCATAATAAGATACGTTTGTGTAATATCTTATAGTATCATATAAGTTTACATTAAGAGGGCCATCGTTATTTATAAAATCAATTATAAAAGGATCAGTACATCCGTAAAATGTTTGATAGTTTGTTTTAGTATCGTTTAATTCATGTCTATATACAGGAAGTAAATGTGGCATGTAAGTGTAAAAATAATGCCTCATTCCTATATAGTAGTTAGGAATATAACTATGGAAAGAAGTCCAAGACTCTGGAGCTAAACTATAGCTAACAGTCCATGAATCACATTCAAATACATCATTTAAATTGTTAATTATTTTTGTGCGCCCATCTCCAGGTACTGAAATTTCAATTGGAGTATCAAAATCATTATTTCCACAAGTACTGCAAATAATACTACCATTATTTCCTGTAAGTTTAGTTTTTTCACATGAAGTTATTTCTATAAAAGAATTTTCTCCTGTATTTGTAGTCCATATATGACGGCAACTATCTTCAGGAATAGGTGTAACTGTATAACTTCCTGGATCAGCTTGCGCTAACCATTGCGGATTAGCAGGGCAATTGCAAGGGCTTTCACTTAATACCCATTCATTTCTAATAGGGTCTATTTCTAAAGATTTGTAAAAAATACTTTCTGGGTCTGAAAAGTCTTCTACTAATTTATAATCTCTTTTAGTTAAAATATAGCGTTTATATTCACTATCAAACACAGCAGTATACCCAGCACCAATAGGATTTGCAGGGTTATCTACTAAAGGAAAATCTACCCCATAAATATCTTTGTATTGTTTGTAAATACTAATAGGCATATTAGATTCAAACCAAGACTTCATGCCTTTATTTCCTATATCTCCAGGACCTTCTTGTTGCATGTAGATATGTCCTTGTTGTTCATCAGGCCATATTACTCCAGTTTCTGTAAGTATAGTAGCCCATTGAGATTTAGAACCAAGATATCCTAATTCAGATTGTGCTATTTCTCTAGGAGGGCTAGAAAAGAATGCACCTGTTCCAAGATAAATAGCAGCCTCATCTTCTGCAGGATTTACCATTTGACGAGCAGGATCTACTCTCCATAAAGATTCTTCTGTATGTATATATAAAGCATTATTTGATATCCAAACATTCCAGATTTCTCCTCTATTGCCTGGAATATCTCTAAAGTTTCCTGATAAGAAATTTCTATAAGCATCAGACTGCTCATTATCTATAGATACTTCAGAGTAAGCTATTCTATGAGGATGTCTATTGCTACAATCACTACAATAATCAAACTGCAAAGGAAGAGGAGAAAAAATACTTTCTACAGCAGCTTTGTTATAGTCTTTATTAAGTGCATAATAATTAGGAAATGTTGGAAACATTTCCCCTTCTACATAATATGGACTTCCTGAATCTTGCAACGAAGCATCATCTACAAATGAGAGAGTACCGTTTTGAGCATCAAGAGCTTCATAATGATAAGGGTATATTCTTTCTCCTTCTACATCATTTCCTAGTCTTAACTCTGTATTTATATAAGATTCTACCCAATATTGAACTATATGATTAAAGTTGGCAAAAGAAAGTCTTGTCTCCGCAGTGTAGAGCAGATTTTCAAAAGCTGCTCCTGGAGTAGCTGGTCCTGGGCCAATTCCTGTATTTAAAGGTTGTAGAAATGGAAGTTGCCCGTTAGGAACTCCATTACACCTATCTTGAGTAGATTCTTCAACCTTTTTAGAAACTTTAGCAGCTTCTTGTGTCTGTTTAAAAGCAAATTTTGAAATAAAAGAATCTCCTCCATAAAGTTCATCTGCTTCAGAAGTAGTCTCTCCTTCTTCTACTTTTATCATACAATTATGGGTAGCAGTATAAGTAAGATTAAATATAGCCCCATAAGCATCATAAGCATTTTTCTTTACAGAAACATAATAAGTTGTTCCAAGTCCATTTAAAGGTTTAAGATATGGGTTACCCTCAACATTATACCATTCGTCATGGTAAGGATCTGTAGGATCCATTTGCTCTGGAGGACCTGTAATTGCATCTGGAGGCATTGCCCATGAAGCGGAATTATATTCGTTTTCCCATCTATCATATAAAGAACTACAATTAAATCTAGAATACGCATGATCAAAAGGTATTCTAGTATAATTATCATAACCAGGTACAGCCCCTCCTCTTGAATAATTATTACCTGGCCAAGGCCACGCCCAATAAACTCTATTGTCTGTAGTTTCATCAAAATCTCTCCAAGAAAATCCCATAAGAAGAACTTCTTGCTGAGAATGATTAGAAAAGAAAGGCCCAGGGCCTAGGATAGTTTCTAAAAAAGATATTTCTTCTGTATAGGGATCTATTTTTACATAATCAGTAAGTCTTACATTTTGTAAAGGCTTAGAGTATCTTGCGCTTTGGTTTTCCCAAATAGATTGATTTCTATGAGGTTCCCATGCTGGATTTATTGTTGTATAGTGATCAGTATCAGGTTGGTAACTACAAGCATTTCCCCATCTTTCCCATTGCATTTGATTTGCAGAATCAAAAGTTTGAGAAGGATTTGTATAAGCAACAGCAGATTGAAAATAAGACATTCTAGTGTATACATAAGTACTTCCTCCTTTAGGACCCTCAGTATCTCCTCCACCATCATATCTCCCTGGTTCAAATTCTCCTATTCCATTTAAAAGTTCAGGATTATTGTCTCGTACAACATCATTTGCACAGCATGCATTGTTACATATAATATTTTCACTATATCCTATAAGTACTCTTTCTGTTTTTATATATGTAGCACTTTTTATTTTTTCAAATTTAGAAAGAGGACCATGGTATCCCATAGAAGAATTAGGATATGCATACATATTAGTTTCATACCCAATATTTACCCCATCAGAATCTTCTATTGCAAGAACTTCAGATTGACCTTGATTACCTTCAACTTTATACCATCCCCAGTTTCCTAAAGGATACCCAACTCCCATATACATTTTATCATGTACAGGCTCTGGATTAGGTAAAAATAAATATGTAGGATTTTTTAAAGGCTTTATTCCATGAGCTATTGGATCGAAACCTCTAAGAGGATCTTGATACCCGTACCATTTTTCCCAATCATCATTAACAATTAAAGGAGCCATAAAAGATTGCCTTCTCCTTAGATATTTATTACTTGCAAAACAATTTACTGTTCCCGAAGGTTCATGCCTAAGTACGTACCCACCATAAGGCTCATTTATTTGATTAAATTCAAAACAATAGTAATTATCTGCTGCAATATTTGCCCTACCTGTAGAGCTAGGCCAAAGAGTGCCAGTTTCATCTTCTGTATATTTTGAAGGTTTCATATATCCAGACCAAGGAACATGAGCGCATGCAAATTCTCCAAGTTGTTTGTTAAACCTGTTACCTTGAAAGGCATAAGCACACATAGCTATATTTGTATCAACATCCGTAATTCCATTATAAAAATTAAAGGCGTAGTGTATATTAAATATAATTCCTTTGTCTATAACTGTTTTATCTGCATCGTTTGCAAGAGCTTTTACAATTCTATACCCCTGAACTCTATCAGCAATACTTTCAGGTATTTGTACATTATCTACTTCAACTCCTAGAGTTACTATGTAAGATTGATTATAACTGTTACTCCAATCATGGGGATTATCTCCCATATTACCTATTCCAGAACTACTTATCCTTACATTTCCATAAAAATGAGGCTCTAGTGTAGTATCAGGCATTTTATGGTGTCTTACTTTAGACATTTTAAACGGGTCTGCATCTGTGCCAGTTCCTGTATAAGGAAAAATAGGAACTCCATCGCAATCTCTTACATCAGGATACTCAGAATTTCTACATTCGTAATAAGATAGTTGCCCCCTTGTAAGTTTTCTTTCTTGAGCAGGTGCAGCTCCAGGTAATGTATATCCAATATCAAGAGATTCTCTTACTGCTGTATTGTATACTTCCCATCTTTGTACATGCGTATCTGTAGGATCTGCAGGTATATAATGATCCGTATTCATATTCTTATCACGAATAATATCAGTACTATCCCATGAAGGATCTCCATCAGGATTAAGTCCTATAGGAAGTTCTCTGTTATGTTGTGCTTGAACATATCCTGGAGCATGAGGAACATTTGGATCATTGCCTGCTGCAGATATCATATTTGTTCCGTCAGCTTTTTTATCTATCTCTCTACCTGGAATATGATATACAGGAGATTCTGTACCATCTTTAAATATCCATACAATACCAAGTGCGTAAATTTCATCACGCATATAACTTCTATAATCAAAGTAATATCTACCTGATTGTGCTGATTCTCCTCCATACTCTCCTCCTGGGTCATCAGCATTTAGTTCTCTTGTAACATATGTTACTCCTATCTCTAAAGCTTTTTTAGTTAGTTCTATATGATCTAATTGAGCATCTTCTACATTTCCAAGTATAAGCCTGTTATCTAATTGAGTAATAGTTTTAGCCCTTTCAAAAGTTTGTCTAGGTATTGTAATTTGATCTAAAGAAGCTATAGTTACTTGATTCTCGTCATAAGAATCAAAAGTATATTGTATAGAATTTCCAGAAAAAGAGATTGTATCTACAACATAAGCTCCTGCTGCTGCGCCTAATCCCTGAGTAGAAGGAATTACAGCAACCCTTATAAAAGAATAAGATTCGTCTAAATTTGTAAAATTTAATATAATAGATTTATTTGTCTGAGCTGTAGTTACAGTACCGTCAGGGTTTACTTGACTTGGATGATCTCCTTTGATAGAATCATATCTAGACTGTGCATCCTTATAAATAGGAATAGGCTGTGTAATAGTAGTCCATCTAGATTCATTAAGATCTTGATCTAAATATTGTATTGCAAATTGATATACCCCAGATATAAGATTGCCAGATTCATCTATTCTTACAAATTCTATACAAGGCATATTAAAATCAGGAAATAGGCTAAGTTTATCGCAATCCCATATAGGATTTCCTGATACATCATACGCATCGTTCATATACGTATCAGGATTATTTGCAATATATTGCTCTTGACCTTCCGCCAAATAATCGTCAAGAGCATCTATATTTATATAGCCTACTTTATTAAAATCATCCGTATAATAAATAGATATCTCACACCCTTTACGAATCCTATAAGTTGCTTGTATCTGATGTGTAACTTTAAAATTTAAACATCCCGCAGTTATTACATTTACAATACTGCAATCAGATTTTATTCTAGAAATTCTTCCTTGTCCATAATTAAGAGCAGCTACCGAATTATCTTTAGGAGCTTGAAAGATTACAGCTTCGTCATTTCCTACATATACATGTCCTATAATTACCCATTCAGGATCTAAAGAATCGCATGTATAATTACCTTCTTCATTGGTAAGAAATCCTATATTTCCTTCTTCAGATTCAGAAACAGCATTTAAAGCCCACCTATATGTTCCCTCTGGTTGAGTTTCAGGAGATACATCAGTATTAATACCTTTACCTAGAGAAGTGATGAATTTTCCACCACCACTTTTATTCTTCATTGATTCTTCTGACATAATCTTCTAATTTCCTAAATTTAAATTTTCTGCTGAATGTAGATGACCAAAGAATCTATGGTATCTGTTTGGTTTTGGCAATAGTCTAATATGCTGATCTTTAAGGTTTTGCAAATCGTCTACTGACTTAGGCATTGTCATTTTATTTCTGGCCTGTTTGCAGTACCAGTGCCAATCATCTTCAAGTTTCATATAAATGTTTCCAGGAAGATGTCCTTGTAAAAATTCTGAATATTTTACTTTATAGGTTATATATCGTTTAATAGCTTCTATATAACTTACTTCGTCAGGTATCATTGGGAAGCCTCTCTCATCTAGCGGCTGTCCTACGTATGCAATACAGACTTGTCCTTCTTTAAAACTTGTTTTAATGTAAGGCCAATCAAGTCTATACTCATCTTCACATGTAGGAGATATTCCATTACAATCAGTACAATCACTTGTATAAGGTGCTGTAAAAGGTCCTGATGCTTTTCTTAATGGTCGATAATTATCATAATAATATCCTGTAGCTCTAAAAGTGTTAGGTTTATAGTATTCTAAAAATAATTGAGCATTTGCTATAAGAGTTCCTGCATCTTCACACACTGTGGCGCAACTTCTACAACCAGCTTCTCCGCATGGATCATCGCACGTAATGCAATTATCCGCAGTAGTTAACATTGCAGTACTTGTACTTATTCCTTCAGTGTATTTATACGCAATCTGCACTATGTCTTTTAAACCAGAGGGTACAAGCACTCGATAGTCAGAAACAGATAGGTTTGCTACTTTTTCTTCTAATTGAGGATACGCACCAATATGTTCTAAAGCTTCTCCTGCCCATTCAATCATATCGTTCTCATTAAGCTCTACAACAGGCTTAAGGTCTCTGTAGATACCTGAAATGACTCTTTCTATACTTGTAAGTTTTACTTGGCTCATGTGTATCTATTCAAAAAATTCAACTTGATTGGTTTTCAAAAGTCCTGCAAGAGTTCTTTTGTTGTAACGAGTAGGAGTAAAAGAATATGCAGATTTGTTTGTAAAGATTGCTCTTTTCTTATGCCAAAACCATTTGTAATAATACCCATCTGTATGAAAATTTAAATGGTATACTTTAGTATTATGTTTTTTAGTTGTTTGCCAATCTACTCTTCTTGTTTTGTTTCCTTTTATTTTCTTAACTCTTAAAGAACCTAAATTAGCTGGTATTTTAAACTCAAGAGCGTTGTTCATTATATTTTCAGAAAGAAGTCTATTAAATTCTATGCATATAGTTCTATACAATCCTTTACTTATATTTAACAGGAGAGGTTCTTTTTTAGATTCCTTTCTGAAATCTTTATAAGCATCTAGTAATGTTTTACTTCTTTTTCTCATTGCTGCGGTCTTTGGGCTTGTCTTTGTGGTTGTGAGACTCTTTGTGGATCTTCTACTGCATTATTAAGACTGTCTTCAGGCATTGATTTCATAACTCCAACAAGTTGCTGTACTGTCATCTCTACTACTGCATCAGTAAGATGTCCGTCTAAATAAAATTCTTGCTCTAAAGGATTTATACAAGGAGCTTCGCATCCATTTACTCCCAAAGGTTCTAAAGGGTCTTCAAATACTCCGCTTATACTAATATACTTAAGTAACGAATTAGTAGTTATAAATAAATGACCATCTTTTATAAAATAATCTTCAACTGCACTTGTGTATTTATCTCCTGACTTATATCGTTTTTTTACCCAATTAGTTTTAGAAAATACTTTATCTCCATCCATAGTAGTGACAGATTCTAGTTCTGGGCCTGTAACAGATTGAATTGGTTTAGGTAATTTATTTTTAGACTTTAATATTTTACAACCTGCAGGAGGTATGCTACAAGAAGTACAATCATTAGGTAATGCTGTAACTAATTCAAAACAAGAAATAGACTGTACAATCCAATCAGATACCTGTCGTTTTTTATCTATTTCACGCTTTATAAGTAACGATCTCGTAGACTTAAGTTTATCGTATACAAGTCTATCAGACAATCTGCTATCGTCTGTTTCTATCCCTTTATTGTAGATAGCTTTTACTCTGGATATTATATCATTAATTCTCATCGTCTGCTCCTAAAAAGATTGAATTTAAATACGGTACTATATTATGCATAGGTAGTTTATCTGTATTGTTTAATGTAACAATTCCTAAACTTGCTCTATCATGCTCCCAAACATCAGTACATGAAGAAGTTCCTCCCGTGTCCTCTAAAAGCTTAATATTCAAAGAGATGTTATTTATAGTCATTGTAGTAGAAGCATCTGCTTTTACACTTAGAGTAATTTCATCTCCTACTGCAACCTCTATAAGGTCTACTATAGATATAGAGCCTCCTGATCCTGAACTTTGAAAATGTCTTTCATTTTCTGTTTCTGGGAGTACTGCCCCATTTTTAGAGATACCAAGTGTTATATCTCTGTTTGCAGCACTAGAACTTATAGAAAAAGAACCTTCTAATTTATACGTCCCTGGAGTTATAATAGTAAACTTATTAGGAGAAGTAGTCATAGTAATATTACTACTAAGTCCTGCAGCTCCTGATGTCCAGTCTGTATAAGAGGTTGTAAGAGCTAAGGTGCTTCCTCCATAGTCTTGAAATTCACCGTATGTAACTATATTAGTATTTCCTGTAATAGAACACACGCTACCACTTTCAATAAGATCCAGATACATAATTGTTTTATCTACAGGATCTTCGTAATATCTCACTATACTATCTGTTTTTATTTGAAGGCTAAAGTTATTTGTAGGTAGTTTATATAATTTCTGAACTTGTTTACCTCTAAACTCAGACATAGCATCAATTGTTTTTCTCTCTAAAAGTACCTCAGTATTTAAAACAGAAGTTGTTATTTCATGAGTACTTGCTACAGAAGCAACTTCTACAATGCCCATAAAAGTTTCGACAAAAGTATCTGGGTCTACAAAAGACATCTGCAAAAGGTCCAAAGGATTTACTCCTGTAAATGTAGATACAGTACTAGTAAAAGTATACTCTACTGTCACATCTGATTTGGTATTAGCAGCTATTAAAAAATCTCCCATACTAGCAGGCAAGGTCAGTTCCTCTTTTGGAGGAGATACTTGTATGAATTTATGATTACTCATCTCCTTTTACTTCTTTTACTTCTATCTCAGTTGTAAAGCTTTTAAGAACATATTCTTTCATAGCTTCGTCTTGCTTTTCAGAAGAATAGTCTTCAGCTCTTTCTTCTTTAGCCTCACTAAGTCCTAGTTTTGTAGTAGGTTTTCCTTTATACTTAAGACCTAACTCTCCAGACCATATACCGCCAAATTGCATATAAGAACGCTCTTTAGCGCAAATACCGCATTGGTTAGAAGGTTCATGCCCGTGTTCACATTTAGCCATTTTTAATTTCTTTTAAGTTTACTTGAAACTGTCCTTTATATCCGTATTCTTTACTCCATGCATATGCTTGTGCAGATCTTATATTACCTATATATCCTTTTTCGTGGTGCCATGAATCTGTACCTGAGAGAGAAGGAAGTATACGTACAATAGTGCCAAATCTTTCATCTATGTCTACCCAGTTTAATGATTTACTTTTATGTAAATGTCCTGTATGCCATTCTGTATACTCTGCTTTTGCCCATTCTTGTGGCTTTTCTTTAGCCATAATTAAAGGCAAATCAGCATGTTTCTCACTATTGCCATGTGTAAACCCTAATAATGTTTTACCATATGCAATGTATTTTCTAGGAGAAGGTGTATTATTTATATCTACTTCTTCACAGTTATGATACCACGAATAAATAGCATCCCCTATATAAAACATTCTCTCGTAATCGTGATTTCCAGGTACTATGATAACATCTACTGGTGCTACCAATCTTAACTTGTCAATCACTTCTACAAGCATTTTTCTGCATGATGTAAAAGAACGCTGCCATCTCACATCGTCATGTTGAGGAGTTCCCTTTGTAGTAGCCATACTCAGACCTTCTGAGTTAAGAAGATCATTTCCTATTGGGAATATTATCTTCTCTATATGAAAAATACTTGCCATAGCAAGTAACTTATCTACTGCAGTTGTGAATAACGTCTTTGCAATATTCACATCATAGTTCTCTCCAACTTCCTCTCCCCATCCCAACTTACCTAAATGTAAGTCTGGTAAATTTATTTCGTAGGCTATTGCCTCCTTTTCTTTAGAGCTAGGGTAGTTTACGGCTTTGTATTTAGGAGCATGCTTTTTTGCAGACTCTATAAACTCTTCTCGTATCTTATCCCTTACCTGGCTGCTCTGATCAAAAGTTGCTCTTACAGCATACTTTGTTTGATCTTTGAAATCTTGCCACGTAGACACTCTAAAACTTTTGACATCCCAGAAGTCAATGTTGACACCTGCTGCATCAACCAAGTCTTCAAGACATGTAATTTCTCTACTAGAATGTTCAATATATTTCTTACCATTTTCTTCTATAATTTTTGTTTGCGATTCGTCTGGTACTCTATCTATTTTTAATCTTCTCCAAATTCCTCTAACTTTTTCTCCAGAAAGATTCCCAGATTTATCTTTTATATTAAATTTAGCAGCTAGTTCATTATAACTTATATCTCTGCCGTTTTTTAATAAATACTCTTTAAGAGCTTGTACTTCAATGCTTTTCATATAAATATTTTAAGTTGTAGTATTACAAACTTACAAATATTTAAGAAATAGTAAAAGCTCCTGTTTCTAGGACAGTCTCACCCTTCTTTCCTGTTGAATCTGAATCAAGTAATAGTGTTGTTTTATAGGTTATAACATCTCCAGAAATAAGTCCTGAAATAGTTTGAGTATCTTTTAATCTTTGAGGTTGTCCTGGAGAATCGGATAGACGTAATTCTGCTCCTACGAGAGTACCCCCGCCATTAACCTCATATAGAAACAATGATAGATTTTTTGCTGGATTAAAAGTAGGTACAATAGGTCCTACAGCAGTATCTAATATAACTGTAAATTCTCCTGATCCTTCATGGTCTATTTCAGTATGTATTGGAGATGTTCCTAGAGATCCTTCTTTTGTCTTAGAAGAATGCTCTTCAAGAGTAGTTGCAAATCCTCTATCTACAAGTTCTTCTGCTCTTTTATCTGTATAGATTTTTGCACAGCAAGTATTTCTACATTGTCTAAGTTTTAATAATTCTATTGTTTTAGACTTATTATCTTTAAGAAAGTGTGGATCTGTTACTTGCAAACATGCTTTTTCTTTAAATGTGCTCATTTTGATTTTGTTTAATATGATTATACTTCCAGAAAGTAAACCTTAAAGCTTTTGACATTGTAATGCCTTCTTTTGCAGACTTAAATTTTGCCTCCTTTACCTTCTTTGATACCTCTTTTAATTTATCGAACATTTTCTTCTTTTTAAGTAGTTATTAATTACTGTCTTTTATTTGGGTTCTGCTGGTGGTGGAGGGGTTAGTGATCCGCAACCCATTCCGCCAGGGTCATTATCAGCAGTCTCTGACACTTGAGGGTCATTAAGTACTAATACAATAGTTCCTGACATTGCCGATGATTTACAATAGTTACATCCAGTATTGTCGTCATTTAAATAAAGGACATACTCGTAAGTGTCTGATGGAGACTGATCAATAGTAGGCATAGAAAAGTCTAAATTTTGATCAGGACCAGCATAAGATGTTGCGACAGGAGATCCCTCAACGCTTCTAATTTCTAATACACCATTAAAGTCATTTCCAGTAAAAGTGTCAACTCCAATTAAAAGTTGAGTGGGGTCAACAGCATTAGTAAGTCCTATTCCAAAATTAAGAGTTGGGTCACAAGGACCTCCTGGGTCTCCTCCTTCGCTAGGATCAATACCTATAATGTTACCTGCTATAACAGAGTCATCAGCACCTATAACTACATATCCAAACACTTGTATAGACTCTATACTAAAATTAAAGTCATGCAAATACTTAGGGTCTGAGCCTGTTGCTGTTGGATCTTCCTCGTACTTGTATGTCCAAGTTAAATTGTCAAAGTCATATATATTACCTCCAGAACTTATCTCAATTCCTTCTAACGTAGTTCCGCCTGTAGGTTTAAATTGAGAAGAGGCTATAACATTTGTTCTGTCAGACTCTCCAGCAGTTTTTGCTATACCAACTAAATTAAAAGTTGATTCTTCTGTTTCAAAATCTCCAATAGTTTCAAACTGACCATTGATTAAAGTATCCTCTGCAGGAAATGCTATAGTAAAACTAGCCTTCCAATATTCAGGGTCAACTATTCCACCTTCATTCATAGGACCCCCTCCTGCTAGTATTGCTTCAAGAAGTGCTTCTACATCTAATCCACGATATACTTCTATTGACGATGATGATGATGCGCCTAGCAAAGTTTCTAATTCTATACTATTAATTCTAGCTAATAGTCTTTCAATACCTGAATTAAAAAAGTTATTGTTTTTTAATCGGCTATTTCCTTTATATGGTAGTTTTTTAGACATTTTAAATATTTTAATTAGTTTTTAGTTTTAAACTTTTTTATAAAACTAAGTTACCTTGTTCATTGATTTGCTTGTTGTAATATTTAAGACAAAGTGTGGCTATCATTGTAGTAACGATAGATCAGAATAATTGACAAAAATATACCATTCGTCAATCAAGTTGTCCGCATCATCTGTAATTTGGATTGGCTTGCACCACCTTGTCGTGATGCCGTCTGTCCATTCGCTAGAATACTTTTCTGTAAGTATTAGTTCAGCGTTTAACGCTTCTTCTTCCGTATTAAAATATATTTTTTCCATTATACACCTAACCATTTAGCACGTAAATACTCGCCATAACTGGCAGCTTCAACGTCTGTTAATTTTCTTCCGATAATGTGCCATTCCGCCCAATTCATGTTTGGGTTGACTCTACCCATATTTACATTTTCGTAGGTTATAGAACCAATAGACCCGCTTAATATTATAGAAGAAATTTGTCTGCCATCAGCGAGGAAAAAGTCAACATAGCTTCCAACACCTTGTGATATACGCAATATAATAACGCTCAATTGTTCGCTGTATTTGACTGTCTTTTGAAGACCCGATTTTTGAATTAATGCTTCAGCAAATGCTATTGAATTAGCACCGTTAAAGTCATTTTGTCCCGTCTTGGTAATCGAAGCTATTCGCTTAGTGTTTATGTTATCGTCACATCCAAGCACCATTGCAAAAGTTATGTCACTATAATCTACTGCCGAGCCAAAAGTTGTATATAATTGGTCACCTTCAAATCGGGCATATTGCTTTCCAGTTTCAGTTGTGTGTGAGCTAATAAATGGTTGTTGGGCAGCCGAAGTATTTAGCAAATGGTTGCCGTTTCCCGTCAAATCATTTACTTGTGAAATGTTAGAGCCATTAAATGTTAAATCAGCATCATCCTCAAAGCTATACCTTGCGACATTTGAAGCATCTGTAATTATTGCGCTTGTCAAAATTGCGGTAAAACTAAAAGCCGTAGCGTTTGCCGTTGCACCACTTCCGTCCGTAGCCCTTGCCGTAATTAACACCGCACCAGCATTATCAATTGTCCAAACATAAGTGTCTCCAAATTGGCTTATTACCTTGTCCTTTGAACCATCAATTGAGAAGGTGTAAGAAGTTGGAACTATACCCGTTGGATTTGCTTTTATGTAAACTATTGCACCAAAGTCAGCCGATATGATAGGCGTAGTTA
>Ga0255045_10000103_pt1 | contig 15968 bp, 13 predicted proteins | sample BC1_12_23_MG_FD_183652 | JGI IMG/M metagenome (GOLD analysis project Ga0255045, IMG submission 183652) | Seawater microbial communities from Strait of Georgia, British Columbia, Canada - BC1_12_23 | ecosystem: Environmental > Aquatic > Marine > Strait | place: Canada: British Columbia...
CGCGTTGCAGGAGGATGCCGGCAGCGACGGAAGCCAGGCTCGGCCATCGTCGGCCGCGTCACCGACGGCCCCCCCGGAACAGTCAGACTGGTTCATTCGGATTAAACACGAAGACACAAAGAGCACGAAGAAATCACGAAGAAGATCTTTTGGGTCTGAGGATTCGAGTGCATTCCGATCACGAAAAATCGGCTCCCGGTCAACGATGGGATTCCCTTTCACGGACTTCAATGATCTTCTTGGTGAAGACCTTTGTGTCCTTCGTGTCTTCGTGGTTCAAACCGAACGGACGTGCTGGAGGAGGATGCCGGCAGCGACGGCGACGTTGAGGCTTTCGATCCCACGGGACATCGGAATGGCGACGGTCCCATCGGCGAGCTCGGCGATATCCGGATCGAGGCCTACGCCCTCGGCGCCGATCAGAAGGAGACAGGGCTCTGAGGGTCGCCACTCGTCGATCTTCTGGCCGCGGGAGTCGGTGGCCCAGACCTCGCCGCCCGAGCTCTTCACCCGATCGATCGCCGCTGATGCGCGGACATCGCGTTCCACCGGGAGGCGGAAGACAGCCCCTGCGGCACCGCGAACCGTTTTCGAGCCGAACGGGTCGGCGCATTCCGGGGACAGCAGAACAGCTTCCGCACCGAGACCGGCCGCCGAACGCACGATAGCGCCGACGTTGCCGGGGTCCTGGATACGGTCCAACCACAGGGCGACACCCTCGACCGCCGACCACTCGGGCCACCGGGGCTCCTCGACGATCGCCAGCACGCCCTGCGGGGTGCGGGTCGGGGCGATGTCCGCAAGCACCGACCTTTCGAGCTCGAACACGGCCGCCGCCGCATCCCGCCAACCAACCGCCTCGAACTCACCAATGATCTCGGGGACCAGGTAGAGCTCGCGAATCGGAACCTTCCAGCGCACCAGGTCGGAAACCAACCGACGCCCTTCGACGATGACCTCGCCGTCGCGACGGTCCTTGACCCGCTTACGAAGCGCCTTCAACCGCGCTCCACGCCGTCCGAGCCGTTCGATTTCGTCCTCATCAGCCATGTGTCTGCCTTTATCAAGTCTAACTAAAAGAACGCCACGAGCGCGTAGGATTCACAAAGCTTTTTCGTTGGTTGTCCTGTAGGAGCCGGACATATCCCTCCCTTGTTCGTCCCCTCAGCCGACCCTTTTGTGGTGCGGGCGTCCCGCCCGCACGATTCCACGACGATCGACGACGTGCGGCCGAGACGGCCGCACCACAATTGGGCGGCATAGATGCCGCCCCTACAGCAGGTTCCCGGTTCCCGAGATGCGTGCCGCGGGCGCTGCCCGCGGTGGGCGGGCCATCGGGCACGGAGACGGGCTTAGTGGATATTTTCACAATCATTTGAGATAATTCAGTACCCGTCGCAAAATGCGGCGGCAGAAGGGAAGTGGCAGCCATGAGCCTCTCCTTGATCGCTAAATCAATTGGCGGATCTGCGACCCTCAAGCTGAACGAAGTGGCGGCGATTCTCCGCGCGAAAGGCGACCCGGTGATCCATCTCGGAGGTGGCGAGCCCAAGGGCAAGGCGCCGCTGGACGCGGTGCTCGCCGTAACTTCGGCAGTGGCCTCGGGCGAGGTCCGCTACACCCCGCCCGACGGCACGCCCGAGCTCAAAAAGGCGATCATCCGCTACACCGAGGAGTTCTACGGCTTCCGGCCGGCGCCGGAGAACGTCATGGCCTCGGGCGGCGCCAAGCAGGCGATCATGACCGCGCTGCACGCGCTCATCGACCCGCAGGGTGAAGTCGTCTTCCCGGTGCCTTACTGGGTCAGCTACCCCGACATGGTCAAGCTGGTGGGCGGGATCCCGGTTCCGGTCGAACCCGAGGACGGCTCGTTCATCCCACGGATCCAAGACATCGAGAAGGTGGTCGGCTCCTACACAAAGATGGTGATCCTCAACAGCCCAAACAACCCCTCAGGCGCGGTCTACCCCGAGGAGTTCATCGCCGACGTCGTCGATTTCTGCGAGCACCGCGGGCTGTGGCTCGTCCTGGACGATATCTACCACCGGCTGGTCTTCGATGGCCGCAAGCCGATCAACCCCTACAACTACGCGAAGGACCGCAGCGAGAACTCCAAGCTCATCCTTATCAACGGCGTGTCAAAGCAGTACGCGATGACCGGGTTCCGGATCGGCTGGGCGGTGGGCAATCGCAGGCTCATCGAGGCGATGACCAACATCCAGGGCCACGAGACCTCGGGACCATCGGTGCTACTCCAGCACGCTGCTGTGGGCGCCATCAACGGGCTCCAGTCGCCGGTGGAGGGGCTGCGCGCGACGCTCGAGAACAACCGCAACGTGCTCATGGCCGAGCTCGAGGCCTTCGAGGGCGTCGCCATCGAGAAACCCGGCGGCACCTTCTACTCCTTCCCCGACTTCTCGACCTACAACCGCAACTCGGTGGCGCTTTCGAAGTTCATCCTCGACAAGGTGCAGGTGCTCACGGTGCCGGGGGTCGAGTTCGGGATGGAGGGCCACCTCAGGCTGAGCTTCTGCGGCTCGATCAAGGAGATCACCGAGGGCATCGAGCGGATCAAATGGGCGCTCGACCCCAACTCGCCGAACGAGCTCTACATCGGTGAACGCAAGCTGGTGAGGGACTGGACATGAGCAAGTACCTGAAGTTCAAGACGCCCGCCACCGCCCAGGCGGAGGATCTCAAGAGCCGGTTCGGGATCTCCAATCACGGCCTGGTCCACGTCGAACGCGTCTACTGGAACCTGCCTGCGCCGGCGCTGTATGAGGAGGCGATTTTCCGCAACGAGGGCTTCCTCGCCCACGGCGGGCCGTTGGTGGTCAACACCGGCAAATGGTCGGCGCGCGCGGCGCAGGAGAAGTACGTCGTCCGCGAGAGCTCGACCGAGGACAAGATCTGGTGGGGCGAGTACAACCGGCCCTACGACGGCGCCCTCTTCGCGGGTCTGCACTCTCGGATCCAGGCCTTTCTCCAGGACGAGGAGCTCTTCGTCCAGGACTGCTATGTCGGCGCCGACCCCAAGTACCGGATGCCGGTGCGGATCATCACCGAGTACGCCTGGCATTCGCTCTTCGCTCGCAACCTCTTCATTACGCCGCAGAACCAGGACGACTACCAGAGCCACGTGCCGGAGTTCACTGTGATCGTGGCGCCGTCCTTCCGCTGCGATCCGCGGCTAGACGGCACCCGGTCGGAGACCGCCATCATCATCGACTTCTCCAAACAGCTGGTGCTGATCTGCAACAGCTCGTACGCCGGCGAGATCAAGAAGAGCCTGTTCACGGTGATGAACTTTCTGCTGCCGCTGCGCGAGGTCCTGGCCATGCATTGCTCGGCCAACGTCGGCTCAGGCGGCGACGTGGCGTTATTCTTCGGTCTCTCGGGCACCGGCAAGACAACTCTGTCGGCCGACCCCCGGCGGCGGCTCATCGGCGACGACGAGCACGGCTGGTCGGACGATGGGGTCTTCAACTTCGAGGGCGGCTGCTACGCCAAGGTCATCCGGCTGTCGGCCGAAAACGAGCCCGAGATCTACGACACCACCCGACGCTTCGGCACAGTGATCGAGAACGTCGTCCAGGACCGGACCTCGCGCAAGCTCGATCTCGACGACGACCGCTTCACCGAGAACACCCGCGCCGGCTATCCGCTGGACTTCATCCCCAACGTGGTGCCCGAGGGTATGGTCAACTCGCATCCGAAGAACGTCGTGTTGCTGACCTGTGACGCCCAGGGGGTGCTGCCGCCGATCGCCCGGCTCGACTCACTGCACGCGGTCTATCACTTCATCTCGGGCTACACCTCGAAAATCGCCGGCACCGAGATCGGCCTCGGTATCGAGCCCGAGATTGCCTTTTCAGCCTGCTTTGGCGCGCCGTTCATGGTCCATCACCCCTTTACTTACGCCGACATGCTGCGAAAGAAGATGGAGAAGCACGACGCCACCTGCTGGCTGGTCAACACGGGCTGGGTCGGCGGCGGCTGGAACGTGGGCAAACGGATCTCGATCCGCCACACCCGCAACCTCCTCAACGCTGCCCTCGAGGGTCAGCTCGACGATGTGAAGTACCGCAAGGACAAGCTCTTCGGTTTCGAAGTGCCGCTGACCTGCCCCGAAGTGCCCGAAGACGTTCTCGACCCCTCCACCTCGTGGGGTTCACAGGACGAGTACTTGAAGAGGTACGACGCACTTGCCGCGCGCTACATCGAGAACTTCAAGCTCTTTGCCGACGGCTGCTCACCGGAAGTCTTGGCGGCTGGCCCCAAACGCCTGAAAGACGTCAAGTAGGACCAATCCGCCGGATTGTCATCCCGACCGAGGGCCCATTGGGCCCGAGTGGAGGGATCCATGGGGTCGGCGTAGGCAGAGTCGCGCTGCTGCCCTTCCCATAGATTCCTCGACTCGTTCAGGCCCTCCGGGCCTCCACTCGCTCGGAATGACAGTACTCTCATCCCGTCTACCGATCTGTCAGCGGTTGTCGTGCAAAGTCGGGAAGCGGGTCGTTGTGAAAGGACCCGGCGGTTCAAGTGGGGAAACAGTCCGTTTTTCGGCCGGCTTCGGCGGTGCATAGGACATGTGGAACGCAACCCAGCAAAACGCGCTCACCAACCAGGCGACAAGAACAAAGACAGCCGCCGCAGGTCCGTCGTAGAGCAGCGGGAGCACCAAGAGCACGAGCCCAGGCAAAGCCCAGACAAACAACGGCAGAACGGATCGCACGGGCTGCCGCAAGACCGCCCACAGACCGCGCACCCACGCCGCCAGTGCCGAGCGGCGATCGGGCTCGCCGAGCAGCCACCCCCCGCGGAGGGCCGCAAGCCAGACGAAAGCGGTCGCCACGACGGTCAGCACCGATGCGCCCATGAGGAGCGGCAGAACCAGCCGCGCCTCGATATCGGCCCGTAGCGGTATCCAAAAAGAGATCATGACGATCACCTGCAGGATCAGTGCAATCAGCGCGAGCCGCGCATATCGCCACCACACTGCGAGACCTTTGCCAAGGATTCCCGCGAGACGAACCTGAGTTTCGGCGGTATCCAACCACCAGCGCACCGTCCCCGCGTGCCACAGGATCCACCAGGCGAAGAACATCAGGCAACCGAAGCCAAGGGTCACGGCGAGCGGGACCACCAGCGGGCGCATGACCTCGACAAAGACGACCATATCTTCGCCGGCGCCGAGGCCAGCCGCCGGCAAATTGGCGCGAGCCGGTCCCGTGGTCACCTGAACGACCGCCTGTACGGGCACGAAGATCACAATCGACACCAGCCACACCGCCGCTACCAGACTGTGGAGGCGGGCGGCCCCGCGAAACCCGACAACGGCCGACGGGAAGACGTGCGGGCTGACCATGCTCAGCTGAACCTCAGGAAGATGTGGCCCGCCAGCTTGATGGCTTTACGGACCCACCACAACGGGTGGTCGTCGCCGACCGCCCGGTCCCGCCAGTAGTTGTCCGCGCGGTGGGTTTCGAGCGCCCACACCACATCGGGATCGATCACCACCTGCTCGAGACGGCTCGAACCCTCGAGCCGCCAGCGCACCCAGCGTGACTCGCTCTCCCAAATCCTTCGCTCGACGGTGCCGTCAGACCACCTCAGTTCGACCTCGATGGGTCCGATGAAGTCTCCGCGCCGGGCGAGTTGAAGGTCGACAATCCATTCGTTATCGACAGCGTTGTCGTCGGAAGAGGCTTCCCCTTCGAGCTCGATCCGCGCCCCACCGTCCCAACTGAAACCATCAGCCGGCTGGGGCCGCCGGTGGTGCACGGAGAGCACCGACCAATCGGGCACCGCGTCGCCATAGACGGCCTGGTCGAAGAATGGGCCGAGGTCCCAACCGGCAGCCTCGCTCAAAACCTCAACCAGATCACTCCCGGTCGGATGCCTGAAGCGGAAGCGCTCGACGTAGCTCCGCATGCCCCTGGCCATGGCCTCGGGACCGATCAGACCCTCGAGGGTACGCATCGTGATCGCCATCTTGGTGTAGGAGGCGACGTAGTAGGCCCAACGGCTGCGGTGCTCCCACGCCCTCCCGGCCACAGTCACCGGCAGCCGGGGTCTGGCGAGCGACAGCCGTTCGCTGCCCCAGAAGTCGAAAGCGGCGATCTCCGGCACCAGGCCGTCTTTGGCGATGGCGGTCATGAACAAGACATCGCTAAAACTCGTGACACCCTCGTCGAGCCACCCCTCCTCGAACTCGTTCGAGGCGAGCAGACCCTGGAAATACTGGTGGCCGAACTCGTGCGCCGTCAACGATTCAATGTCCGACGACCACGAGAAAGGGGGATAGGCATCGAGGCGGTCGGCGCCGGTTGTCATGAAGGTCGGGTACTCCATGCCGCCCGCCTCCCGGGCCCCCGCCGGCGGCGAGACGATGGTCAGTTGCGGATACGGATAGGCGCCATAGAAGAGTCCGTACCAGGCGACCGAAAGGCGGGCAGCGTGGACCATCCGCACCGCCAATTTCCGCTGCTCGCGCGGCACGATCAGGCGCAGCCGCATCGGCGGAAGTTCGAGCTCGGCGGCACTCAGACCGAGCAGTGCTCGCGCCCGGTCCAGCCACGGCATTGGGACGTCGCGGCCTGGCTCGAAGTCGGCCTCGACGACCTCCATCAGATCGGGAGGGGCTGCGCACCAGGCAAAGTCGTGGACTCTCTGGGCACGGTAGACCACGGTTTGTTGTCCGGCCGCAAGAATTGAGCTGCGAACTTCAACGCCGGTGGCGCCCACCACCCACTCCTCGGGCGCCGTGATCGTCACCAGATAGCTGCCGAAGTCCGCAAAGAACTCCGATGAGGCGTGGAACTGGTGGCGGTTCCAACCGCGCTCGCCTGCAAAGACCGCGATCTTGGGGAACCACTGGCCCACGAGGTGAAAATCACCGACGAAACCCGTGCGGGCAATGATCCACGGCAGCTGTGCTTCAAACTCGAGATCGAGCTCGACGACCCCGCCCGGCTCCACGACCCGCGGCAGCCCAACCCGAGCGATGGTGAAGTCATCCTGATTGTCGTCGTCCGGTCGCACGAATTCCATCGCCGGCAGGAGGTCGCTGCCGTCATCGAGGATCAACCGTCCGACCTGGATCCAGCCCCAGTCTCCGTCCGGATCGGTCCGGTTGCGCAGCGACCGCCACTGAAGCTCTCGCATGAAGGTGGTCTGAGAGCTCGCGAATGCGTTGAGGTACAGGTGGAGGTAGATCTCGTCGGTGGACACGCTCGTGCGGTTGGTCCACCGGATTCTCTCAACGCCTTCGAGGCGGTGAGTCTCGGGGTCGAGGACAACCTCGATCTCGTATTGGACGGTGTCGACATCGGCCGGCGGTGTCACGGCAAAGAGGTTGCCGACCGCCGCAAGGGCAACCATGTAGAAACTGCAACAGGCCGTCATTCGTAGGATCACCCTGGGAGTTTACCCCGAGCCGAACCACCGGGACCGGTTATAGTGGGTAGCGGAAAATCATGCGACGAGTTCTCACGATTCTGATCGCGATGCTGGCGGCTCCGGTCGCCAACGCTGGCGATGTCAAGTTCTCTCTCAAGCTCGACAGCTTCGAATGGGCGCCGAAGCAGGACGTGCGGACCAAGGCCAGGCTCGCCGAGTGGAACGATCCCATGGGACGCATGATGCACAACTTCAACCAACAACAGGCCTGGATCATGCGGGGCACCATGCCGGGTGGGGAACGCGTGAGCGGCGTTGCGGTCCGGGTCAAGGCCCAGAACGGTCTCCCCCTCCACCTCCTCGCAGCCACCATGCTGGGTGGCATCGACGTCGACCATCAAGACATGGCTCGGCTCGGGCGGCGACGAGCAAAAGATGACGAGCTCGACTTGATGTCCCTGGAAGACCAACTCGCCGAACAACTCGGCCGCCGGCTGGCGCCGAAGTAGAGCCGCGGAGCGGCGAAATACGCATAGCCTGGGGCGTCAGCCCCAGGAACCAAGATCAAGGCACAATAAAAAGCCGCGGAGCGGCGACAGAAAACCAGGGGTCAATGCCTGCAGCTCACACTGCAGCCATGGTCTGCCGCCCCTCCGGGGCTCCTTCCAAAAGGCCCTGCTTATACCTGGGGCTGACGCCCCAGGCTATGAATCTGCCGCCCCTTCGGGGCTCTCCGCTGATGGCTGAAAGCTGATAGCGAACGGCTACCCTAGAGCGTCTCTTTGAGGTTCTTCGAGACCTTGAAGCGCACGCTTCTCGATGCAGAAATGGTGATCGCCTCGCCGGTAGCCGGGTTCCTGCCCGCCCGCTCCGGTCGTTCTGAGATCTGGAAGGTGCCGAAGTTGGGGACCGTCACCTTGTCTTTCTCCGCCAGCGCTTCGCTCATGAGTTCGAAGAGGAGATCGTAGATCATCGCCACCTGGGTTTTGGGATACCCGGTGAGTTCGGCGACCCGGTCCACGAGTTCAGCCTTGCCTGCCATGGAGTCTCCTCTTCGATGCTTTCGAACTCTCAACGACCCTAACTGTCCTCACACAAAGGGTCAAGCGGATACGGGCTGTGGAATACGGCCCCACCGGCGTCGGTTTCACCGGGTGCTGTGAAAGCATTTTCTTTAATTCGCCGGACGGACAATGCTTTCACTGGTGTCGCTGGGTTCTGTGGTCGGCCACGCCGAAGGAGATAATGAGATGATTTCCGTTGGGGAGAATTTCGTCGATTTCTTGCTCGAGGCCCACGACGGCACCACGGTAACGAGCTCCGACCTCGATGGTCGCCCGTTCCTTCTTTTTTTCTATCCCAAGGCCGATACCCCCGGTTGAACGCTGGAAGCCAAACAGCTGCGTGACAGCTGGAATGATATCCAACAGCTCGGAATCGAAGTGCTTGGGGTCTCGTACGACACCCCGGAGGCGAACCGGAGGTTCGCAGAGAAGAACGAGCTGCCGTTCCGGCTGCTCAGCGACCGCAATCACGAGCTGGCGAAATCGGTCGGTGCTACACGTGCTCTGGTTCCGTTTGCCAAACGCATTTCCTATCTCGTCGGACCAGACGGCACGGTGCTCATGGCCTACCCGAAGGTCGATCCTTCAACCCATTCGGAAGAGGTTCTCACCGACTACCGGGCATTGATCGCGGGTGGTGACTGAGGTCGCACCGCACCTGGTTCGCGCTCGTACCCGTACCCGTTCCCGTTCCCGACGAACCCATAGCCATCGGCGCGACGTCCCTTGATTGCCCAGTCAAAAACACTTTCAAAGCGAGATCGTCGGGGACGGGGACGAAAAAACCGGAGTCCCTGTGGACTCCGGTGTGTATTTGAAGCAGTGAGGCCTCAGATCGCGACCTGATACATATGAACGTCCCGTTGCGGGTAGGGAATCGAGCAACCTGCTGCCTCGAGGCCTTCTTTGAGGCTTCGGGTGAGGTCTAAGCGAACCGTCCAGAGATCGGGAGTCTTGCACCACGGTCGGACCACGATGTCGACCGACGATTCGCCGAGATTGGAGACCGCGATGAGCGGTTCGGGATCGGCCAGCACGAGCTCGTGGGCAGTGACGATCCTGCGGATTGTGTCGATGGCGGTCTGGATGTTGTCGTCGTAGGAGATGCCCATGACCATGTCGACGCGGCGGGTCTCATAGCCGTTGTAGTTGGAGATGGTCGCGCCGTAGACCTGCGCGTTGGGCACCGTGATCTTGATGTTGTCGGGGCTTTTCAGGGTGGTCGCGAAGATGCCGATCTCCATCACGGTGCCGGCGGTGCTGCCGGCATCCACGTAATCGCCGACATTGAATGGTCTGAAGATCAACAGCATGACGCCCGAGGCGAAGTTGCCGAGGGTCCCCTGAAGGGCGAGACCGACGGCGAGACCGGCGGCGCCGAAGATCGCAACCACCGAGGTGGTGGCCACACCGAGCCGGTTGAGGGCAGCGATCACGACCACGGCCAAGACAGCGTAGTAAACGAGCTTGGCGACAAAGGGCACCAGGGTGGCATCCACTTCGCCGCGTTTTAGGCCTTTGCGAGTGATCATGCGCGCCCACCCAGCCACCATGCGGCCGATGACGAGGATGATGAGAGCGGCGAGGACCGGACGGTAGTTCGCGACCACCAACGCCCACGCCGAATCGAGTACCTGTTGAAGTTGTTCCATAAAAGTCATTCCTCCTTATTTGCGTGGTTGAGCTCCGGGATTCCGGGCCCCACCGTCAGAAGTTAAGGACCACCGACGCCGTCGAGGTGGTGTCGGTACCGTCCGCGTCGCCGATCGGCTGGTTACGGTGGCGAATGTCGTAACCGAAGCGGAGCGCCAGCCACTCGTTGATGGCCGCCTCGATGGCGGTCAGCGAATTCAGCCTCCAGTCGGCCGAGTCGTCGAAGTTCGGAAGATAGACGAGGCGCTGCGTGAGTTTCGAGCTCGCTCCGAGCTTCCACTCCCACGAGAGGCCAACAAGGCCACCGGCAAATTCCACAACCTCGTTGGGCGAGACCCGATCCTCCCAGGTATAGGCGAGACCAATGTCGAAGCTCAATAAATGGCGTTCGCTTTCGACCGCGGTATATGTTGCGCCCGCCGAGGCGACGGACTGTGAGTCGAAACCTGCGAATGGATCTTTCGCCCAGGCCAGGCCGCCAAATGCGTCCCAACGCTTGCCGAGCTTGCGCACCGCTCGTCCAGTCGCCAGGTAGTTCTCGGCCGTCTGAATGCCCTGGTCCTCGGCCCGGTTGCCGCGGGCGGCGAAGCTAAAGCCCCAGGGTTCCGGCTTGCTCTCGAGCCCGAAGTCCAAACCGATCGAGGACGTGTCGGTGTTACCGCTGGTCGCGACCCACGCCAGACCGAGCGAGCCCTTCCACTTCGGCTCCTTTTCTTCCTCCTCCGCCTCTTGCGCGAAGACGGGTGCTGCGCCAAGGGCGCAGACCAGACCGAATATCAAAATCAACCATTTCATAAATGGCAGTCCTCCTAGGTCATTCAACGCATACTCCAGTGGTCTATTCCGCGACGAAAAGCCATCGGCGGTGTCAGTTATTGAAGTGCCTCAATCTAACAAAGAAGGACAATAAATCAAGAACCCATCTTGCTAAGCGCTATACTTTTGACGTGCCCATCGCAAGCCGAATATTGGTCGGGAAACCGTGACGCCGAGCAGGGTGTTCGTGGCGACCGAGACCGCCGGCCCGCGCGCGCGACTGGCGGCGGTGCTGGTAGCGGTTGCGGCTGGGCTGATCGTTGCTGTTCTTCAAAACATCTTCGAATGGCAGGGCGGCCGGGCGGACTACCTTCTGCTGGCCGGTTTCAACGCCTTCCTGGCGTCCCTGGCGACCTGGTTTTTCCACATCCGTTGGCGACTTCTCGGCGACTCCTTCGATCGCCACGTGCGCAACGTGTTCCTTCCTATCGCCTGCCATTTTCTGCTGTTGCTCACACTCGAAGCGCTGCTGAGGTCAAACGACCTCGTCGATGCTTTCGTAGGATTTTCGTGGGTCGTCTCACAGACCCTTGCCGCGGCAGTTCTCCTCTTCACTTTCCGCGGGGGACGGGAACACGGTTCCGTACGTCGCGCCTTCCGCACCGCCGCCGCACTGGCGTTCGCCGTTGCTGTGTGGGCGATCTTCGACTATCTGAGCAGACGCGGTCTTGTACGCGGCATCGGCCCCCTTGAAGCTGGGTTGGCCGCCGTCTTTCTTCTGGCGGCGGTTGTACCGATGCTCGGCGGTCGCGAACAACGGCAGCCGCGCGAGGTGTGGCTCAGCACCGCATTTCTGCTCAGCGCCATCGCCCACATGAATCTTTCGTGGTCGCGACTGCCCTACGATTCTCCCTTCATGTGGGGCTACGTTCTGCTCGGCTTCAGCCTCGCCACACCAACGGTCGGTGCGGTCTTTGAAAACGTCACCCTGCTGGAGTCGCAGACCGCCCTTTCCGATCATGCCAAGCGCCTACGGAATCGGATGGAGATCCTTCTCAACACCTTGCCCGTCCTTGTCATGTCGGTTGATCGCGACCGCCGGGTTCGCTACGCCAACCGGGCCGCCAGTAGTCTTTTTTCGGGTCCGCATCCGATCGGCGACACCGACCACGGGTCCACCTGGCTGGACCGGATCCACCCAGCCCACCGTCCCCAGATCTACTCGGCAATCCCGACGGTGCTCGAAGGCGGACGGGGATCGTGGGAGGAGCTGATTCGGGTCGAGGACTCGGGCGGCAACGTCCACTGGCTCAACACCCAGATGCAGCCAGTGGTGGATCCGGTGGTCAACGAGACCTTGATCCAGGTGGTGGCGATTGACGTCACTGACCTCCACCTCGCCCGACGCGCTGCCGAGGCCCGCCAGACCCGCCTCGCCTTCCTCTCCAACGTTGCCCAGACCGTGGCGGGCGAGGTCGAAGAACAGAAAATTCTGGATCATTTTCTGGAGATGGGACGGGCACTCTTGCCGTTGCGTTCCCTGCTCCTCTACCGACCGCTGTCGGACGGCAGCGGTCTAAGGCTCGAAACGAGCACCGGGCCCGGCGTCGAGGCCTTCGAGAAAGACCGTTTCAGTCCCATCATGGCGGGAGACCATCCCTGCTGGACCACGTATGTCGAGGGGTTTCCACAGACCGTTTCGACCTCAACGGCTCTCCCGCAAGAGCTCGCCGACTGGCTCGCCAATGAGCACGAAATCCGGCATCTCAGCTATCTGCCACTTATGGCGGCCGGCCGCTCCGCCGGTGTACTCCTCGCGCCGTCATCCACCGCCATTGACCTCACGATTGACGACGTCGATCTTCTGACCCAGGTAGGCTTCCTGCTCGGTGGAGCGGTCTCCCTCTCACAGCTGGTGCGCGAGCTGGACGAGCAGAGGACTGTGGCCTTCGAGGCTTCACGCCTCAAGTCTGAGTTCCTCGCCAATACCTCGCACGAGCTGCGTACGCCGCTGACCGCAATCCTCGGTTTCCTTCGCCTGATCATGGACGGTGCGGTCAAAGATCCTGACAAACAGCGCGAGTTTCTGACCATCGCCCACGAGTCGGCAGAAAACCTGCTCAACATCATCAACGACGTGCTCGATCTCGCAAAGATCGAGGCCGGGCGCCTGGAGATCCATTTTGCACCCGTGCCGGTGCGAACCATCCTCGATGATGTCCAGACCTTGTTCAAGCACCAGATGAAGAGCAAGGGCCTCAACTTCAAGCTCGAGGGCAGGGACAGCAAGCTGGTGATCTGGGCCGACCCGGACCGTACGTCACAGGTTCTCACCAATCTCCTCTCCAACTCGATGAAGTTCACCGACCGGGGCGGTTCAATCACCGTTGCCTGCAAGGAAGAGGATAAACTGATCGTCTTTTCCGTCGAGGACAGCGGAATCGGGATGGCCGGGGAAGAGCTCGAAAGGGCCTTCTCGTCGTTCTACCAGGTCGACGGATCCACCACCCGTCAACAGGGCGGCACCGGCCTCGGTCTCACCATCTCGCGGCGTCTCGCAGAGCTCATGGACGGCACCCTCAATCTCGACAGTGAGGGCGCCGGCGAGGGCACAACAGCTCGATTGACGTTGCGGGAATTTGCCGCCGAGCACGATGGCACGAATCCGGAGATCCGCGTCCCGGTGTAGCCTCGAGCGGCAGAATCACCACAGAGTCACAGAGGACACAGAGCCGCCCACCCACCGTAAAACACAGAGGCGCGGAGCCGCAGAGACGCAGAGGGCGCAATACCGGCTTTCTCTGTATGGCGAGATTCCGGCCGTCCGGGACGGCCGGAACCGCTGGGCAGAGTCACCGCTCCGGGTGCAAGCTCCCAGATCGATGACTCGGCCCAGCGGCTTGCGCTTTCGAAGAGCGCAAGCCTCGCCGCCTCTCTTCATTATTCAATTATTGGGAAGGAAACACCCCCTCTCCCAAAAATGGAATAGAGGAAAGGCTGAACCGACGTGCCATGGGCACGTCGGCCGGTGAGAAGGCCGGCGGCGATGGATGCTCCCATCCGGAGTCGTCGGGCTTCTCACCGGCGGCAGGCGATTCGATCGCCTGTCGTTCTGCCGCAAAGAAGCGGAAGCTCTTTTAAATCTCAGCGTCCGCCTCTTTGCGGGGTGGGAGGGTGGGTGGAGCTTTGCGTTCTTTGCGCGGGCGGTGGGGTGGGTGGCTTGGCGGTTTCAAAGGCGCCGCATGACGGTGTGGCTCCAAAAGAGCTCCAGGGCCATAGGTCTCAATCTATGGTCATCTGTGTGATCTGTGGGTAAATCTAGGGGGGTGGGTAGCTCTGTGTTGTCCTCTGTGATCTCTGTGGCTCTGTGGTTGAGTTAGCATTCAATTCCAGACTTAAATTCATCGCCATCCGGGGTTGACACTCGGTAGAATTCATGTATATTCCTAAATGGTTATACATTGATAGAGGAGGCGTCGATGCGTGGATTCCGGCTCGGTCTTGTCATCACAATGGTCGCAACCGGGGTCGTCAGTGCCCAGGATCTGACCCTCGACGCGGCCGTGGACGCAGCCCTACTCGACAACCCGGAGGTCACGGCCGCGCGGGAACGTTCCGCGGCAGCCACGAAAAGACTCGACGGGGGTAAGAGCCACCAGCTGCCAAAGATCGGCCTCAGCGAAAGCTTTGTTTATACCAACAATCCCGCAGAGGTCTTTGCCCTCACCCTCAACCAGGGCCGGTTCGATATGGGGGAGTTCTTCCTTTCGGATCCCAACAACCCGGATCCGCTGTCGACCTTTATCACCCGAGTCGATTTGGAGCTTCCAATCTATACCGGAGGCAAGCTCTCGGCAAAGGTCGGCCAGGCCAATGCGATGGCCACCGCCGAGGAACTGACCTTCACCCACACCAGGGAAAAGGTCGCCTTCGAAACGATGAGCTCCTACATCAACCTCGCCAAAGCCCGCGAGCACCAGGCACTTCTTGAAAGGGCGCGCTCAACGACGGCCGAGCACGTCACGCTGGCAGAGAAGTACGCTGCCCAGGGTGTGATACTCGACGCCGATGTCCTTCAGGCGCGGGTCTATCTATCGGAGATGGACGATCTCCTGACCCAGGCCACCAACAGTTCACATCTCGCGCAGGCCGCCCTCAACTTCCAGATGGGCGCGGATCAGACTCATCCACGTACCCTCGCTCCGGTCCCCCCGGCGACACCTGTTGTCGGTGATCTCGACGACTGGATCGCGGCCGCCCTCCAGAACCGCCGAGACCTCGCCGCGGCTCGGCGCAAACTCGAGGCCGGCCGGCTCGAGGAGAAGGTCTCTCGACCGGGCTTCTTCCCCGAGATTGCGGTGCTTGGCCATTATGATCTCTACGACGACAAGATCTTCGGTGCCAACGGCCACTCCGGATCGGTGATGGCGGTGGCCAGGATCGACCTCCTGGGGGGCGGTTCCAACACCGCCGCGCGCGCCGCCGCACGCCACGAGACCGCCTCATTCGAAGCCGACATCCATCGCTTCGAAGAAGGGGTTCGGCTCGAGGTTCAGCAGGCGTGGCAGGATTTGAACTCCGCCGGTATTCGCCACACCACCGCAAAGAGCACACTGAAGGCGGCAGCGGAGGCGGTGCGGGTCCGGGAAAGCCGATTCAAGCAGGGTTTGGACAAGATGATCGACCTCCTCGATGCCGAGACCGGCCTCCGCGAGGCAGAGATGCGCGAGCTGGTCGCACGTTATGACGTCGCCCTCGACACCAGCCGTCTCCGGTATGTCTCCGGAGCGACGTTGATCGATACAACGGAGGAATCGAAATGAAGGCACGAAGGACTTTCTCGATCTTATTCACTGCCACTGCGGCCCTCGGTCTGACCGCCTGCGGTCACGACGAACCGAAACTCGCCGAGGCTCATCTGCAGCCCCTCGGCGTCAAGGTGGTCGAAGTCGAGCGGATCACCGAGGTCAAACCCATCGAGGTTCGCGGAGTCGTCCATCCGGCACGTCAGGCCGAGGTATCGAGCCGCGTGATGGGTCCTGTTGTCAAGCTCAACGTCCGTGCCGGCAGCACCGTCGCCCGCGGCCAGATCCT
>Ga0255045_10000104_pt1 | contig 15883 bp, 28 predicted proteins | sample BC1_12_23_MG_FD_183652 | JGI IMG/M metagenome (GOLD analysis project Ga0255045, IMG submission 183652) | Seawater microbial communities from Strait of Georgia, British Columbia, Canada - BC1_12_23 | ecosystem: Environmental > Aquatic > Marine > Strait | place: Canada: British Columbia...
GGTAATGCCCGGCGATAATATATCGTTCACAGGCACCCTGATCACCCCGATTGCCATGGAAAAAGAGCTTCGTTTTGCAATCCGTGAAGGCGGCCGTACCGTTGGTGCAGGCGTTATCAGCGAAATTATCGAATAGGAAAAGAAACGATCATGGTTACAACCGATAAAATCAGGATTAAGCTGAAGGGATATGATCATAAGTTGCTTGATCAGTCTACCAGGGAAATTGTAGAGACGGCAAAGCGAACCGGGGCTACCGTGGCCGGGCCGATACCCATGCCGACGACAATTAACAAGTATTGTGTTCTACGTTCACCACATGTGGATAAGAAATCCAGGGAACAATTTGAAATGCGGACCCATCGTCGGTTGCTTGATATTCTGGAGCCGACCCAGCAGACCATAGACTCCCTGATGAAGTTGGAACTGTCCGCTGGCGTTGATGTAGAGATTAAACTGCCATAATTATTGGAAGTGTTTTTTGGGGCATGAGATAAGCATATCTACCCCTGTTGTTAATCAGTTAAATTTAAAGAAATGAGTGTACAGTACAATGCCGAATACAATGGGATTGCTGGGTAAGAAAATTGGAATGACCAGAGTCTACTCTGAGCAGGGGCAGGCTATACCTGTAACAGTTATAGAGGCAGGTCCATGTGTGGTTCTTCAGAAAAAAACCGAGACCAAGGAAGGTTATAATGCCATCCAGGTCGGTTTTGGACCCAAAAAGGAATCACGGCTGAATAAACCCGAGGCAGGGCATGCCAAGGCTGCCGCTAAGGGTGGATTTTATCACATCAAAGAGTTCAGGATCATGGATCCCGAAGCCTATGAGGTGGGCCAGGAAATTCAGCTTGCCGAGATGTTCAAGATTGGAGATGAAATCCATATCAGTGGCAAGAGCAAGGGGCGTGGGTTCCAGGGTGTTGTAAGGCGCTACGGTTTCAGGGGTGGCTGCAAGACCCATGGTTCGAATTTTCACAGGCGTCCAGGTTCTATCGGAACTTCTGCTACACCCAGCCGTGTTGTTAAAGGCAAGAAAATGCCCGGTCGCATGGGTAATCAACTTTTAACAAATAAGAACCTGATCATAATTGATGTTCGTGCTGATGAAAACATCATGCTGGTCAAGGGATCTGTCCCGGGTGCCAAAGAGGGACTTCTGCAGATCTATATTAAATAAAGTTTTAGTCGCTTAGAAGCGGCTGTTTGAGGAGAACTCAAAATGGCAGTAACTCAGGTATATAATACTGACAATAAAAAAGTTGGAGAGGTTGAATTGAATGATTCCCTCTTTGGACTTGAAGTCAAAAAGCACATTCTGCATGATGTAGTAAAGATGCAGTTGGCTAACCGACGAGCGGGAACCGCCTGCACCAAGACCAGGGTTGAAGTCAGCGGCGGCGGGAGAAAGCCTTTCCGCCAGAAAGGAACCGGCCGGGCCCGTCAAGGTACGAACCGCTCACCCCTTATGCGAGGCGGTGGCGTGACTTTTGGACCGAAACCAAGAGATTACAGTTACAAGCTTCCTAAGAAGGTCAGGAAACTTGGACTGCGGATGGCACTCAGCGCCAGGTTTTCTGAAAACAACATGATCGTGCTGGATGGTTTTGATCTTGCTGATATCAAGACTAAGGAGTTTGTCGAGGTCATGAAGAAGCTCAACATAGAAAACGGGTTGATTGTAGTTCCTGGAAAAAATGAAAATCTGGAAAAATCCTCCCGCAACGTGCATGGCTTTAAAGTAATTCAGACTGGCGGTCTCAATGTCTATGATATTTTGCTGCATCGCCGTCTTGTTTTGCTGCAGCCATGCCTGGGTCAACTGGAAGAGAGGTTGTTGTCATGAATATATACAGTGTAATCAAAGGCCCTTGCCTTACTGAAAAGGGAGATCAACTGCAGGAGAGTTACGGCAAGGCAGTGATCAAGGTGGACAGTAAAGCCAATAAAGTTGAGATCAGGGAAGCGGTTGAGCACATTTTCAATGTCAAGGTTGCCAATGTCAGGACCGTAAGTGTCCGGGGCAAACTGAAAAGAGTTGGAAAGCACATGGGCCGCACTTCTGATTGGAAAAAGGCTTATATCACTCTTAAAGAAGGGAAGATTAATTTTCTGGAAGAGTTATAGCAGATTCTGGGGTAACTGAGACATTCAACCGTGGTGGCCACGGTAAGAATGGATCCGGGGCCAATATGGTAAACAGTCCTGTTATGGGGCTAGAATTACAGTAGTTGAAAATTATCGGGGTTCGAAATGGCTATTAAAACTTATAATCCAACATCACCAGGGAAACGGAATCACGTTTCGATTGTCAATCCTGAGCTTTCTAAAGCAAGACCAGAGAAAAGTCTGGTCAGGAAATTGAATAATTCCGGTGGCAGAAATAATAATGGTCGCATAACCTCCCGTCATATTGGGGGAGGGCACAAAAGAAAGTACCGGATTATCGACTTTAAGAGAAACAAGGTTGATATCCCGGCTAAAGTGGCGTCCATTGAATATGATCCAAACCGGTCTGCCAATATTGCTTTGCTTTTTTACTCTGACGGTGAAAAAAAATATATCCTTTCACCGGCCGGTGTAAAAGTTGGTGATACGATCGAAGCAGGTGATAAAGTTGATATCAAGGCCGGTAATTGTCTGGCTATGGGCAGTATCCCACTTGGTACAATTATTCATAATGTTGAAATGAAAATCGGCAAGGGTGCACAGCTGGTGAGAAGTGCCGGTGCATCAGCCCAGTTGATGGCAAAAGAGGGCGATTATGTTCTGGTAAAATTGCCATCCGGTGAAGTTCGTCGTTTTCATAACAAATGCAGGGCATGCATTGGACAGATCGGCAATGCTGAGCATGAAAGCCAGAAGTTGGGGAAAGCGGGCCGTACTCGCTGGCTGGGCAAACGTCCACATGTACGTGGTGTGGCCATGAATCCAGTTGATCATCCAATGGGCGGCGGTGAAGGTAAGAGTTCTGGTGGGCGGCATCCATGTACACCATGGGGCATGCCAACCAAGGGTTATAAGACGAGAGGGCGAAAACCCTCCGATAAGGATATCGTTAAAAAGAGGTCATAAGACTGTTTTAGGGGGTAGAAAAAGTGGCTCGTTCTATTAAAAAAGGTCCTTTTATTGATGACCATCTCATGAAAAAAGTATTGCATGCCAAAGAGACCTCATCAAGAAAGGTCATTAAGACCTGGTCAAGACGGTCTGATGTCATTCCTGACATGGTGGGATTGACTTTTGCAGTGCATAATGGCAGGAAATTTATTCCGGTATTTGTTACCGAAAATATGGTTGGCCATAAATTAGGTGAATTTTCTCCGACCAGGACTTTTTATAGTCATGCCGGTGACAGGAAAGGAAAGAAATAAAGTTATAGCTGGCCAGGATTAGGATCGTTATTACTGGTAAGTTTAGGAATTTAAATAGTTTAGTAAGAAACAAAAGGAGTTCACGCCATGGAATCAAAGGCGGTTGCTCGGTTTATACGGATATCACCACAGAAAGCGCGTTTAGTTGCTGACGTTGTCAGAGGTCTTGACGCTGACAAGGCAATAACTACCTTGCGGTTTATGCCTAAGAAAGGTGCGCAGATTATCCGGAAAGTTATTGAGTCGGCAGTGGCAAATGCAAGTCAGAGCCAGGAAATTGATGTTGATACCCTATTTGTAAAGAAGATTTATATTGATGGCGGGCCTACTCTGAAAAGAATCAGGCCGAGAGCAATGGGGCGTGCAGGCAGGATACTGAAAAGGACAAGCCATATTACGGTTGTTTTGGATGAGCAGTAATCGGTACGCATTGTTTCATGCAAGCATGGTTATTAAATAACATAGAGTGAATGGAGGAAGATTTTGGGTCAGAAAGTTAATCCTATCGGTTTGCGGCTCGGCATCACACGGGGCTGGGAGTCTACCTGGTATGCTGACAAAGACTATTCCAAGTATCTGTTGGAAGACCAGGCAATAAAGAAATATCTGAAGAAGAGGCTCTTTCATGCCGGTATTGCAAAGATAAATGTGGAAAGAACCGGTGAGAAAATAAGGGTTAAGCTCCATACTGCAAGACCCGGAATTATTATTGGAAAAAAAGGCATTGAGATTGAGGCCTTGAAACAGGATCTCGATAAGCTGACCAATAGGGAATCCGTTATCGACATCCAGGAAGTGAGAAGGCCTGAGGCTGACGCTCAGCTGGTTGCAGAAAATGTTGCCATGCAGTTGGAACGACGTATAGCTTTCCGTCGAGCCATGAAAAAGGCGGTTAACACAGCTTTACGTTTTGGAGTCAAGGGTATAAAGATTTCCTGTTCCGGCCGTTTGGGTGGTGCTGAAATGGCCAGGAGAGAATGGGTTCGTGAAGGCCGCGTACCATTGCATACACTTCGTGCTGATATTGATTACGGTCTTGCTGAGGCCAAGACAACCTATGGCATAATAGGTGTAAAGGTCTGGATTTTCAAAGGCGAAGTCCTTGATGTAAAGGAAGAGGAATAAAATTTCAGTCAATGTAACAACCGGCAGGAAATAAAACCTGCTGTAAATTGAGGAATATCCATGTTAAGTCCGAAAAAAGTCAAATATAGAAAACAGATGAAGGGCAATATGCGCGGTGCTGCCTATCGGGGATCCAGCATCAGTTTTGGCGAGTATGCCTTAAAAGCCATGGAATGCGGACGCATGAGTGCCCAGCAGATTGAAGCTGCCCGTATCACCATCAGCAGGACTGTAAAACGTGGTGGCAAGATGTGGATCAGGGTTTTCCCGGATAAACCGTTGACCAAGAAACCGGCTGAAACCAGGATGGGAAAAGGTAAAGGCGCCCCAGATTCATGGTGTGCACCCATCAAGCCTGGACGCATTCTCTATGAGTTGACAGGAGTTGAAGAAGAGTTGGCAATCAAGGCACTGACTTTGGCAGGCAACAAACTGCCTTTCGCCACCAAGGTTATCTCAAGGAGTACAACGTTATGAAAGTAAAGGAACTTCGCAAAAAACTTCGTGAAATGAGCGAAGAGGAACTCATGGCAAAAGAGCGTGACCTGCGCGAGGATTATTTTAAACTGAAGTTTCAGCACGGGGTCGGTCAGCTGGAGAATACCGGTAGACTCAACCAGGTGCGCAAGGATATTTCCCGTGTAATGACGGCCAAAAATGCAAAGAAATCTGCATAGTTAGAGGTATAAGCCTTTCTTTAGATTAATTTATGGAAAATGACAGATGAGTGATATAAAAATAGCACGTAAAACGAAAATCGGTTCAGTGGTCAGCAATAAAATGGACAAAAGTGTCGTGGTTCAGGTTGATCGCCGAATTCGTCACAAATTGTATGGCAAGTATATGAACAAGCGGGTCAAGTATATGGCTGACGACCCCAACAATGTCTGCAATATAGGCGATGTTGTTTTGATTGAAGAGTGTCGGCCATTAAGCAAAAACAAAAGATGGCGGGTACGTTCTGTTGTTGAACAGGCGGTCTGATTCATCCAGAAGGCGAAAAAAGTAGTTCGGTTAGAATGCTGGCTGCTGTAAAGGCGGCTTTAAATAAAACAGGTACACAACCTGCTGGTTGTTTGGTGATCCTATGATACAGACAGAAACAGTACTTAATGTGGCTGATAATTCTGGAGCAAAAAAGGTACTCTGCATCAGGGTGCTTGGTGGTACACGCCGTCGCTATGCAGGGATCGGTGATATTATCGTGGTTACCGTCAAGGAAGCTATCCCCCATTCGAAAGTGAAAAAGGGAGAGGTGATGCGGGCGGTGGTAGTGAGGACTGCCAAGGAGTTAAAACGCTGGGATGATACATCCGTTAAATTTGATGAAAACGGTGCAGTCCTTCTCAGCGCAAGTGGTGATCCAATCGGTACCCGTATTTTTGGCCCTGTTGCAAGAGAACTTCGGGCTCTTGGATTTATGAAGATTATTTCCCTTGCCCCTGAAGTTTTATAATTGATTGAATAAAGATGAGCCGGCCTGAATGAAGGCGGGAGGCGGATATTATGCAACATGGAAAGAATTTTATGAAAGTAAATGATCAGGTTGAGGTTATTACAGGCAAGGATAAAGGCCGTGTCGGGAAAATTCTCAAGATCGACAAGAAAAGTGACAAGGCTTTGGTGGAACGTGTCAACATGATCAAGCGTCACACCAAAGCAAGAGCTGCCGGTCAGGAAGGTCAAATAATTGAAAAAGAAGCGTTAATTCATGTTTCGAATTTGATGCTGGTCTGTCCGAAGTGCACAAATACAGTTCGTGTAGCCAATAAAACCCTTGATGATGGCTCAAAGGTGCGAATTTGTAAAAAGTGTTCCGAGAGCGTTGAGCCCAGTAAGAAAAAATAAGAAAGAAAGCGCGGTTAGCGGAGGCGATTTTAATGTCTACAGTAAAAGATTATTATTACAAAGAATGTGTTCCTCAACTTATGGAACAATTTAGCTACAAGAACATTATGGAAGTGCCGCAATTGGACAAGATTGTACTGAATATGGGTTTGGGAGAAGGAGTGCAGAATCCTAAGTCTGTTGATCTTGCAGCCCAGGAAATGACCCTCATTGCCGGCCAGAAGGCAGTTGTCACCAAGGCCAAGAAATCCATTGCGACCTTCAAGCTGCGCCAGGGTATGCCTATTGGCTGCCGGGTTACGCTTCGCAAGGAACGGATGTGGGATTTTTTCAGCAAGCTGGTGAATATTGCCATGCCCAGGGTCAGAGATTTCCGTGGCCTGTCTCCGAAGATGTTTGACGGCCGGGGTAATTTTGCCATGGGTATTAAGGAACAGATCATTTTCCCTGAAATCGATTATGACAAGATTGAAAAAATCAGGGGTTTGAATGTGGTAATTGCAACAACTGCCAAAACAGATGAGGAAGGCAGACATTTGTTACGGCTTTTAGGAATGCCGTTCAAAAAATAAATTTAAGACGGATATTGAGATAAAATTTCCTGATTATTTTATTAACAATTGCAGCCAAGGGAGGATGTTTTGGCTAAGAAATCATTAATAGCAAAGAGTAAGCGGAAAGCAAAATTTCAAGTTAGAGCATACAATCGGTGTCCGCTTTGCGGCAGGCCTCGCGCTTTTATAAGGAAGTTTGGAGTATGCCGTTTGTGCTTCAGAAGCTTAGCTTCTCGCGGTGAGGTTACTGGAGTGACCAAGTCAAGTTGGTAATGTGGACCATGGAACAGGTAATTCTCCTGCAGAGTGATTATCCGCTGTTTCTATGTGATGCAAAAAACGAAACTAGAAAATTATTGGTAAGGAGAGCAGGCTAAATGTCTATGAGCGATCCCCTGGCAGATTTGCTGACCAGGATAAGAAATGCTGGAATGGTTCGACATGAATCAGTTGATGTTCCCATGTCCAATCTGAAAGTTGGTGTGGTCAAGGTTCTGCGTGCAGAAGGTTATATCAATGATTATCAAATTATTGAGGATAACAAGCAGGGTACCCTGAGAATTGCGCTGAAATACGGCCCGAATAATGAAAGGGTTATCAGTGGAATACGCAGGATAAGCAAGCCCGGTTTGCGGAAATATGTAAAGGCGGATGATATCCCGAAGGTCCTGAGTGGCCTGGGAATATCTATTCTCTCGACCTCCAAGGGTATTATAACCGACAGAGAAGCACGTCGGTTGTGTGTCGGGGGCGAGATTCTTTGTGAAGCCTGGTAAAATAGGCAATCATAGGCGGTAAGAGGAGTATTGCATGTCAAGAATAGGAAGTAAACCGATCCCTGTACCAAGTGGGGTCAAGGTTGATATACAGGAATCAAATGTTGTTGTCACCGGCCCAAGGGGAAAACTGGAGCGGGTGATTAGACCTGAGGTCTCAATAAAAGAGGAAGATGGAAACCTCTTGTTTGATACCATTGATGAGAGCAAAAAGAGCATGGCGATGAAGGGATTGACCCGTTCGCTTGTCAATAATATGGTTGTAGGTGTGGATACCGGTTTTCAGAAAAAATTGATCGTGGAAGGGGTTGGATACCGGGTGGCAGTTGAAGGCTCTTCCCTGACCATTAATGTAGGGTATTCCAATCCGGTTAACTTTAAACTGCCCGCAGGAGTTACGGCAACAATGGTTGATAAGGCAAATATTGTTATGCTTGAATCCATTGACAAGGAACTCCTGGGTTTAACAGCTGCTAGAGTTCGTGAAGTAAGGAAGCCGGAACCCTACAAGGGAAAAGGCATTCGGTACGAAGACGAGCACATTGTTCGCAAGGTTGGTAAGTCTGCAGCTAAGGCCTAAGATTTTATACAACGCGATGTTGCGTGCTGAAATAGATTCAAGTCATAATTAAGATAGCAGGTAAAGAGAAATGGCAAAGACAGATTTTAAAGTCGTAGCGAGAAGAAAACGTATTAAGCGTATTAGGAAGAAGATAACCGGTACCTCGGATAGACCGCGTATGCGTGTTTATAAAAGTGCCAAGCATTTTTATGCCCAGGTCATTGACGACAGCAAAGGGCATACCCTGGTTGCTATATCTTCATTGGATAAATCTACCGGGGGCGAGGATATCAAGGGTAAATGTGCTCTGGCTCACAAGGTAGGCAAGCTTCTGGCAGAAAAGGCAAAATCTGCCGGTATTGAAAAGGTGGTGCTTGATCGCGGTGGTTATATATACCACGGCAGGGTCAAGGCTTTTTCAGAAGGCGCCAGGGAAGGTGGTCTGGTTTTTTAGGAAAACAAACGTCAATTGCAAGTTTTGAGCAGTTTTAATTGCCATAAAATTATTTGAATTAGGAGATACGTTTTGGCAGAATATTCAAGGTCAAAAGGCGACTCTGCATCAGAGTTGATTGAAAAGATCGTCTTTATCAACAGAGTGGCAAAGGTTGTTAAAGGTGGCCGGCGCTTCAGCTTCAGCGCCATCGTGGTTATCGGTGACGGTAAGGGTAAGGTCGGCTATGGTCTTGGCAAAGCCAACCAGGTACCTGATGCCATACGAAAAGGTGTTGAAAGAGCCCGCAAGGATATGCAGCTGGTGACTCTGACTTCAACGTCTATTCCCCACCTGATTATTGGGAAATACGGGGCCGGGTCAGTATTGTTAAAACCGGCTTCTGAAGGTACCGGGCTCATTGCCGGTGGTGGGGTTCGGGCAGTTCTTGAAGCTGCTGGCGTTCAGAATGTCCTGACGAAATGTCTCGGTTCACATAATCCTCACAACTTGGTGAAGGCTACTCTGGATGGTTTGCGGAAGTTAAGAAGTGCAGAACGTATTGCAGCCCTCAGGGGTATTTCTACTGAAGAGTTATCCGCGTAATTGCTGGTTGGCACAATATAAAAAAATAAATCTGAAACAGGTAATGATATGGCTGAAACAATAAAGCTTACCTTAACCAAAAGCAAGATTGGAAGCACCAAGAAGATACGCGCAACACTGGTCGGCTTGGGGCTCACTAGAACAGAAAAGACCGTAGTCCGCAAGGACACACCCGAGATCAGAGGGATGCTGCGTAAAGTAGAACATCTGGTCACGGTTGAGGAGGAATAATAAAATGTTGACCCTAGGAAATTTATCTCCCAACAAGGGAGCCAACAGGGAAAGAAAAAGAGTGGGACGCGGTCAGGGTTCAGGGCGCGGCAAGACAGCTACCCGGGGCCATAAAGGCTCAAAGTCAAGGTCAGGATACGGTACCAGGCCTGGATTTGAGGGAGGCCAGATGCCTCTGCAGAGAAGGCTGCCTAAACGTGGATTCCATAATATCTTCCGCAAGGAATATACTATTGTCCAGGTCAGCGATCTTGAGGTTTTTGAACCTGGCAGTCGTGTTGACCGTGAAGCTTTGATTCAGACGGGATTGATAGACAAGCGTACTACTCTGGTTAAAGTGTTGGCCAATGGTGAGCTGAGTAAATCGCTGACAGTGGCTGTTGATAAGATCAGCCAGGGGGCCAGAACGAAGATTGAAGCTGCAGGCGGCACGGTCGAGGGTTAAGGGGAATGCTCGGAGGAATTAAAAACACTGCCTCTTTACCTGAGTTGCGCCGAAGGTTATTTTTTACCTTCTTGATGCTTGCGGTTTACCGGATTGGTGTCCAAATACCTACACCGGGTATTAACGGAGAAGCTCTTGCTGCATTTTTTGAAAAAAATGCCGGGACCCTGTTCGGTATGTTCAATATGTTTTCCGGCGGGGCGTTGGAGAATTTCTCCATTTTTGCCCTGGGAATCATGCCCTATATCAGTGCTTCAATTATCATACAGCTGCTGACGGTTGTTGTTCCGCAGCTTGAGGCATTGTCCAAAGAAGGTGAATCCGGACGTCATCAGATAACGAAGTATACTCGCTACGGCACTGTAGCTCTTAGCTTAATCCAGAGTCTTTTTATCTCAGTTGGACTTGCAGGAATGACCGGTCCTGGTGGAGAAGCCATAGTTATTGCTCCTGGCTGGCAGTTTAGGATCATGACCATTATTACCCTGACTTCCGGAACTGCTTTTATCATGTGGCTTGGTGAACAGATAACAGAGCGTGGTATTGGAAATGGCATCTCGCTCATTATTTTTGCAGGTATCGTTGCCCGCATGCCAGCTGCAATTGGTAATACCATTCAGATGGTTTCAGCAGGGGAAATGAATGCTCTTTTTCTCCTCTTTCTTTTAGTAGTGATGGTATTGGTTGTAGGCATAATAATATTTTTTGAAACTGCCCAGAGACGCATCCCTATTCAATATGCTAAAAGAGTGGTGGGCCGCAAGGTTTATGGTGGGCAAAGTTCTCACCTGCCTCTCAAAATAAATGTTGCAGGTGTTATTCCGCCGATCTTTGCATCGTCAATCATGATGTTCCCGGCAACCATTGGCGGTCTTATCCAGATTGACTGGATCCAGAGGATCTCTGCATCGCTGAGCCCCGGGACCATTTATTATTATATATTGTTTACTGCGTTTATAGTCTTTTTCTGTTTTTTTTATACGGCTGTCACCTTCAACCCTGTTGATGTGGCTGAGAACCTGAAAAAGCATGGTGGGTTTATTCCCGGAATTCGTCCCGGGAAAAAGACTTCAGACTTTATTGATAAAGCCTTGACCCGTTTGACTGTTATTGGAGCTATTTACGTCAGTGTGATCTGCGTCATGCCAACCGTATTGATCAGCAATTATAACGTGCCTTTTTATTTTGGCGGTACGGCCCTGTTGATTGTTGTTGGTGTTGCAATTGATACCATCTCGCAGATTGAGTCGCACATGGTGATGCGCAACTATGAGGGCTTTATGAAAAAGGGCAGAATAAAGGGTCGTCGCTAAGCTCAATTTTGTAAGTTGTATAAATTGCTTTGGGTTTAACGTACTGGTGGATATTTCAATTTCTCTGCCTGATGACTGCGGCTAAGGTATATTGAGATTTCCGGTACTTAGATGAGCAACGCACCAGCAACTGCAAAACAGATTATTCTGAAAACGCCGCCTGAGATAGAGATCATGCAGAGGGCAAATCAGATTGTTGCTGGAGCCCTCAATATGCTGCGGGAAAAGGCTATTGCCGGTATATCTACCTCGCAGTTGGATGTCTGGGCTGAAGAATATGCCAGGCAGCATGATGCAGTTCCCGCATTCAAGGGATACCATGGTTTCCCCGGTAGTCTTTGTGTCTCACTTAATGAACAGGTGGTGCACGGCATTCCCTCCCCAAAAGTGTTTTTGGCGGAGGGTGACATAGTCAGCATTGATTTTGGTGTTTGTTATAAGGGATTTTATGGTGATGCTGCCGCAACCTTAGCTATCGGGAAAATTGATACGAAGAAGGCTGACCTGCTCAAGGTAACCCGTGAATCGCTTTATAAAGGGATAGCGCAGGCAAGGGTTGGTAACCGTATTGATGATATAGCCGTTGCTGTTCAGGCCCATGTTGAGCAGCATGGGTATTCAGTTGTGAAACAGTTTGTCGGGCATGGAATTGGAACCTCTCTACATGAAGGTCCGGAAGTGCCAAATTATAGTAGCGACAATAAAAGTACACCAAGGATCATGGCTGGCATGGTTCTGGCGATAGAGCCGATGGTCAACTTTGGCACATATGAAGTTAAGGTGCTGAAAGATGGATGGACGGTCGTTACCAGGGACAAATCTCCATCAGCACATTTTGAACATTCGGTTGCTGTGACGGAGTCTGGACCATTTATTTTGAGCGATGGTATTCGTTAAGAAGTTTTAAAAAAATAATAATTGTAAAATGTAAGTTGGTTGTAGTATACTATCCTGCTTTATCGGAAGGCGACTCTAAGATTTTTAATGTGGCCGGTGTTGCAAGAGGCCTGAATAATAATAAGAACGAAAGGATTATTGCCTATGCCTAAGGAAGAGGCCATTCAAGTTGAAGGGATAATTGTAGAACCATTGCCGAATGCAATGTTTCGTGTTGAACTTGATAACGGCCATAAGGTGCTCGCTCATATTTCTGGAAAAATGAGAATGCATTTTATAAAAATTCTTCCAGGAGACAGGGTAACTTTAGAATTGTCTCCTTATGATTTGTCCCGTGGCAGGATAACTTTTCGTTCCAAAAACAAGTAAGCATTTAGCTATAATTTTTGAGCTTGCAAAATAGGTGATGTGATGAAAGTGAGAGCTTCGGTAAAAAAGATGTGCAGTGATTGTAAAGTATTCAAGAGAAATGGCGTAGTCCGTGTCTCTTGCAAAACCAAAAAACACAAACAGCGCCAGGGCTAGAATTGTCCCTGAAAACTGACAAACTGTAAGTGGAGGAATAGAGTCTTGGCTAGAATAGCAGGTGTTGATTTGCCGAAAAGAAAGCATATGGAGATTGCTCTGACCTATATTCATGGTATTGGGCGAACTTCAGCTCGAAAGATTCTTGATAAGGCCGAGCTGTCCTATTTTACAAATAGTGATGACCTTACCGACGGCGATGTCGCAAAGATCAGAAAGATCATGGAAGATGGATACCATGTTGAAGGTGACAGGCGGCGTGAAGTGTCAATGGATATCAAACGGTTGATGGATTCAGGCAGTTACCGTGGACTTCGTCATCGCAAAGGGTTGCCCTGTAGAGGCCAGAGAACCAGCACCAATGCCAGGACCAGGAAAGGTCCGCGCCGTGGTGCAGGCATTAAGAGAAAGTAGTCTGCAAAACGAATTGCTATTGAGCAATATTACTTTACAGATAACATATACCCACAGGGTAATCAGTACGGGAGATAATTAATTATGGCTAATCCGAAAAAAAGCTCCGGGAAATCGAAAAAGAAAGAAAAGAAAAATATCCCGGAAGGTATTGTTTATATTCAGTCCACTTTTAATAATACAATTGTTACTATAGCTGACAGAAAGGGTGATGTGATTTCCTGGTCAAGCTCGGGCTGTCTTGGTTTCAAAGGCTCAAGAAAAAGCACCCCGTTTGCTGCCCAGAAGGCGGTTGCCGAGGCTGCAAAAAGAGCTATGGATCATGGTATGCGCAAAGTGGAAGTCAGGGTAAAAGGACCAGGACCTGGTCGTGAGGCGGCTTTGAGGGCATTGCAGGTTGAAGGGTTTGATGTGAGCAAGATTTCTGATGTGACTCCATTGCCCCATAACGGCTGTAAACCACCCAAACGAAGAAGAGTATAAGAACAAGCTGTTCATTTTCTTATATTGGCTTAATTAGAGTTTTAATGGAGGTTTAAATTGGCAAGATATACAGGTGCATCCTGCAGGCAATGCAGACGCGAAAATCTGAAGCTTTTTCTTAAAGGTGACAGGTGCTATTCGGATAAGTGTGCTTTCGAAAGGCGCGCCTTTGCCCCGGGGCAACATGGGCAAAGCCGTTTTCGTAAGGTTTCTGATTATGCCGTGCAGTTGCGCGAAAAACAGAAGGTAAAACGCATCTATGGGATGTTTGAAGGACAGTTTAGAAGATATTTCAAAATGGCGGAGTCAGGAAAGGGCGTTACCGGTGAAAACCTTTTAATGCTTCTGGAAAGGCGTTTGGACAATACAATGTTCCGTCTTGGTTTTGCAAACTCAAGAAACCAGGCCCGTCAGGTAGTTCGACACAATCATGTACTTGTAAATGGCAAAAAGGTCAATATCCCTTCTTTTTTTGTTTCAGTTGGTGACGTTATCACTATTAAGGAAAAAAGTAAAAAGAACCAAGCCATTAATGAAAGTCTTGATGCGGTAGCCCGGCGTGGAATTCCAAGCTGGTTGGAACTTGAAAGGGATAATTTGCAGGGAAGTGTGAAAAGTATGCCAGAACGGCATGAAATCACTATGCCCATTCAGGAACAGTTGATAGTTGAACTTTATTCTAAATAACATTTGATAAGGGCAAGACCTACCATGACAGAAAATCTTATTGAGGAAACACCCTTTTATAAAAATTGGACCGAATTGATTCAGCCCGAACGGTTGGAGGTGGACAGGGACACCCATACAGAATCGTATGGCAAATTTGTCTGTCAGCCTTTGGAGCGGGGATTTGCTACTACAATCGGTAACTCTTTGCGTAGAATTCTTCTCTCGTCAATACAGGGAGCTGCAATCACCTCTGTGAGAATTGATAAGGCGCTCCATGAGTTTACCGCTATTCCAGGAGTTCTTGAAGATGTGACAGAAATCATCTTGAACTTGAAGGTGGTGCGTCTCAAGCTCAATACTGCAGAGGGACAAACGGTTCGAATTGATAAGAAGGGAAAAGGTCCTGTTACTGCTGCTGATATTATTTCTGACGGATCAGTAGAGATTATGAATCCGGATCAGCATATCTGCACCATCACTGGTAAAGGGAAGTTCACAGTTGAGCTTGAAGTAAAGTGGGGCAAAGGATACAGGCCGGCGGAGATGAACAAGAGTGATGATCAACCAATTGGCGTGATCCCCATCGACTCTATTTTTACTCCTGTCAAGAAAGTGCAGTATATTGTTACCCAGGCACGTGTTGGCCAGGTGACTGACTATGATAAGCTGACCCTCGAAATTTACACGGATGGAAGTATCAAGCCGGAAAATGCTCTGGCATATGCATCTAAAATATTGAAGGAACATATGGCGATTTTCATCAATTTTGATGAAGAAAATGCAGAGCCTGAAATTGAAGAAAGCCCGGAAAGTGAAGAAGTGCCATTAAATGATAATCTTTACCGCACTGTTGAGGATCTTGAACTATCAGTCAGATCGGCTAACTGTTTAAAGAATGCTAATATTGCCTATATTGGCGAACTGGTTCAAAGAACCGAGGCCGAGATGCTTAAAACCAAGAATTTTGGCCGGAAATCTTTAAATGAAATCAAGCAACTCCTTGAAGAAATGGAATTGTCTCTTGGTATGAAGATTGATGAATGGGAGCTTCCTGTGCAACAAGCTCCAGCTAATGCGGAAGACGAGAACTTATAAAAGAGGTTTATAAAGATGAGGCATAGAAAATCCGGCAGAAGGCTGGGACGTAACAGTTCACACCTCAAGGCCACGATGAGAAATATGGTAACGTGCCTGCTTGATCATGAGAGGATTGTCACCACAACTCCGAAAGCAAAAGAGCTGAGGAAACTGGCGGATAAAATGATAACTTTGGGCAAAAGGGGTGATCTTCATGCCAGAAGGCAGGCTCTTGCTGTAATACAGAGTAAGGAGATTGTGGATAAACTTTTTACAAAACTCAAAGACGAGTACATGGACCGCAACGGTGGTTATACACGTATAATTCAGACCGGTAACAGGAATGGTGATGCAGCGCCAATGGCTATTATCGAACTGGTAAACTATACTGAAGATACTGACGAAGTGATCAATTAAAATAATTTTTTTTGTATAAATTGGATTTTAATGACCGGCGTGATAGTACTTCATGCCGGTTTTTTATTTGGAAAGATTGATGCCGGATAAAAATCAAGGGCACAGGGCACAAGGCGCAGGGTAAACGCATG
>Ga0255045_10000107_pt1 | contig 15822 bp, 12 predicted proteins | sample BC1_12_23_MG_FD_183652 | JGI IMG/M metagenome (GOLD analysis project Ga0255045, IMG submission 183652) | Seawater microbial communities from Strait of Georgia, British Columbia, Canada - BC1_12_23 | ecosystem: Environmental > Aquatic > Marine > Strait | place: Canada: British Columbia...
ACCTTGCCGGCACCTGACTGGTCTTTTACCGTTCCGCTTAAACTCGACTTCGTTGCAGCAGCAGCAGGTTGTCTGGCAGCTGCAGGTCTGGCAGCTGCAGGTCTGGGGGGTGCACCTCTAAGATTTTGTGGTGTGGTCATAAGAAATTGTCAGGAATTAAATTCCATAGAGTCTTTATTGAATTAAACTAACTAAAGTAATTCATAGTTTACACCCTATGCTTAAAAAAATAAAATAAAAAAAAAGGCGGGTCACATGAAGCATTTTCGCTTCCCAGACCCGCCTGGAATAAATTTAAAAAAATAAAGGTCTCTCCGGACCGTTTTTCTGGTTAAAACAGCCCTGTGACCTTACCGGTATCAGTGTCAACATCAATACGGCGGAAGGCCGGATTGGAGCTGGTACCAGGCATCAGACTGATGGCACCAGCACAGGGGCACAGGAATTTGGCACCTGAATAAATCAAAATGTCACGGATAGGCAACCGCCAGTCTTTGGGCACACCTTTCTTGGTTGGATCGTGGGAGAGGCTCAGGTGGCTCTTGACCATCATCGTAGCAAAGTCGGCATACTTGGGATCTTTTTCCAGCATCTCGGCCTTGGCATTAGCCTCGGCTGACCAGTCAACCCCATCAGCGCCATAGACTTCCCGGGCAATGACATCAACACGGTCACGAAGTTTCATTTCCAGGGGATAAAGGAATTTGAAATCATTTTCTTCGTTGCAGGCTTCGACCACCGTATCAGCAAACTCCAGGGCTCCGTCGCCGCCCAATTCCCAATGTTTGGACTCGGCGCAGCGGGCACCGGCAGCCTCAGCAATCCTGCGAACGACTTTACATTCTTCATCGGTATCGGTATAGAAACGGTTAATGCAGACCACCGGATTGATACCGGCCTTGCGAATTACCCCGATCAAATGGACCATGTTTTCGCAGCCCTTCTCGACCAGTCCCACATCTTCCTTGATGTAAGCTTCATCCAAAGGCTTACCGGCAACCACCTTGGGACCGCCGCCGTGCATCTTCAGGGCGCGGATGGTAGCTGTCAGGACGGAGACATGGGGCTTGAGGCCAGAGAAACGGCACTTGACGTTCCAGAATTTCTCAAACCCGATATCAGCGGCAAAACCGGACTCTGTGATATTGTAATCAAAGAGTTTCAGGGCGACCCGGTCGGCGATGATAGAGGACTGTCCCACGGCAATATTAGCAAAAGGGCCAGCGTGGACCAGGCAGGGATTGTACTCAGCAGTACACATCAAAGTTGGATTGACGGTGTTGCGCATAAAGGCGGCCATGGCGTTACCCACTTCCAGATCACGGCAGGTTACCGGCTTGCCGCTCTTGTCAAAGGCCACGGTAATGTCATTGATCCGCTCTTTCAGATCTGCAAGATCTGTAGCCACAGCCAGGATAGCCATCAACTCGCTGCCCACGGCAATACCAAATTTTGACTGCATGGTAAAACCGTCATAGCGGCCGCCAAGACCGATGATGATATTTCTGAGAGCCTGGGCACAAAAATCAATAATCCAACCCATCTCCACACGGGTGGGATCAATATCAAGCCGCCGCATACCGGTCAGCCTCGCCAGCTGCTCATCGTTATAATTACGCTCATGCTGCATACGGGAGGTCATGGCCACCATGCCCAGGTTATGAGCATTCATGATATCATTGATATCACCGGTGAGCCCAAGGGAGAACTCAGTCATGGGGATCAACAGGGAGTTACCGCCGCCGGCCGCCGTACCCTTAACGTTCATGGTCGGACCTCCAGAAGGCTGACGAAGGGCTCCACCAACATTTAATCCCCGCTTACCCATACCCTCCATCAAACCACAGGAGGTGGTGCTCTTACCCTCGCCCAGGGGCGTCGGAGTAATAGCAGTAACCTCGATGTATTTGCCATCAGGTTTATCCTGAAGACGGTCAATGATCTTCAGAAAATCAAGCTTGGCCAACCTGCCCATGGGCAGCACTTCATCCTTCTTTAGCCCAAGCCTATCGGTCCACTCCTCGGGAGTGGGCATATTTTTTTCAGCAGCCTCAGATATTTGCCAGTCTGCCATTTCCACCGCGTTATAAGCCATTTCATACCCTCCTTAATTTCTCAAAGATTTTTATTAGTACAAATAAATACTCAATTTAAAAAACTATAAAATCAGCCCACACCTTGTAAAAAAAAACCAGTGTGAAAATCAATACCAAACAATAGAGACAAAAAGCAAGTAGAAATACCTATACGTTCAACTCTATTCCGTTAAAAATGGTTGGATATTTTTCCTGGAACCTGTGCAGCAACGGGATCATAACTTCCCGCATGGAGGGCTCAGCCCCTTTTGAAGTGCGCAATTTAAAGATATGAAGCCATTCAAGAAGATTGGCAAAAGTTATCAATTCTGTTTTACAGGAGTTTGGCAGAACAGTTCTGGCAGCCTGAGGAGAAGATGTGCCCAGCAGCTTGAGATAAATTTCTTCAGTATCCTGCATTGCCTTTTCCCACAAACTATACTCATCTGTACCCTTCTCAAAAAACATGGGTTTGATGAAGGTTACCTCGTTGCCGAATTTATCCTGACTGTATCTGCAATACCTCTGGCTTTCCTGCAGGAAGGATACAGGCCTGTGCCTGACTATCTCATGGGTAATAGCACGGTTCACCACAAAGAGAACCGCAACATGACGATGCTTGGCCAAAAGTTCTGCAGAAAGAGATTCTACTGTCTCCAAAGGCACCTTCTCTACCAGCACACCTTCCTGTTTTAAAAGGCCTCTGGCAGGAATCAGGTCTTCATAAAAAAGAGGATGACAACTGTTGAGATACTCTGTAATGGCCTTGACCATTTTTACAGTGGAGTTTGACTTGTACAACTCTCTGAATGCCCGGATACTCCCTGTTACAAGAAGTTCCTTCTTTTCGACCCTGTCCACCAACAAAAATTTTGGCATCAGATTAAAAAACTGGATTGCCATAGACTCCGTGTCATAAAGAATCTTTAAGGTGAGTACCGCCATTTCAGTGACTGAATTATGTCCGTGCTTAATTATATTCCTGATAAACGGCTCTGCTGACTCAGGAGTAATTTTATCTTCACTCTTGTAGCAAATGCGGCCACAAACTTCGATTCTTACGGCCAGGCTCTGATCATCCAGGTCTTCAAGGATTTCAAAATATGGTGCAACAACTTTCATCTATTTCCCCTTGATACGGTTGAGTTATTAACAACTGCACTTGCACTGGCTGCTGCCTACCGCTCCAGAATGATTTCCCTTCCAAAACGGTGAAAGATCCCGAAGATTTTGAATGATCGACGGCAATTTTTCGAGGATATAATCGACCTCTTCCTCGACATTGTAAACGCTTAAGCTGAAACGGATGGAACCATGTGCAGCTGTGAAGGGCACACCCATGGCACGTAAAACATGTGAAGGTTCAAGGGAACCGGAAGTACAGGCCGAACCTGAGGAGGCGCAGATGCCGAACCTGTCCAGATGCAACAGAATGGCTTCGCCTTCAACAGATTCAAAGCTGACACTTGTTGTGTTGGGAATGCGCTCTGTCTTATGACCATTTAACATGGAATGGGAAATGGAATCCAAAAGCCCTTTCTCCAGTTTATCACGCAAAGCCTTGACCCGGGTGTTCTCCTCTTCCATACGTTCACCTGCCAATTCACAGGCTTTTCCTAAACCGACAATGGAAGCTACATTTTCGGTGCCCCCCCTACGACCGTGTTCCTGATGTCCTCCAATGAGAAATGGAGCATACGGGGTACCACGACGAACATAAAGAACTCCTATACCTTTTGAGGCGTGCAGTTTATGTCCTGATATTGATAAAAAATCCACTGAAGAAGTAACATTTAAGTCAATCGGGATTTTCCCCACTGCCTGAACCGCATCGGTATGAAAAAGAATCCCCCTGCTTTTTGCTATAGCGGCCATTTCAGCTACTGGAAAAACCACCCCGGTCTCATTATTGGCCCACATTACACTGACGATAGCCGTGTCATCGGTGAGACTTTCTTCATAGCGCTGCAGGTCGAGCATGCCCTCTCTATCTACCGGAAGACTGGTCACCTTGTGCTTATGGCCGGTGATCTTGTCAATATTTTCACAGAGATTCTTGACAGCAGGATGTTCAACCCGCGTTGTGACTATATGTCTTTTTTCAGGATAAGCCTGAAGCGCTGAAAAAATTGCTGTGGAATCACTTTCCGTTCCACAACTTGTAAAAATTATTTCATCGGAAGATGCACCTATAAGATTGGCAATTTTTTCCCGGGCTTCGCTGATCGCTATTTCAACCTGCCCACCAAACGTATGCATGCTCGATGGATTACCGTATAAATCAGAAAAATAGGGCAACATAACTTCCAGAACTTCAGGAGCCACTCTGGTTGTAGCATTGTTGTCCATATAGACCACTTTATCGCTCATGTTTTAACCTCCTCAACGATCAACGAATCAAGGACCTGTTCACGCAGTTTTTTCTCCACATATTCCTTCAGTGTTGTCTGGGAGGCAGCGCAACTCACGCAAGCCCCACGAAGAGAGACCATCACAAAATCACCATCAACATCAATAAGCTCAATATCACCGCCATCTTTCCGCAGTGCGGGCCGTATTTCCCTCTCAAGGGCATCTTCAATCATTTTAATTTTCTGAATATTGGTCAATCTCTTGGGAGCTTCCTCGGATTTGGCTTCATCCCTGGCTTCTTTGCGGACCTCCATGATCAATTCTTCAATGCGTTCGTGGCAATTCTCGCAACCACCGCCCGCCTTGGTAAAATTAGTAACCTCTTCAACCGTCTTCAGGTTGCTCTCCAGAACTGCCCGTCTGATTTCCAGATCGGTTACCCCAAAGCACTCACAGACAAGCTCTCCCTGGGCCATCGGGATCGGCACACCTTTATAATTAGCAACCGCAGCTTCCAAAGCCTCGCGCCCCATAACCGAACAATGCATCTTTTCCTTGGGGAGACCTCCTAAATATTCAGCAATATCCTCATTGGTTATTTTTTCAGCCTCTTCCACGGTCAGACCTTTAATCATCTCGGTTAATGCAGAAGAAGAGGCAATTGCACTGGCGCAGCCAAAAGTCTTAAACTTGGCATCTTCTATCCTGCCTTCAGCATCCAGCTTGAAAGTAAGGGTCAGAGCATCTCCGCAGGCCAGAGATCCCACTTCGCCCTTACCACTTGCATCTTCAATATCACCCACATTGCGGGGATTTAAAAAATGGTCCTTAACCTTATCTGTATAATTCCACATAGCGCTCTAAAACTCCTAAAAATAATAAGTAACAAAGGTTCTAATAGATTGACTGCACATCTTAATTTTTTGACATGTAAAAATCAACATGTATTCATTACTAAAATTGAAGATTTGAAAAATTGAAGAATGAAAATTTTTTAGCAGAAACCCTTCAATCCTCTGACAATCAATAACAATTTTGTGTTCTAACAATCTTTAATTTTCAATTTTTAAAATCTTCAATTTATTTCAGCAGTCCAATCTCCGCCAACATCCCTTTTGCAGTTTCAAATAAAGCAAGCTGCTTCTCTTTATCCCGTGCCTCAACATAAAACCTGACTTTGGGTTCTGTCCCTGAGGGTCTCACCATCAGCCAACTGCCATCATCCAGAACCATTTTTCTGCCGTCAATATCAATTAACTTTGTGATTGTTCTTTCTTCATCTCCAACTTTGATAATTGATCCTTCAGAATATTTTTCCAGTTGAGAAAGTGCTGACATCAGTTCCTTACCTTGACTACCTACAACCACCCCATCCTTGGCAGGAAAATAATATCCATGCTCTTTTTGAATCTCAAGCAGATAATCTCCCAGATTCTTACGAAGTGTCATCACCATATCAAGTCCAAGGAGCAAACCGATATAAGCATCCTTTTCGGGCGTATGGCCGATTAAACTTATGCCATCTGACTCTTCAAAGCAGACGAGAGCTTTACCGATTACCGGCTTGAACTCTTTGAAGCCTACCCTTGATTCAAAAACCTCCTCCCCAAAATCCTCTGCCAATTTGTTGGCAAAATTACTGGTGGCCACTGTTTTTGCCACCATACCGTGCAGTCCTTTATGTTCGTGCAGAAAATGATATGCCATGGCACCGAATAAGTTCATATCGATCTCCACTTTACCATCTGTCAACCTAACCCTGTCACCGTCCGGATCAATAACTGCTCCAAGTTTTAAAGGTTCAGACCTTTTAGAAAGAACGTGCATAACTGGCTTCATATTGGTTGATGAGGGTTCCGGCGCAACGCCTCCAAAGGTAGGATCGCTTTCTCCGCGCAGAACAAGCATCCTGTCATTAGACGTTTCACTGGAATTGTCTCTAATCAATCGATTTATATGCAGCCTGCTGGCACCATGAACACAATCAACAGCAAGAACGATCTCTTCGTCCCCGGCAAATTGTTTCATGATGCTGTCATAATCCAGAGCGTGATGCACCTGATTCCTGCGTACCATGTCTATCCAGGACCCTAAAGAATCAAATTCCCTTGCCAGGGACTGATCCGGGGAAAGAAACAACTCCTTGCCAAGATCTATTATTTCCCGTGCATCTTGAGTAATCCTGTTTGTGATTAAGGCGGAAGCAGGCCCTCCATCCGAGCCGTTGAATTTATATCCCCCATATTCCAGAGGATTATGACTCGGGGTCAGGTTGATGGAAAAGGCGGCACCAATTTCTAAAAGAGCTGCTGATATTACACCGGTTGTTGACTCACCGGCATAATGTACAATTATGGAACTGTCTGTCAGGACATCACAAACCGCCTGGGCAAGCAACTCTCCACCAAAGCGGTTATCAAAGCCAACTACACATCCCCTCGTCCTTGCTTCCTCCAGGGTCTTAACGCCCAGCCCATTTGCAAGTTCAGGGTTACTCTCAACCCCGTGGTACAATGCAACAATTGCCTGTGTCACCTGGCTAACCGACTTTACAGTAAGATCCTTGCCGATAATTCCCCGCCAACCGGAGGTGCCAAACTTTACCGGTGTAGTTGGCTTTGCCTGATTGTTGATCAATTCACCACGAACAAGGTCATAAATTCTATCAATTTCTTTCTGCCAGGTTTTGAACTCCTGACTCCCTCTCTCATACCTGTTCCTGAGGCTTACTAATTTTTTTATCAGGCCAAAATAGTCACTATGGCTGTGATCTCCTGTTCGAATATATTCAGTTGCCAACATTTTCATTTCTTCAGAGTAGGCCATCGATAACCTCATTTAAGATTCGATATTTCAATATAAGCATTTAAGTATTGTTACTTTTGGCAGATTATTCACATTTTTAAAAGAGTTTTTTGTTCAAAAACTGATTACAGTTTTCTACTCAATGCAAATACTAAAAAATCTCTATTCTACGGCTCAAAGGAGTAAACAATAGTTGACCGTTTAGTCCAGATTTACTATAAGAATGTCCTTCAGCTGACGTTTCGCTTCTTTAGCCAGCGGATTTCTAAAATGTAATATTCATATAAGTACCATCAATAAAGTACTTTCAGGTCTCAGGAGAAAAAAATGGAAAAACATGATAACGAGTTAATTCTTTGGTTTGAAGACATTGGAATTGATGATGTACCAATGGTTGGCGGCAAAAATGCCTCACTTGGCGAAATGTATCAAAAACTCACCTCAAAGGGAGTGGCAGTTCCCCACGGGTTTGCCATTACCGCCTATGCTTACCAGTACCTACTCAAGGAGGCAGGTATTGAAGAGGCTATCAAAGACGCCCTTGCAGGCCTGGATACCCATGACCTGCGCAATCTGCAGGAGCGCGGAGAAAAGACGAGAGATATTATTCGAAATGCTGAATTCCCTGATGACCTGCGTCAGGCAATTATCGAATCCTACAAGAAAATGGAAGCGGAATACGGTGTAGATGTTGATGTTGCCGTTCGTTCCTCAGCCACTGCCGAAGATCTTCCTGATGCCTCCTTTGCCGGCCAGCAGGAAACCTACCTCAATATCAGGGGTTATGATGTTCTTATTAATGCCTGCAAAAAATGCTTTGCCAGTCTTTTCACTAACCGCGCCATTTCATACCGTCACGACAAGGGTTTTGGCCAGTTTGATGTGTATCTTTCCATTGTGGTCCAAAAAATGGCCCGTTCAGACAAGGCCTCTTCCGGTGTTATCTTCTCCATTGACACAGAAAGCGGCTTCAAGGATGCAGTATTTCTGACAGGTGCCTGGGGCCTGGGTGAAACCGTAGTGCAGGGTGCTGTGAATCCTGATGAATATTATGTATTCAAACCTACTCTTAAACAGGGCAAGCGCCCAATTGTTAGCAAGAGGGCTGGCAGCAAAGAAATTAAGATGGTCTACGACAATGACCCGGATACTGAAGAACCTGTAAAAATTATTGCAACTACCCCTGAAGAACGCAACAGCTATGTGATCAGTGATGATGAAATTCTCAAACTTTCAGAATGGGCCTGTATCATAGAGGAACATTACGGCAAAGCCGTGGATATTGAATGGGCCAAAGATGGTGACGGGGTTAATGTGGGCACAGGCAAACTGTTCATTGTTCAAGCCAGACCTGAAACTGTTCATTCCCAGACCAAAGTAGGCCTGATGGAGACATATGTCCTCAAGGAAACCGGCAAAGTCCTTGTCGAAGGTTTGGCGGTCGGCACCAAGATCGGCCAGGGCGTAGCCAATGTCCTCAATGACGTGGAAGGCATCCATGACTTCAAGAAAGGCCAGGTTCTGGTCACAGATATGACTGATCCAGACTGGGAGCCGATCATGAAGATTGCCGGCGCTATTGTTACCAACCGCGGAGGGAGGACCTGTCATGCAGCTATCATCTCCCGCGAACTTGGCATCCCCTGTGTTATTGGTACCGGTACCGGTACCAAAGTTATCAAATCAGGCCAGGAAATCACAGTTTCTTCAGCAGAGGGTGAAACTGGATATATCTATTTAGGCCTCCTTGATTTTGAAATCCAGAAGGTTGACCTTGGCGAACTGCCTAAAACCAAGACCAAGATCATGATGAACCTGGCTATTCCTGAGAAGGCTTTCACCGAGTGCCAGATCCCCAATGATGGTGTGGGCCTTGCCCGGGAGGAGTTCATCATCAACTCCCATATAGGACTCCATCCCTTAGCCCTGTATAATTACGAAGAACTGAAAAAATCAAGCGATCCGGACAAACAGAAAATCGTCAAAAAGATCGACGAGACCACTGGAGCCTATGCTGACAAAAAGCAGTTCTTCATTGACAAGGTTGCCGAAGGAGTTGGCCGTATCGCTGCCGGTTTTTATCCCAATGATGTCATTGTCCGCCTCTCCGACTTCAAGAGCAACGAGTATGCCAACCTGGTCGGAGGCACCTTATACGAACCGGAAGAAGAAAATCCAATGATCGGCTGGCGCGGAGCTTCCCGTTATTATGATCCAAAATACCGGCCTGCCTTTGAACTTGAGTGTCAGGGGCTTTTGAAGGCCAGAAATGACATGGGTCTTACTAACATCAAGCTCATGGTACCTTTCTGCCGGACCCCGGATGAAGGCCGCAAGGTAATCCAGGTCATGAAAGAGTGTGGTCTGGTGCAGGGTGAAAATGACCTGGAAGTGTATGTAATGTGTGAAATCCCGAGTAACGTTATCTGTGCCGACGCCTTTGCCGATATCTTTGATGGCTTTTCCATCGGCTCAAATGATCTCACCCAATTGACCTATGGTCTTGATCGTGACTCCGGTCTTCTTGCCGGTATAGCTGATGAGCGAGATGATGCGGTGAAAGAAATGATCCGCATGGTTATTGCTACGGCCAAGCGTCGCGGCAAGAAAATCGGAATCTGTGGCCAGGGGCCATCTGATTTCCCCGAGTTTGCCACCTTCCTGGTTGAGCTTGGCATCGACTCCATGAGCCTTATCCCTGACACTGCCATCAAAACCAGGCTTGCAGTTGCTGCAAAAGAAAAAGAGATGGGAATCTCACCTGAATGATATAATTTGCAACATTTCAATAAAAAAGGAGAGCCACCTAACGGCTCTCCTTTTTTATTGTCTTTCTCCAAGTATGCTCAAGGCGGCAGCCCGAATTTCATTAATTGTTGCTGGTTTAGTCAAGTATTTGAGATCTTCATCCTCAAAAAAAGAGAGCCTTTCTGATGTAGGTGCTCCAGTAAAAAAAAGAAATCTTTTATGCAAATCCGGATACAACCCTTTTGCTTCATTGTAAAATTTTATTCCATTAACGATCGGCATTTCAATGGCTGAAACAATAAGACTATAATTCTGATCCTTCACTTTCTGCAGTCCATCTCTGCCGTTTCCTGCAATATCAATTTGTCCTTCCGGCTCTAAAATCGTCCTCAGTAACTTTGCAACTGAAGCATCATTGATGACAATCAATATTTTCTTTGTCTCATTTTCTGAAATTTCTCCCGGTGCACTGCCGCCTTTCATGTACTCACGAATTCGGTTGAGATGATGAATGTCATCTTCACAAAGTTCCTGGAGAATTTTCATGACATTTGAAGCAGAGGGCGATTCCATAACTCTCTGAAAATGCTGCTCACCTGCCGAATTCTCAATTTTTATAGCTATAGAAAAGGCTGTTTCACGGTCTGGTTTGATTTCTGCGAACTTCTCTTTTACAGAATTCAACCAGAGATTTGTATCAACAAGGACTTGGATAACATTGGGCAGGATTTCCCCGGGAAATTGATCCATGGGCATGAGAATATCTTTACCTGTTCTCAGGACTGAAGCGTGGTTTTTTTCCTCCCAGGCAAGAGTAGCCCAGAAATTAGCATCTTCGGGAATAGCCTCCGAGAAGATTAAATAGATTTCAGCAGCATTCAGTTCAAGCTGAATTGCCTCATCTATGAATTGTTCAAGAGCATATTTCATGGCATGCGACCATTATAAAATGGGTACTCTCTAATACCACTTTCTACAAAAAAATACGCGCCAATTCCAATGATTACCTGCTATGCCTTCTCCTCATGAAAAGCATCAACCTGAGACGTTTTGATATGAATATCACGCTGGGGGAACGGAATGGTAATACCCTGTTCATCAAAGGCATTGTATGCGGCTTTTAACAGATTATGCGTCTGTAACCCCTTATCCCTTGGATCTTTTACCCAGCAAAGCAGTTGAAAATTAACAGAAGAGTCGGCAAAAGTTCGTAGTCTGACCCTTGGTTCCGGATACTTTTCAATATTTTCATTGGCATTCGTAACAGCCAGCAAAATCTCTTCTACTTTCTCAAGATTGCTGCCATATGCAACCCCCACAGGAACCCTGATCCTGAACCTGGGAATCGGTGCACTCTCATTAATAATTTTTGAATTGGCCATTATGGAATTGGGGATATTAACAATAACATCGTCCCTTGTTTTTATGCGGGTAGACCGGATGCCTATCTCAACAACCTCGCCGCGCTCACCGGAGTCTAAAATAATATATTCACCCACCTTGTAGGTACGATCCATAAAAATGGAGATCCCGCCGAAAAAATTTGCCAGGGTGTCCTTTGCTGCAAGGGCCACAGCAATACCTGCTATGCCTGCCGAGGCAAAAAATGGCGTCAGGTCAACCTGCCATATGCCAAGAAGCCAGAGAAGACCGGCAACAAGCACGATTATCCTGATGACATTTTTCAACAGCATGAAGAGATCTTTGCTGATCTTGACCCTTTCATGGGCACGGGACATATAATATTCAGTCATCCAGTTGAAAATTCTGATCATGGCAAAAAGCCAGATGATCAAAATAATGCTCTCCGCAATTTGAGGCAGGACTGTTTCCCAGGGTTCCAGGAGAGATTGAATGGATAATGCATGCAGGACGCCAATCCAGAAAACAGTCCAGCAAATCGGAACATGGAGAAAATTGATCAGTTTATCATCAAAGGTAATCTTTGTTTTTGCGGCTAAAATTTTCAGCACACGGTCAATAAAGATATCTGCTCCCTTGGCCAGGATTGCATAGATAAATACAATGAAAAGCCGTTTGAGTATAATTATCTCATTAAAGATCGCAAACTGGTCAAAAAATACGTTAAAATCCATGTCTCAGTCACTAGTCATTTTTTTCTTCTTCAAGTTTTTTTGCTTCATCTATAAGCATTACTGGAATGTCATCCCGTATCTCGTACAACAATCGACAGGATGTGCAGACTAAACCATCCTTTTCTTCCGTCAACTCGACCGGTCCCTTGCACTTGGGACAGGCGAGAATATCGAGCAGTTCCTTACTGATCATTTCATATTCCTCTTAACGTATTGATAGAACTTCACTCTGTATCTTTCAATTCCATTGCATCATTCTGAAACTGCATGTCATGAAGCATCTTGTAAACACCTCCCAGGGGCAGCAAGGTATCATGGGTCCCTTCTTCAACAATTTCACCAGCCTGGATGACAACAATACGATCAGCATTGCGGATAGTTGACAGACGATGTGCAATGACAATGGTTGTTCGGCTCTGCACAAGATTTTCAATGGCCTGCTGCACTTCATGTTCAGATTCAGTGTCAAGTGAGGATGTGGCCTCGTCCAGGATAAGAATGGGAGCATTTTTTAAAATAGCCCGAGCTATGGAAATCCTCTGCCGTTCTCCACCAGAGAGCCTTGCACCTGACTCGCCAATGACCGTATCAAATCCCTTTGGCATATTCTGAATAAAGCCGAGGGCATGAGCAGCACGTGCCGCATCTTTAATCTGCTCTTCACTCGCATCAAGGCTGCCATAGGCGATATTATTCCGCACAGTATCATTAAACAAAATGGTCTGCTGGGTGACAACCCCTACCTGATCACGCAGGGACTTAAAAGTAACATCCCTGATATCCGTGCCGTCAATTGTAAGAGAACCACTGCTCACATCATAGAACCTTGGTATCAGGTTGACCAGTGTAGACTTGCCGCCACCACTCGTACCAACCACAGCCAAAACCTCACCAGCTTTGACCTTTAAGTTTATACCCTTTAATACTTCTGTATCTTCATCATATTGGAATCTGGCATTTGTAAACTCAATTGCGTCCTTAATCAGAGGCAGCTCAATCGCATCTTTTTTTTCTGCCACCTCAGATTGTATATCCAAAACATCAAAAACCCTCTCTGCTGCAGCAATGCCCTGCTGCAGAGAGTTATTAATTGCACTAACCCCTTTAATAGGTTGATAAATCATAATCAGGGCGGTGAGAAAGGAAAAAAATGTCCCTGGAGTTGATTTGTCAGCAAGTACCTGGCTTCCGCCATACCAGACAACCAGAGAGATTCCTACTCCACCTAACACCTCCATCAGAGGGCTCGAAATTGCCCCAATCCTCGTATTCCGCATAACAATAGCAAAAAGCTCATCCAGAGTTTTTGCAAAGCGGCCCACCTCGTATTTTTCCATGCTGAAAGCCTTCACAATACGATTGCCGGTAATGGTCTCATAGAGGATATTTGAAACCTGGGCTGTTGTCTGCTGACTGCCTCTACTGAGCCGCCGGTGCCGTCTTCCAAAATTGACGATTGGATATATGACTAACGGCAGCGATATCATAGCAATCGAAGCCATACGCCAGTCCTGATAAAAAATGACTCCAATGAGAAAGATAACCTGGCAGGTGTCTTTCAGTATTCCCACAAGAACATTTGAAACGGCACCCTGTATCAGGGTTACGTCAGAGAGAATGCGGGAAATCAATTCACCGGTTGGTTTCTTTTGAAAAAAGGAAAGGGGAAGCGACTGGATATGGCTGTAAAGTAAATTCCGCAAATCCCGAATGATTGATTGACCCACCTTTTGCAAAAGATAATTATAACTGTATGAAAAGAGGCCCTTGACAAGAAATACCCCCATGATCACCAAAGGGACGAGCTTAAGCATAGTGCCGTTCTTATTGAAAAATATCTCATCCAGGAGTGGCTTGACCAGATATGCCTGTGCTCCGGCCATTGATGCCACAATAACCATGCAGACCATGGAAATCACGAGCCAACTCTTATATGGCTTAACGTATTGCAATAAGCGGGAAATTGTTCCTTGTTTTTTCATTCGTTCTCTATCTCAAATATAACTGCCAGTCAGCTTTATAATAAGCGGTTAATATACAAGCCTTTCTGTATTATTCAACACTCTATTGGGAGTCTGCTTATAGTCACGGCAGAACAACCGGGCAAGAAAAAGTTTTTAAAAACGCTGTAAGTTTCAAGCATACCGAGTGAAATTCATTGAGCTAATTTCTTCCTGATTTGAACAAGGGTAGCGCCCCACCCTCCTGCGTTTTCACCAGCAAGTTTAAATTCGATGACCTGCGGCAGCTTTTCAAGTATGGCATGGACTGTCCTGCGCAAATTACCTATACCCTTTCCATGAATTATCCGAACCTGAAAAATATCTGCTTTGCAGCACTCTTCCAAATAATCAGGAATGAGAAATTTGAGATCCTTTGGTGAAAAATTGTGCAGATCCAGGACTCCATCAATGGGCACCTGCACTACATCAGTATCTTTCATATGAAGCGAATCAACCATTTGACGTCATTCCCGCTATCCCACTAACATCTTCATTGCAAGCCTGGCAGTCCGTTTTGATGCACCAGGTTCTCCTAGTTGTTTACTAACATTAAACAACTCCTGTTTCATGGAATCTCTAGCCTCCTGGTTAAGAAGCAGTGGCAGGATTTCCCGATAGATATTTTCCGGAGTAGCTTCCTGTTGCAGAAGTTCAGTTACGACCTCTTTTTCGGCAACTAGATTGACCAGAGAGGCATACTCAGCTTTTATAAAAGGCTTGGCCAGGAAATGGGTCAACTTTGAAATCCGGTAGCACACAACCATTGGCACCTGTAATATCCCCAGTTCCATGGTGAGAGTGCCTGATGCCGCCATGGCAGCATCACAGGCAGCCATGGTTTCATAGCGATTTTCTTTAATGATACGGATATCAAGCCTGTCATCCATAACGCCATGCTCATTCAGATCATCTTCTGTTAAAGTCGAGGCAAGGGGCAGCAGGTAAACACATTTTTTAATTTTTTCATTCAACAGTAGGGCTGTTTCCACGAATACCGGCAGGATCTTGGCAATCTCCTGCTTTCGGCTGCCTGGCATTATACCTATGATAGTTGCATCATGATCTATTCCATATTGGATTTTGAATTCATTTGATGTCAGAGTGGGTTGCACCTGATCAAGCAGTGGGTTTCCCACAAAATCAACTTCAAAACCATGACCCCTATAATACTTTTTTTCAAACGGAAGAATAACCGCCATGCGGTCCACATATTTTTTTATGCGGGTGATCCTCCCTTCACGCCAGGCCCAGATTTTAGGACTGATATAGTAAAGAACAGGTATATTGTATTTCTTTGCCCTTCGCGCCAGTTCCAGATTAAATCCCGGGTAATCAATGAGTATAAGCAGATCCGGCCTGTTCATTTCAAACTGTTTTTCCAGGGTTTTCATTGCAGATCTTATATCTTTCAAGCGGCTTATCACCTCAATAATCCCCATAACCGCAAGGCGTGATATGTCATAGAGGATAGTAACCCCTGTCGCCGCCATTCCTGCACCACCGATACCTGACAACTTCATACTGGAGTCCAGCGCCAGAAGCTCCCTGGCCAGTACCGCTCCATGCAGGTCACCTGATGCTTCGCCTGCTACTATCATTACATGCTTAGCAGGGTTGGTTGTATCGGTGGAGTTTGATAGATGGGATAATGTCAAAAGAAAATACCTGATTTAAAATAACTAAAGTTACAAGTGACTAAAGTTACAAGTGACTAAAGTTATAAGTGACTAAAGTTATAAGTGA
>Ga0255045_10000108_pt1 | contig 15770 bp, 14 predicted proteins | sample BC1_12_23_MG_FD_183652 | JGI IMG/M metagenome (GOLD analysis project Ga0255045, IMG submission 183652) | Seawater microbial communities from Strait of Georgia, British Columbia, Canada - BC1_12_23 | ecosystem: Environmental > Aquatic > Marine > Strait | place: Canada: British Columbia...
CCCAACAATGTCTTGCTACCGCATTTAACCTCAAACTTGGATGCAGCCTTCGGCTGCTCTGCTCTAACCTTGTCGCTACGCGACCCCGCTACAGGCCCAAAATGGGAGCGCAGTCTAACAGAATCCGCGTTCAATCAGAGACCGGATCTGTGATCAGACCTACCGTCTGTCTGACATCCACAATCAGGCTGTTGCACAGGAGTTTCAGCCGCCGGACAAATTTTCGCCATTGGCCGTGACGCCCGTCACCGCTTTTTATAAATCAATAACTTATCTTTCCCGTTACGGACGTCTTGCAGGACGAGCCGCCCTTTATGGGGCGTATTTGACTAAATATATGATGGATAGTCGCATCGAAACGACCAGGCGATTTGGTGTCATGGAGCTGATGATCACGCTCGCGATCGTGATTTTGCTCGTGTCCATTGCGGTGCCTGCTTATGATCGTCTCGCGCAGACAGCCAAAGTCGCCCGGTCGATCGGTGACATTGGGGTCATCAGCATTGAAGTCGGAAAGTTCCAGCTCAGGAACAACGATGCCCTGCCAGAGAATCTGGATGAGCTGGGCGCAGATATTCCACTCGATCCGTGGGATTCACCATATGCATACCTGAGAATCGTCACCGTCGGGTCCGGCGATGGAGAAATTCGTAAGGACAACAATCTCAAGACGCTAAATTCAGACTTCGACCTCTACAGTCTTGGAAAAGACGGTGATTCAGCGGGCCCGCTGTCGGCGAAAGCAAGCCGTGACGATATCGTTCGAGCCAATAACGGCGCATTCATCGGCCTCGGGGAAGACTACTAATGACCTTCCCGAGTTTTCCCAATACTCTGCGTCGAGGTGTCGGAAGACGCATCCTGGGATTCTTCATGCTCGCTGGCCTCTTACCGGTCGCCTTCACGGCCGGCTTCGCCTATCTCGAAATCGGGCGGGGACTGGATCAGGAGGTCCACCAGCTTTTGCGAGACAACGCCAAGGACTACGGGCTGAAAGTCCTGGATCGTCTGCAACGCACCTCGGAGGCGGCCGACACCATCGTTAGTGTCATTGAACACAATGGCGCCGACGCCATCAAAGAATATCCATACCTGTTCACTGATTTTGAATCGGTTTGGTACGAATCCAACATTGAAAGACCCAAGCTCATTCATGGGGCGCCTGTTTCCATTGACATGTTGCCTGAAATCGGAACGCCGACCACTACCGGCCCATCACCTCGTTTACGCACTATTCTCGGCCCAAAGGGCAATTTGCTGTTGCATGTGCGGCAAGTCGACGTGGGCCTGTCGCAGCCGTCGACAATCGTCTTTAAGCCTGTCGCAACTCGTTTATGGGGTTCGATGGAAGATCTTCAATTCGCAACGAACTTTTGCGTATTTACGCTGGCCGGAGACAACCTGCACTGCTCGCAGGATATGGGGCGAGACCTTCACGGTGTATTGACCGAGGCAGATGATGCAGGCATTGACTTGCCAGTCGAGTGGCAGCATGAAGGGCGAGCGCAACTGGCATCGATGTGGCAGTTGTTTCTTGCGGGCGAATTCGCTGCTACGCCGGCTCTGGATATTGTCGCCAGTCAGGAGCAGTCCTACGCATTAAGATCAAGAGCCGATTTCAGTCGTGTATTTATTCCGGCGCTTGGCTTGGTCGTCATCCTCGTCGGCCTTCTCAGCTTCAACATGATCGACCAGAGCCTGAGTCCATTACAGCGCTTGACTGCTGCGGTGCAGCAGATCGCAGCAGGGAACCTTTCAACACGGCTTCGGATTCGGTCAAAGGACGAATTTGAGCGGCTCGGTGAGGCATTCAACAACATGGCAGGGGAGCTCGGGCATCACATCTCCATGCTCGAAGCGATGTCGGGCATTGATCGACTGATCCTCTCCGGAGCGAAATTCGAAGAGCTATCCGAGAGCGTCATCAACAGTCTCGTCAGCCTCACCGATTGTGAAGCAGGTGGCGTCATCGCACCAGACAGCGATTCGCCACATTGGGCGAAGATGGTATCGTCCGATGATCAGGAATTTGTCCACGAACGAATTTCACTGCCGACGGAGCTTGGGCACCACTGGTGCCAGCCACGGCAGGTTTCACTGGATGAGATCAGCTCATTGGAGGCGCCGTACAAGGAACGCTTCCTGAGCCACGAGATCAGATTCGTAGTTCTGATTCCGGTCGTTTTGAAAGATGAGCTAAAAGGAATATTGCTACTCGGATCCTCGTCGAGGTTCAACATGGAGGAGGAAAACCTGCTGCGCTGTGTCGATCTCGCCGGCCGGTTCGCGGTGGCTCTGTCAAGTGCGGAGCGCGAACAAATGCTGTATCGCCAGGCACATTTTGATGAATTGACCGGACTGCCTAACCGCCAGCTCCTCAAAGACAGGCTAGAACAACAGATTATCCATGCGCGTCGTGATGGAATCAAAGGCGCCATGTTGTATCTGGATTTGGATCGCTTCAAAGAAATTAACGACGTTCATGGACACTCGGTTGGCGATGTCGTTTTAGTTCAGGCGGCAGAACGAATTGTCAGCGAGGTTCGCGAAAGCGATACCGTGGCGCGTCTCGGCGGTGACGAATTCGTTGTTGTGCTGCCTCATGTTACCGGCGCCACCAGAGTTCGCACCATGGCGTCGCGCCTGTTAGCCAGGCTGACCGAGTCTTTCTCTGTTCTCGGCAACGATCACTTCGTTGGCGCCAGCATTGGCATCGTCATGTTTCCCGACGATGGCGAAAGTGTTGAAACGTTGCTGAAGAATGCTGACGCGGCTATGTATCGAGCTAAAGATGCCGGTCGTGCCCGATTCGAGTTCTTTAGCGAAGAACTTAACGCAGAGAGCCGCAGAAAGATTGGACTCGAGCGTGATTTGCGGGCCGCGCATAACAACAATGAGCTCGAGGTTTACTACCAGCCGCAATTTGACATCAAGACGGGCGTCATCAGCGGCGCAGAGGCCCTTCTAAGGTGGCAACACCATGAGGAAGGATTCATTTCTCCGGCGGAGTTCGTGCCGCTTGCCGAAGATTCAGATCTCATCGTCGATATTGGCCGCTGGGTTATTGAACAGACCTGCAGGGACCTGAAGAAGATTCTCGACAAAGGTCTGCATCCCGGGTCCGTGTCGATTAATGTGTCGGCGCGTCAGTTGCGCGGATCGAGTTTCACGAGTGATGTGCTCGCACCGCTGCGGCGGCTCCAAATTCATCCCGGACACCTGCATCTGGAGGTCACGGAAACGACCGTTGCACAAAACAGAGATATGGCAATAGACCTGCTCAAAGGGCTGCGAGCAGAGGGTGTGCGGGTCGCGATCGATGATTTCGGAACTGGCTATTCATCACTTAGCTATCTGCAGCAAATGCCGTTTGATGTTCTCAAAATCGATAAATCTTTCATCGATAGAATCGGCGCCGGTGACCCGTCAGATAGTATCTGCCGAACCATTATCAGGATGGCCCGTGAGATGGGCAAGAAGTCGATCGCTGAGGGTGTGGAGACTCACGACCAGCTAGATTTCCTGAAGAACCACAAATGCGACTTCGTGCAAGGTTTCTTCTATAGCGAGGCCCTGGCTAACGACGACTTTGTTACGTTCATTGAGAAGCAGGATTTTCATACGCAGCGCAGAAAGGCGCTGGAGATTATCTAGACACAAGAAAGCCGGGCGGATGCCCGGCTCATCTTGTTCCAAAATGCACTCAGTCTTCGAGAAGAAAACTCCGGAGCTGATCCGAGCGCGTCGGATGGCGCAGTTTGCGAAGCGCCTTCGCCTCGATTTGACGAATTCGTTCGCGCGTCACATCAAACTGTTTACCGACCTCTTCCAGTGTATGGTCAGTGTTCATGTCGATGCCGAAACGCATGCGCAGAACCTTGGCCTCGCGTGGCGTCAGGCCCGCAAGCACGTCGTGCGTCGTTTCCTTAAGGCCCGATGATGTAGCTGACTCAACCGGTGAATGCACAGTCTGGTCCTCGATGAAATCGCCAAGATGCGAATCTTCATCATCACCAATAGGTGTTTCCATCGAGATTGGCTCCTTGGCAATCTTGAGTACCTTGCGGACTTTGTCCTCAGGCATTTCCATGCGCTCGGCCAATTCGTCCGGCAGTGGCTCACGCCCCATTTCCTGCAGCATTTGACGCGAAATGCGATTGAGTTTGTTGATTGTCTCGATCATGTGAACCGGAATTCGAATCGTGCGCGCCTGGTCAGCAATCGAACGTGTGATTGCCTGACGAATCCACCACGTGGCATACGTGGAGAACTTGTAGCCACGCCGGTATTCGAATTTGTCGACGGCTTTCATCAGGCCGATATTGCCCTCCTGAATCAGATCCAGGAACTGCAGACCGCGGTTCGTATACTTCTTCGCAATTGAGATAACGAGGCGCAAGTTTGCTTCAACCATCTCTTTCTTTGCACGGCGAGCTTTCGCTTCACCGATCGACATTTGGCGATTAATCTCTTTTATTTCAACGATTTTTAGACGCGTTGCAACTTCGACACTAATCAACTTGCGTTGTGCCCGAAGAATGTCATCCTTTAGCTTGGCGAGCGTAGAAGAGTGCTTGCGCTTGGCGCGAATATGCTTGTTGACCCACGCGAGATCAGTCTCACTTTTTGGAAAGCTCGACAGAAAATCCTTGCGCGGCATACCGGCGTCGCGGACGCAGATCTGCATGATCAGCCGCTCCTGGCTACGGATGATCGTCACGATGCCGCGCAGGTTGCGAACAAGCAGGTCGAACAACTTCGGTGCCAGCTTGATCTCCATCAACTGATCGGCGGCGTCAGCCTGCACCTTCACGGTTTTCTTGTCCTTTAGCCCGTACTTCTCGATATTTGTCACAGCGCGCCTGTGCAAGCGTCGGATGACCTTAACGCGGGCCTTGACTTCGAGCGGATCCGGACCGGTATCGACAATTTCATCGTCGTCATCGTCGTCGGTCTTTGGCGCAGGTGGCTTGATCTCATCTGGCTCGTTCGGGTCGATGAAGCCAACAACAAAGTCCTGCATACGCGTTTCTTCGGCGCCGACCGCATCGGCCACCAGGAGAAGCCTGTCAATCGTCGGCGGGAAATGCGACATGTGGTACTTGACCTGATTGAGACCGTCTTCAATACGCTTGGCGATCTCAATCTCGCCTTGTCTTGTGAGTAGTTCGACCGTGCCCATTTCACGCATGTACATGCGTACCGGATCAGTCGTACGACCAAATTCAGCATCTACACTAGCCAACGCGGCTTCAGCTTCCTCTGCTGCATCGTCATCATTCGAAACGGCCGCATCGGACAACAGGATCGACTCGGCGTCCGGTGCCTTTTCATGCACCGTGATGCCCATGTCGTTGATCATGTTGACGATGTCCTCGATCTGCTCGGGGTCGACAATGTCATTCGGCAGATGATCGTTGACCTCCGCATAGGTCAGGAAACCCTGTTCCTTGCCACGGGCGATCAGATCTTTGAGCTGCTGGGCTTGTTTGCTGCCGCCAATTGCTGCACGTTTTTCGCTCAAGACGGGACGACCTCCATGTTAAAGATACAAACGATTAATTATACTGTTTTGACAGAGCCCAAGCTAGAAATTCCTGATGAGCCAGGCACTTAGTGCAATTGCCTGAGTTCACCTTTCTCTTCATCAGTTAGCGAGCTAAGCTTCTGTTTTTCAATAAGAAAATCTATGCGTTCCCGACGCCCTGCGATGGCCAGTTGTTCGAGGCAAGCCTCGAGTTCGGCGGCCGGATCGAAATCCTCTTCTTCAGGCACCTCGACTGCGGCAAGTTTGCCGAGGTGACGGCCTTCATCATCATGTCGCCACCGTTCCAGCAATCCAGCCGTCGTGATATTGGGGTCTTCCTGCACAGTTTCAATAAGGTCGTGCAGAAGTTCCACACCGGGGCGATTCACGTTTGCCAGTTTCTCGATATCAAGCTTGTCCGCCGCCGCTGGGTGATTGAGCAACAATGTGATCGCCCGTCGTACAACCGATGGCCTGCCTGCCCCGATCACGCCTTTGCGGCGGCGGGCCAATGACGTCGTTCGGACGGCTCTTCTGTCAGACGACCCGGGTGCCTGGCCGAGCATTTTCTCGAGTCGCGTCGTAGGCAGGCCAATCTTGTTTGCCAGCTTGTCGATCAGTAATTCGTAGTAAACACCGTGTGGAATCTTGTGCAGCAGTGGTTTCGCGAGTTCTGCAAGCCGCGCCTTGCCGTCCACAGTCGACATATCTACCTGGCTTGAGAGTTCCTCAATCAGAAAATCGGACAACACCACGCCTTCGTCGATTGCCTCAATAAACGCGTCGGGCCCCTGTTCGTTGACGTAGGAATCCGGGTCATGGCCATCGGGAAGAAAGACGAATCGAATCTGCCGACCCTCACGAACCTGTGGCAACGAATTTTCGAGAGCTCGCCAGGCGGCAGCCTTTCCGGCGCGATCGCCATCGAAACTGAAAAATACGTTGTCCGTCAGTCGGAATAGAATGTTGAGGTGGTCTGTCGTGGTAGCCGTACCAAGCGTGGCAATGGAGAAATCGATCCCGTGCCGCGCCAGGGCAACGACATCCATGTACCCTTCGACGACGACCAGTCGTTCGATTTGGCGCAGTGCCTGCCGAGCCTCGTACAGGCCGTAGAGTTCGCGGCCTTTGTGGAAAAGGACGGTCTCCGGTGAATTCAGATATTTTGGTTCACCATCACCGAGCGCGCGGCCGCCGAATCCGATCGTGCGACCTCGTGTATCTCGAATCGGGAACATTATGCGATCTCGAAACCGGTCGTAATGCTTGCCATTGTCCTTGCGAATGACGAGTCCTGTTATCAGCAAACGCTCCTGCGCCTCGGGCGTCTTACCGAATTTTTCGAGTACGTCGCTCCAGCTGTCCGGGGCGAAACCGATGCCAAAGCGTTTTGCTGTGGCGCCATCGATTCCGCGCTGCTTCAAATAGTCGATCGCGTTTGCGTTTTCCTTCAGACAGACTTGCCAATGCCGCTCAACGCTACTCATCAACGAGAATAACTCGTCGTAACGCCGGGCAGGGCGCTCGGTCTCGTCTCGAGGCACATCGACGCCCATGATGCTTGCGAGGCTCTCGATCGCTTCGACGAAACTCATGTGCTCGTATTCCATGAGGAAGCCGATCGCAGTGCCGTGAGCGCCACAACCGAAGCAGTGATAGAAGCCCTTGCCGGGGCTGACCGTGAACGACGGCGTCTTCTCGTCATGAAACGGGCAGCAGGCCTTGAATTCACGGCCCGCCTTTTTGAGTTGAATGCGCTTGCCGATAACCTCGACGACATCCGCGCGAGCAATCAGATCGTCGATGAAATCCTGAGGAATCAGTCCAGCCATATCGATGTAAACGGCAGCTCCGTGGTACCGGGTCTTTCCATATTGTTTTTTTGCGACCCGCTTGTTCGACAAGCATAGCCGTTTCGGCGCAATGCGCCACTCTCTAGCCGAGCCGCGCCTTGACCTTGGCGCCAACGGCACCCATATCGGCCCGGCCAGCCGCTTTGGATTTGATCTGGCCCATTACCTTGCCCATATCACGGACGCTTTCGGCTCCCGTTGAACTGATGGCCTCATCAATCATTGCATCCAGCTCGGCATCGCCAAGCTGTTCGGGCAGGTAGTCTTCGAGCACGACAATCTCTGCGAGCTCAATGTCAGCGAGGTCGTCTCGGTTGCCTTTTCGAAATTGCTCGACTGAATCCCTGCGTTGCTTGACCATTTTATCGAGCACAGTCAATACCGCTGTATCATCGAGTTCGATACGTTGATCGACCTCAACCTGCTTGATGGCAGCCATGACCAGCCGCACCACTTTGAGCCGGTCTTTGTCACCGGCCTTCATGGCGGACTTCATGTCTTCTATGATTTGTCCTTTGAGGGACATGGCATTCACTCCGAGGGTTCGGAGCTAAGGGCGCACGGCTCAGTAGAGGCGTTTGCGCTTGGCTTCCTCGCGAGAGATACGCTTCAGATGCCGTTTGACAGCAGCTGCCTTCTTGCGCTTGCGCTCCTGTGTTGGCTTCTCATAGTACTCTCGACGGCGCAATTCCGTCAGGATTCCAGCCTTCTCACAGGCACGCTTGAAGCGACGCAGGGCGGCGTCGAAATACTCATTTTCTTTTAGGCGAACACTGGGCATACGATCTTGGTTCCAAACATAAATAAACCCGGCACAGGGCCGGGACTCAGCCGCTTATTATAACGGCAGAATTTAGGTAATTCAAAGCCTCTGGGTAGGTTATTATGCGCCGCCTATGAATGTCCTGGGGATCGAAACGAGCTGCGATGAGACCGGTGTGGCGCTTTACAGCACCAGGCGGGGCCTCGTCGCGGATGTGCTGCACAGCCAGGTCGACCTGCACGCCATGTATGGAGGGGTTGTGCCGGAGATTGCGTCGCGCGACCATATTCGTTGCCTTCTCCCGCTCGTCGGGCGAATTCTGGCCGAGACGGGGATCGCAAAGCCTGACGCCATCGCCTATACGGCCGGGCCTGGGCTCGTCGGGGCCCTGATGGTTGGAAGTGGTATGGCGAATGGCCTGGGGCTTGCCTGGGACTGCCCTGTCATTCCCGTCCATCACATGGAGGGGCATTTGCTCGCGCCAATGCTCGAAGATGATCCTCCGGACTATCCGTTTCTCGCCTTGCTTGTATCCGGCGGGCACACGATGTTGATTGCGGTCCATGGACTGGGTGATTACGACGTGCTCGGTACCACATTGGATGATGCAGTCGGTGAGGCGTTCGACAAGACGGCCAAATTGCTGGGTCTCGGCTATCCGGGCGGACCCGCGCTCGCTGCACTGGCTGAGCGGGGGGACGACGGATCATTCACATTGCCGCGACCAATGCTCCATCGGCCGGGATGCGATTTCAGCTTCAGTGGACTGAAAACGGCGGTAATGCTCGAGGTCAGGAAGGCGCGGGACGTCAATAAGCTGGAGACCTGCCGTGCGGACATCGCCGCATCCTTTCAACGTGCGGCGGTCGATACGCTTGTTGGCCGCACGCTGCAGGCGGCGAAGCAGCAAGAATTAGCGCGAGTTGTTGTTGCCGGCGGCGTTGGCGCCAACAAACTGCTACGTAGCGAGATGGCGCGTAGCTTTGACGGGCAGGTTTATTACCCGCGCATGGAATTTTGTACAGATAACGGTGCGATGATCGCCATCGCAGGCGCTTTGCGATTTGCGGATGCACAGTCTGCTGCCGAGATTCGCGCGCGGGCACGCTGGTCACTTGATACGCTATCACGACCCGGTGCTTCAGCCGCAACGAACTGACCGAGGGCGAATGGACATCATTTTTCTACACGGCTTGAGAATAGAAACCGTCATTGGTATCTGGGAGTGGGAGCGCAAGATACGGCAGACGGTCGCGATCGATCTTGACATGGCAGCCGATATCCGCAAGGCCGCCGCGTCGGACAGCGTTGATGACACACTCAACTACAAGCTCGTCGCGAAGCGATTGCAGCAATTCGTTGGCGATTCGAGTTTTCAGCTCGTCGAGACGCTGGCAGAACAAATCGCGGCGGTCGTACTGGATGAATTCGATGTTCGCTGGGTTCGGGTAAGGGTCAACAAGCCAGGTGCGATACGCGGTTCACAAGATGTTGGTGTCCTCATCGAACGTGGTACCCGGCCAGACGCAGGTTGAGCCACATGGCGACCGTGTATCTCGGGCTTGGCAGCAACATCAACCCGGAAGAAAATCTTCGCATTGGCGTGCGCGAGCTCAGGCGTAGATTCGGTGATGTTGTGCTTTCCGACATTTATCAGAGTGCAGCGGTCGGATTCGATGGAGCCGATTTTCTTAATCTTGTTGTCAGGCTGGAATCGAGCGACACGGCTGCGAACATCCACGAACAAATCGAAGCCATTCACAGAATGACGGGCCGGCTACCGGGCAAAGAAAAGTACTCATCGCGGCCGCTCGATATCGATCTGTTGCTGTTTGATGGTCTCGTCATTGACGATGCCCCGTTGCGGCTGCCGCGGCCCGATATCCTCGAATACAGTTTCGTTTTGCGGCCAATTTCCGAAATCGCGCCTGACCTGATTCACCCTGAAACAGGGCAGACACTGGCTGATCATTGGCGTGCCCACGACGAAACGAGTCATCCTTTAACGCCGGTGCGCGTTATATTGTAAAAAGTGCGAGTAATTGGTCGCTTTTTGCGGTCAGATTAGAGAACAATGATCACATTAACCGGCCTGGCGTTGGGCTAATATTGATGTCATTGGTGCTGCAAGGCTTGCGAGCCTCCAGGGATAGACAATGCGCAAAATTCTGGTTCTTGGCACGGCGATATTTCTCGCCGCATGCAGTTCCGGTGGTAACGACAACAACGGAGACTTCGGACCTGCCAGCTGCGGTAACACGGGTCAGAAGGAATTCGTGCTGGCTGCGATGCGGGACTGGTATTTTTGGAATAACCTGCTGCCAGGCAACGTCGATGTTGATTCTTACGCTACACCTGAAGCCCTGTTGGCCTTCCTGATGACCTTCAGTCCGGATGACGGCAGCGGGCAACCCATCGATAAATTCAGTTTTATCGGATCTGCGGAAGCCGATGCGCAGTTCTTTGGTGAGGGTAAATTTGAAGGTTTCGGCTTCAGCAGGCGCCACCTTGCTGCCGATGACGTGAGACTTAGCAGGGTGTTTGGCGGCAGTCCCGCTGACATGGGCGGACTTGCGCGCGGTCAACGGATCCTCGCGCTAAACGGACGCACGGTCACCGAAATCGAAGCGGCTGAGGGCTTGAACGCTGTATTCGACACGACGCCGCTCGAATTTACGATGCAAGAAACTGACGGAGCAGTTTTCATAGTCACGATCGCCCAGGACATCGTGACGATTGACCCGGTCCCGCAGTGGCGTGTCATCGATGCTGGCGGTGGCCGCATCGGTTACATGGAGCTGTCGACATTCATCAGTACGGCAGACCCGGTCTTCGACACGGTGTTTGCCGAATTCAATGCCAATGGCGTCAATGACGTGATTATCGATCTTCGCTACAACGGCGGCGGTCTCGTTAGTACGGCAGAGTTGCTCGGGGACTTTCTCGGTGGTGACGTTGCCGCGAACCTGACGTTCTCAAAGACCATTTTCAACGATGATCGCGCAACGGAATACAACGTGGAGGAGTTTTTCGAACGGCTCGCCAATTCGATGAGCTTGTCGCGCCTGGTCATAATCGCGACACGAGGTACGGCGTCAGCCAGCGAACTCGTGACCAACGGTATGGATCCTCACGTTGAGGTCGCGATCGTGGGCGACCGGACTTTTGGCAAGCCCGTCGGCCAGGTGGGTTTCGAGTTCTGCGAGAATATTCTGCGGCCGACGGCATTTCAAACCGTTAATGCTGATGATTTCGGTGACTACTTTGGTGGTCTGCCCGTCACTGCCGGTTGTGCGGCTGCCGATGATCTGAACGTTCCCGTCGGCGATGCTGCTGATCCGAACATGGTTGCGGCCCTGGGGTATCTGAACACGGGTGGCTGCCCGGTTATTTCGTTACCCGGCGGTCAGTCGAAGCCCGGATTTGAACAGGACTTTCCGCAACCGGATCAGCTTGGGCCTCCGTGGCGCGAATTTGCCGGCGCGTACTAGCCAATCTACCGGGGGGTCAGAGCCCTTTTGTCAAAAAGGGAACTGACCCCTTGTGTATTACCAGCCGATGGACCTGCCCCCATCAACCGCGATGATCTGTCCGGTCACGTAGGGCGCAGCGCACAACAGATAAAGAACACAGGCGGCAACATCGTCCGGGGTTCCGGTACGTTCAAGCGGTATCTGCATGAGAATCGATTCTTTCGCCGCCTTACTCAATTCATCCTCGGGCCACAGAATAGCGCCTGGCGAAACGCCATTAACGCGAACTTCAGGCGCGAGATCCTTGGCGAGTGATCGGGTTAGCATGGCAAGTCCAGCCTTGGCGGAACCGTAGACCGTGTGATTTCTGAGTGGCCGTTGGGCGTGAACGTCAACGATATTGACGATCGCACCTCGGGTTTTGCGCAGCTCGGGCAGTGCCGCCTGCGACAGGAACAGCGGCGCTTTGAGATTTATGCCGACAAGGTCGTCCCACTGCGCCTCTGTGATGTCTCCCGGGGGGGTCGAGTAGAAACTCGAGGCGTTATTGACTAGCACATCGAGCTTTGAGCGCCAATCGACGACTTCAGCAATCAGGCCCGGGAGACTTGCGATGTCCACGAGATCGGCTTTGAATATGGCAGCTGAATCCGGACGCTCCGCATTGAGTTGTTGCGCAAGCGTCGCCGCTTCATCTGCGGATCCGCGATAATGGATAGCGACGTCGGCACCGTCTCGATGCACGCTGCTGGCGATCGCGGCGCCAATACGCCGTGCGGCGCCGGTTATCAATGCAACTTTGCCTTCCAGGCTGTTTGGCGACGACATCGAAGACCCTTCCATCAATTCGCGATATAAAGGCAGCATTCTGAAAGACTCTGAAGGTCAGATGCAACACCAGCAACTCTCAACGCTTCCGAAAGCGGATGCTGAAAGCGCGTCGCACAGCACGCGTGTCGCTGAATTTCTACGCGAGAAAATAGCAACGGCAGGCGGTCCGATCAGCTTTGCCGAGTATATGCATCATGCCCTGTATGCGCCTGGGCTTGGCTATTACAGCGCTGGCACAACGAAATTTGGCGAGGCCGGCGATTTTGTCACTGCGCCGGAGGTATCGCCGGTTTTCGGCCGCGTCCTGGCGCGCCAGTGCGCCGAGGTGATGGCTGAGATTGACTCACCGTCAATCCTTGAGTTCGGTGCCGGCAGCGGACGGTTGGCGGCAGATATGTTGCGCAAGCTGGCCGATCTTGATGTGCTGCCTGAAAGTTACCTGATTCTCGAAGTGTCGGCGGATCTTCGGGAACGGCAAGAATCCTTGTTTCAAAGCGAGATTCCTGAACTTGCTGACCGGGTGACATGGCTCAGGCAGTTACCCACGGAACATTGCGGTGTCATCATCGCCAATGAGGTGCTGGACGCGCTGCCTGTCGAACGTTTCATTCGACGCAGGGAGGGTGTTGCACAGCTATGCGTCGCTACCGACGGTAATGCATTCATACCGGGCGAGCGGGATGCGCCGGACAATCTCGTTGCCGCGGTTACTGCGATCGAAGAAGCGCTCGGTCAGCAGCTTCCGCCTGGATTCGCGTCCGAAGTCTGCCTGGCAGCGCCACAGTGGGTTGCTGATCTTGCCCACACTCTGCATGAGGGCGTGGCGTTCTTGTTTGATTACGGCGTGAGTCGACGCGAGTACTATGCAGCCGAGCGCTCCGGCGGTTGGTTGCGCTGCCATTTTCGCCACCACGCGCACCAGGATCCTCTCATCTGGCCCGGTATCCAGGACCTGACATCGTGGGTCGATTTTTCGACAATTGCTGAAGCCGGCGTTGCCAGTGGTCTCCACATCGCGGGATTCGTTACTCAGGCGCAGTTCCTGATTGGCGGAGGACTCGACAAAGAGCTTGCGGACTTCCCGGAATTGTCAATCGACACACAACTCAAATTGTCCGGGCAGGTTAAACTACTTACTCTGCCCGGAGAAATGGGTGAGAACTTCAAATGCCTCGGTCTCAGCCGGGGAGCGGTGACACCGCCATCTTCTTTCAGCTTTACCGACAGGACGGCATCGTTATGAATTTATTCTTGGACAAGCGAGGCTTCGCGTGACCGGATTGCAGGTTGTTATTCTCGCCATCGTCCAGGGACTGACCGAGTTTCTGCCGATTTCCAGCTCAGGACATCTTGTACTTGTCCCTGCTTTTTTCGGATGGGGAGATCAGGGCCTCCCGTTCGACGTCGCTGTGCACTTCGGCTCGCTCATCGCCGTTTTGATATTTTTTCGCAAGGATATCTTTGCGTTGTTGCGAGGTGGCCTCCAGGTGCTCGGAGGCAGCGCCAGGACGATCGAGTCACGTATGGCGCTCGGTATAGCGCTCGGAACGATTCCCGCGGCGTTGGCCGGTCTGATGTTTGTCGACTGGATAGAAGCAAACCTGCGCAGCCCCGCAGTGATCGTGTTTACGCTGTCGGGCTACGCAATCTTGATGGTGTTCGCTGATCGATTCGGTCGCCGGACACGGGAAATCTCCAGTGTTCGAATCAAAGACGCGATCGCAATCGGTGTAGCACAAGCGCTCGCGCTCGTGCCGGGCACGTCTCGTTCAGGTGTTACGATCACTGTGGCAATGGCACTTGGCTTCGAGCGCCAGGACGCGGCGCGCTTCTCATTCCTGCTTGCGGTTCCGGTCATCCTGCTGGCGACACTTTACTCATTCATAGGGCTGCTAAGTTCGGACGCGCCTGTCGCCTGGGGTCAGCTCGCGATCGGTGTGATTGTCTCCGGCATTGTTGCTTACGCAAGCATCGAGTTTTTCATGCGAGTCGTCAGTCGAATCGGGCTGATGCCGTTTGCGATTTACCGCCTCGCTCTGGCCGCGGTGATCCTCTATGTCGTTATCTAGATCGTTCTTATTGGTGCTGCTTGCCGGTAATGCATTTGCTGCCGGAAACGGGTTCATGATCGGCGGCGGCATCGAAAGTGACAATGAAGACGGTCTCGGCGTATCTGTGATTGGGGGCGTTGGCCTGGCCGAGAACACGTGGTTATCAGCCGGCCTTGCCAGGAGCTCGGTCGAATTGTCCAGCGGCCGCGAACTTGAAGCGCTGTATGCGGATGCCGAGCTCGATCACTATTTCGATCCAATCGGCATTCGCATTGGTGTGGCCTACTGGGGCGACGCAGAGGTTCTCGAATCAAATGACTGGCGTGGGTCTGTTTACTGGCGCGGCGATGCGGTGATGTTGGCTGCAGAGTATGAATTCCGGGACTTCGACTTCATCATTCCCAGCACCAACTTTCGGACAAATCGCGAGATCATGTTCGATGCTGATGGCATTGGCGCATCGGCGCGATTCCAGCTGAGCGAAAACACGAGCTTGCACCTGAAGGGAATGCATTACGATTACAGCATACCGTTTCGGCCGGTTGAGAATGTGGACGCGGCCAGGCTGTTGACTGTCTCGCGCCTCAGCCTGATCAACACGCTGGTTGATTACCGCGCCAGTGCTTCACTCGGTGTCGATCACGGCCTGAAGCGCTGGGAGATCGATTTCACGACATGGGAAGGCGTCATTGATCGATCGCGCACCAATTCGGCGACTCTAAGATATCTGATGCCGATGAGTGACAAGACTGACATCGAATTCGGCCTCGGCTATGACGATTCGGAGCTGTACGGTGACGTAGTGTTCTTCTCGCTGTATCTGTATTTCTATGGAGTCGACTAGGATCGCGCGCGCGCGTCGCGTACTGCATCGATCCGGGCTTTCCTGATTTCATCGCGAATTCGCGCATCCTCATTACTATTCGCAATGCTCGCTGTGTCGACGGCTGAGGCGGCGGAAAACGCGAATCGCATGTGTGCGCCCTGAGAATAGTCTCGGTTTTCGAATCCGGTTCGGCCCTTTGCGTCTGCTTCGCAAGCCAGCAAGAACTGCTCAAAGCGCTGCGGGCGGCGAAATGCGTCCGTCTTCTCAAATACCCTGACTATGGTGGAGTCGCGTAATTCGAATGCGCGATGGCAATGGGTGTGGTACTCCGCAACGATAATCGCCAGATCGCGACAGTTGCGAGGCACAGGGAGACGCTCCGCCATATTCCTGATCAAATGATTGCCGCGTTGCTCGTGGCCAGGGTGCGACGGCAATTCAGCAGG
>Ga0255045_10000109_pt1 | contig 15741 bp, 16 predicted proteins | sample BC1_12_23_MG_FD_183652 | JGI IMG/M metagenome (GOLD analysis project Ga0255045, IMG submission 183652) | Seawater microbial communities from Strait of Georgia, British Columbia, Canada - BC1_12_23 | ecosystem: Environmental > Aquatic > Marine > Strait | place: Canada: British Columbia...
AATGCGAAGGCTGACTGCGGAGGAAATCCGGCGTCAGAAACGGAACGCCGTTGGACCTGAGACCCTTGCCGCTGCCGCCGAGATTGTCGAGGCGGTGCGGTGTGAGGGTGAAGCGGCCGTGCGGCGATATGGCGAGAGATTCAAGGAAATCTCGAAAGGCGACGCCCTCGTGGTCGAGCGTCCTGAGCTCGACTGTGCGTTCAGTCTGCTGTCGGGATCCGATAGGGATCTACTCGAACGGACTACTGAGAGGATCGAACTCTTTGCCCGGACGCAAAGAAATGCGCTGTCCGAGGTCACTCTGGAAATAGCGGGTGGTCGATCCGGTCACCACATCGCTCCGGTCGAACGAGCCGGGTGTTACGCACCCGGGGGCCGGTATCCCCTGCCTTCGTCGGTGCTGATGACCGCGGTCACGGCAAGGGTCGCCGGTGTCGAAAGGGTTGTGGTGGCAACGCCGCGACCGACTCCAGCGACTCTGGCGGCGTCGGCCGTTGCTGGAGCTGACGCAGTGCTTGCAGTTGGTGGCGCGCACGCGATCGCCGCACTCGCGTACGGCATCGAGGGATTGGATTCCTGCGATGTCGTGGTCGGACCCGGAAACAGATGGGTGACCGCGGCCAAACAGCTTGTGTCGGGATCGGTGGGGATCGATATGCTGGCCGGACCCTCGGAGTTGGTTGTACTGGCTGACGATACCGCCGATCCGGCGATGGTGGCTGCCGATCTCCTGGCTCAGGCCGAGCACGATCCGGATGCGCTGCCGGTTCTCGTGACCACGTCGGAAGAATTGGCGACAGCGGTTGAAGAGGCGATTTATCGCCAGCTTGCTGATCTGCCGACCCGGGAGGTCGCCGAACGCGCCCTCGAAAACGGCTTCTTCACCGTAGTCCCCGATCTGGAGAAGGCAGTCTCGATCTGTGACCGATTGGCGCCGGAACACCTCCAGGTCATGACCGACGATGCCGACAAGGTGGCCGCGATGCTCCACCACTGGGGCGGGCTCTTCATCGGCGCCGGCAGCGCCGAAGTCCTTGGCGACTACGGAGCTGGGCCCAACCACACCCTTCCGACCGGCGGTGTGGCGCGCTACCGGGGTGGGTTGTCCGTGCTCGACTTTCTCCGGGTCCGCACCTGGCTGGAGATTGACGATCCTGTGGCCGCCCAACAGATGGTTGAGGATTCGGTGGCGCTCGCGAGGCTCGAAGGCCTCGAGGCTCACGCCCGGGCGGCGGAACGGCGATTGCGTTGACTCGCACCTCGAACCGATCCGTCCCGCACCCGCACTCGTCGCCGATGTAGCGATCGGTGTTTCCGACCTCCCAACCCGTCGGGAACGGGAACGGGGACGGGTTACGTAAAGAGCCTTTTCGCGACGTACTCTTTCACTACATCGCGGGCGTATTGGAGTACCTGTTCCGCCGGCTCGCCGGACTCGGCGTACTCCGGGGTCTCGATGATGTCGGTGACCATTTCCCGCCACCAATCGGAGCCAAGGGTCAGCTCGATCGATTCGGGTCCGAAGCCGGCGCTCAAAAATTCCTCGGAATCGGGCTCTTCAAACGTTATGGCGATCCCGTCCGTGGCGTCTGCAAGAGTCACCCGACCCTGAATCCACTCGTACATGCGCTTGATTTCATCGTTTTCCATGGCTCGTATCTTACACTCCGGGTCAGATGTTGGCAGGGCGCATTTGTGGTGCGGGCGTCTCGCCCGCACGGTGCCACTGCCGTCGATGAAGTGCGGCCGGGACGGCCGCACCACAAGGTAGGCGTTGAAGTCCCGGTGCCTGGTTGTCGACGATTGAATTCGGTATGGTGGCGCCATGAAACCGTTGCCTTTTGATGTTCGTGTCGAGCTCGACGGATGGAATCTGTTCTGGGCGTTTCTGGCAGTGGGTGAGGACACGAGCGGGCTCGCCGACCTGCGGACGAGGGCCGCGTTCAAGGCCAGGGAGCGGTTCTCCGAACCGGCAGCTATTGCCGCCCACCCGCCGGTGGCGGCAATGCGAAAGCTCTTTCGCGCCGCGGGCTGCGACCCCACCCGCTACCGTCCCGCCTCGGAAGCTCTCCTTCGGCGGCTCGTCAAAGGCGCCGATCTTCCAGCCATCCACCCGCTGGTCGACGTGAACAACTGTTTGTCGGCCGAGCTCGCGGTGCCGTGTTGTGTGATGAAGGAAGGAAGCCTCGGGACCGCGCTCGTCTTTCGACCCGGCGTCGCGGGCGAGAGCTACGAGTCGCTTCGTGGACCGTTCAATGCCGAGGCCAAACCGCTGTTGGTGGACGAAATCGGACCGATCGACACACCGATCACCGGCAGCGAGCGGGTCAAGGTTCAGTCCAATACCGAGAAGGCTTGGCTAGTGGCTTATTTGCCGAAGGATGTGGTCTTGGTTGATGACGCGTGGTCAGCCCTTGAGGTCATCGCCAGCGAAGCAGGCGCCGAGGTCGAACGCTTCTAAAGTAACCAATCTCAGCTATTTGACTTCCGTTCGTCTGCCATTCATGATGATTCCGTGAAACCCCCGGCCCGAGCGACAATCCTTCTCGTGGTGGCGTTGGTGATGGCGTGGCACGGGGTGTTGTTGGCGACACCCCACAACCATGCCGACACCACCGTTGCCCAGGAAGCGCTCGCCTGCTCGGCCTCCCAGCCTTCGTCGCAGACTAACCATTTGCACAATTCGGGCCTGCTGCTGTCGCCACACCCCTGCCTCGCGTGTTTCGCAGGTTCGATAGTTGCGGACGCGTACGGATCCGCGGGGGTAGAGGCAGCGGGAGGCGATCAATCAGCCGTCATAGCTGCGACGACGGATCTCCGGTCACGACTTCACACCCACCTCCCCCTGTTGCGAGGTCCGCCTGTCACCACCTGAATCGGCCTCGAAACCCGACCGATGAAGGACCGACAGGGGAGACAAAATGAAAACACGACTATTTCGTGGCGCGCGCCTTTGCTTGGCGGCCGTTGCGCTGGCCGCCGGGCCGGTCGTCGCGCAGGACAAGAATCCGCCGCCGGCCCCTGAGCCCGTTGTTCCGCCGACCGTCGAGGAGCTGCAGCGGCAGATCGAGGAGCTGACCCGACAGCTGCAGTCGGTCCAACAGCAGCTCGCCGAGCTCAAGAAACAACAGGAGCTGCAGACGAAACAGGCCGAGATCGAGAGTCTCCGGCGGGCTGCCGCAGCCGAGGTCGCCAAAGAGGGCGCTCCAGATGATGTGGACACGAGCACTGAGTTCGTCTCTGGAACCCGGATGCAGACGGAGCTCAACCCTGAGATTTCTGTCAACGGAGACCTCGTTCTGGTCGGTGGGGACAATCTCCGGACCGAGATGCAGGCCCGGCACTTCGAGCTCGATTTCCAGTCCTATCTCGATCCCTACACCCGCATGAAGGTGGTCTTCGGCTACGAGGGCGCCCACGCCGACTGGGAGTTCGGCGATCGAGAGGACGACGAGGGCGAGGAGGAGCACAGCGGTTTCGACTTGGAGGAGGGTTACCTGAGCTGGCTCAACCTTCCCGGCAACACTTCGTTGACCGTCGGCAAAAAACGCCAGCAGTTCGGAGTCCTCAACCGGTGGCACAGCCACGCGCTGCCGCAGACCGACTACCCGTGGGTCATCCAGGAGAGCTTCGGCGACCACGGTCTTTCGGGCACCGGAGTGTCGTTCGAGTGGCTGATGCCGCGGTTGTGGGCCGATGCCAACGAGCTGGTGGTCGAGGTGATGAACGGCAACAACGAGGTGGCTTTTGCCGGTTCCGACTGGAGAAAGCCGACATTTCTCGCCAATCTGAAAAGCTATTGGGACCTCAGCGCCAATACGTACTTCCAGCTCGACCTGACGAGCTTGCACGGGGTCACGGACCACAAGGGCGAGCTCGATCACGACTTCCTCGCCGTCGACTTGGTCTACGACTGGTACCCGCTGGGCCGCGAGCTTTACCGCGGGTTCCAGCTGCGGGGCATGATCCTGCGTTCGTGGCTCGAACTCGAGGAGGGTGGAAGCCTGAGCGCCTGGGGCAGCTACGTCTACGGCCAATACAAGTTCGCGCGACGCTGGATCGCCGGCGTGCGTTGGGACTGGGTTGAGGACCAGCGTCGGACGGGTTACGAGTTCTGGGGAGTGTCGCCATACCTGAGCTTCTGGCAATCAGAGTACGTTCGGCTTCGAGCGCAGTACTCCCTCCGCGATCACAACGTTTTCGGGACCGACCATCGATACGAGCTGCAGTTCACCTTTGCGGCCGGGCCCCACAAGCACGAGGAATACTGAGGTGAACGCTATGAAATCGCCGATACCCAACTTCGTTCTCTTGCTGGTGACGACGATTGTGCTACCGGTCACGTCCGAGGCTACGGTCAAGGTGGTCGCAACGCAGCAAACCTACGCCGCCATCGCCCGGGAACTGGGTGGTTCGCGAGTCGAGGCCGAGGCCATCGTCCCTGGCAACGCGGACGCCCACTTCATCAAACCCAAGCCGTCGTACGCCTTCATGCTGCGCGACGCCGATCTCTTCATCAGCACCGGCCTCGACCTCGAGCTGTGGGCGCCGGTGCTGGTCAACAAGTCGGGAAACCGAAAAATTACGGATGGTGCGGTGGGCTATGTTGCGGCCGCATACGGCATTGACCTGCTGGAAAAACCAGCCTCGGCGGACCGCTCGGCCGGCGACGTCCACATCTACGGCAACCCCCACATCCAGACCTCGCCGATTAACGCCACCATCGTCGCGAGCAACATCGCCACCGGCATGTGCAAGGTCGATCCTGAGGGATGTGGGGTCTATCGCGCCAATCTCGCAGACTTCAACGACCGTCTCGCACGGCGCCTGTACGGCGATCGATTGGTCGAGCTTCTCGGTGTCGACACCCTCGATCCTCTGGCCCGCAGCGGACGTCTCGTGCCGTTTCTCGAGGAGCGGGGCTTTGCAGACCAGATCGGCGGCTGGCTGGCCGAGGCCATGCCGTTCCGTGGCCGCAAGCTCGTCTGCTACCACAAGAACTGGATCTACTTCACCACTCTCTTCGGGCTCGAGGTCGTCGGATACGTGGAGACCAAGCCTGGGATTCCTCCCACCGCCCGCCATGTCGCCGAGCTGATCCAACGTATCGAGGACGAAGAGGTTGGAGTACTGCTGGCCGTGAATTACTTCGAAAGGCGCAAGCCGGAGCTCATCGCCGAGCGCACCGGGATCGTTCCGGTGGTGGTGCCGATGTCGGTGGGTGGAGAAGCGGGCGTGGAGACGTATTTTGAGCTCGTTGATCTTTGGGTCGGGCGTCTGAAGATCGCCTTCGCTGAAACGGAGTGATGTGATGACAGAAATGTTGGGCTTCATGGCCGCCCCCTTTGCCGCCTGCCTGGTGCTGGTGGGTCTCCATGCCTACTTCGGGATCCACGTCATCGAGCGCCGGATCCTCTTTGTCGACCTCGCGGTTGCGCAGTTCGCCGCCCTGGGTGCGGTCGTGGGTTTTGCATTCGGCCAGCACCCGGGTGAGGTTGGCTCAACGCTCTTCACTCTGGGGTTTGCAACGATGGCGGCGGCTCTCTTCGCACTCACCCGGGTCCGGGTCGAAAAGCTGCCGCAGGAGGCGATCATCGGCATCACCTTCGTGGTCGCTTCCGCGGCGACGATTCTGGTGGCGGACCGGGCGCCGGAGGGTGCCGAGCACATCAAAGAGACCCTGGCCGGGTCCCTCCTCTGGGTGACCTGGCCGACGGTGCTCAAGGTGCTCGTGATATATATCGGGGTCGGGTTCTTCCACTGGCTGCTGCGACACCGGTTCATGCTCATCACTACCGATCCCGAAGAGGCCTACCGACGCGGCTGGCGGGTGCGCGGGTGGGACTTCCTCTTCTATCTCAGCTTCGGCGTCATGATCACCTTTTCGGTCGAGATCGGCGGGATCTTGATGGTCTTTGCCTACCTGGTCATTCCGGCCTGCGTGGCCATCCTGCTGCATGCCGGGATGCGGTCGCGTCTGGTCGTCGGCTGGATCGTGGGTGTTCTCGGTTCCGGGCTTGGCCTGGCGGGTTCCTACTACCTCGACCTGCCGACCGGACCCGCGATCGTGGTGGTCCTAGGTCTGTTGCTATTGGCTGCCTGGCTCTTTGACAGGGCTGCCGGACGTCGATAATCCGTAGGGCTTGCGGATGACGAAAAACCACAGAGACACAGAGACATTGAGGAAAACACAGAGTCTATTTCAACTTGCGCTGGGCGACAGTCAGGTGACCAGTCGTTGCATCTCGACGGATTCCCGAGCGCCACACGACTCTTTCTCTCTGTGGTGCGCTCTGTGCACTCTGTGCCTCTGTGGTGATGCCTCTTATTCCAGTAGGCGATTCAGATCGATAGGCTGGCGCGCAGGCCCTACGACTCGAAGTGCCTGAAGGTCGGCAGGACTTTTTCGAAGATCAGCAGGAGCACGAACGGGATAAAGAAAATCACGGCCGCTGCGAGGATGCCCTCTTTGGCGAACATTTCGGGCACGTAGGCTTCGCGGAAACCGCTCATACTCTTCGAAAACATCTGGCCGCCGATGACCACGTTCCAACGCATGGCCAGCACCTGTAGCAGCAGGAGTAGGGAGGAGACCATGGTCAGGGTGTTGCGGATCCGGTCGTCCATATAGCGATCCATGAGCACCACGATACCGAGCAGGATGAGCGGGATCAGCCCTCCCCCGACCATCTGTAACGAAATGAAAGAGAAGGAGAGCTGGTGGGTGAGGAGGTGACCGATGACCTCCCACTCCTCGGCCCGCTCATACGCCAGCATCATGATTTCGAGTAGCTCCATTGTCAGCGACATGATCATGAACAACCACAGCCATCGAGCCATCGCCGAGATCGCAAGGCGTTCGATCGGCATGCCCTTGAGCTTCATCGCGATCTGGTAGAGGACGATCAGCAGGGCGATGCCCGAGACCATGGCCGAGAAGAGAAAGATCACCGGCATCAGCGGCGTCGACCACCACGGGTTGGCCTTGAGGGCGCCGAAGAGGAAGCCGACGTATCCGTGCAGCAGACAGGCCATCGGGATGCCGATGGCTGCGAGCACTCGGATGATCTTGCGGTCGAGGGTGCGGGCTTCTGGGGAGGTGTCATAGACGCCCAAAGCAAGGGCGGCGAAAAGCCAGCGCTTGAGACCACGGGAGCGGGCCGCGGTGTCGATGATGTCGACCCGAAAGACAAACCACACCTCGAGGAGGAGGACGATGAAATACGAGGCATAGAGAATCCCGAACCCCGCCATCGCCGAAGTGAAGTTTGGTGTGACCATGATGTTGTGCCCGCGTTCAGGATGCCCGAGATGGTTGAGCAGGGGCAGACCCGCAACCGCGAGGAAGCACAGCGCCGTGGCCAGCGCGAAGCGACCGAGTGGCCTGAACTCCTCACGCCCGAAGACGTGGTAGAGGGACGAGACGAGGAACGCTCCGGCGACCAGCCCGGTGATATAGGGGTACATCACGATCATCAGGCTCCAGTGGATGTGGACGTCGTTCGGAAACAGAAATCCGGTCAGCTCCGGAAACATCAGCGCACCTCCATGTCGAGGCTGAGATAGAAGCACTGTGGTCGGGTGAGAAGTTCCGGCTGCAGCACCTGGACGCGCTGTGTGGCGAGAATTTCGATGACTTCATCGTCGGGGTTCTTACGGTCGCCGAGCCGCCGCGCACCGACCGGGCAAATCTCGACGCATGCTGTCATCTTCCCCGTGGTGATGCGGTGATAACAGAGGGTGCACTTGTCGGCGGTGTGGGTTTCGGGGTTGATGAACCGACTGCCGAACGGGCACGCCTGGACACAGTAACCGCAGCCGATGCAGTGTTCCGGATCCACCAGCACGACGCCGTCACGTGTCGCGAACGACGCACCGACGGGACAGACCTGGATGCAGGGAGTCGCGTCGCAGTGGTTGCACAGCTTTGGAACAAAGAAACCCTTGCGGACGCTGAGACCGGTGGCGACCGGGTCGAACCCGTGTTCGCCGCCGTTGGGAGAATCGACGAACGCTTCTCCCTCGGCCGGAATTTCGTAGCGCTCGACCCACGTCCGGTACATATCTTCTGGGACCGAGTTTTCGGCCCGGCAGGCGCGGACACAGGAGCCGCATCCGATGCACTTGGTGGTGTCGATGAGATAGACCCACCGGTGACGGTCCCAGTCGTAATCGGCGGCGGCAATGCCGGCCGACGATCCCTCGGGGAGGATGAGGGCGATGACCATGCTTCCGGCAAGGGCGGTGCTCGACCGATTCAGGAACTGGCGACGGGAAATCGGGATGGGTGGGCGGGTGGAGTCTTTTTCATGACGTGCCATGGTGTCTCCTCGTCATCAGAACGGTGAGTGGGGGTCGTGGCATTCGAAGCATGCGTCGGTCGTGAGCTCGCCGCCGTTGGAGAGAACGTGGTCGCGGACGTCAACCTGCGGGAAACCGGCCGGACGCGCCTCGAGGTGGCGGTGGCAGAGCTCGCACAGTTCGCGGCTGCGGCGGACCGGCATCTCGGCCAGCACCTCTCCTTCCTCGAGGTCAGCGTGAAGCGCTACGGGACCGTGGCACAGCTCGCACTGCACCGAGGCATGCACCCCGGCGGAGTGTTCGGCGTACTCGACGTCGTGACACATCTCGCACGAATCGTTGCCACCGTGGCGAATCGGTTTGTCGCGGTGCTCGGCCACCGCCGCGCCCCGGTACGGTCCGAACTCGCCCCAGGTCTCCGGGACGAAGAGCGACCTTCCGAGGAGCATGGCGATGAGTACGGCGAGGAGCAAAATGGCCGCCCGGAAGACGTGTTTGGCGTGAATGAGAGGACTCTCAGGATTCATGCGGCGGGACCTCCTTGGTGGAGTGAAGGCTCTCGAGACGATCGTCGGGCTCTGTCGTTAGAAACCAGCGAAGGATTGATCGAGATGCGGGAGTCCGTTCGGGTGATTCCGAAGGAGGCCCCTCGCGTTCGGTCAACCAGGCGAAAAACCCCGGGTGACGGTGTGACGAAACATAGTGATTTGGAAGCGGGTCACGCGACGCCAGCCAACGGAGGAATTCAGCGTGCCGAGGCGGCGAATCCGAGTGAATCGGAAGCGGGTGACGCCACACCAGCCAGTGGAGGAAACCCTGATGGTGGGGCGGTGAGTCCATGCGGCTCGGAAGCGGATCGGCTGACGCCAACCAGGCGACTGGCGAGGGGCCGGTGCGCTGCGTCGGCGCCTCCTCTTCATCTCGCGGAAGCTCCTCGCCCTCGACGACCCACTCCCCGAATGACAGAAACTGCCGCCAGAATCGGCGGCGTCCGGCGGCTGCTGGTGGAGGAGTGTTCACTTCAGATCGTCCTTCAATCAGACTCACTACATAACCAATTGATCAATGCCGCAATCATGGTATCTTCGAAGACGGACAGTTTCAAGACCCTTTCACGATTCATAGACTCTGTCTCAGGAGTGATTAATGGATGAGCGCCTCGAAAAATTGATGAGCGCGGTAGCGGCTCTCGAGGCTACCGTCTCTCGTCAGGAACGCCGGATCACAGCCCTCGAAAGCGGAAGCGAGGAGGATCGGTCGGGTGCGGGTGATGTGGTCGACGTGGTCGAACCTGCCGAGTCAGCCTCGGAACCGCTTTCTGAACAGTGGCCGATTTCGGCAGTGAGGGGCACACCTGCGTTGGTTGGGCGAAGCCTGCTGATTCTGGCCGGAGCGTTTCTCCTCCGTGCACTGACCGAAGCGGGCACGTTGGCAAACGGGACGGGAGTCGTCCTCGGCCTCGCCTATGCTGTGAGTTGGATAGTTGCCGCGGCAATCGCCGGCGGTAGGGGCGCGAGGGCGAGTGCCGGCTTTTTCGCGGTGTGCGCAGCCCTGATAGCGGACCCGCTGATATTCGAGGCATCGACCGAGTTCGGTGTGCTGTCACCAATCGGCAGCGCGGTGACGCTCGCTATCGTGACCGCAGCCGGTCTGTTCGTGGCCTCGCGTTGGCGTCTGCAGGAATCGGCCTGGGTCTTTGCCGTGGGCGCCATGGTCACTGCGGCGACCTTGGCGGTGGTGCGGCCTCCGGGCGAAGCGGCTACCGCGGTGCTTGTCGCTCTCGGACTTGCGTCGGTTTGGCTGGCAAGCGCACGCGGATGGGAGTCACTCAGATGGCTGACCGCGGTTGCGGCAGACGTCGGTTTGCTGCGCCTGACGGCGATGGCGACGATGCCGGGGGGCGCTCCGCACGTAATTGAAACGCTCCACCCATCCTTCGTCGTTTTGCTTCAAGTCGCGTTGCTTCTGGGTTATGTGGGTTCATCCTTTGTCCGTGCCGTACGGGGCCGGCAGCCGTTGCGGTTGTTCGACTTTCTTCAGTCGACAGCGGCCTGGGCAATCGGTTGGGGCGGTGCAGTCCAGCTCGCTCGCGCGAACGACATCGGGATACGCGGTCTGGCCGTGTTTGCTCTCATGGTTGGCCTGGCCGCCTACGCCGGGGCATTCGGTGTGGTGGATCGACGGCAGGGCAGGAATCGATCGTTCTTCTACCTCTCGTCTCTCGGACTGGCGCTCGTGCTGCTTGGCTTCCCGGGATTGGTTGGCTCTGCGAGCGCAGTGGTGTGGGCGGTGCTGGCACTGGTGGCCGCTGCTGCCGGCAGCCACTGGGATCGGGTCACCCTTCGCGCGCATGCGGCGGTGCTGCTTGGCGCGGCGTGGATGGCGAGTGGGGTAGCTGCGGAGGCCGCGGGAGACCTCAGTGGTCGAGCGGGCTTTGATGCGATGCCGAGCGCAATAGCGATGATTGTTGCCGTCTTGACCGTGATCACGACGTCGGTCGTGCTCTTTGCCCGCAAATTGACGACATCCGGTTGGGCGCAGCGGCTGCCGTTGACCGCAATGCTGGTAATGACCGGCATGGTGCTGGCGGCGACACTGGTTTCGGTGGTGGCGCTAGTGGCGCCGAGCTCGGCAATGTGGATGGGGACCGTCGCTCTTTCGTCGATGACCATCGTATCCGCTGTCGTCGCCTCGCGTTGGGGGGTCCGGGAAGCCGGCTGGGTGGTGTATCCACTGCTGGCCCTGACCGGGCTTCGAGTCGTTCTCACGGACCTCGCGTCGGGTCGTACAGTCGTTTTCGTGATTGCACTCGCGGCTTACGGCGCGGCCCTGATCGCGTCACCGAAAATCCTGCGCTCAGATAGGGCCCAAGGGTAAGACTGAATCTAGTCGTCTTCGCCGGTCTTCGATTCAGCCTCTCGACGAAGGTTGTTTGTGCAGTCCTGGTAGGCGTGTTGAACGCCGGTTCGGATCAAAGCCCGTAAGTGCTCGTCTGCCAAGCTGTAGTAGACCGAACGTCCTTCTCTGGTCGCCATCAACATGGCTCGGTCGCGGAGAAGCCGTAGCTGGTGGCTGATGGCCGAGATCGAGAGATTGGTGTATTCGGCGATTTCAGTCACGTTGAGACGGTCCGCCTCGGTGAGAGCGTGGACGATCCGGATCCGGGTGGGATCGGAGATGGATGAGAAAAGCCGACTCAGACATTCGACGATCCACTCCGGTAGTGCTTCGGGTGCGGAGGATGGTTCCTCTAATTTGTTCATGTACTCATATTCGCAAGATTCAGTACCCGGGTCAAATTTTGAGAATAGGAGTTGTTTTTAAGACTCGATCGCTGTGAAGAGACCTTCCGATATCCACGTCCGGAACCATCGAAAAACTTTCGCCTGCTGGCGGGAGCTTTTGCTCGAAGCGGCGGCGACGGCGAGCGCCTCGCCGAGGGGAGTGCCATCGACGATAGCCCGAAGGAGGTCGTGCTCGGCGCGGCTCAGCTCGAGACGCAGGACCGAGTAGTCGCGGCGGTAAAGGGCGACCCAGCTCGCGCGACGACGCGGGCTCGGAGATGGTCGATCCTCGTGGAAGGCCACCAGGTTCGGAATGACCGAGTGTTTGAAGGCCAGCAGACGGAAGGCGGCGATGGGCTGTAGCCGGGCCGCCTCCCACGCCTCAGGTGACACATCCTCGAGCTCGGCGGCGCCGAGGACCGGCGTCTCCTCCTCGTCAAAGACCTCGGTCATCGCCAGCTCGAGACGCGCCAGGTCGTGAAGGAATGCGGCCTGAGGCCACTCCGACTCATCGAGGAAGAACTGCGGCAGGTAGTCGCCGAGGCGATTGAGGGTGTAGCTGGTTGAGGGATAACGCTGGACGTACTCCCGCACCAGGTGGGCGAACTGGTGGTCGCCGAGGTGGTAACGGATCACCGGGTAGTCGGTCTCCAGCGCCTCTTCCATCCGCATGAGGTACATGCCGTGATAGACGCCGATGCGTTCGGCGGAGGTCATCGAGTGGGAGGGCAACACTACTTCGCCCAAATGTTCGGATGGAATCTCGCGCTCGGCTTCGGCCGACTCGATAGCCTCTTCGACTGTGCCGGGGTGGACCACGACCTCCTGCATCCAGCGCTGCAGGCGCGTGAGTTCGGGGCGTTCAAGCGACATCGGCCACCTCCTGCCGGCGCCAATCGCCGGCCTTGAGCACCTCCTGGTGGACGACCTCGAAGGGCGGGATGTCCGCGTCCCACTCAAGCAGAGTGGCGCGCAGACCGACGGTGCGAATGGTGTGGCCGAAAAGCTCCCACACCGGATCCACAACGTGGTCCGAGTGGGTGTCGATGATGTGGGTCCCCTTGTTGGTGTGGCCCGCCAGATGGTACTGGCAGACGCGGTCCGCAGGGATGGCGTCAATGTAGGCTACCGGGTCGTAGCGATGGTTGTATGCCGAGACGTAGACGTTGTTGACGTCGAAGAGCAAACCGCAGTCTGCGTCCTCGGCAAGCCGGGCGACAAACTCCCACTCCGGCATGTCCGAGGCCCCGAACTCGAGATAGGTGGAGGGGTTTTCGAGCACCAATGGCCGTTCGAGATAGTCCTGCACGATCTTGATTCGCTCGACCGAGTGAGCGAGGCTCTCCTCGGTGTAGGGGAGGGGGAGGAGGTCATGGGTGTTGCGGCCGAGCACCCCCGTCCAACAGATGTGGTCCGACACCCAGAGGGCACCGGTACGGTCTGCCAGGGCCTTGACCTTGGCCAGGTAGTCGAAGTCGATGGGGTCGGTGGAACCGATCGACATCGAGACCCCATGCATCACCGTTGGATAGAGCTCGGCGATCTGATCGAGCAAGAAAAGCGGCCGGCCGCCGGTGTCGATGTAGTTTTCAGTCAGGATCTCGAAGAAGCCGATCTCCGGCTTTTCCGAAAGGATGTGAGAGTAATGAGTGGTGCGGAGCCCGACTCCGAGCCCGAGGTCGGGGAGTCCCCAACGGTTGTCATTCATTTCAATCCCCCTTATTGAGGTGCCACGTACACATTTGTTGAATTACAGATGCGGCGTGTTTTTACCGATTCATTGATTCTGTAATTCAACAAATGTGTACGTGGCACCCCAGGAAACGACGGGCCCCGGGGTCAAACCCGGGGCCCGCGACCGGTGTTCCTCAGGCCTTTTCTCCCTTGACGGGGACGGCGCAGCCGCCCTGGCCCTTGCACGAGTTCTTTGCGGCGCAGCCGTTGTCACCGCTCTTGCAGCCCCCGAGACCCTTGCAGTCGTTCTGGCCTTTGCAGCCATGTTTTGCGTCCTCGGACGCGCAGCCACCCTTGCCCTTACACGAGTTCTTGCCGGCACAGGCGTTGTCTCCGGACTTGCAGTTGCCCTGGCCCTTGCAGGCATTCATGCCCTTACAGGCGTGGCGCTCGGAGGAATTTTTCGCCTCGTCGCCGGACTTGCCTCCGCAGCCATCCTTGCCACCACAGCTGTTTTGACTCACCTCGGTGGCGGTCGTGGCCGAACCGGCGGAAGGCACCATTACACCGGCGCCCGCAATCATTCCAGCCATCGCCGCGTTGACCAGGACTTTCTTCATCTTCGAGTTCATATCGTCTCCCTTTCATTCTTTCGAAACCGGGTTGATGGAACCGAATCTATCATGACTGAGTCTGAGTCTCTTTTTGTTTTCAAAATTAACTTCTATTCGCGCCGAGAAAAGTTACAGAGTGGTAGAAAAATTCAGACCAAAGATGAGCGATTCTGCCGGACGAGATGTGCCTAGATCTTGATGCTCTGGTGCTTGCGGCAAGCGGAGGCATACCCCGAGGTATGTCGAGCACTGGCGCAAGTGGCCAGAGCGCAAGAGATTGGTGCAGATTGCCGGCGAGAGTCGCTCATCTTCGGTCAGACTGAATCCGGGCTGAGCGAGCCTATTGCCTCCGGCTCTGATCGCAGAACTTTGCGCAGCAGGGCGTCGAGGCTCAGCTTTCCGGCACCGTAGAAAACGAGCCAGAGCAGGAAGAGGAGGAAGGTGAAGGCGGTGACGTCTGTCGGTGAGATCTCCGAGGCGCCGCCCCACGAGGCCAGGAAGTCGGCCGTGTCGGCGGTCACGAGGGCGACGACCATGGTGACTGTGAGGCCGGCGGCGAAGAACCGGGTGAAAAGGCCGAAGATCAACATGAGGCCGCCGACGGTCTCCATCGTCGCCACCAATCCAGCGTTAAAGGCGGGAAACGGTATCACCAACCCCTGAAAGAAACCGACGACGTTTTCGAAGTGGCGGAACTTGCCCGTTCCGGCTTGGAAGAACGCGAGCCCGATGACGATGCGCGTCGCCAGCGGGGCGATGGACGCCAACTTGCCGGTAATGTTTTCCACCAGGCTGTTGACGCGATGAAGCGATTCTTTGAATTCCATGATTGCCTCCTTGGCGTGGATTCAGACCCTCTTATGCACATCGATCGCGATCGGTTTCACGAGTGTCGAAAACCTGTGTCCGCGTCTGGGCAGGTTCAACGGCTTCACGGCTATGCGGCTATTCGGCCGCGTCGCCGCCTGCCCAAATGGCGCTGTCTGCCACGTAATGAACGAATAACCACAGAGGCACAGAGGCACAGAGACACAGAGAAGATCACAGAGGGTTTTCTTCAGTGGGTGCTGGGTGACAGACGAAATACGCGTAGTTGCATCTCGATGAATTCCTCTATGCCACAAGGAAGAATTTCTCTTTGTTTCCCTCTGTGGCCTCTGTGTCTCTGTGCCTCTGTGGTTCAGATTGACCTGGCGTCCTGGCGCAGGTTGCCACTGACGACGGCGATGTTGAGGCTCTCCGCCAGCGCGACATTGGGTTGGCGACCCCTTATGTTTTATTCCGCAACTGAACCATCCCGACCGCCGCGATGACGACGCCGACGACGGCGCCGAGGATCTGCTTCCATCCGATTCCGGTTCCCTCACCGACACCGATTGCATCGGCCGTCAGGCTGACGAGGAACAACAACACCCCGGCTACGAGAAAAATCACAGCCCTCTTCATGACATCCCCTCCATCTCCAGCGCATTGTCGTTTGTCTCAGCCGGAGCATTATCATTCTTGTGATACGCCGAGTCCGACGTCAGGCGTTTGAACCACCACACTGACACTGCGATGATCGCCGCCGCGCCGACAACCGAGCCCACAGTGACGCCGGGATAGGCACCGACCACGGCCTCTCTCAGAGCGCCAAGCGCTGCGCCAGTGGCGGTGATGATCGGAACCAGGGCCGGGTGGTGGCGGAGAACGAGCATCCACACGGCGAGCAGCACGAGCCCGGTGAGAGTTCCCTCCACCAGCCACAGCGGAACGCTTTCGACCCCCTCGCTGCCGGTTACGACCAGCCCCAAAAGGATCAAAAACAATGTCGCCAGAGGTTGGCGCCGGCGCCAGTTGTCGGTGAACGCGCATAGGGCCGCGACTGC
>Ga0255045_10000112_pt1 | contig 15669 bp, 8 predicted proteins | sample BC1_12_23_MG_FD_183652 | JGI IMG/M metagenome (GOLD analysis project Ga0255045, IMG submission 183652) | Seawater microbial communities from Strait of Georgia, British Columbia, Canada - BC1_12_23 | ecosystem: Environmental > Aquatic > Marine > Strait | place: Canada: British Columbia...
ATGCTGTTTCAGGACCTTTGGCGCATTAACGATGACGGCCTTGCGATAGCGCTCCATCACGGCTCGCTCGATGTCGCGCAGCGCCGCAAGGTCGAGGACGCGATGGCGGCGGGCAAGCTGCGCGGCGTGGTGTGTACGTCGTCGCTCGATCTCGGCATCGACTGGGGCGACATCGATCTCGTTATCAATGTCGGCGCGCCGAAGGGCGCGTCGCGCTTGATGCAGCGGATCGGCCGCGCCAATCATCGTCTCGACGAGCCATCGCGTGCGGTCATGGTGCCGGCCAATCGGTTCGAAGTGCTGGAGTGCCGCGCCGCCATTGATGCGGTCGCGGAGAATGCGCAGGACACGCCGCCGCAGCGCACCGGCTCGCTCGATGTGTTGGCGCAGCATATCCTTGGTTGCGCGTGCGGTGAGCCGTTTCTGGCTGATGCGCTGTACGACGAGGTGCGCAGTGCCGCGCCGTATATGGATCTGACCCGCGTCGATTTCGACGACGCGATCGATTTTGTCGCCACCGGCGGATATACACTTAAAAGCTATGAACGCTTTGCGCGGATCAAGCAGGACAAGGTCGGACGCTGGCGTGTCACTAATCCGAAGGTGCGCCAAAGCTACCGCCTCAATGTCGGCACCATCGTCGAAGAGCCGATGCTGAAGGTGAAACTGGTGCGCGGCCGCAGCAAAGGTTCAGGCTCGACCGGTGCGATCGCGCGCGGCGGGCGGATGCTCGGCCAGATCGATGAGTACTTCATTGAAGGGCTCGTGCCGGGTGACACCTTCGTGTTCGGCGGCGAAGTCGTGCGCTACGAAGCCTTGATGGAAGACGAGGTGTACGTGTCGCGCAGCAACGACGCCAATGCCAAGGTGCCGTCATACGCGGGAGGCAAGTTTCCGCTCTCGACCTATCTGGCCGAGCGCGTGCGTCTCCTGCTCGCCGATCAGCGCGCGTGGAAAGGCCTGCCCGATCAGGTCCGCGAATGGTTGTCGCTGCAGGCGGTGTTTTCCCGGGTGCCGGGTCCGCGCGAGCTGGTCGTTGAGACATTTCCCCGCGCCGACAAGCACTATCTCGTCTGCTATCCGTTTGAGGGCCGTCTCGCGCATCAGACACTCGGCATGTTGTTGACACGGCGGCTGGAGCGGGGGCGGGCCAAACCGCTCGGTTTCGTCGCCAACGAGTACGCGCTTGCGGTGTGGTCGGTCGGCGACATGTCATCGATGATCCGCAATGGCCGCCTTGATCTCGATGCGTTGTTTGATGCAGACATGCTGGGCGACGATCTGGAGGCGTGGCTCGCGGAATCGGCGCTGATGAAACGCACGTTTCGGACCTGCGCCGTGATCTCGGGCTTGATCGCGCGGCGGTTTACCGGGGAGGAAAAATCGCGCCGGCAGGTGCTGTTCTCGACCGACCTCGTCTATGACGTGCTGCGCAAGCACCAGCCCGACCATGTCCTGCTGCGTGCGGCACGAGCCGATGCCGCCACCGGATTGCTGGATATTCGCCGGCTGAGCGATATGCTGATCCGGATCAAGGGCCGAATCACGCATAAGGAACTCGACCGAGTGTCGCCGCTCGCGGTGCCGGTGATGCTGGAAATCGGCCGCGAAGCGGTTTATGGCGAAGCTTCCGATGAGTTGCTGGCGGAAGCCGCCGAGGAGCTCGTCAAAGAGGCGATGTCGCCCGATTAGGACTGATGACAGATGCAAGGCGCGCGGGCGACAGAACGAATTTCGGAGGTCTCTGTCGCAGGCGTCGCTTTTGCTGCTGACCTTGCAGGCGCGCTGGTCTGGGAGGACGAGCGCCTTCTGGTCGTCTCGGACCTGCATCTAGAAAAGGGATCAAGTTTCGCGGCACGCGGCGTGTTGTTGCCGCCATTCGACACGGCGGCAACGCTGGCGCGGCTCGGCGCGGTGATTGCGCGCCACGATCCGCGTGCGGTGATTGCGCTGGGCGACAGCTTCCACGATCGCGACGCGCACGAACGGTTGTCACCGGATGACCGCGAGGCGCTGTCGACGTTGCAATCGCGGCGCGACTGGATCTGGATTTCCGGCAATCACGATCCGGCACTGCCGCGCGATCTTGGCGGCGTGGTTGCGGACGAAGTTGCCATCGGACCGATTGTGTTTCGCCATGAGCCGACCGGCGCGGTTGGCGAAATCGCAGGCCATCTTCATCCCAAAGCACGCGTGTCGACGCGCGGGCGCTCGGTGGAACGGCGTTGCTTTGCCAGCGACGGCGAGCGAGTCGTGATGCCGGCGTTCGGCGCCTATACCGGCGGTCTGAGCATTCGCGACGTCGCCTTTGCTGCGATCTTCCAGACGCTGGCTTTCACCGCGCATGTGCTCGGCGATCGCCGCGTGCACACCATCGCGGCGTCGCGGTGTTACTAGGCATGATCCCGAAAAGTGGTCATCGGTTTCGGACAAGATCATGCCCTTTTAGGATCGCTCGTCGGCTGTCTGCTGTGGCAGCATCTGATCTGCGTCATGGGTGCGACGGCGGCGAGCTCTTATCACTTCCTGATGCCGCCGTTCGGGGGTCTGTTCGGCTGGCTCCTGATCGGTGAGCATGTCACGGTGGCGGATGTTGTGGGGATCGTGCCGGTCGCGCTCGGCATCTATCTGGTAACGCGGCCCAGCCGGATTCCCTGCCAAGGCCGTGTGAAGCAGCCTTCGCGGCGGAGATCGCCTCAAGGTTTGATCTGCCTCTGTTGCTCACGCTGCCCGCCAACTTCGTGGAACCGAAGCATTCAGGGGCCGTTATCTGGCGCGGCGGGACATAGGCATGGCACATAACAACGTTGATCACCGGAAAACACCGAAGCCGGAAAAATTGGCCCAACAAGACAAGCCGGAGCCATTCAGCGTGCGCGGCTTTCTGAAGACCTTAGGCCCTGGTCTCGTCACCGGCGCATCTGACGACGACCCATCCGGTATCGGCACTTACAGTCAGGCGGGCGCGCAGCTCGGTTACGGCATCGGCTGGACCATGCTGCTGACATTTCCGCTGATGGCGGCGATTCAGGAAATCTCCGCGCGGGTGGGGCGGGTAACCGGCCACGGCATCGCCGGCAACGTCCGTCGTCTCTACCCGGCCTGGCTTTTGAACACCGTCATTGCGCTGCTGTTCATCGCCAACACGATCAATATCGCGGCCGATCTCGCCGCGATGGGCGATGCGCTCAAGCTGCTGATTGGCGGCCCCGGCTTTCTTTATGTGCTGGTGTTCGGCGTCGCCTCGACGGCGGCGCAAATCTTTCTCGACTACAAACGCTACAGCGCTGTGCTGAAGTGGCTCACACTCAGCCTGTTCGCCTATGTTGCTGCGCTGGCTGTCACGAAAGTCTCGTGGGGCGATGCTTTGCGCGGCATCGCTATCCCGCAGATACAATGGACATCGGCGTTCCTGACCACGCTGGTCGCCATCCTCGGCACCACGATCTCACCTTATCTGTTCTTCTGGCAGGCGTCGCAGGAGGCGGAGGATCAGCGCGTCGACGCCAAAAAGCAGCCGTTGGCGGAGAAACACTACGGCGCGCAAAGAGAATTTCATCGCATCCGCGCCGACACGATGGTCGGCATGGCATTCTCAAACCTGATCGCGATCTCGATCATCATCACGGCAGCCGCGATGCTGAATGCGACCGGCAAAACCGATATTCAAACCTCCGCCCAGGCTGCGGAAGCGCTAAAGCCAATCGCCGGCAATTTCGCTGAGTTCATCTTCGCGCTAGGCATTATCGGCACCGGCTTGCTGGCCGTTCCGGTGCTGGCGGGCTCGGCAGCGTATGCGATCGGGGAGGGGCGCAAATGGACTGTCGGTCTTGCGCGCAAGCCGCGTGAAGCGGCGTCGTTCTACGGCGTGCTGGCGCTGTCGGCCGGCATCGGCATTGTTCTCAACTTCACGCCGATCAATCCCATCTCGGCGCTGTACTGGAGCGCGGTAATTAACGGCGTGCTGGCCGTGCCGGTCATGATGCTTTTGATGGTGATGGCACGCCGCCGCGATGTGATGAGCAAGTTCATCGTCGCGGGGCCGCTGTACTGGCTGGGATGGTTGTCGGCAGCGGCAATGGCGATATGCGTCGTCGCTATGATCGCTGGATTTTTTCTTTAATCCCTGCGGAAGATCACGGACGCGAGCCACCCGGTCATGATCGCCATCATCGCGGTGGCGAGACCGTAGAGCAGTCCGTGCTGGCGCGCGGAGTTCGCGACGAACTGCTCGAAGCCGACCTTGACGATCTCAAACGCGGTCTCGGTCCTGGCAGCGAATGTACCGCCCGCAAACAACTTGATGTCGATAGTGTAGGTGCCGGTCGGGACCTCCGCCGGGAGCGGAATGCCGGTGCGGAACAATGTCGGCGTCAGGAACGTCAGTGCGCTGGTCTGCTCGAGGTAAAGCCCGTGTTCGGTGCGCAGCCGTACGAATGCCGAGCGGAACGGATCGCTGGCCACAGTGTTTGCGACGTCTGGCCCCATGCGCTGTGGCAGCGGAAAGCTGGTCAGCCCGATTTGCTGCCGCCGTTGGACGTCCGGCGAGGCGATGTTGTCGATCGGGCGGTTGGCGAAGATGCCGAGATAGGAAGGGACCTGAATGAATTCGCGCGAATCGACGTTGACCCAGATACCGAGTTTGCGCTCCTTGCGCCGGGTCACCATGTCGGCGCGCGGTCCGCTTACCGTCACGACGATGTCGTAAGCGGTGCCCGGCGGCTTCGATTTGCTGTCGCGTTCGATGGAGCCGAACAGGACAAGCTCTTCGCCAGAGTAGTTCGGCGTCACGGTAATGCGGTGATTGGAGACCGAGACGATTAGATTTTCTGCCCGCGCGTTTCCGCCTGCGGCAAGCATGAGCAGTAAAGCGGCGAAGAAGATAGGTGGGCGATACTTCATCCGCCGATCCCCAGATCGCGAATGGAATAGAGCTCGTCCGGACGGATCACCAGTTCGACGGCAAAGCGGATGCCGACCGACAGGATCAAAAGCCCGAGCAGCAGGCGCAGATGTTCGCCCCGAATACGCTGACCGGCCCGTGCGCCGAACTGCGCGCCGAAGACGCCGCCGATCATCAGCACCAGAGCGAGCACTGCATCGACGAGGTGATTGGTTACGGCGTGCAGGACGGTTGCGACCACCATCGTGACCAGCGTCAGCACCATCGCCGAGCCGATGACGGTGGAGGTGGGTACCCGCAACACATAGATCATGATCGGAATTAGCAGGAAGCTGCCGCCGACACCCATGATGGCGCCGAGAAAGCCGACGAAAAGGCCGACTGCGAGTACCGGGATAACGGACAGATAGATCTTCGAGCGCTTGAAACGCATCTTCAGCGGCAGGCCGAGAATCCACCCCTGCGCCCGCGCCCGCCGGGTGATTGTCGTGTTGCCGCGTCGTGCGCGCAGGATGGCGCGCGCGCCTTCGAGAAACATCAGCGTCCCGACGGCGGTCAACAGCACCACGTAGGACAGTGCGATGATGAGATCGAGCTGCCCGACCGAGCGCAGCAGCGTAAATATCCACACGCCCAATGCGGTGCCCGCGACACCGCCGCATAACAGCACCAGGGACAGGGCCGGATCGATCGCCCGCTTGCGCCAGTAGGACAACGCGCCGGAAAACGACGAGGCAGCCATGTGGCTGGTCACCGAAGCGACCGCGACCGCGGGTGTAATTCCGATGAAGATCAGCAGCGGCGTCATCAGGAAGCCGCCCCCGATGCCGAACATGCCGGATACGAAGCCGACCGCGGCGCCCATCCCCAGGATGAGAAACACATTGACCGGAATGTCGGCGATGGGGAGGAAAAGTTGCACGCGCGTTCGCTTGAGTTTGGCGTGAGGCTTGGTGTGCCCCTCGCAGCAATGAATTTGCCGCGACGCGGGTCATGCGCCGCGCTTCTGCTTACCCGAAATCGTCTGCGGTGGGGTTAAAGATTTGGCGAGTGGCCACGAAGCGACGCGGTTTCCCGTTCACGTTGCCTGTTAATGTTAACGGTGTGGTGCCGGGCCGCTGGCGCGGTTCATTCGGTGGTCGGGGATCGCTGAATGGTGTCAGTGAGCAGTGCTTTTGGCAGCCGTCTTGGCTGCGGGCTTCGTTGCCGGTTTTGCCGGCGTTGCTATGTCCCATCCCCCCGCCGGCGCCCCGTTGGCGATGGCTTCGTCAGGCTGGGTTTCAGGCACGAAGGTCTGGGTTGCGAGTTTCGCCGCGGCGAGCGACTGAGGGTCGAGGCGCTTGGCGATATCGTCGCGCTTTCGGCCGGAATCCGCGTCGCCCTGGGCGGCCGCGAGGCTGAACCACTTGAAGGACTCGGCAAGGTTCTGTTCCACCCCGATACCGCGGGCGTAGAGAATTCCGAGATTAAACTGGCTGTCGGCGACGCCGCGTTCGGCTGCCTTGCGGAACCACTGCGACGCGCTCTTGTAATTCGGGCCGGCACCGCCGCCGTCGGCATCCAGCACGGCGAGATTGTGCATGGCCTTGGCGCTGCCCTTCTCGGCCGCCTGCAGGTAATAGCCGCGCGCAGCGGCGGCATCCTTTTTGACGCCAAGTCCTTTTTCGTGAAGCGTTCCGAGCCGGAACGTCGCCGGGACAATGCCGCCCTGTGCGGCGCGCTCATACCAGGTCGCCGCCGTTGTGTAGTCCTGTGCGACGCCCTTGCCTTCGGCGTAGCGGACGCCGATCTCAAAAGCCGCACCGGCGTCGCCCTTGTTGGCAGCGGTGCGAAGCGCGGCGGTGCCAATAGTCTCAGGCAGCTTGTCTGCCACGGGTGTCAGCTTGATCTTCGCCTTGTCCTTTGCCACCGGGGGAATCGTCACGGATATCCGGTCTTGCGGCGTGACGATCGAACCGGTGACGTCGGGTGCAACAGGCGCGGCTGCAGGCGCAACGACCGGTTCAGCCGGTGCAGCAGCAGGGATCGCGGACATGGCAGGAACGGAAATGATTTGCGGCGACGCGCTCATCGACTGACGTGTGAGCAGCGTCGGGGAAGTCATCGACGGCATCGATGGCATCACATCGGAGCGCGGCCCGTTCTCGGGCGCAGGCGGCGGTGCCGGTTTTGTGACGCTGGATTCCGCCGGAAGCGATGAGTTTGCATCGTCGCGGCCGCTGAGCAGGTTCATGCCCATCTTGACCGTGCCAAGCACGATCACAACCACGCTCGCGCCGACCAGCAGCGCGCGAATCTTCGACGAAATGCCGGAGTCGCCGACAGCCGCAGCCTTGGCTGCGTTGCGTGCGGCGTCGTTGAGTGCGGTGACGCGGTTCGGCTTTGGACCCGACGATGCGGGCGGCGCAGCAGCGGCGGCCTGCGCGGCGCGGCGCGCGGCCTGGATGAAATTGGTCGAGCTGACAGGCTCCTGCTTCCCTGCTGAAATCTCGTTCAGCACCACTTCCGACGCGGCGATACGCTCGGACGGGCTGGATCCGCTTCTCGCCGTTTGCACGCGGGTGCCCGGCTCAAGGGGATGATCCGGCGGCAGGCTGGGATCGATTGGACTGCGCGGCGACGGAGGCGGGCGCACTGACGCGGCCGGCGGCGTCGCAATTTCGTTTGCATCATAGGACGGCGCGATCGCGGGAGCCCGCACGAGAGGCGGCGCGACGGGTGCCTGCACGACGGGCGCGCGTGCGATCGGAGCCTGCGCCGCAGCAGGATTCGGCATTTCGGGGCGTGGTACCGGCGCAAAGGACGTCGGCTGACGCGACGGTTCCGGCGCATAGGTCTCTCTCTCGCGCGGCTCGGGCATCGCCGGCGCGGGCGGAATCTCGCGGGGGGCGGAAGCCGAGCGTGCGTTGCGCAAGTCGCCCTCGATCTGCGCCAGGCGATCGACCACATGACCGAGCGTGTTGTGAACGGCCTCGAGCGAATCCTGCGTATGACGATTGGTCTCCGACTGGCTGAAGCGGATGTCGGAGAGTTCGCGCTTGATGGTGTCGATCAGATCGCCGTCCATCGGCGCGGCGGCGCGCAATCCCTGATCGGCGCCTGCGCTGTTCATGCGCTGGCTTTCGAGATGACGCAGAATATCGGAGAGGCCTTCCTCGACCCGTGCGAGATTTCCCCCGCGCGGTTCCGACATTTCCAGCCGCTCGAGCAGATGATGGACACGCTGCTCGACGTGGCTCAGGGACGCCGAGCTGTCGTTGCCGACCTGAAGGTGATCGAGCCGGTCCGAAATCGTGCGCACCGCGTTGTCGAAATAGACCGTGTCGCCCGCTGGCGGACGGTCGCGCTGTTCGAGCGCGGTGGTCAGCACGGCAATGCGCTGTTCCAGCGCCGAGAGGATGTCGCCGTTGCCGCTCGCATGCGTCAGCTGATCGACCTTGGCCGACAATGACTGTACATGTCCTGCGAGTTCGTTCAGCGCATCATTCGATGCGACGTTCGACACGATCACCTTGAGCGCGGCAATGGCGTCTTCAAGCTGACGGACGGTCGCGGGATCGTGGCTGGAGCGCACGATTGTGTCGATCTTGCCGCCGAGATTGTGGATCGCGTCGTCGAAGCCCGCGAGTTGCTCGGCGGGCTTCAGCGTACGGAGCTCGCTGTAGATGTCCGACAGGGCGCGTTCGATACCGGATAAAGCGGTGCTATCGATTCCGCTGGAGCGGGTCTCGTCAATCCGCCGTCCCAGCGAGCGGATTTCACCTTCTAGGGATTCGATCGCGCGGCGCGGCAGCGCCTCTGTGATGGCCTGACGGATCTCGGCAAGCTCGCCGCGGAACGCGGCAATCGACTGTTCGATGCCGTCGGGGCGGCGCAGCGTCTCGATCTGGCTGGTAATGTGGGACAGCTGCTGCTCGAGGCCGGAGAAATCGGCCTGCGGCTGAATCGGCGGCGCATGATTCACGAACGACGGCGGCGGCATCCGTGTCGCGGACTGCGGCATGACACGCGGCGCGCCGTCGAGTTCGCCCTGTCGCGCAACAATTTCGGCGATCGAGAAATCCATCGGCGACATGACGGGCGAGGTCGCGGGAGCCATGCGGGGACCCGGTGCTGCGCGGTAAGGCGCGCCTTGAGGCGGCGGGGTATCCGAAAGCTGCGACAGCCGGGCGTCGAGGCGAGAAATGGCGTCGTTCAACTGCCGTGCGACTGCGGGATCGCCCTTGGGGGCTCCCGGCGCATGCGACATGTGTTCAACCTGCCGTGCGATGGAGTCGAGGCGCTTGTGGATTTCAGCGACATCCTGGGCTTCCCGGGACCCGGGATTGGGGCTCCCGATCGCGGAATTCAGCCACTCTCCCAAGGACATACCGGCGCGGCGCGCGGAAGCTTCGGCCCTTTCGCGGACCGATGGCTCGATTCCGTCAACACTCCACGATACGCGCGCTGTCATGCCTTGGTCCGGTGTAGGCGCTGGCTCCTGCCAGAGCGCTTCAGGCCCCGCGTCCCCTTGAAGAGACAATCAAATTTCGACGTGGGACGTCTGTTTCCAGTCCTGACTTTTTCGCGTTACGGTAAATACCGGGTTAATGAGACCCTCTCCGGGGCCGAAAAGTTACCCGTGGGGCATGCAAATTTGGCATGCCGTTTTTCTGTGAACCGGGCCACACCGGCCGACGCGCGGATCAGTCATGATGCCGCACGTTCTCCTTATCGCCCCGCAATTGGGATAGAGTTCCGGCCGATATTGCCGCACTGCAAAAAAATGCCTATGGAAGGGCCGCTTTTCACCCAGGAGGAACGTTGATGCCGACCTATCGAGCGCCCGTGGAAGATGTGAGTTTTCTCCTCAACGACGTTTTCCAGATCGACCGGTACAACAACCTTCCGGGGTTCAGCGATGCGTCGGCCGATGTTCGCTCCGCGATCATCGATGAAGCCGCCAAGTTCAGCGAACAGGTGCTGCAGCCGCTCAATCATTCCGGCGACCTCGAAGGGTGCACCCGTCACGACGATGGCCGCGTCTCGACGCCGAAGGGTTTCAAGGACGCGTTCAAGCAGTTGGCCGACGGCGGCTGGCTCGGTCTGTCGGCGCCGGCCGAGTTCGGCGGGCAGGGCCTGCCGGTCTCACTGTCGCAGACGGTCAACGAATTCATGATGTCGGCCAACATGGCCTTCTCGATGTATCCGGGCCTGACGCAGGGCGCGATGGCGGCGCTGCTGGTTCACGGCTCGCCCGAACAGAAGAAGACCTTCGTGCCGAAGATGGTCGCGGGCCAGTGGGCCGGCACCATGAATCTCACCGAGCCGCAATGCGGCACGGATCTCGGCCTGATGCGCACCAAAGCGGTGAAGCAGGCCGACGGCACATACAAGATCACCGGCACCAAGATCTTCATCTCGGGCGGCGAGCAGGATCTCACCGAGAATATCGTGCACCTGGTGCTGGCGCGCATCGAAGGCGCGCCTGCCGGCATCAAGGGCGTCTCTCTGTTCGTGGTCCCGAAGAAGACGATCAATGCCGACGGATCGCTCGGCGCGCCGAACGGCGTGTCGTGCGGCTCGATCGAGGAGAAGATGGGCATCCACGGCAATTCGACCTGCGTCCTGAACTTCGACAACGCTGTCGGCACGCTGGTCGGCGAAGAGAACAAGGGCATGGCGGCGATGTTCGTCATGATGAACGAGGCTCGCCTCGGCGTTGGTGTGCAGGGATTGTCGCAATCCGAGGTCGCCTATCAGAACGCCGCCGCCTATGCCCGGGATCGCCTGCAGGGCCGCGCATTGACCGGACCACAGGCCAAGGACAAGCCTGCCGACCCGATCATCGTACACCCCGACGTGCGCCGCACGCTGATGTCGATCCGCGCCTTCAACGAAGCGGCGCGAGCGCTGGTGGTGTGGACCTCGCTGAAGAGCGACCTCGCCCATCGTTCCGACGATCAGAAGGAGCGTCAGGCCGCTGACGATCACATGGGCCTGCTGACCCCGGTCATCAAAGCCATGCTGACGGATCAGGGCTTCGCCAATGCCGTTTCCGCGCAACAGATGTTCGGTGGTCATGGCTACATCGTCGAAACCGGCGTCGAGCAGTTCGTGCGCGATGCGCGCATTGCCATGATCTATGAAGGCGCCAACGGCATTCAGGCGCTCGATCTCGTCGGCCGCAAACTCGGCCGCGACGGCGGCCGCGCCATCACCGCGTTCTTCAACGAGGTTACGGCCTTTGCGAAGGAGAACGGTGCGAACGAGGCGATGAAGCCGTACCTCGCGCCGCTCACCGCGTCGGTTCAGCATCTGCAGCAGGCCACCATGTGGCTGATGCAGAACGCGATGGCGAAGCCCGACAATGCGGGCGCGGCATCCACCGACTACCTGCATCTCTTCGGTCTGGTGACGCTGGGCTACATGTGGGCGCGCATGGCGAAAGTCGCGCAAGACAAGCTGGCGGAATCCGGCGAGCAGCCTTACCTGAAGGCCAAGCTGGTGACGGGCAAGTTCTTCATGGAACGGATGCTGCCGGAAACCTCGCTGCGCCTGTCGCGCATCCAGGCCGGTGCCGACACCATGATGGAACTGCCGGGCGAGGCGTTCTGAGTTCGAATTTGTCTCGCGCCGGTGTTCGGCGCGAGCTTCCGGTCACACTTCTTCAAACAAAATTCCCAGGAGGGCGTCATGCCAGAGGCATTTATTTACGACCACGTGCGCACGCCGCGCGGCAAGGGCAAGTCCGATGGTTCGCTGCATGAGGTGACGGCGCTGGCGCTGGCGACTGCGCCGCTGAAGGCCCTCAAGGAGCGCAATAACATCGCGCCCGACACCATCGACGATGTGATCCTCGGTGTGGTCGATCCGATTGGCGAAGCAGGCGGCGATATCGCGCGTTTTGCGGCGCTGAATGCCGGTCTTGGTGAATCGGTTCCGGGCATCCAGATCAGCCGCTTCTGCGCGTCAGGCCTTGATGCGGTGAATTTCGCTGCGGCGCAGGTGATGTCCGGCCAGCACGAGATGACCATCGGCGGCGGCGCGGAATCCATGAGCCGGGTCGGTATTCTCTCATCGGGCGCGTCGTGGCCGATGGACCCGTCGATGGCGGTGCCGAGCTATTTCATGCCGCAGGGTGTGTCTGCGGATCTGATCGCCACCAAGTACGGTTTCTCCCGCGACAACGTCGATGCCTATGCGGTGCAGAGCCAGCAGCGTGCCGCCAAGGCGTGGGACGAAGGCCGTTTCAAGAATTCGGTGATCCCGGTGAAGGACATCAACGGCATCACCATTCTCGACAAGGACGAGCATATGCGTCCCTCGACGACGATGCAGTCGCTCGGGCAATTGCAGGCGTCGTTCGCGGCGATGGGCGCGATGGGCGGTTTCGATGCCGTCGCCGTGCAGTCGCATCCTGAAATCGAGGCGGTGAACTACGTTCATCACGCCGGCAATTCGTCGGGCATTGTCGACGGCGCAGGCGCCGTTCTGCTCGGCAGTGCGGAAGCCGGCAAGAAGCGTGGCCTGAAGCCGCGCGCGAAAATCCGCGCGTTCGCGAACATCGGCTCCGAGCCAGCGATGATGCTGACCGGTCCGGTCGATGTCACCAAGAAGGTGCTGGAGCGTTCCGGCATGAAGCTCAAGGACATTGACCTGTTTGAGCTCAACGAGGCGTTCGCATCGGTGGTGCTGCGCTACATTCAGGCCTTCGAGATCGACAACGACAAGATCAACGTCAATGGCGGCGCGATCGCCATGGGCCATCCGCTCGGCGCGACCGGCGCGATGATCCTCGGTACCGTGCTCGACGAACTCGAGCGCACCAATAAGTCCACCGCTCTCGTCACGCTGTGCATCGGCGGCGGCATGGGCACCGCCACCATCATCGAGCGCGTTTGAGGATCAATCAGATGACTTACAAGAATTTCAAGGTTGAGACCGACGCTGACGGCATTGCGCTGGTGACGTGGGATATTCCCGGCAAGTCGATGAACGTGCTGGACGAGACCACCAACATCGAACTCGCCGCCATCGTCGATGCGACCACCAAGGACGCCGCGATCAAGGGTGTCGTCATCACCTCCGGCAAGGAAGCGTTCTCCGGGGGTGCGGACCTGACCATGCTGGAAGGCATGAACCGCGCCTACCTCGAATTGCTGAAAGCTAACGGCGAAGAAGTCGCCAACAAGTACGTCTTCGATGAGGTCCGCAAGCTGTCGCAGACGCTGCGCAACATCGAAGTATCCGGCAAGCCCTGGGTTGCCGCGATCAATGGCCTTGCCTTCGGCGGTGCTTTTGAATTGACGCTGGCCTGTCACTATCGGGTTGCCTCCGACAATCCCAAGACGCGCCTTGGGTTGCCTGAGATCAAGGTCGGCCTGTTCCCCGGCGGCGGCGGCACCCAGCGGCTTCCGCGCATGATCCAGCCGATGGACGCCTTGCAGATGCTGCTCAAGGGCGACGCCATCAATCTCAAGAAGGCGCAGGCATTGGGCATCGTCGGTGCGGTGGTTCCCGCGGCCGATCTGATCAAGACCGCGAAGGACTGGATCAAGGCCGGCGGCAAGGCTGTCGCGCCATGGGACGAGAAAGGCTTCAAGCTGCCCGGTGGTCCGGTCTATTCGAAAGCCGGCATGCAATTCTTCCCACCGGCGAACGCGATCCTGCGCCGCGAGACTTACGACAACTATCCGGCCGCGCGCGCGATCATGCAGTGCGTCTATGAAGGCCTGCAACTGCCGATGGATGCGGCGCTGCGCGTCGAGTCGCGCTACTTCTCGAAGATCCTTCGCTCGAAGGAAGCTGCGGCAATGATCCGCTCTCTCTTCGTGTCGATGCAGGAACTCAACAAGGGCGCGCGCCGTCCGCAGAACGTGCCGCCCACCAAAGTGAAGAAGCTCGCCGTTATCGGCGCGGGCTTCATGGGCGCGAGCGTCGGCTTCGTGTCGGCCCAGGCTGGCATCGATGTGGTGCTGATCGACCGCGATCAGGAAAGCGCCGACAAGGGCAAGGGGCACGCCAAGACCATGCTCGACGGCCAGATCGCCAAGGGCCGCATGAAGCAGGACAAGGCCGACGCCATCCTCGCGCGCATTACGGCCACGCCGGATTACAATGCGATCAAGGATTGCGATCTCGTGATCGAGGCCGTGTTCGAGGACCGCAAGGTCAAGGCGGAAACCTACGCCAAGGCGCAGCCGCTGCTGCGCGACGGTGCGATCTTCGCCTCCAACACCTCGACGCTGCCGATCAATTCGCTGGCCGAGGAATGGAAGGACCCATCGAAGTTCATCGGCATCCACTTCTTCTCGCCGGTCGAGAAGATGATGCTGGTGGAGATCATCGTCGGCAAGAATACCGGCGATGTGGCGCTAGCCACCGCGCTCGATTACGTGCGGCAGATCAACAAGACGCCCATCGTGGTGAACGACTCGCGCGGCTTCTTCGCCAACCGCTGCGTGCTGCGCTACATCTCGGAAGGCTACGAGATGTTCAAGGAGGGCGTGCCGCCTGCGATGATCGAGAATGTCGGCAAGATGGCCGGCATGCCGGTCGGCCCACTCTCGCTCAACGACGAAGTCGCCATCGACCTGTCGCTGAAGATTCTCAAGGCAACCGAAGCCGACATGGGCGCGCAGTCCGTTGATCCGGAGCAGAAGGCGCTTCTGGTCGAGATGGTGGAGAAGCGCGGACGCTTTGGCCGCAAGAACGGTAAGGGCTTCTATGATTACCCCGAGAAGGGCAAGGGCCAGAAGAAATTGTGGCCTGAACTGAGCACGCTACAGTCGAAGCATCTCGATCCGGATACGCTGGACGTCGAGGAATTGAAGCAGCGTTTCCTGGTGGTGCAGGCGGTGGAAGCCGCGCGCACGGTCGAGGATCACGTCATCACGGATCCACGCGAGGCCGACGTCGGTTCGATCCTCGGGTTTGGGTTCGCGCCGTTCACCGGCGGCACGCTGTCCTACATCGACTTCATGGGAACCAAGACTTTCGTCGAGCTCTGCCATAAGCTCGAGAAGAAATACGGCTCGCGATTCACGCCGCCGAAGCTTCTGATCGACATGGCCGCCAAGGGCGAGACGTTCTACGGCCGCTTCGCGCCGAAGAAGGTTGCGGCGTAACAATAAAAACGCTTCACGAGTTGACAAAATAAGAGGCGGGATCATCGATCCCGCCTTTTTCATCTCTGGGATGTGATCGTGTTTTATGATGCCTTTAGCAGTCCCTCGGCGGTGAGCGCTTCCTGCACCTTCGGCCGCGCTGCAACACGCACCTTGTAGGCGACGAGATTCGGAAGGCGGGAGATGTCCAGGCCTACGCGATCCGCCCAGGCGAGCATCGTGAAGAGATAGGCGTCCGGCACGGTGAAGTGGTTGCCCATGACGTAATCCCGGCCCTTCAGGGCTTGATCGATGTACTTGAACTTGCCCATCAGGCGGTCCTTGAAGAACGCCTTGGTGTCGTCCGACAGGACCGGCTGGAACAGCGGGCTGAAGTTCTTGTGCAGTTCGCTGGCGACGAAATTCAGCCATTCCTGCAGTTTGTAGCGCTCGGATGAACCGGCAGCGGGGGCAAGGTTCTTCTGCGGCGCACTATCAGCGATCATCTGGACGATGACCGCGCCTTCCGTCAGCAGATCGCCATTGTCGAGGCCGAGCGCCGGGACCTGGCCCTTCGGATTAACCTGGTTGTAGTCAGTGCCGTCCTCGAGCTTCTTCGCCTTCAGATCGACCCGGACCAGGTCGAACGGCAGACCGGCCTCTTTCAGGGCGATATGG